>Ga0181529_10000240_pt1 | contig 81049 bp, 66 predicted proteins | sample PEATcosm2014_Bin_36_FD_119763 | JGI IMG/M metagenome (GOLD analysis project Ga0181529, IMG submission 119763) | Peatland microbial communities from MTU Mesocosm Facility, Houghton, MI, USA - PEATcosm2014_Bin10_30_metaG | ecosystem: Environmental > Terrestrial > Soil > Wetlands > Peat | place...
CTCGTCCATCACACTGCTCGTTTTCCAAGGCATGAGAATCTTCTACGTCCTCACCCCTTCGCTTGCAGTGTCGGAGATGCGCCCGGTCTAAAACGTACGATATCCCCCCGGTCTGTACCGTCTGTACCCCCACCCCCCTCCCCCTCCAAAACCCACCTCCGGAGGAGCCAAAGTTCACGTAACACTAAAGGAATGAATAATTTGTAAAATAGACCTATGTACTCATCGGTAAACAGAAAGTCCCGATTTTCCCCTGTTTCTGCCCCCAAATTGCCTTGAAACCTCAGAAAATGCCGTATCCGAAGCCTCTGTTCACTGCTCACTGTTCTCTGTTCACTGTTCTCTGTTCACTGTTCTCTGTTCTCTGTTCACTGTTCTCTGTTCACTGTTCCCTGTTCACTGTTCTCTGTTCACTGTTCCCTGTTCACTGTTCTCTGTTCACTGTTCCCTGTTCACTGTTCTCTGTTCACTGTTCCCTGTTCACTGTTCCCTGTTCACTGTTCTCTGTTCACTGTTCACTGTTCTCTGTTCACTGTTCCCTGTTCACTGTTCCCTGTTCACAAACTCCACCACCTTCGGCGCCATTTGCGCAGCACACTGTACCGGCGCCAGGTGACCGCAGCCCGCGATCACATCCAGTTCCGATTGCGGTACGAGCTGATGGATCCTCTCGCCTTGGCTGAGTGGCGTGATGCGGTCTTCCGCGCCCCACACAATCAGTACCGGCATCTTCAACCCCGGCAAGAGACCGTCCGTAGCGTCGCGCCCCGTTAGCATCGACGCCAGCGCCCGATGGATCACCCACGCATTCCTCCTGGCATGGCGCAGGATGTCGCTGGCGACAAAGCCCGGCACCCTCGGCGGGTGCGCCATCAGCAGCGCATCCAGCTGGTCCAGTTCCCCCGCCGAAGTGGGAGTGAACAGCCGCGTATCCCACGCCGGCCTCGCGAAGATGCCCGCGCTGTCGAAGAGCATCAGCCGCTGCACCCGCTTCGGGTGCTCCGCCGCAACGCGCTGCACGATCCAGCCGCCCATCGACCACCCGCCCAGGTCCACCTGCTTCAATCCCAGGGCGTCAAAGAACCCCACCACCACCCCAGCCTCATCGGGCACAGAATAGGAAAAATCCGCAGGCCGGGCGCTCTGGCCGTATCCGGGCAGGTCGGGCAAATACACCCTATAGCCGGCCCTGGCGAAGTAGGGTGCCAGGTTGCGCCAGTCCTCCGCGCGCCCGCCCAGTCCATGTACCAGCACCACCACCGGCCCATCCGCCGGTCCGAGCGCGTAGTAGTGCATGCGAATTCCGGCCACCGTCGCCGAGAGGCTCTGCACGCCGGAAAGGCGCATGCGAAGTTCGGTCATGGCATTGAAAAACCGAACCGGCCGTGCCCAGAACCACGCCGCGGTAATCGCCGCCAGCGCCAACACCGCGCCCACAACCCAATTCAGCTTTCGGTAACCCCTCACTTGCCCTCCCGTGCCTTCGCCTCAAGGGCCTGCGCCCGCTGCCAGCCTGTTTCCATCACCCGCACCGTCACCGGGTCGAGCGCCAGGGCACTGTGGCTATTCCACTCCGCCCGCTCCACCCACCGCGCAGCATCCGCATCGGAGCCTACCTGTAACGTCCCCCCCACCACCCGGCACAGGTAGTCCGCAATCACGTAATGGTAGCGAACCCGCTCGCCGTCACGATGAATGCGATCCAGTAGTTCGATCAGTTCCACCGGTTCGACTATCAGGCCGGTCTCTTCCCGCACCTCGCGAACCACGCCATCCGGCAATGCTTCCCCCACCTCCAGCAGTCCCCCGGGCAGCGACCAATCCCCTTTCGAAGGTTCGTTCCCACGCCGCACCAGCAACACACGGCCCTCATTCTCAACTACAGCACCTACGCCCAATAGCGGCGCTTCAGGAAACTCTCTATCCATGATTCTCCATTGTCATAGCTCCTTATCTACGATAGTGCGCCGCCCCGAGCATCGCATAAGCAGCCTCTATCGCACCACATCGCGCCACGCGCCGCAGGTGCATCGTTTGAGGGGAGGTATCATCAAAAGGAGTGAAGGGGGAAAGATGGTGGAATTCACTCTGCGAATCGATGGCATGCACTGCGCCTCCTGCATCCGGCGAGTCACCCAGGCTTTGGGCTCGGCCGAGGGGATCCAGGTGGAGGAGGTTCGCTTAGGTGCGGCGCGGCTCAATGGCCCCTCCACCTCCGCATCCATCGATCTCGCCATAGCCGCTCTGGCCAAAGCCGGTTATACCTCACATCTGGAGCAATAGCGGCTTCGTGACCACTCCTACGACAGAATTGCTGACGCTGCCCGTGCTCGGCATGACCTGCGCCTCCTGTCAGCATCATGTGGAAGGCGCTTTGCGTTCCACGCCGGGGGTCCAGTCCGCGCACGTGGACCTGATAGCCAACAGCGCCAGCATCGAGTTCGATCCGGCCATTGCCACTCCCGACGCGCTGGTTGAGGCCGTTCGCTCAGCCGGATACGACGCAGTGCTACCTCGCCCCGACGCCCTCGAAGCCGCATCCCGAGGCGACGCTCTCGCCGATGCCGCCGAACTGAAAGCGTGGACCACACTGGCTGCGGGTGCCGCGGCCATGTTGCTCGCCATGCCTCTCGGTACCACCATGAGCGGGTTCGACCACGTTCTAATGCGATTTCTACCGTGGCTCTATGCCGCGCCGCCCGATCTGCTGCGCTGGTCCTTACTGGTGCTCACCACGGTCCTCATGATCTGGGCCGCCCGCGGCATATATGCCAACGCCGCTCACGGCCTGCGCCATGGCTCCACGAACATGAACACCCTGGTAAGCCTCGGCACCGGTGTGGCCTTTGCCTACTCCGCCTATGCCACCATCTGGCCGGCCGACGGGCGACAGGTTTACTACGACGCAGTACTGCTGATCATCGGATTTCTGCTGCTGGGCAAGGCCCTCGAGGCCCGCGCTAAGCGTCGTGCCCTGGCTGCACTCGACTCTCTCAGCCGCCTGCGCCCCGTCACCGCCCGCCGCATCCGCAACGGCGCTGAGTCGGTTGTTCCTCTCGACGAAATCCAACCCGGCGATAGTGTGCTGGTCCTGCCCGGCGAGCGCTTCCCTGTCGATGCTGAAATTCTTGAAGGCCGCACTACCGTAGACGAGTCTATGCTCACCGGCGAGTCGGTTCCCCTGCCGCGCGACCCGGGTGGCCGCGTCCTTGCCGGTTCGCTCAACTACGACGGCGCTGTGGTTTGCCGCGCCCAGTCGCTGGGCGAAGCCACGGTTCTGGCCCAGCTCACGCGCATGGTCCAGCAGGCTCAGTCCTCGCGGGCCCCCATGGAGCGCCTCGCCGATCGCGCCAGTTCCATTTTTGTGCCTCTGGTGCTGGCCCTGGCCCTCCTTACCTTTCTCGTCTGGCTCATTACAACGAATTCCCTGCAATTGGCTTTAGCCACCACCGTTTCGGTATTGGTGATCGCCTGCCCCTGTGCCATGGGCCTCGCAGTACCAGCCGCGCTCACCGTCGCCGTGGGCCGCGGTGCGCAACTTGGCGTGCTCTTCAAAGGCGGTGAGGCGCTGGAGCGGCTCTCCCACCTGGATGTGATCCTGCTGGATAAGACCGGTACCCTCACCGTAGGCCGCCCCGTTCTATCCAGAATTCATACCATCCCGGGATTCAAGGAAGACGACCTGCTACGCATGGCGGCAGCAGCGGAGGAACGATCGAACCACCCTCTAGCTCACGCCATCGTGGATCACGCACGCGGACGCGGCATTACCTGGGCTCCGGCTGAGAACGTCCAGATCTTGCCCGGCCGGGGATTGACCGCGAGAGTCGAGGATCGCGACTGCCGCATCGGTAACGAGATATTCTTCCGCGAGTCCTCCGTTCGCCTCGCCGACACGGTTCCGCCAGTCAAACCGGGTGTCACGCGGCTTTGGATGGCCATCGACGGTCAGCCCGCGGGAGCCTTCGATGCCCGCGACGCATTGCGTCCCGACGCTGCCGCCGCGGTGGCCTCTCTGCGCAAAGCGGGCCTGCGCGTCATTATGCTTACCGGCGACACCGCCGCAGCCGCCGCGCCGATTGCCCAACAGGCGGGAATCTCCGAGGTTGAGTCGGGGCTGGATCCTGCAGGCAAGCTGGCCCGCATTCGCGCCTTGCAGCGCGGCGGTCTGAAGGTGGCCATGGTAGGCGACGGCATCAACGACGCCGGCGCACTGGCCCAGGCTGACGCAGGCATCGCCATGGGCACCGGCGCCGACCTGGCTCAGGAAGCCGGGGACGTGCTTCTACTGCGCGCCCAGCCCGCTGCCATTCCCGCCGCCCTCCACCTGGCCCGCTCCACCGTGCAGATCATGCGCCAGAACTTGATCTGGGCGGCAGCCTACAACGTGATTGGCATTCCCCTGGCCGCGGGCGCGCTCTACCCCGCCTTCCACATTCTGCTCAGCCCTTGGGTAGCCGCCGCCGCCATGGCTCTGAGCTCGGTGAGCGTGCTCTCCAACAGCCTCCGCCTCCGCCGATGGCGCCCCGATCTCATTACGGGCGCAGCGGCAGGATAGACTAACTCCAGGGCCTTTTCGTGCGCATCCTGACCCGCTACATTCTCGGCGAGATTCTCTCCCACACGCTCATCGGCTGCGCGCTTTTCACCTTCATTCTCTTCATGCGCGACTTGCCCACCATTCTTGAAACGGTGGTCCGCAACAGTTCCACGCTGACCAGTATGGCGGAGATTTTTCTCTTCACCCTACCCAACACCTTTAAAGTCACCATTCCCATGGCGGTCCTTGTGGGCATCCTGCTGGGTCTGAGCCGCCTGGCTTCTGACAGCGAGATCATCGCCATGCGGGCCTCGGGCCTGGGCATCGGCTACTTCGTACGCGTCGCTTCCATTGTGGCCGTCGTCGGCACGCTGCTCGGCCTCGTCAATTCGCTCTTTGTCGCCCCCCGTGCCAATCAGGCCATTCTTGACATGGAGCAGACTCTGGCCACTTCTCAAGCCTCCTACCAGATCCAGCCCCGCGTCTTCTATGAGGACTTTAAGGACAAGGTGCTCTACGTGCAGGACGTCGTTGCCGGAACCGGCGCAGCCAACTGGCGCCAAGTCTTCATGGCAGACGTCACCGATCACAACAACCCCATCATCACCACCGCTGCCTCCGCCACCGTCGCCAGCGACACTCCGCAGGAACTGCTGATGCGGTTGCGTAACAGCTCGCAGCACCAGACCGTGGCCGGGCAGCCTCAAACCTACAACATCTCTACTTTTGCCACCACCGATCTGCCGCTCACTCTCAGCCAGCAGAATGACGTGCATCTAGGCCGCCTCGACACTGCTATTTACGCACTGCCCATGAATCTGCTTTACGCCCGCACACAAGGCCACGGTCCCAAGCGCTTCCAAATTGAGTTGGAGAGCCGCTTCTCTTATCCTGCCGCCTGCCTGGTGCTGATGCTGATCGGTGTTCCTCTCGGCGTGTCTTCGCGGCGGGGCGGCAAAAGCTCGGGCTTTGTCTTTACTCTTCTGCTGGTTTGCCTCTACTACATCCTTTCTTACACCGGCATTGCGCTCAGCCGCCAAGACAAGATTCCTGCCTTCGCCGGCGTGTGGCTGGCCAACCTGCTCTTCGCCGCGGCCGGCGTCTTTCTGCTCTGGCAGATGGCCCGCGGCGACACCATGTTGGGAGCCATTACGGGATGGTTCTCCAAAACTCCTAGCCTGAATTCAGCTGCAAAAACCAACGGAAAGCACTTCTCCGCCCTTTTGGAAAGGCTACAGCCGCGGGCGGCGCGGGTTGGCTCGCGCAATGCCTTCCCCCGCATTCTCGACGAATACGTCATGCGCGAGTTTCTACTCACCTTCTTCCTGGTGCTGGCCAGCTTTGTGATGCTCCTTCTGCTCTTCACATTCTTTGAGCTGGTGGGTGACATTCTGCGCAACCGTATCGCCCTCACGACGGTCGGCGAATACCTCGTCAACCTGACACCCAGCATGCTCTACACCATCACCCCGCTGGCAGTCCTGATCGCCGTGCTGGTCACCTTCGGTGTACTCAATCGCAACAGCGAGATTGTCGCCATGAAGGCCACCGGCATCAGCCTCTATCGCCTGGTGATCCCCGTTGTCTCGATCGCCGCAGTCCTCGCTGTCGGCCTGTTTCTCTTCGACGAGTTTTACCTGCCCCAGGCCAACCGCAGGCAGGAAGCCTTGCGCAGCACCATCAAGGGCCGTCCTCCACAGACATTTCTTCACCCTGAGCAGAAGTGGATCTTCGGCCAGCCGCACCCAGGTGAGCCCGGCCGCATCTTCTATTACCAGTTCTTCGATCCCGACCGCAACGAGTTTGCCAATCTCTCAGTCTTCGAGTTTGACCCTGCTACCTTTGCGCTTTCGCGCCGCATCTTTGCCACTCGCGCCTTTTGGAACACGGATTCCAATTCATGGGTCTTCCAGCAAGGTTGGCAACGCGACTTCACCGGCGCCAATGTGACTGAAGGCTCCTATCAGGAGTTCAAACAAACAGGCTTCGCCGAGATTCACGAAGATCCCGGCTACTTTAAAAAGGAGAACCTGCAATCGCAGGAGATGAACTTCGGCCAACTCCGGAGCTATATCCGGGACCTGGGCCAAAGCGGTTTTGACACAATGCGCCTGCGCGTAGCGCTGTGGCACAAGCTCGCCTACCCGCTCATCGCCATCGTCATGGCCGTACTGGCCATTCCTTTCGCTCTCTCGATGGGCCGGCGCGGCTCTCTGACCGGCATTGCCGTGGCCATTTCCGTGGCTCTTGCCTACTGGGTCATTGATGGACTCTTCGGCGCCATGGGCAATGTGAATTACCTGCCCGCCGCACTGGCCGCGTGGAGCCCCGACGTGCTCTTCGGCCTTGCCGGAGGGTACCTGCTGCTGCGCACCCCCACATAAAGCGTGTCTCCAGCGCCGCTTGCCACACCCTGTTCTCCGCGCACCGCTCTCCCCGTACAATAGAGAAATGCTTCGCGATATGGCCCCGCTCTTCGGATACATGCGCCGCTACCGCTGGGGATACGTGTGGGGCACTCTCTCCTGCATCGCCACCAATGCCGTCTGGGTTCTGTTTCCCAAGGTTCTGCAGGCGGCCATCGACGGGCTCGACAACGGCGTGACCCGGCGCCGCATTCTGCTCTTCGCCGGCCTGCTCATCGCGATTGCCCTGGTCAAGGGCGTCTTTCTCTACGCACAGCGCTGGATTCTTATTGGCATCTCGCGCGATATTGAGCTCGACCTGCGCAACGACCTCTTCCGCAACCTTGAAGGACAGGACTCGGGCTTCTACCAGCGCTATCGCACCGGCGACATCATGGCCCGGCTTACCAACGACCTGAATGCCGTACGCATGCTCCTGGGCCCGGCCCTCATGTATAGCGCCAATACCGTGTTCTTCACCGTCGGCGCCTTATTCTTCCTGCTTCACATCAGCCCCTACCTCACCCTGGTCGCATTGGCCCCCGCGCCCCTGGCCAGCATTCTTGTCCAATATCTCGGCCGCAGGATTCACGACCGCTTCGAACGGATCCAGGAGAGCTTCTCTGAGATATCTTCGCAGGCCCAGGAAAACTACTCCGGCGCCCGCCTAGTGCGCGCGTTTGCCCGCGAGGAGTCGCAGATCACGCTGTTCGAAGGCCTCAACCGCCGCTACATCAGCCGCGCCCAGCGTCTGGTTCAACTGATGGGCATGCTATGGCCCACACTCGAGTTCATCCTCGGCGTCTCCATGGTGATCACCCTGCTAGCCGGGGGACACCTGGTGGTCGCTCATCGCATCACGCCCGGCGAGTTCGTGGCCTTCAACACCTACATGATCTTGCTCATCTGGCCCATCATCGCGGTGGGTTGGGTGGTTAATATCTTTCAGCGCGGCACAGCTTCAGTCAAACGCATCGACGAGCTGCTGCAGGCCCGACCAGCAATCGACGACAGCGCCGCCGATCCTGCGATTCCCGCTGATGCCGTGCTCCATGGCGACATCGAGTTCCGCGATCTGAGCTTCAGTTACGGCGACACACCGGTATTGCACAACGTCTCCCTGACCGTCCCCGCCGGGTCAAGCCTGGCCATTGTCGGTCCCACCGGCTCGGGCAAGACCACCCTGGTCAACCTGCTTCCGCGGCTCTATGAGGCACCCCTGGGATCGCTGCTGATCGATGGCCGTCCAGTGAACGAATTTCCTCTGGCTGTGTTGCGACGCAACATCGGCATGGTTCCCCAGGAAACATTTCTCTTCAGCGAGACGATTCGCGAAAACTTGGCCTTCGGCGCACCTCATGCCAGCCCCGAAGATTTACTCGAGGCAGCCGAGGCCGCGCATATCCGGCGCGAGTTCGAGGAGTTCCCGCAGGGCTTTGAAACCATGGTTGGCGAGCGCGGAGTCACCCTCTCCGGCGGACAGAAACAGCGTGCGGCCATTGCCCGCGCCCTGCTGCGCCGCCCCGCCGTCCTCATCCTCGATGACGCCCTGGCCAGTGTTGACACTTACACTGAAGAACGCATCCTGGGCGGCCTGCGCACTTACACCGCGGCCGCAACCACCATCCTCATCTCTCACCGCGTCTCCACGGTGCGCAATGCAGATCAGATCGCGGTGCTCGACCATGGGAGGATTGTTGAAATCGGCCGCCACGAGGAGTTACTCGCCCTGGACGGCTACTATGCCGGTCTCTATCAGAAACAGCAGTTGGAAGAAGAGCTGACTGTGGCTGGATAGCCTGCTCAGGCTGTCCAGTTGGAACCAGCCGCGGCATCCCTTGCGCCGTCGAAACCGGATTGCCTGCGCGCGGGCATAACGACCGGCTGAGGCGTAGCGCCAATGGAATTGCCATCCATGGCCGCCTCCCGCCAAGCGCCACGCACATTTCTCACACACGCGATCACCTGCTCGAACTTCTCTCTGGAGTTGGCCTGCGAGCCTTGCAGCATGAGCGCGAACATGGCCACATAAAACTCAGCCAGCGCCTCTGCCGGCTTTCCGCCAATGTCCATGTTCAGGGTTGCCTGCAGATGAATCACGATGTCCAGGGCGCGCTTGACCGCGGCGCGGCGCTGGCTGCTGTCTCCGCGCTCGACCGCATCGATGGCGTGATACATGAAGCGGATGATTCCGCCGTAGAGCGCGATTGTGAGCTCTACGCCGGAAGCTCCCTCCAGCGTGCAAGTCTGGTACTGATCCATTCTGAAGCTCCTATCCGTTCTGGGCCGAACTGTATCCGGTGATTGCGCTATACATCTGGTTGATTTCCTGGATCTGCTCCGGAATGGACTGCAGCACCTGGTTAGCTGCATTCAGTTCTGTAGTCAGGCTCGCCTTCTGCGTGGCAATCAGCGCCTCCTGCTTTGAGACGTCGTCGTTCAGCGTCGTCTCCTGGCTGCTGTCCTCGCTCAGGGCCAGGCTGATCGCGCCTCCAGTGGCGCTGCTGTTGCCCAGGCTGTCCAATGTATTGGTGAACGTCGACCCGAAGCTGCCCGTGGCTTGGAAGAGTTGCACAACCTGGTCGAAGTTGCTGTTCAGCGCATTGCTCAGCGTGTCGCTGTCGAGAGTGATCGTTCCGTCGTCACTTGCACTGGCCGTGATGCCCAGGGAGATGAGCGAGTTAATCGTATTCGAGCCAAAGACCGTACTCACTGCCGACTGCAATCCCTCCTGCAACTGCGCCAGAACCGACGCACCGTACAATGGCTCCGGATTGCCCGACGAATCCTTTCCCTCCTGTGTATTGATGGCCTTCATCGTGGTGTTGTAGTCATTCACGAAAGTGGTGATCGCGGATTCGATGCTTGAGGTATCGTTAGCGATCACCACCTGCACGCTCTCCGGGGTGGAACCGGAGCTGGAACTGCCTGTCGAGAGCAGTTGAAAAGTTACTCCCGGGACGGCGTTGGTCACCGTGTTCGAAGCGCTGGTGAGCGTAACTCCGTCTACGGTCAACGTAGCGTCCGCACCATTTTGAATCGTAGCGAGCCCCAAACCCGTGTTTGTATCGGCACTAGTCGAGTCCGCCAGCGTCGTCGGGCTGCCGGGATTGCTGGTCGAGTCCGCGATCGTGATCTGTCCGGCGGAGCCACTTGTTCCGCTAACCAGCGAGAGCCGCACCGTACCGTCAGAATTGGTCAATACGCTCGCTGTTACGCCCGGGTCCGCAGCATTGATCGCCGCAGAGAGCCCGGAAAGTGTCGCCGCACTGTTGCCGTCGCCTACGTTGACTGTTTGCCAATCTCCTGTTCCCACTTTGAATGTGATGCCGCCCGTAAGCACATCCGAGGCGCCTACCGCATCGGACGCTGCGCTCGATGTCTGGGCGAGGTTCTGCACGGTGATGGTATGCGTGCCGGCAACCGCCGTCGCGCTGGCCGAAGACAGGTTCAGCACATTGGGGTCTGAACTGGACCCGGTCTTGTAAGCCAGCGTGCCGCTGAAGTCGGTCAGGCTTTGCAGATCGGTCGAAAGAGTGGAGATTTGCGTGCCCAGGCTGGAGAGAGCCGTGTCCTTGCTCTGCAGGCTGGTCAATTGGGTCTTCCAGGGCGTCTCCACCGCCTGCAGGTTGGTCACGATCTGATTCACCGTGGTCGTCACATCGAAGCCCTGGCCGCTGGTGGCGGAGCCAAAACTCAAACCGACAGTACCCATACGCTTCCTCTCGTGCATTTCATGATCAGATGAAGGACCAAGCCGCGCCGGGGAAAATTAGGAAACTCCAAAATGAAAGCGCGGCTCCCCGCAATGCAAACGGGGAAGCCGGTTCTGATCCGCCTCCCCCGCTCCGCTCCTGTTCCACGTGGATGCCCCCTGACTTACTGGAGCAGTTTGGTAATTAACTGCTGCGATTGGTTGGCCTGCGACAGGGCGGCAATGCCGGTTTGGCTCAGAATCTGATACTTCGACATGTCCGAAGTCGCCTGACCGTAATCGGTTGCTGTTACGTCGTTCTCAGCCGCAAGCGTGTTGGTGCTTTCTGTGCTCATCACATTCGAAACCGCTTGCAGGGTGTTAATGTCCGCGCCCGCCGTGCCGCGGTCCGTGGCCACGGTCTTGATCGCAGTGGTAATCAGTCCAAGCTCGGTCTGCGCAGTCCCTGCGTCGGTGAATCCGGCGGTCGTCAGTCCAAGGTCCGCAGAAGAACCCACAGTTGCGCCAATGGTGGCGTCATTCGACTGGGACAGAGTGCCGTCAGAGGTATACACGGTGGCTGCCGTGGCGCCGAACACCGCAATCCCGTTGTATTCGGTATTGGTGTTGATCTTGTCGATTTCACCCAGGATCTTGGTGTACTCGGCATTGGCTGCCGTCACCTGGTCGCCGCTCAAGGTGCCGTTCGAAGCCTCGGTCGCCAGCGTTACCGCGCGGTTGAGCAGAGTGGTCACCTGTGAAAGAGCTCCGTCCGCCACCTGAAGCATGTCAACGCCTTCTGAAGCGTTCGCTGCCGACTGTGACAGCGCGGTTGAAGATGCCTGCAAGCCATTGGCAAGGGCCAGACCGGCTGCGTCATCCGCCCCGGAGTTGATGCGCGAACCAGAGGACAACTGCTGCAAAGTCTTGCTCAAACTCGCTTGCGTCTGGTTCAGATTGTTCTGCGCGTAGACTGCAGAGATGTTATTCAACACACCCAGGGACATGGGTTTCTCCTTGTTGGATGCATGGATTTGCGGCCCTTCCCGAGTGCATGCTCCCATTGTTTTATGAGGCCCTGGGTTGCTGCTGCCGGAAATGTTGCCGCTGCATCTGGCCCCTTCTTCGGCGTCTCCCCCGGCGACTTTATGCCTTTGCATTTTTGTCCTCACTGGGACACTGTTCTACCGCCGTTTCTAATCTTTTAATCTTTCTCCCACTCGGCCGATAACCATCTTGAAGGAGTTGCACGTCGATGATCGAACTCACCAGACTCAACGGCAGCCCCATGGTGCTGAATAGCGATCTCATCAAGTCGGCCGAGGCTTCGCCAGACACCATGCTCACCCTTATTAATGGGGAGAAGCTGATGGTGCGCGAAGAACCTGCGGTGGTGGTGGAGCGAGTGCTGGCCTACCGCGCCCGTCTTCTGGCCACGGTGGCCCGCCGCCTGCCCGTTGGCGATCTGCAAAGGCTCGCATCTCTGGCCAGCCTCGAAGTCTCCGGCCAGCCCCATCTCTCCGCGCCGGATGCGAAGCCAGCCCCAGGCCGCAACGGCTGACTGGCTGGTTCGTCCACGCACACCGTTCCCTCCAAAGGAGGAGCACTCGATGGACAAAGCGAGCATCGTCGGAGCTTTCCTGGCGGTTGCCGGGATTATTGCAGGGCTGCTGATCGAAGGCGGGAACCTGGGTCAGATCCTGCAGCCTACCGCAGCGCTCATCGTGTTTGGAGGCACCATGGGCGCGGTTCTGCTGCAGTTTCCCCTCTCCACCGTTGCCGCAGCTTTCCGCCGCATGGCGCTGGTCTTTGTTGCGCCCAGCAGGCACAACGACCAGCTCATCCGTCTTCTGATCAGCTTTGCCAACAAGGCCCGCCATAACGGCGTCGTTTCTCTCGACGCCGATCTCCAGGCCATCCAGGACCCGTTCCTTAGACAGGCCGTTATGCTGGCGGTTGACGGAACTGAGCCTGCCGAATTGCGCAAGATCATGCGCGTCAGCCTCGATTCCGCTTCTGAGATTGAGGAACGCCTTCCCGCAGTCTTTGAATCCGCGGGCGGCTTCTCCCCCACCATCGGCATTCTCGGTGCGGTTCTGGGTCTCATTCAGGTGATGCAGCATCTCGACAACATACAGGAAGTGGGCCGCGGCATTGCCGTCGCTTTCGTGGCCACCATCTACGGGGTCGGCATCGCCAACCTCTTTTTTCTGCCTTTTGCGGGAAAGATGCGCATCCTGCAGCGCGAAGATCACCAACGCCGCGAGATGATGCTGGAAGGCGTGATCTCCATTCTCGAAGGCATGAACCCCCGCATGATCGAGGTCAAGCTATCAGGCTTCCTCACCGATTCCAGTCACCAGAATGTGGAGCGCGCGGCATGAATCCCAGGGTTCACCGCAGCCGCGTGAGTCAAGAACGGTGGCTGGTCTCCTATGCCGACTTCATCACCCTTCTCTTTGCCTTCTTCGTGGTTCTGTATGCCTTCGCCAAAGCCGATCAAAAGAAGCAGACCCAGGTGACTGTCGCCATCGACACAGCCTTCCAGTCGCTCGGTATTCTCTCCGGCGTCCCCGGCCGCCCGCCGGCATCCGGAGAAGCCGGGCTCCCGCTAAATAGCGTCATGGCGGAAGATGTGCTGTCACCCGGGAAGGTTCGGGACGATCTGAACCAGATCCGCCGCGAACTGGAGCACACGCTATCAAACCAGATTGCCCAACACTCAGTTTCCATTCAAATGGGAAGAGACGGGTTGGTCATCAGCCTGCGCGAAGCCGGCTTTTTTAACTCCGGCTCTGCGGATCCGCGTCCCGAGACCCTCAACAGCCTGCGCAAGATCGCCAACTCTCTCGCCGGTTCCGCATACGATGTGCGCGTTGAGGGCCACACGGACAACGTCCCCATTCACAATGCGGAGTTCGACTCAAACTGGGAGCTCTCTTCGGCCCGCGCCACGCGCATTGCCCGGCTCTTCCTCGACCTGCGCGCCATTTCCCCCGACAGGCTCTCCGCCGCAGGCTATGCGGAGTTCCACCCTGTCGCTGCCAATTCCACAGCCGCCGGACGCGCCGAAAATCGTCGCGTAGACCTAGTCATTCTGCCTCGTACCCGGATCGACTTCTCCGCGCTTGCCCCTCCCGCTCCAATAGGCAAGTGGCGCAAGATCACAGACGACTAAGACACCGGCTTGCCGACTAGATTCCCCTACTCCACCCCCAGCACTTTCACAATCACACGCTTCCGCCGCCTGCCGTCGAACTCTGCATAGAACACCCGCTGCCACGTCCCCAGGTCCAGCCGCCCTGCAGTCACTGGCAGGGTCGTCTCGTGGTGCAGCAAGAGAGACTTCAGATGCGCATCCGCGTTGTCTTCGCCAGTCAAATGATGCTTGTAGTCTGGTCGCGCCGGGGCCAGCTCTTCCAGCCACTTGCCGATGTCTTCAATCAGCCCGTTCTCCAGGTCGTTCACATAGATCGCCGCGGTAATATGCATCGGCGAAACAAAGCAGAGCCCGTCCTTCACCCCGCTACGCTTTACAATCTCTTCTACCTGGTCGGTAATATGCACCATCTCGCGGCGTTTCTTGGTTTCAAAAACCAAATACTCGGTATGACTTTTCATAACGGCCTTCCTGGTGTCTGTCGCGCCCATGTCAGATTCGCGCCTTAGCCTATATCCTAAAGACTGTCGTTGTGACCCCAAAAGACTCAAGTGACCCAGCCCAGCGCTCCAATTGCCGAAACCCTCTCCCAGCGCGGGCTTGATCTGCTTGCCGCCGGCTCCGCTACTCAAGCGGCCCGGGCCTTTCGCGCCGCCATCGCCGCCGACCCGGCTTATTACGAAGCACATCACGGCCTCATCCGCGCTCTGCGAGACGCCGGGTGTCTCGAGCAATCCATAGCTGCTGCCCTCGCACTCGTGGCGCTCACTCCTCAGGACCCGCTGGCCCACACTGCCCTCTCGATCAGCCTGCAAGATGCCGGCCACGTGCCCCAGGCTGAAGCCGCCGCCGCACGCGCCCGCATTCTGGAGTGGAAGATTCAGTTGCAATCCCCGCCCCAGGAAAGATCCCTGCCGTGAAGTCCGGACAGCGCCTCGACTCGGCCCAGCGCCTCCGCCGCATGCATCATCAGCTGGCGCTCGCCTACGGCCCGCAGCACTGGTGGCCAGCACACACGCCCTTTGAAGTGATTCTCGGTGCCTATCTCACCCAAAACACCGCATGGAAGGCAGTCGAGCGATCGCTCCAGAATCTGCGCGCCGTCGGAGCCCTCAACCTCGATGGCCTGCGCGCCCTCTCGCTCCCTGATTTGGAGCAACTCATCCGTCCTTCCGGCTTTCACACCCGCAAAGCGCCCGCCCTCAAGGCGTTCATCGACATGCTCGATGCGGAATTCGCCGGCTCCCTCGATGCCCTGGCCGTAACCCCTACCGCCGCCCTTCGCAGACGCCTGCTGGCTCTCCCGGGAGTGGGCCCCGAGACCGCCGACGCCATCCTCCTCTACGCTCTCCGTCACCCGGTTCCCGTAGCTGACGAGTACCTGCGCCGCATCGCCGAGCGCCATCGCCTTCTCACCCCCACGCCCGGTCGCACCCGCAAAGGATATGACGCACTGGTTCAGCTCACCCGTGACGCTTTTGCATCCGATCCCGTCCGCAACTATGCGCGCCTCTTCAATGAGTTCCATGCCCTCACGGTTGCCGTAGGAAAGACGCACTGCGGCAGAACCGCCGACTGCGCATCCTGCCCCCTCGCAGCCGATTTGCGTCGCGCCAGTTCCAATGCGAAATAATGCCTGGGCTCCCGACCAGTCCAGATAGTCGCCTGTGCGCTTAACAAGCGGGCGCCATCCCAGCGCCGCCCTGCAAGATTCCGTTCCCCTTGTCGCTCATGCACAGACTCAAGCCCCTTTGGCCTGCTGAATCTGATCCGCAATCACGCGCTTCAGATCCGCCGGCGAGTAGGTCGGCGACTTGATGAACTTGCCGTCTGGGCGCTTATGCACCTTCAAAACCGTGTGCCAATCCTCACGATGGGCGTTGCCGTTTTCCGGGTGAACCAGCTCAGGGCCAGATCCCCGCTCCAGCACTGCGTCGCACACGCTGCAGTGTGGCCAGGCCTTGCTCATGTTGCTGCGCTGCACTTCATCCCAGGCAGGCTGCGCTTTCACGCCCGCGGCGTTCAGTGCTCCATATGTGACGACAAGCTGGTCGATACACCCGTCCACATATTCCGCGAAGTCGGGGTTGCCGTTGGGGTCGGGAACCACAGCAATGCTGTCAATAATTGGGGCCTGCTCTTCGCCGTCCTTTCTGGGCATTGTCATCGTGACCGTGCAACCACAGCCTTTGACGAACTCCAGCGCCTCTTCAAAAACCAGCCGCGCACGCAGCAGACGCGTAGCCGGGTCAGGAAGCTCGGGAGATTCCTTTACCGGCTGGTCGAACTGCTTCATTAACGTCACGATGTCTTCCTGCGGGCGATAGGGCTTATCGTTCATTCAGTCCTCAATTCAACTTGACGGCTGCTGAGCGGCAGGGTCCGGTTCTCATCGTACACAGCCGGCGGCAGCCACACCTGCCACTGTACCTCACAAACCTGCCATGGGGGAGCACGCCACCTCAATGCGACCAGCGCGGTTCCGACCGTAGAGGCTACCACTCCTCCTGATCATTGTGCCAGTGAGGCATAGGAGTGGTATTCTGGCGCGTCGTCACATAGGAACGAGGAGGATGACTTGAGAAACGGCATCATAGTTGCTATTGGGGGATTGGCGCTTTTGGTCGGATGCGGAAACCAGGGGGACAAGGCTTCCAGCGTCCCTGCTACGCCCAAGTGGCAGGGCGCTCCTTACCATATTGCGTTTGACACGCAGGCTGCCAAACCGAATCCGACGGGCATCACTATTCCGGCCATCAAGTACACGGCAAATCCTGACGCGCTCGAGAACAGAGCTAGCCTCGTGGTGCGATTCGACTCTTCGGGAGTTGCGAAAGACCGGCCTATCATGGATCAGATGATTTTGCCCCCGGTCGATATCCATGGCGCGGAGGGCACTCTTCCCGCGAGCTATATGGATGTAGCAAACAAAGGGTTAACCACACTCGTTGGAGCCTACTGCATTAAAGGAAAAGTAAAGATATCCGTGGCCATTGCCAGGTCATCGCTCACCAGCCAAGCCGGAGATGCTGAAGTAGACGCGAAGCGCCTGTCAGATTGGCTGCCGATCGAGGTTGCGTTCAAGAACCCCCATCCAAAGTGCTAGGCCTGCGCCGCTGAAGGGGTAATCCAGATGCACGAGCCGCTCTCTGGGCGCGCTGGTTTTACTCTTGTCTGCCCAAAACTGCGTCGACAGACTTGCTGCTTCATTCCGCCGAACACGATATCCGGATTCATATCCTTAAGAAACAGCGCCTCTCTCTGAGTTCGTCTATCCGCTTGAAGTGGATTTCTTCGCACCCTGCGAGTCCGTCCCGCGCCTCTCCGGAACTGCGCTAGGCGTCTCAGACGAAACACATTTCCACAATTCCCGTTATCATCTTGCACATGTCAAAAGCTGCCGCAAGCACAGGAATCATGCCGACAGTGCTTGTTGCGGTCGAGCAATCCTTTCCAAGATCGCAGCGCGTCATTGACGATGGGCGGGCCGCCCAAGTACTGCCGTTTCCAGCGAGAGCGTTCGTTCGCTTACTTAGGTTGCACTGGATGAGAGATTGGCTCATAGGTATGAGCGAGAAGAGTGACCCCGGAATCTGGGGTGGCCTTTTGTGCAGGAAGCGTTACATCGATGACAAGGTTGCCGCAGACCGGAATGAAGTTGAAGCGATGGTGAGCCTGGGCGCAGGATTTGACACGCGCCCCTTTCGACTTCCGGCGCTCATCGGCCTTCCGATGTGGGAGATGGACCGGCACGAGAACATTGAGGCAAAAAAGAAGCGGCTGCGCAATGCGCTGGGGACAATTCCCGCGAATATCAAGCTGATCGCCGTGGACTTTGACTGCGACGACTTAGGCGCGATATTGGCATCACAAGGATACTCTGCGGACAAGCTGACATTCTTCGTGTGGGAAGCAGTCACTCAATACCTAACAGAACAAGGCGTGCGTGCGACCTTCGATTGGCTCGCCCGGGCAACATCGGGCAGCCGCCTCACCTTCACCTATGTCCGGAAGAGCTTCCTGACCGGTGAAAAACTCTTCGGATGAGAAAGTGGATACAGACGATTTGTTACCACCGGGCTTTGGCTGTTGGGGATGGAGCCTGAGGATTGTCCGGCGTTTCTCCGGGATTATGGATGGCGGGTCATAGAGGACGTCGGCTATGACGAGTTGGCGCACAGATACATTGGACCAACCAGACGTCAGTTCGCCTCAACGCCGGTGGAGCGAATAGTTTATGCGGAGCGAATATGATCCACCGCATCCCTGCGCGAGCAGTTCAGCGGTAGAGGAGGGCGAGTCCGGTGGCGAACTCGATCAAGGCCGTGAAATAGGCGAGCAGCTCGCGGAAAAGCACGCTCGGGCCGACACGCTGCCATGTGGTGGCGAAGTCGCCCGAAGCCAGACCGAGGAGGCCAAGGAAGATGGCGCCGGCAGCATAGACATATATACCGAGATTGGAAACAAGGCTGCGGTTCCGCATCGTTCCCTGGCCCCGGTTTCTGGCTCTGGTCGAGGGGCGGGCTACTCTTGAGTGAGTGTGTTAACTTCTATTCCAAGCCACAAGACGTCTGAGATCGATGAATGTCAAATGACAGCCGCCTATGAAATCCCACTTGAAGCCAAGGTATTTGCCTTTCTCTTCCAAGGCATCGAGGCACAACATCGCGGAAACTTTTCTGCGGCCAACAAGCTGATTGAGATTGCTCTTCGACTCACGGACGAGATGCCAGTCGATGAAGCGGATGGATTTCGTGCGCTCGGACGTTGTTCATTGACACTCCTTCGTGAGAAAGAGAACCGACCGGATGATGCAGCTAACGAGCGCCAAGAGGCGATGGCGGTGGTGGACCGGGTGTCGAACGCCGATCTCCCGCAAAAGAATCTTTACCCCGAGTTGATGTCGGCCTTGCTGATGGACTTGCATGAATACCGGCGAGCAATCCCTTTCTGTGAGGGGGCGGTTCAAAACAAGTTGGAAATGAATGAACCCATCGGAGTCGCGCACATGCTTTCTCGCGAGGGTCATTGTTACTCATATTGTGGCTTGAAGGATCAAGCGGCTATTCCATTGCGAGCAGCGTTGAAAATCCTTCGCGACTATCCTCAGGAGCCCACTCTCAACGAAGTCCTGATTGGATTGGGCAATGCGTTACGGAAGAGTTCCCCCGGTGAGGCCGAGGAACTCTACAAAGAGGCCGCTGATATCCACCTGGCAAAGGCCCATCTGGAATCGGCCACCGCGGCGTGGGTCAACCTAGGCGTCCTCTACGCTGAACAAGGGCGCAACTCTGAAGCATTGGATTACTACCGGCGCGCATTGGAGGTCCGGGAAAAGTCACCCGGTACTTCACCAATCCGAGTTGCGATGCTCTTGAACAATATCGCAAATTGCCACCGGCGTACACGCGATTTTGAGCAAGCGTTACAGCTAATCGATAGAGCGATTGAAATGCTCAACAAGGAAAACAATCCCAAGGTCGCCTCCGCATACGGATCGAAGGGCCAAATCCTGCAAGATGCCGGGAATGATGCCGAGGCTGTGGAATGGCTGCGAAGAAGCTATGCAGAACGCCAGAAGCAGCCAAACCCGGACTACGAGTTGATTATCGAAAACCTCGGATACGAAATTACTTCCCTTAACCATCTGGGAAGAGCTGAGGACGCCGCCGAAGCGGAAGCCAGAATGGCGAGCGCGAGGGAAACAATGAAAGCCTTTCCCAGTGCAAGTGTGGACGTGAGCGCTTTGACTGCGGAACCGGCCGGAGCGGTGCTAATTGAGTTGGCATTTGGCCCTCGGCCGGGAAGCAGATATGGCACACGCGACGCAGAGGCTGTGCTGGAACAGATATTCACGATTCTTTCAGCAGCAAAACTCGGGAACACCGGCAGTCGCGTGGTCACTCCAGAGAGCATCACTCTCATCCTCTATGGGGAGAATGCGCAGGCCATGTTCGAAGCAATGGAGCAGTTTTTGTCGGATCACCTCATCTTTGCAGGTGCGGTCGTGTCAATTCGGCAAGGCAAAAACGTCAGGCAGGTCGTGGTCCCATCAATCGTAAACTAGGCGCCATAAGGGGCTTTCAGCTTTGCGGCAAGCTCAAATACTTGCGTTCATGACTTCGCCCGCTGATCTTTGAGATCGTCGATCTTGTTGACCCAAATCCAGACTCTCACACGTTGTTCCTGGTGTCCTCGAGTAAAATCGTTTACGCGATGAAAACAGCGGCAATTCGCAGTGATTGGGTAGGCCGGGTCATCGACGGAAGGTTTACTCTCCTTCAATGGTTGGGCGGCTCTGAGGGGAGCGGCGTCTTCCTCACAGAACTGCTGGGCGATCGAACCCAGAAAGCCGCCATTAAGCTCTTTCCGGCTGCTCCCTTGGAGTCAGAAGCCTGCCTGGCTGTCTGGGCGGCTACAGCGACCCTGTCTCATCCTCACCTGATGAACCTGATTCATGCCGGACGCTGTCAGATCGACAATGACCCACTGCTCTACGCCGTGACTGAATACGCCGAAGAAGATCTCTCCCAGATTCTTCCCGAGCGCCCGCTCACGCCCACCGAGGCGAGAGAGATGCTCGATCCGGTCCTCGACGCGCTTTCCTATCTTCACCAGAGAGGATTCGTGCATGGTCGTCTCAGGCCATCAAATATCATGGTCGTCGAAAATCAGTTAAAGCTTTCCGTGGACAGCATTGAATTTGCGGGCAAGTATGGCAAACACCTCTCGAAACTCAGTGTTTATGACGCACCGGAACGCGCCACCGAGGTACTTCTGCCAGGCACAGACATCTGGTCGCTCGGCATCACCTTGGTCGAAGCCCTGACTCAACATCCACCGGTTTGGGACCGATCAACAAATAGCGAACCGGTGGTACCACAATCCGTTCCGCTGCCCTTTTCCGATATTGCGCATGGATGTCTCCAGTCCGCCCCCCTGCGCCGATACACCCTCAGCGATGTCAGGGCTCATCTCGAACCTGACCGGTTACTCGCGGACCCGGTAAGCACACCTGGAAGAACTTTCCCAACCAAACTCCTTGTAACCGTGCTCGTCGCCGCTGTACTTGTCGTGTTTGCAGTAATCGCTACTTTCCAACTGTGGAATCGCCACAATCGGCCATCGCTGCCACCCGGAGAACAACATGTACCCGCGATCGCTGCGCTCCCAACTCCGCCTCCGGCTCAAGGGGTTCTAACCTCCAAAGGTGTAGTGGTAAAAGGCGCGGTCGCTGAGCAAGTTCCGCCCGACGTACTGGCAAGCGCTTATAAGTCCATTCACGGCAAGGTCGATGTGCGAGTACGCGTCACGGTCGATCTAAACGGTAGTGTTTCGAGTGCAACGCTCGACTCGTCGGGACCAAGTAAGTACTTCGCCAAGGTGGCGCTGCAAGCAGGGCAGCACTGGAGGTTCAAACCTGCGCAAGTGGATGGTCAGGCCGTTTCAAGCGTTTGGATTCTGCAGTTTACATTTACACGAACCGCTGCCGAGGTCAGTCCCGCCGAGCTACAACCATAGGCGCCCGTCGCGAATACAGAACCTGCATTGGGGATGCATCCACAATCCCGCAGACGGGGGAGGCTTTTACACTATCTTCGAAAACACCGTTGAAATAGATGGAGCCCGATGCAACCTTCCGGAATGCACTACTTTCCCGTGGAATGGCCTTTCCTCCTGGCCATGTTTCTCCTCTTCTCTCTTCTGGTTGTGCTTGTCGAATTCAGGATTCTGCACTATGCGTACGAACGGATGGGGATTTCGCCGCGGTATGCAATGTGGATTCTGTTGTTCACGCTGTTGGGTAGCTCGATCAACATTCCGTTGGCCGAGTTTCCACCGGAGAAGGTGATCTCAGGAACGGTCGTGCACCACCACGGGATGCGGTATGTAGTGCCAGTGGTGCATCATTGGCCAGAGACAGTGCTGGCCATCAACGTAGGCGGAGCGCTCATTCCGATCCTTTTGTCGCTTTATTTGGCGCTTAAGAACCGGCTTGTGGTGAAGTCTGCGCTTGCCGTGGCAGCGGTGGCGCTCGTAACCCACCAGCTGGCGCAGCCGGTGCGCGGAGTCGGAATCACGCTCCCGATCTTCATCCCTCCGATTGTCGCCGTGGTCTGCGCGCTGCTGTTGTCCTGGCGGCAAGCGGGGCCGCTCGCCTACGTTGGGGGAAGCATGGGTACACTCATCGGCGCGGACCTGATGAATTTAGGCAAGATTCAGGGGCTGGGCGCGCCAGTTGCGTCGATTGGCGGGGCGGGGACGTTTGACGGCGTGTTTCTGGTCGGGATTGTAGCGGTGCTACTAGCGTCGTTGATGCAGCCGGGCGCAAGGCGGGCTGTGTGACGAGGTGCAACACTCAGGCCCGACTCCCAAAATATACCCGCACCAGAGTAATTGATTTCACATGTCATTCTCCGGGCAGGATCGATGGTATTAGCAAAACCCAAAGCATTCATCTTGTGGATTCACAAAGAGCTCGCGCGGGTTTTGCTAAGATGCGATTCTCGAATTCACGGGACGTTTTCCGCATAGTGCAGGCTGGCCTCTTCTTGAGAAATAAACCACTCAGCGGTGATAGTTATCCTCGATGGCATTTGAAGAACTGCAATCGCGGCCGTAAAGCGCAGTCAAGGAACGCAGTCTGCTGCTCAATTCTCCGCTCAATTCGCCTGGACGATAACGCCATTTCCAGTTTCCGCTCACCGTGCCAGGAAGATTCATGCGCGCTGAACCGCCCAGTCCCAGCACATCCTGCAACGGAATAATCACAACATCGGCGACGGAGGCCTCCAAAGCGCGGATCATGATCCAGTTGATCTCCGCATCGTCATCAAAATTGAGATAGGCGCGCGCAAATTCGCGCTCTTTACGAATATCCTCCAGGGTTCGGGTGCTATCGGCCGCGCCCGCACTTGTCCACCAGCCAACTGTCGTGTCGTTGTCGTGGCTGCCGCTAAAGGCGACCAAGTCGTGGCTGTAATTGTGAGGGCGAAAGGATGGTCCCTGCGGGTCCGTCCCGAACGCAAACTGCAGGATGCTCATTCCCGGAAGGCCAAACTTCTTTCGCAGCTCCTCTACCGGCGGTGTGATTACTCCCAGGTTCTCGGCCACAATCGGCAGTTCTCCAAATTCGTCCTGCAGCGTCGACAGAAGCCCGTTCCCTGGCGCCTTGACCCATCGCCCGTGCATGGCGGTAGCCTCTCCGGCCGTAACCTCCCAGTAAGATTCGAATCCACGGAAATGATCGAGCCGCACCAGATCAAAGAGGGCAAGCGAGGCGCGGAAACGCTCAATCCACCACCTGAACCCGTCGGCCTCCAGCACGTCCCATCGATAGATTGGATTACCCCAAAGCTGCCCCGTGGCGCTGAAGTAGTCCGGCGGTACGCCAGAAATTACGGTCGGATTGCCCCCATCGTCGAGATAGAAAAGTTCCGGGTTGGCCCAGACATCCGCGCTGTCATGCGCGACGTAGATGGGGATGTCGCCCATCAGGCGGATTTCGCGCTGCCGGCAATAGGCCCTGAGCTCTTCCCACTGGCGGAAAAACTCGAATTGCCAGTATTTAATGGCGTTCAACTGGGGCGCAAGCCGGAGCGTCCACTCGCTGACGGCACGCGGGTCCCGTTGGCGGATCTCGGCGTCCCATGTCGTCCAGGCCGTACCGTTGTGTCCGTCCTTCAGGGCCATGAAGAGTGCGAAGTCGTCGAGCCAGGGACTGACGCTTTCACAAAAACGGTCGAAGGCCGCGCGATCCGCGCGCGACGCATCCGCAAAGAACGCCTGTGCCGCCCGCAACAATAGCGGTCTCTTGAACTGATTTGTCGCCTCAAAGTCGACAGAGTCTTCCGGAAAAGGCGGCGCCTGAACGAGGTCCGATTCCTGGAGCAGTCCCTGATCCCGCAGGCACTCAAGACTCAGCAACAGCGGATTGCCGGCAAAAGCGGAAAAGCATTGATAGGGAGAATCGCCGTATCCCGTGGGATTCAGTGGCAGCACCTGCCACAACTTCTGTCCGGCAGCGCGCAGGAAGTCGGCGAACTCGTAGGCACATGGCCCAAAATCGCCGATGCCAAAGCGGCCTGGAAGACAAGTGCAATGCAACAAAATTCCGCTGCTTCTGGGGAAGTTCACGCCGCAAACATACGCTGGCCCCGGTTGTCAGGTCAAGCGCGGAGATGAAGTTCCGAGATAGTCGAATGTAAGCCTTTATGCGCGGTTCCAGAACAAGACGAAGTTCTCAAAAATGCCGGATTGAATCGGCGGGGCCGGTGGTTGAAGTGGTTGGAGGTGTGGCGCTGCGCTCGCCGGAATGTTCGGCGTGGCTTTCAAGCGAACGACTCACGAGGTCGCGGGAGCCAAGACCCACGGCGAGAGCGAGGGTGAGGACGATGCCGCCGAAGAGGATGCCGAAGGCCAGCGCAACGATGTTGCCGCCCATCTGGAGGTGGTCGAGGACCATGGCGGCGGTAAGCACGAGGACCAGCCACTTGATACCGAGCGACAGGAACCGCGCGTATTGGAGTTGCTGATTAACGGCTCCGATGAGGACAGAACGGGCCAGGAACCGCGCGATGAGAGTGCCGGCGATGAGCAGAAAGACGGCCCCTACGACGCGGGTAAGGTAGGGCAGGAGCGAACTGGGCAGGGTTGTGGTCGTTGCGTAAGAGGCGTCGAAGGCTGAGATGCCGATGAGGAGCCCGAGCAGGACGCTGGCCCAGAAGGAGATCCGGGCGATCAGCGCGGTGGGGGAAGTAGATGGCGCCCAGTCGATGTCGCCGCGATTGCGTGCGAGGTGATCATCAAACCGGGCCGCGGTCAGCCCTCGCCGCAACAGCGCGGAAACAGCCATGCCAATCAGAGTAAATACGGCCAGGGCAACAATGAAGGCCAAGATACCAGGCAGGATGGCGACGAGCAGCGAGAGGACGCGGTAGAGCGACTGATAAAGCGCTTCGGACATATGGTGCCAGATAGAGGCGTTTTCGGCATACAAGGGCTGCAAAGTCTCGTCTTGGCCTGTTTGGAGCATGGCAAGAATGTTTTGCATAGGATTCACTCCTTGAATCGACTCTCTTGCTGCTAACCGGCAACGGGTTTGATTTGGGGGTACTCATGGATTGAACCGATCTGGCCATCGCCAGCGTGAGACCAGGTAGGGTTTGTCGGTCTCGAAGGCTGCGGCGACGGCCTCGATATGGCATTCGGGGGTGGTGCCGGAGGTGGTGATGTTGATGTGGCTTGCAACCCATGCGAGATAAAGCGGGATAAGCGCGCCGAGCAAATGTCCGCGGTTGATGGTGCGGAGCCGGTGGGCGAGGAGAAAGTCGAAGACAATGCGGGCCCAGAGACTCTCGGGCATGCGGAAATCTGCAGCGTCGGTTGTGGAGAGCCGTTTGAGGCCGAGCAGTGAGTTCGGCGGCAGGACAAGCGACCAGATTTCATGCAGGTTGGAGTAGGCGAGCCGAAATGCCGAAAGCATTGGGGCAATATCTGCGGCCGCATCGGAGGAGGGTGCCTGCGGCATGGGAAGAGGATCGTCCACGGGCGGCAACTGGCGAAAGCGCTGCCAGAATGCGGCCTTGGCATCGATGTCGGAGAACAGGGCGCCGGTTACCAGGGGGAGGATGGTGTTGAGGTCGGGCCCCGTGGGCCGCGATTGGAGGCGAGGGCCAACGTCGAATTGGTCGACGGTGAACCCGGCTACTGCCGCCTCGTTGACCGGCCACAGAGGCGCTTCGCCCTGGTTAATCGCGGTGAAACGATGGGCGACACCGGCGAGGCGTTCGGCCATGCGAAGCGACAGGCCGAGATCGGGGGCTAGTGGATACCGTACGCGGGAGGCGAACAGCGCGCGGGTGAGTGGATAGAGAATAGCGGAGTTGACCAGCCCGGCGTGCGGCGGCAGATCGTAGCAGGAGACCGCGAGGTCTGTAGGTGTGGTGAGAACGGCGTTGGCGAGGCCGTGGAGTGCGGACGCACCGAGCGAGCCGGACTCCGAGCCCAGCATAAGGAGGCCGCGCGCCTTGTTCTTGTCGGCGAGCTGGTAAGCATTAACGAAATCAGCGGCGGTGAGGGTCCAGGCGGCGTTGGCCGCGGGAGCGGCAACGATGCGGAGAGACGGATACGAGCCTGCCGGGAGCGCGTCTGAGACAGCGTCTGGGGAAGCGATGAGCAGGTCTTCCGCCGGGAAGGAAGCGGTCAGGTTGCCGAGGACCCGTTCGAGCTGTTCCGGCGTCATGGCGGCGAGCAGGACGAGGAGTCCGTTGTCGGGACGTGCGGAAGGGGTGGTGATGGCGGAAATTGGATCTGCTGTTGCCATGGTCATTCGGGAAGTCGATATTAACGCAATTGTAGGCTTCCTAGAGTCTCCAATTGACCGGCATCTACGGCTGGACCTCCTAAAAGGCTTGGATGCAGGCAAACGAGATAAGAATCATGCGGGCCTCACACTTGGGGGCTGGAGTTCGAGCCAGAGGAAGGAATATGGGGCGAGAGTGAGTACGTAAGGGGCTTCTGTGATGGCAGGGAAAGGCACATAACCGAGCATCTCGACCGGCTCGGCGCCGATGTGGTCGGCGAGGTCGAGGGAGACCGGTTGGGCAAATCGGCTGAGGTTGGCCACGCAAAGAATGGTCTCGTGCGAGCCATCGCCGCGATCTAGGTCGCGGAGGTAGGCGAGGATCTTGCGATTCACCGGGTTCAGGAAACTGAGGGTTCCACGGCCGAAGACTTGGAAAAGTTTGCGCAAGGCGATCATGTTGCGGGTCCAGTGCAGGAGACTGGACTGATCGCTTAGCTGAGCTTCCACATTGATGGCCTGGTAGCCGTAGATGGGATCCATGACAATGGGTAAGTAGAGCCGGGCGGGATCGCACTTTGAGAAACCGGCGTTGCGGTCCGAGTTCCACTGCATGGGGGTCCGAACGCCGTTGCGGTCGCCGAGATAGATGTTGTCGCCCATGCCGATTTCGTCGCCGTAGTACACAATAGGTGTACCCGGAAAGCTGAGCAGGAGCGAGTTCAACAACTCGATGCGGCGGCGGTTGTTGTCGACCAACGGTGCGAGCCGGCGCCGGATACCGACGTTGACGCGCATGCGCGGATCTGCCGAGTAGGCGATGTACATATAGTCGCGCTCGTCGCCGGTGACCATTTCAAGCGTGAGTTCGTCGTGGTTGCGGAGGAACAGACCCCATTGGCAGCTGTCGGGAATTGGTGGCGTCTGGGCCATGATGTCGGTTATCGGCAGGCGATCTTCCTGGCGAAGGGCCATATAGATGCGCGGCATCAGGGGAAAGTGGAAGGCCATATGGCACTCGTCGCCATCGCCGAAGTATGGACGGACATCGGCAGGCCACTGGTTGGCTTCGGCCAGGATCAAACGGTTGCTGTAGTCAGCATCGATGGCGGCACGGATGGTTTTGATAACGGCGTGGGTCTCTGGCAGGTTTTCGCAGGAGGTGCCGTCGCGTTCGACCAGGTAAGGGATGGCGTCAATGCGCAGCGCGTCGACGCCCATGTCGAGCCAGAAGCGCATGGCCTTGAGGACCTCCTCGATCACCGCCGGGTTATCGAAGTTGAGGTCGGGCTGGTGTGAAAAGAAGCGGTGCCAGTAGTAGGCCTTGGCCGTCTCGTCCCAGGTCCAGTTGGACGTTTCCGTGTCGGTGAAGATAATGCGGGCGTCCTGAAAAAGCTGTTTGGTCGAGGACCAGACGTACATCTGGCGCGCCGGTGAGTCAGGCGGCGCCAGGCGGGCGGCCTGAAACCATGGGTGCTGATCGCTGGTGTGATTGATAACCAGTTCGATCATGACCTGCATGCCGCGCTCGTGGGCTGCGAAGAGAACCTGTTTGAAATCGTCCAGGGTCCCGTAGGACGGGTTGACGTCGATGTAGTTTCCGATGTCATAGCCGTCGTCGCGCAGGGGCGAGGGAAAGAAAGGCAGGAGCCAGATGCAGGTAACGCCTAAGTCCTGGAGGTAATCGAGCCGCGAGAGCAGTCCACGAAAGTCCCCGATGCCGTCACCGTTCGAGTCGGCGAAGGCCCTCACGTGGAGCTCGTAGATGATCGCGTCTTTGTACCAGAGGGGATCGGTTGCGCTTGCCGGCTTCTTCACTATTCAGTTCTCCGAGGCGCTTGGATGCGCGTCTTCCTGCTGTTTGCCCGCGGTCCAGCAACGACATTTGAACTCTTCGACAAAGATACGGCACGCCCAATCAATATCGCAAACGCGCTTACCTTTATGCGACAGAAGGCATGTAAACTGCTCACGTAACGCCTCCCGTTAGGCGGTCGAACAGGCCGCCTTATTCTGTAACCTTCAGCCTGGTTTCCTTAGTGGCAAGTGAGCTGCTGCCGACCCAGATTTTGTAAGTCGTGGGTTCCACAACGCGTTTGAGTTCGACGTTGTAAAAACTCAACTCATCGAAGCCAAGGGGAAATTTGATTTGCTTGTGCTCGCCGGGAGCCAGGGTAACGCGCGCGAAGCCCTTCAATTCCCTGACGGGCTGCTCCACGCTGGCTACCGTGTTGCGCAGGTAGAGCTGAACGACCTCGGTTCCGACAACGCTGCCGGTGTTCTTCACGTCCACGCCCACCGTGACCACAGGTTTGTGCTCGGAGTCCGCAACCTCCCGTAGCGGAACCTCGCTGCGGTCAATGGTCGGTTGTCCATAGCTGAAATTCGTGTAGCTAAGTCCCCAGCCAAAAGGGAACAACGCCGCATTCTCCTCATCCACGTAGCGGGACATGAATCTTTCCGCGGAGTTGCGAGGCATGTGGCTCAAATCCCCGTGCGCTGGCTCCCCGGTAGGCAGTTGCGCGTAATAGAGCGGCTCCTGGCCAACGTATCGTGGCAGGCTCGCCGGCAACTTGCCGGATGGATCGACGTCGCCGAACAGGACGTCAGTCAAAGCGGGTCCGGCCTCCATACCAGGGCTCCATGCCTCAAGGATCGCTGGCAAATGGTCGGCGGCCCAGGTCAACTCCAAAGGTCTCCCGGACACCACCACCAAGATCACAGGCTTGCCTGTGGCAACGACCGCTTCAAGAAGTTGTTCCTGCGAACCAGTAAAGCCGAGTCGGGTGCGGCTTTCGGCCTCAGTTTCCATCCAATAGGCGCTCTCGCCCAGAGCCATGATCACCACGTCCGCCTGCTTCGCTGTCTCAACCGCTGCAGCGATCGTCATGGCATCGTCAGGGAGGGGTAACTCTGCAGCGGGGGATGGATGGTCGGTGTTCAGGTAAATCTGCTTGAGTACATTCGCATCCTTGCCGGAAAGCAGGCCGCAGCCCTCCGCGTAAAGGAGCCGGTTGCCGAGCCGATCTGAGAGTGCTTTCCTGAGGGTGATGACAAATTTGGGGTCGCCAGTTCCTGCCGTGGCATCCACCATTTCGCGCTGCGAGTCAGCCAAGAGGCCGATCAGGGCCACCTTCCCGATCTTATCGGTCAGCGGAAGCAGTTTCCCCATATTTCCCGCCGGGTCGTTCTTCAGCAGGACAAAGGTTTCATCCGCCACTTTTCGGGCCGCGGCACGACGGTCCGGCGTCGCATCGTAGGCCGGCGCTTCGACGGCGTAGGGGCGCTCGAACAGGCCCAGTGCAAACTTGACTCGAAGGATGCGTCTGACCGCCTCATTCACCACCGACTCGGGAATCTTACCCGAGCGCACCTGCGACAAGAGGTGGGTTGAATAGAGCGTGCCGTCCATCTCCATATCCACGCCGGCTTCCAACGCCTTACGGGCCACTGTGTCGGCATCCGCACCGATCCCGTGGTTGCGCAACCCCGCTACCGCACCCTCGTCCGACACTACAAACCCGTTGAAGCCCCACTCCTTGCGGAGAACCTGCGTCAAAAGAAATGGATTGGCGGAGGCCGGAACGCCGTTGACGGAAACATATGCACTCATGACCGTGGCCGCGCCCGCCTCGACTGCAGCGCGATAAGGCTCCAGATAAACTTGCCGCAGCATGATCTCACTCATGTCCACTGCGTTGTACTCGCGCCCCGCGACGACCGCCCCGTAGGCTGCGAAATGCTTAACGCTCACGGCCACAGAGTCGGGTTTGGAAAGATCGTCCTGCTGGTAGCCCTTTACCCATGCGCGGGCCATCGCCGAACCCAGGTAAGGGTCTTCACCGTTCGACTCGGTGATGCGCCCCCAGCGCGGGTCGCGGGCGATGTCCACCATCGGCGAAAACACCCAGGAAATGCCATCGGCGCGGGCCTCCACTGCGCTCATTCGGGCCACTGCTTCAGGAACCGCCGGGTCCCAGCTGGCTGCCAGACCGAGAGGAACCGGGAAGATGGTACGGTGTCCATGAATCACATCCATCCCGAATATCAGTGGGATTTTTAGCCGCGACCTCTCCATGGCGATGTGCTGGTAGTGGTTGATTTTGTCCCGGCTGACTACGTATAAGAATGACCCCACCTGGCCGTTCGCCACCAGTTCATCGTAGGTCAGCTTTGAGCCTGGAGGCGCATGGCCGGTTCCGGGTGAATACTGCACCAACTGCCCGATCTTCTCTTCAATCGTCATCTTGCTCAAAAGCGCTTCAACTCGATCGTTCAACTCCTTTGACGCGAGTTGGCGATTGGAAGCTGGCACAGTCTGCGCTGTGGCCTGAAGACATGCCAGGGACACAAGCAAGAGAAGTGGAAGAAACGCCGCATGGGAGGCGCAGAAAAAGGGTTTCATGGCACGCCCAGCATACGCGGTCGCAGGAGCGGTCGTCAGGGGTTTGACTCGCCAATTTTGCTACTTACCGAGTGTTTGCCCTCATCGCAACAGAAATTGTTCGCACCTCGACCGGCAGAGGCAAATCCGGCGAGGAGCCGCAAATTCTCAATTAAAGCAAAGAACGCCCCACGGGTCTTCCTGTATGATCGTCGCGCTCGGGTGCGCCCGGGAAAACTCTCCCCAAAAAACACAATCCAAACTGGAGGACGATCGAGATGAAATTCATGACGACGTGGAGTTTTGACTCCGCTGCACTACCCGAAGCCGCCGAACGGTTCCTGGCCGGCGTGGCCGCACCCGAAGAAGGCACGAAGCTCCTGGGCCGCTGGCATAACGTGGACTTGAGCGGCGGTTTCGCCCTGTTCGAGTCAGACAACCCCGCAGCCCTCTACAAGGGTGCAGCAAAATGGGCGGACCTACTGTCGTTCAACACGGTCGCGGTGATTGAAGACACCGACGCCGGGGTGGCGCTCGCCGCTGTTTTCAAAAAATAGTTCCAGACTAACTCGATGATCACAACCCAGTTCCAGAAACGGATCCCCCCCAGCGACAAAGGCCTGTCGCTGGGGACCTCAGGACCTGGGGCGCCCGGCCTTCGAGCGAACGGACAAATGCAGGTCCTTCCACGAGTCCTCTCGCGATGAAGCCGCAAGGGGCTCAGAATCGACGACAATTAAGTACCTCGTCTGGATTAGCTCGCAATTCTCGATCCCCTCAGTCAGTCTTTCTGCTGCCTCATTCTTTATGTCGATTCGGCCTTCGCCCTTGTTATCATCTCCTTATGACCACGGTGGAGATTCTCTTTCACTATGCGGCACCACCTACTGAGGCTGTGGCCTTTGCTCTCGCCACCACGCGCGAGGTCTACGGCATCCGTTGTCTCACCTTTGATCGCGACGCCCGCACTCTGCGCGTGGAGTACGACGCCACCCGGCTCAACGCAGCAACTGTCGCGCAGTTGGTTCGCCAGACCGGTCTGCAAATCGTCGACGAGCCCGCGCTTGCGCCTCCGCCATCCGCACCCGTACCGGTTCCCGCAGTCTAAGAGCCCGATTGCACCACCGTGCAATCCCTGATAATCTGAGTAAGGTTTCACGCGAAACGCCTCATGTGCGCCCGTAGCTCAGCTGGATAGAGCGTCTGGCTACGAACCAGAAGGCCGGGAGTTCGAATCTCTCCGGGCGCACCATTCAAACCACACATAATCAATCATTTATGGCGAGCCAGGGATACTCCTGCTATGCATTGTGCTGTTCTATCAGCACAATGCTTCGGCCATCACTGGCTGGCTCGCCATACTTTAGGTTTTCCCTGCGGATATAGTCATCCCCGCAATGTTTCGAATCACGAATATTTTCTTCGTGCCCGCGAGTGTCTACCTTGCCGCTGATCCATACACCAAACACAACACTCCTGAGGTCGGCACCAAACAAAGACCAGAAGGAGATTCGAGGTCGTAGCTATCTGTGCCGTGTTGAATATCGTAACTGTGCTCGTCGAGCCTCCGCACCCTCCGGAGGGGGCAACTTGGGGCACTGGTCGAGTATGCGACAGCACTGTCCTTTTCGGATTCACTGGCATCTGAGACCGAACACTGCCACGGCCAAGGAAGTTCATAGTGAAATGGAAAGCATTCGTCTCCCCAATGTACAAAAGATATAGGCTGCGAAGGACCAGAATTTAGACTGGCAATTTCACGCCTATGAACTTTCTAAGCGGCTTCTCGATCCTTCAAGTTTCCCGACTTCCGTCCAATGAACGCGACAGGAACAAATGTCGTCGCGTTCATGCATTCTTCATGTCAGACACTTCATTCTGCATTCATCATTGCTGTCTTTTACAACAACTGTGATGGTGCCTCAACGCCTGTGCGACTATCTCCCGTTCGCAGGCGATGCAGGATCTGCCCATAACTGATTGAGTTGGCAAGGTGGGTACGCTTCTCGCTGTGCTCGTCGTGCATGCGGGGAGCACTGCGTTCACTTACAACTTACAAAGGAACATGGATTCCGATAGGTGGGTTGTTTACGAACTCCAAATTGCCACCTTACGGAATTCTTACGAAGAACTGATTCAAATAAGTACCACGAGGCGAGGCGAGACCAGCAATCGACCCTCGCGATTGGACTATCCGATGAGTGTCGCTTGACCCTGTATGGTTCAAGAACTCTGCAGGATGCGTGTGCGCATCAATCGAGAGACCGTTCGGGTAATCCATGAGACCGACTTCAGTTGTCAGTTGCATTACTCACATTCTGATTTCACGCAGAAAGCGAGAGGTGAAGATGAGAGGGATCTTTTGGAAAGCCATGGCGCTGGCGGTAATTACCGTTGGCACGACTTACCTGAGTTTCGCCCAGACAACCGTATCCAGCCCAGCACCGCCCGATCTTGCAGCGCGAGTGGATCCGCCACCTGCTACAGATAAAGGCACAGTCCCCCCCCCATCACCAGCAGCAACTAAGCGGGACTTGAAGCCATCTGTCGAGCAGGAAATCGACACACTGAAGAGCCGTATCGATGAGTTGGAGAAACAAGTCAAGGAGGCACACGCAGCGGCTCTGGCAGATAGCGCTGATACCGCAGCGTTGAAAGCAGCAGAGAAAACATTGGTTGCTGGCGGCGGAAGTGTGCCCGCGAGTCCCACAGCTTCACCTTCGGCCGCTGTGCCTGCTTCAAGTTCATCGTCCCCGGCGCAAGAAGCTCCCTCTGCTGCTCCGGCCGCGCCGCCGGCTAAGGAGATCAGTGCGCAAACCACTACCAAAGGGGAGCCCTTCGAGGGTGATTGGACCTGGCTCAACAGCAACGGTCACGCATCAGACAGCCCCATGGCAACCAAGTACTTCACCCCGGAGTTCCGCGCTGATGCGAATTACACGCTTGACTACAACCATCCAAAGGACGATTCGCTGGGTGGCTCGACCGAAACATTTCGCTCTGATGAGTGGCAGCTTGAACAGATAAGCATCGGCGGCGATATCCACATCGACAATGTTCGCGGCCGTATCCTCACCATGGATGGCCTGTTCGCTACAACAACCCCGCGTAACGACGCCACGCCGAGCCGAGGCCAATGGGATTTATCTAACGCGTACAAATACGTCTCCGAAGCGTGGGGTGGATATCACTGGGACGTTGCTCACGGTTTGAATGTGGATGCAGGCATCTTTGTTTCCTACATTGGTCTCTTCAGTTACTACAACTTCGATAACTGGACTTATCAGCCCTCATTTGTTTCGTCGAATACGCCGTGGTTCTTCAACGGGCTACGCATCCAGTATTTTCCAACCAAGAAACTAAAGATCGAGCCTTGGATTATCAACGGCTGGCAGTCCTACGCTCGCGCGAATGGCAAGCCTGGCCTTGGTGGACAGATTCTCTGGCGTCCCAAGCCGTATCTGGACTTTGTATGGAACAACTACGGAATGGGCGAGGATGTTATTGGCCAGCCTGGTCGTTCGCGTGTTCACGCCGACTACAGCGCGCAGGTTAAGCTGTATGACAAACCTTCGAACCTCCTCGACAAGATCGCCTTCACGGTTACCGGCGATCTTGGCTGCGAATACGGTGGAGGCCCCGCCCTCGGAACGTACGATCCGAAGGGCAGCTCCCCAGAGATGGGTTCGAACTCGACCTACGCAGGTGGTGTGAACTGCCACAGCGCCAAGAATGGCAGGCCCAAGCAGGACTTCGTTGGATGGATGGCTTATAACCGCTACTGGTTTAAGAAGGACCTTTACGCTGTGACTCTTGGCGGAGGCCAGATGAATAATCCTGGCCGCTATCTCACGCTTCTTCCCCCAATCAACGGTGCGACGGCGACAAGTGGCACACCGTACTTCACTGAGAACCCCGGTGATCGCGCCCAGATGCACGATGGAACCATCACCCTGGACTACATGCCGAGCCAGTTCATTACGTTCCGATTGGAAGAAGGCTACCGCTTCTCCGATATACCTTACTGGTCCGGTCGCGGAGGAATCACACCTCCCGGCGGCAACAACGGAGCACCAACACAGTACGCCTGCGCCAGTGGATCGGCGTCTGGCTTTGGCTACGGAAGCCTGACGCAGGCGGAGTTGGCGTGCGGCGCCGGAAGCAACGCCGGAACCGCTGCTGGACTCAGCTCTATCTGGTGGCCTGACTTGCGCACCAACCAAACAGTCAGCACGCTTGCAGTTATGGTCAGGTTCTAACGCGTATGACTATGCAGACGCACAAATAATAAGCCGCCGGGTATCAGCACTGGCCCGCACTCGAACTTACCGCGGGCACGGGCCAGTGCGTTCAAAAGAAGACTGAAATGCCAGAACAGCGTACGCAAGGAATGGAAAAGAGACATGAAACGCAGTGGAATTCGAGTTCTTGTCTTAGTCATCACCCTGATGACATTGGCCGGTATGACGGGATGCAAGGAGAAGCAGGCTGATGCTGCAGCCGAAGCGCCTCCGTCGGCCAAAGTAGTTTCCGGAGTGGACGTCTCATTCTTCGCGGTTGAGCATCCGGAGCGGTATCCGATCGTAACAGCGACCGAATACGAAGCTCCGTGGCAATTGCCGGTGACCGGCACTGTATTTCCGGACATCGCGCGAACTATTCCTGTGATTTCGCTCGCCTCGGGCCGAATTGTGGACATCCGCGCTCGCCTCGGCGACGCAGTAAAGAAAGGCCAGCTCTTACTGCGTGTTCGCAGCGACGACATTTCGGGAGGCTTCGACGCCTACCGCAAGGCGGTCTCCGACGAGCTCCTTGCGCGCAAGCAATTGGATCGAGCGAAGGTGCTATACGAGCACGGAGCGATTGCACAGCAGGACCTGGAGGTTGCACAAGACACCGAGGACGACGCCAAGACCACCCTTGATACCGCTACTGAGCATCTTCGCCTGCTCGGCACCGACCCCAATGATCCAAAGGGAATTGTCGATATTTTAGCCCCGGTTTCCGGCATGATCACCGATCAGGAAGTAACGAACGGGGCGGCCGTGCAGGCCTACTCTACGCCGAACCCATTCACGATTTCCGACCTTACCACAGTGTGGATTGTCTGTGATGTCTACGAAAACGACATGGCCAACGTGCGCGTCGGGCAACCCGCCGAGATCAAGCTGAATGCCTACCCCGACAAAGTTCTGAAGGGCACGATCGGCAACATCGGCTCGATTCTCGATCCGAATATCCGCACAGCGAAGGTCCGCATTGAAGTGGCCAATCCGGGCGAGATGATGCGGCCGGGCATGTTCGCCTCGGCCACTTTGTTCGGCAAGGGGAAGCAGACCTATACGGCTGTCCCGGCGTCAGCAATCGTGCATCTGCACGACCGCGATTGGGTCTTCATCCCTGCGCAAGAGAAGTTTAGGCGCATTCAGGTCGTCAGTGGCGAACAGTTGCCGAACAATATGCAGGAGATTCTGTCCGGGTTGCAGCCAGGCCAGCAGGTCGTGACAAACGCGATCAATCTCCAAAATGCAATCGACAATGAATGACGCTCAACTTCGCGGCCTGAGGAAGAAAGCATGATTCGCAATCTCGTAGATTTTGCTCTCAATAATCGGTACGTGGTGCTGGCGATTGGGTTGCTATTGCTCGCTTGGGGGGCGGTGTCGTTTCACAACATGCCCGTCGAAGTCTACCCGGACATTGCCGATAATTACGTGACCATCATCAGCCAGTGGTCCGGGCGTTCCGCCGAAGAAATGGAACAGCAAGTATCGGTCCCCGTCGAAATTCAGATGTTTGGGATTCCGCATCTTGCGACGGTGCGTTCGGAATCGATTTTTGGGCTTTCCCTGGTGACGTTGATTTTCGATGACCAATCCGTTAACGAATGGAACCGCCAGAAGGTGCTCGAAAGGCTCACGCAGGTCAATGTGCCGGCGGGCGTGCAGCCTCAAATCGGCACGGACTGGAGTCTCACCGGCCAGATTTATTGGTACACGCTCCGGAGCACGAATCCGGCGTATGACCTGATGAATTTGAGGAGCATCGAAGACTGGACTCTGTACAAGGAATTCAGGAAAGTCCCGAACGTCGTGGATGTAAGCGACTTCGGCGGCACTGCGCGCGAATATCAGGTGCGCGTCGACCCGAATGAGCTCATCTCCTATGGCTTGAGCATCAGCCAGGTGGAGAACCAGTTGACCAACAACAACGTGAACGCCGGCGGCAGCTTCGTCGAAGAGGGCTCGCAGCAACTGAACGTCCGCGCACTCGGACTTTACCACAGTGTGCAGGATATCGAGAACACTGTGCTGACGACTTCGAAAGGGGCACCAGTTCGCGTGAAGGACATAGGGGTCGTCGACTGGGGCCCCAAGATTCGGCTGGGGCACATGGCCAGAGCCGATCATCGTTCAGACGGCGTCATTGTAGATGAGCCCGATGTCATCCAAGGCGGTGTGCTGATGCGCAAGGGAGCCGAAGAAGGCCCCACGCTCGATGGGATTCACAAGAAGGTAGACGAGCTCAACAATCGCATCCTGCCCGAGGGTGTGAAGGTCGTTCCCATGCTCGACCGCAGCGATCTGCTTCATTACACATTGCACACGGTGCTCCACAACCTAGGCGAGGGGATGATCCTTGTGACGATCATCTTGTTTCTCTTTCTCGGCAATGTTCGAGGAGCTTTCATCGTTGCTCTCACAATTCCGTTCGCCCTGCTTTTCGCGTCCATATTTCTCAACCTGAGCAATATCCCCGCAAACCTGATTTCACTTGGCGCGCTGGATTTCGGAATGGTCGTCGACGGCGCGGTCGTCATGATGGAAAACATCATGCGGCATTTGAGTCACCGCAAGAACGGTTCGCCTGAGGCGGGGCGCATCACAATGAGCCTGAAGTCTCCGGTGGAGATGATCCGTGATGCCGCTCACGAGGTCCAACGGCCGGTTTTCTACGCCATCGCCATCATCATCACCGCCTACATGCCGATCTTCACGCTCCAACGAGTCGAAGGACGATTATTCCGGCCCATGGCCTGGACCGTAGCCTTCGCACTGCTCGGCGCCATAGTTTTCTCCGTTTTTATTGTGCCTGTCCTTGCTGCCCTGCTATTCCCGCATGCTGTGAAGGAGTGGCGCAACCCGGTGATGGAGCTCCTGAAGGATCGGTATCGGGGTATGGTGAAGTCGGCGATCGAGAATCGCTGGATCACCGTTGGCGTTGGCCTCGCTTCGTTGGCCGTCGCTCTTTTCCTGACATTCAGTGGACTCATTGGCTCAGAGTTCCTGCCTCATCTGGATGAAGGCGCCATTTGGGCACGTGGCGCGATGGCGAACAGCGTAGGCGAGACGGAAGGCACGCAGTTCGCCCAGCAAAACCGCTATACCTTCGCCTCGTTCCCTGAGGTCACCAAGGTCATTTCGCAATCCGGGGCGCCCGACGATGGAACCGACACGGGAGGATTCGGCAACACGGAATACTTCATCGACTTGAAGCCCAAGGACCAATGGCGAGCTATCTTTCATCAGAATAAAAAGGAGCTGATCGCCGCGATGGATCGCGAAGTGGAGAAACACCCAGGGGCTTTCTGGAATTTTTCTCAGCCCATTGAGGACAACATGGGTGAAACGCTTACCGGCACGAAAGGTGGATTGGCCGCCAAGCTTTACGGGCCGGACTTGGATGTTCTCGAAGAAAAGGGCGAAGAGATCAAAAATGTCATGGCCAAAATTGACGGGGTCAAGGATCTAGGAATTCAACGCGATACAGGACAGCCGAATATCGACCTCACTGTTGACCGTCAGGCGGCTGCGCGCTTCGGTATCAATGTGGCCGACATTCAAGATGCGATTCAGACCGCTGTCGGCGGTAATCCGGTCAGCCAGGTCCTGCAGGGAGAGGCAGTCTACGACGTGGTGGTGCGCTATCAGAAGCCGTATCGCGATACCAAGGAGGCTATCCAGAATATTCGACTGCTCTCTCCCTCGGGAGAGCGAGTCTCACTGGCTCAGTTGACCAAAGTCCAGGTTCGCGATGACGCCTACGACATTTACCGGGAAGACGGTTCCCGCTATCTGGCCATCCGCTTTGAGGTTCGCGGGCGCGACCTGGGCACCACGGTCCGGGAATCCATCGACAATATTGCCAAAAATGTGCAGTTGCCGAGGGGCTATCATCTCGAATGGTCAGGAGAATACGATAGCGAAACGCGAGCCGAAAAAAGGCTGCTCTTCATCCTGCCCCTAACGATCTTTTTGATCTTCATCATTCTCTACAGCATGTTTCGTTCCTTCAAATGGGCGCTGCTGATTATCCTCAACGTGGCCATGGCTCGCGTTGGAGGCTTGCTCGCTCTCCTTGTTACCGGCACATACTTCAGCGTATCTTCCGGGGTCGGCTTCCTGGCACTCTTTGGAGTTTCGGTTCAGACAGGTGTCATCATGCTTGAATACATTAACCAATTGAGAGCTCGTGGCTATACCGCTGCGGATGCCGCTGTCGAGGGCGCAGTCTTGCGGCTACGGCCGATCATGATAACGATGCTGGTAGCTACTTTGGGACTTCTTCCCGCAGCCATGTCTCATGCCATCGGATCCGACTCGCAACGCCCCTTTGCCATTGTCATCGTCGGAGGCCTTATCTCCGACCTACTCTTGAGCATCTTCCTGCTGCCAACCTTGTATGTCTGGGCGGCGAAAAACGGGGACGTGCTGCCGGAACCGGAAACGGGGGCGTCCTTTGAACACTAAGCACATTCTCTTGCCGATGCCGTTACGTGACGCGATGCGGCGCGTTCTGACATTAGTTTGGGCGCTCGGGCTGGCGCTCGCGGTTGCGCCCGCGGCGCGCGCGCAACAGGCCCTTACCTGGGATCAGGTGAGAGCGAAGTTTGAAGCGGTCAATCCGGCGTTGAAGGCCGACGCCGACAACGTGGACGAGATGCGAGCCGAGGAGATCACAGCCTTTCTCCGTCCCAATCCACAGTTCACGGTATCAGTCGATGGCAACCAAGCCGCGCCACACAATGGGGCCTGGACTCCCTTTAAGGGAACTACTGAGCAGCCGAACTTCAGTTACCTGCACGAGCGCGCGCATAAGCGCGAACTGCGGCTCGAGAGTGCGCAGGAAGGCACACGCATCACGCAATCGCAGCATGAGGATTTGGAACGAAACATGGTGTTTGCTCTTCGCGCGGCGTTCGTGGGGACACTGCAAGCCAAGTTCATTCTCGACCTGGCGAAGGCGGACCTCGTCTACTACGACAAGATCATTGAAGTCAGTCGTGCCCGCTTCAAAGCCGGCGACCTCGCGCAGATCGACCTCGATCGAATCGAATTATTGCGCGTGCAATACGAGTCAGAGATCGAAACTGCGATTGTCAACCTGCGCACCGCCAAAATTCAGCTCCTGCAGATGCTAAATGACCGCACCCCGGTAGACCAGTTCGACGTCACCGGTCCATTCGATTTCGGCGATGCGTTGCAGCCACTGGAAACCTACCGCGATGCCGCGCTGGCGGCGCGGCCCGATCTTCAAGCCGCGCTGCAGACCATTCAGCAGTCGGAGACCAACCATAAACTGGCCGTGTCGAACGGTTCTACTGATCCAACCTTTGCAGGCTGGTTCACAAATAACTCCTCGACGAACAATCCCAATGGCCCTGAGACGATCGGCGTCAGCGTGAGCATTCCGCTGCGCATCTTCGACCGCAATCAAGGGGAGAAAAAACGCACTTTGATCGACATCGACCGCAGTCAAGAGGCGAGCGAGGCCACGCGCGCACAGGTGTTCAGCGACGTCGATACGGCCTATGAACTAGTACGCAGCAACATCGAGCTGCTCAAGCCATATAAGGCAAAGTACAACGACCAGGCCCTGCGCGTGCGCGACACGGTCACCTTCGCCTACGAACACGGCGGCGCTTCGCTAATGGACTTCCTCAACGCGCAAAGCGACTACCGCCAGGTGCAGCTAGCATATGCCCAACTGATCGGCGCCTATCTGACAGCTGCCGGACAACTCAATCTGGCAGTCGGCAACGAAGCGATTCAATAGCGCCTTCGATTCAAACCTGCGGCTGTTTGGCGCCATCGGCGGTAGAGTGTAGTTGATCATTTCACTTGCAAGGACGGATTTACCCTATGAATCGGGATCAAGTTGCCGCGCTGATTGAGGAGACTGGGATCTTTCCAGGCATCCGCGTGAGTTCCGCGGACCACGCGCTCTTTTCTGCCGAGACTCTTTGGGGCGCAGGCATTCCCGTGGCCGAAATCACCATGACCGTGCCGGGTGGAATCGAAGTCATTCGAACGTTGGCAAGAGGATTTCCTGAGATGGCCGTGGGCGCTGGAACGGTCCTCGACATTGAAACGGCAAAACGTTGCCTCGACGCCGGAGCCAGGTTTATCACCAGTACAGGCATGGTTCCAGAGGTGATTGAGACGACGTTGAGAGCAAATGTCGTGAGCATTCCAGGCGCTCTGACTCCCACCGAGGTAATAGCTTGTTCGAAATCAGGAGCGGACTACGTAAAGATCTTCCCGGTTGGTCCGGTCGGCGGCGACCTCTACATCCGTTCGCTGAAGCTGCCTCTACCGCAGGTGAAGCTAATCGCTGCGGGCGGAGTGAATAAGCAGAATGCCGTAAATTTCGTTCGCGCGGGCGTGGCGGCCCTCGGTGTTGGGATGGAGCTTCTGCCAAGAGACGCTGTGATGAAACGCCAAAGTCATCGCATCCACGAGTTGGCGCGCAGGTTCCTTGGCTTTGTCGAAGAGGGCCGTACACCCCGCTAGCCGCGGACATGTCGCCGGAAAGCCACCGCAGGAGTATTCATGATTGCGAAATGTGGTCGAACTTGTGAGATAGGTCATCGGGTCTACTTCTATAAGTAGTTTATAAGTAATTTCACTTATACCTATGTGAATTATGTTAGCTTCATGCTTCCTTCATGGACATGCTTCGAAACTATGCATGAAGGGAGAAGTTACTATGAGGACAAGATTCGGAGTTGCACTCTCGATCGCAATCGTGGTGGCAACTCTTAACGCCGGATACGCTGAATCAACTTCTGTGCCTCACTATAGTCAATCTGAGTTGCACAAGAGGATTCAGGATGCACATACGGCCGAACAGTACCATGCGCTTGCCGCCTATTTCAAGTCTCGCCAGACCCAGTTTGAACAACAGGCCCAATCCGAAAAACAGGAGTGGGAACGCCGCAGTCAAAACGTGTCCGGACCCGCCGCGAAGTATCCGCGCCCCGTTGACTCGTCAAAACACCGATACGAATACTTTACATACGAGGCCGACCAGATGAGCCAGCAGGCGGAGCATTTTGAAAGCCTCTCATCCAGTGCGCACTGAGCCGTCAGGCGGCAGTCCTGGAGCGTAAGTCGGGGGGCGGAATGAGGCAACGCCGGGAATCCGCCCCTGATACTTTCTTTGTGGCTTTTTTATGTTTTGTTGATGGCCGTCTGAATACCCTTGATACATCGGCAGATGTGAGAACCAGGAATCCCTGGGGATTATGAAATTCACCAAAATTCTTGGAGTACGAAACCACCCGAATCGGTACCGGTTTATCGGTCAAAGCGCGGCCGGTTGCTGGATCATCGTATTACTCGGTTTCTCCGGGTACATTCTTCACTTTAACTCCGCGCCAATCGGCTTTCTGTTTCTCCTGGTCGTCGTGTCGGAGTCTATCCTGTGCGGGTTTTGGCAGGCGACCATCGTCTCTATCCTTGCCTGTGCGTGCTTGGATTACCTCTTCTATCCGCCTGTTCTTGTATTTTCCATCACGGATCCCCAGGATTGGGTCGCGCTCGGCGCATTTGAGTTTAGCGCGCTGGTTGTGAGTCGAGTCTCTTCAAGAGAGCAGCGAAGCTCGCGTGAGGCCTCACTGCAGCGAATTGCCATGGAGCAGCTATACGAGTTGAGCCGTAGTACGCTGCTGATCAATCTGCGCCAACCGCCTGGGCCGCAGTTGGTTCAATTGATCCAACGCATATTTAAGGTTGAAGGAGTTGCTATCTTCAATGCGACTGCGGGCCAATGCGATCGGGTTGGGCACTGGTCCGAATGCGAGCTGGAGCTGGCGAAAGAGTGCTTCTTCTTGAACGCAAACGACGACGATCCGACAACTCATACGGCGCAGAGATTGCTTCGGGTTGGGTCTAATACTGTCGGTGCAATTGTAGTTCGAGGCGATTTGGGCCCGTTGGTTACCGACGCGCTCGCATCCCTGGCGGCAACTACACTGGACCGATGTATCTCCTTTGAGAAGGAAAGTCAGATTGAAGCGGCTCATCAGAGTGAGCGCCTCCGCGCAGCCGTACTTGACTCTCTCGCGCATGCGGTCAAAACTCCTCTTACTGCAATTCAAACTGCAAACGCCGGCCTTCGAGAGGTTGGCAGCCTCAATGATCCTCAAGTGAATCTGGTTTCACTCGTCGAGGAGGAGGCGAGTCAGCTCAATCTTCTCTGTACCCGTCTTTTGCAGACGGCCAAGCTCAAAGCGGACGAGTTGAGTCCAGGCAAGGACGAGATCGCAGTCACCGATCTGGTCTCCAAGGTGCTTCAAGAGCAGTCCGGGCGGATGGCGGGACACCCTATTGAGGTTACGATGTCGGACCCGAACCTCACCATACAAGGCGATCGCGAACTGCTTTCAATGGCCCTCGTGCAGTTCCTTGACAATGCTGCCAAGTATTCATTTCCCGGCAAGGCGGTGAAAGTAGCAGCTTGGGAAAGTCACGCTGAAGTCCTGGTGTCCGTTCATAACTTCGGACCGGCAATTCCAATCTCCGATAGAGAGCGAATCTTCCAAAGGTTTTATCGCAGTGACGGATCCAAGGACATGGCAGCAGGCACAGGTATCGGTCTATCAACGGTAAAGCTGGCCGCGGATGTTCACCAGGGCCATGTGTGGGTAATCAGCGACGCCAATGAAGGAACCACCTTCTTTCTCTCTCTACCCCAAAGCGGAAGGAGATCGCAGTGAATTCGGAGCAAAGCACTGTGCTCATCGTGGACGACGAGCGATCAATTCGACTTTCTTTGCGGACCATTCTCTCCAGTCTCGGCTTCATGATCGTCGAGGCGGCCAGAGGAGAGGAGGCATTGGCTCTGGTTCGCACTGCGCAATTCGACGTCGTGCTTCTCGACATCAATATGCCTGGAATGGGAGGAGTAGAAGTTTGCCGCATGATGCGAAAAAGCTCGGCACATCTTCCGATTGTCATGTTGACCGTACAAGGAAGCGAGGATCGTAAGGTTGAGGCTTTAGATGCCGGTGCTGATGATTACATCACAAAGCCTTTCCAACTTAGGGAACTTATTGCCAGAATTCGTGCCGCGGTTCGGCGAAACAATGTATCGAATGGCGGAGATAAGACGATCCTCGTAGGTGATGTTCGCCTCGATCCGGAGCGCCACTTGGTGCAGAAGAAAGGGCAACCACTCCACCTGACTCCTAAGCAGTTCGAGTTACTGCACTTTCTAATGGCCAACGCAGGAAGACCGGTCCCCCATGCCAAGCTACTAAGATCGGTCTGGGGGCCGGAATATGGCAACGAGTTGGAATACCTCCGGACATTTATCAGGCAGATTCGCATGAAGATTGAAGACAATCCTGCCGACCCTAAATACCTCTTAACCGAGTCACACATCGGCTACCGCTTTAGCGAATTCGTAGAGCAGCCACTTTGCAAAGACCGACAAGAGTGATCTTGGACGGGTCGCATCCAGAAACAGAAAGGGCGAAGCGCCAATGCGCCTCGCCCTCTCAGCTGCAGCCTGCCCCCTAATACAGTCTGAAATTCACTTCGATGGTAATCATCACAGGCACCGGCGTTCGCCCTTCCTTCATGGCCGGCTTGAATTTGTATTTGCGCACTGCTTCGAGGGCCTTCTCGTCCAGCCCCATTCCCAGCGCGCGAATCACCCGCGGGTTCTGCGGATTCCCCTGCGCATCCACGATCAGCGAGATCAGGCAAACACCCTGATACTTGGCCCGTCGCGCCTCGTCACTGAACTCCGCCTCTGGCTGGAATATCGGCACAGGCGCGGAGACACCGCCGCCTATCCGATACAATCCGCCGCCCGCGTTACCCCCATAGCCCGGTCCGTAGCCATTTCCCGTCCCCGAGCCAAGCCCTCCGCCGTAGCCGGTTCCCATGCCCCCGCCGCCGCCCTGGCCATTGGCCGCCACCGTCACGTTGGCAGAACTCTTGACGCCGATATTCGGCAAGCTCGGGTTGTCCGGCAGTTGAATATTCGCCTGCACGTTGATCGCGGCGGGCTCAGGCAGTTTCGGGTTCTCCAGCACCGGAACCATTGGCGGCGTCATCGGGTTCTGGGCGCGCTGGGGCAACTTGCCCTTGATGGGATCGACGATGTCATGCGAACCCCCGCCGCCGCCACCGCCTGCTGCGTTTGCATCCTTGGGCGCCTTCAGTTCAAAGTTGCCCACATCCACAGTGGTCGCGGTCACCGCCGGCTTCACGATGTTCACAACGGCCTTGATCCCAAACCAGATGGCGAGCGCAACAACGCTGAGGTTCACCGCCGTCGAAATTCCAATGGCCCAGGGATTCGGCTTTACCGCCATCCGGTCCGGCACCGGAATCGGCGCCGAAGTGAGCACCAGAGGTGGCAGCTTGGGAGGGAAGAAAAAATCTCGCAGGTTTTCGTAGAGCCCTGTCCAGAGGGGCTTGTCCTCGAACGCCTTACCCAGAAAGGCATCGAGTTCGTGCCCATCCGCCAAAGTCCCCGCGGCCCGTGTCTCCGAGTCTGGCTGCATCAGTGCGTCGTTTGCCATATGTGCTGCTGGTCCTGGTGCGTAATTAGATCCCAGCGGGAGCTTTTCCGGATCCAGACCCATCACTCCATTATGCTCGACTTCGCCTGCCTTTGTCTGCAAGCTGGAGGATGCAGGTATGCCAGTTGCTCTCTCCAGAGTCTCATATTTTCCAGAGGCCAGCGTTCCCATAAACAATAGACGAGGAACCCGTGCTGTTGTTACCTAAAAATCTTCTCCCGGCCATTTACACTAACTATCGAGATACTTCACAGCACTTTAGGGAGAAAAGATGTCTCCAGCGCCGGAGTTGAAGGCGACCTTAACCTTGCCTCATACCGCCTTCCCCATGAAGGCCAATCTGCCTCAGAATGAACCGCTTCGGCTGGCTCGCTGGGCCTCGATGCGCCTCTACGATCAGCTGCGTAAGGCTGGCCTGGGTCGCCCCCCCTACATCCTCCACGACGGTCCTCCCTACGCCAACGGCCCTATCCATCTGGGCCACGCACTTAATAAGGGACTCAAGGATTTCGTGGTCAAGTCGAAGACCATGGCTGGTTTCGACTCTCCATACATTCCCGGTTACGACTGCCACGGCCTGCCCATCGAGATCAAGGTGGACGAGCACCTCGGCCGCAAGAAGCTCGAGATGCCCGTCCCCGCCGTGCTTCAAGCCTGCCGCGCCTACGCTCAGAAGTACGTCGACCTGCAAACCTCGCAGTTTGAGCGAATTGGCTGTTTCGGTCGCTGGGACCGTCCCTACAAAACCATGGCCCGCGACTACGAGGCCCGCACCCTTGAGGCCTTTTACGGGTTCCTCGAGAAAGGCTTCGTCTATCGCGGCCTCAAGCCCGTCTACTGGTGCATCCACGATCGCACCGCCTTGGCCGAGGCCGAGGTGGAGTACGACATGCACACCAGCCCCTCGGTCTACGTCCGCTACCGCCTCACTTCGGACCCCGAAACGATCGCTCCAGCCCTGGCTGGCCGCGAGGTCTACACGATCATCTGGACCACAACCCCATGGACTTTACCCGCGTCCATGGCCGTAGCCTTCCATCCCGACTTCGACTACGTCGCCTTGGAAGCCGGTGACCGCCCCGACGCGCCGGTCTACATCGTGGCCGCCGAACTGGCCGCTTCCGTTGCTGCTGCCTGCCATCTGGACGCGCCCGGTGAACTGGCCCGCTTCAAAGGTGCCGTCCTCGAGCGCATGACATTCCAGCACCCGTTCCTTGATCGCAGCATCCTGGGTGTGCTGGCCACCTACGTCACCGCCGACACTGGCACAGGCGCGGTCCACACCGCCCCTTCGCACGGAGCCGACGACTTCTACACCGGCGAGCGCTATGGCCTTGATCAGACCTGCCGCGTGGACGCCGCAGGGAATCTGCACGTAGACCCCAATGCCTGGAACCAGGCCGCTCCGCCTGCATTCGAGGGCAAAAAAGTCTGGGCAGCAAATCCGATCATTATCGCCATGCTTGAGGAGCGTGGCGCGCTCCTGGCAACTGAAGAGATTCGCCACTCCTATCCGCACTGCTGGCGCTGCCACCATCCCATCATCTTCCGCGCCACGGAACAGTGGTTTATTTCCCTCGATACGCCCGTAAAGTCAGCCCAGGGCGAAGAAAAGACCTATCGCCAGCTTGCCATTGAGGAGATCGACAAGGTCGTTTGGGATCCGTCGTGGGGCAAAGAGCGCATCACCAACATGATTGCTACTCGCCCTGACTGGTGCATCAGCCGCCAGCGCATCTGGGGCGTCCCCATCGCCGTCTTCCTCTGTGAAAACTGCCAGAAGCCCATCCTCGACCCCGTTCTCAACCGCAGCATCGTTGATCTCGTTGAGCGCGAAGGTGTCGAGTCCTGGCACACCACTGTAACTGCGGCCATGCTGCCCGCGGGGGCAACCTGCGTGCATTGCGGTGGCAAGGAATTCCGCAAGGAAACCGACATCCTCGACGTCTGGTTTGACTCCGGCACCAGTTGGTTTGCCGTGGCCGAAATCGACCCCGATCTCAAATCGGCCTATAAAGCCTTCCAGAACGGCGAAGGTGTTGAGGCCTTATACCTTGAGGGCGGCGATCAGCACCGCGGCTGGTTCCATTCGTCTCTGCTCACTTCGGTGGCGTTGCGCGGCCATGCTCCTTATTCGCGCGTGGCAACTGCTGGCTTCACCCTCGACGAGCAGGGCCGCGCCATGTCCAAATCGCTGGGCAATGGCGTCGATCCCGTTGACATTGCCAATCGCATGGGCGGCGAAATCGTCCGCCTTTGGGTAGCCTCCGTCGACTTCCGAGAAGACATGGCGGCCAGCGAAAACCTGATGCAGCGTTGCGCCGAACTGTACCGCAAGCTGCGCAACACCTTCCGCTTCCTGCTCGGCAATCTGAACGGATTCGATCCCGCCCGCGACCGCATCTCCGAGGCCGATCTGCTTCCCCTCGACCGCTACATGCTGGCCCGCACCCGCGACCTGACTGAAAAAATCCTCGCCTGGTACGCGGCCTTCGAGTTCCATCGCGTCTATCAGGCAGTCAACGAATTTGCCATCGTCGATCTCAGCGCGTTTTACCTCGACGCGCTCAAGGACCGCATGTACACCTTCGCGCCCACCAGCCAGGCGCGCCGCTCCGCGCAGACCGTTCTGTGGCAGATCACCGAGACCTTGGTCCGCCTCGTCGCGCCCATCCTCACCTTCACCGCCGACGAGGTGTGGGAGCATCTGCCCGCCGTCGAAGGCCGCCCGGTCAGCGTCCATCTTGCGCTTTTCCCCAAGCCGGAAGAAGTCTTTTCCGAAGACCCAACTCCGCTGCTTGAAGAGTGGAAAGAGCTTTTCGTCATTCGCGATAAGGCGCTCCAACTCCTCGAAATCGCCCGCCAAGACAAAATGATTGGCAAGTCACTTGAGGCCGAACTTCACTTTCATGCGAAAGAAGAGGTCTTTAAACTCCTCAAGCGCCATGAGGATGGACTTAAGGAGCTGCTTAACGTTTCGAAGGTGTTGGTTCTCAATGGTTCGCAGGAACCGGAATACAGACTTCCAGGAAACGAAGGACAAACCTTCAAGACGATGACGGCGTCCGATTTTCTTTCGATCGCCGTACACTCCGCCAGCGGCCACAAGTGCGCCCGTTGCTGGAACTTCATGCCCGAGGTCTCCAACTACGGCGTCTGGCAGAATGTCTGCACCCGCTGCCACGATGCCCTTACGCAGATGGGCATTGACCCGCCCCAGCCGGAGGCCGCCCCGTGAGCTTTACCGCGCCACGCCGGTTGCACTGGCTATTACTCATCTCCGCGCTCGACATCCTGGCCGACCGCCTTTCCAAATCCTGGGTCGGTGCGCACATCCCCATCGGCGGTGCGATCCCGGTCATTCCTCACGTCCTGCGCATCACTCATTGGACCAACGAGGGCGCGGCTTTCTCGCTTTTCGCTGACTCCGCCTCGCCCAATACCGTGCGCTGGGCATTGATCGCCTTTTCGCTCGCCGCAGCGCTGGCCGTTCTCATCGCCATGGTGCGCCTGGGCAGCCGCTTCACTGCCACCACTGTCGCCTTGGCCCTCATCTTTGCCGGCGCGCTGGGCAACGTCCACGACCGCATCGCCTATGGCTCGGTTGTCGACTTCATTGAGGTCCACATCTTCAGCTATCCCTGGCCTGACTTCAACGTTGCCGACAGCTCCATCGTCACTGGCGCATGCCTCTTACTGCTCGACTCCTTGCTCGCCAAAAAGGAGCCGGCATCCTGAGCCTTGCAACGCATATTTCGGCTTGCGAAATACACCCGGCATGGAACCCAGCCCGCCACCGCCGCGTATCCTCAATTGCCCCATCCTTGCTCTACAATTTGAATGATGGATAGTTTGCCGCCGGCCGGAAATTTACGCAAAATGCCCGGCTGCCATCCTGCTATCGAACACTAGACTCAACCTCACGAGGATTAAATGAGAATTGGTTGTTCCTCCCGGCTGATGCGCGCGACCATTGCCGCCACAGCAGCACTTGCCTGTCTATCTCTCGCCCCTGCGCGGGCCCAACGCCTCCCTGGCACAGTTCGCCCCGAGCACTACGCTCTCACCCTCACGCCCGATCTCAAAGCCGCCACCTTCACTGGTGTTGAGACCATCGACATCGATGTCAAAGAGCCGCTGAACGCCATCACTCTCAACGCCGTCGAGATCGCCTTTCAGTCCGTCACCATCACTGCCGCGGGCAAGCAGCAGAAAGCCGCCGTAACGCTCGATGGCGCGAAGGACCAGGCCACCTTCTCATTCCCCGCGAAGATCCCGGCAGGCAAGGCAGTCCTCTCCATCGCCTACACCGGCATTCTCAATGACAAACTGCGCGGCTTCTATCTCTCCAAGACCGAGCGCCGCAACTACGCCGTCACCCAATTCGAGTCCACTGACGCCCGCCGCGCCTTTCCATCGTTTGATGAGCCGGCCTTCAAGGCTACTTATGACGTTTCTCTGGTCATAGATGCCGCCGACACCGCCATCTCCAACGAGCCGATAGCCCATGACATTCCAGGTCCCGGCACGGGCAAGCACACACTCACCTTCCAGACCACCCCCAAAATGTCTACTTACCTGGTGGCCTTTCTGGTTGGCGATTTCCAGTGCACCACCGGCGAGCAGGATGGCGTCGCCATCCGCGCCTGCGCCACACCCGACAAAGTTGCGCTCACGCCGTATAGCCTCGAAGCCGCCAAATACGTGCTCCACTACTACAACACCTACTTCGGAATTCCTTATCCGTTGCCTAAGCTCGACCTCATCGCCATACCCGATTTCGAGGCCGGCGCAATGGAGAACTTCGGCGCCATCACCTACCGTGAGACAGACCTGCTCATCGACGAGAAAACCGCCTCGATTGACGCCCGCAGAAATGTGGCCCTGGTCGTGGCCCATGAGATGGCCCACCAGTGGTTCGGCGATCTCGTCACCATGCAGTGGTGGGACAACATCTGGCTGAACGAGGGCTTTGCCTCTTGGATGGAGAACAAGCCAGTCGCCGCCATGCATCCCGAGTGGAACATCGATCAGTCCGTGATCTCAAGCCTGGATAACGCGCTCAATCTCGACGCGCAGCCCACCACCCGCCCCATTCGCGCCCGGGCTGATACCCCTGAAGAAATCGAGCAGATGTTCGATGGCATCGCCTATGGCAAGGCCAGCGTGGTGCTGCTCACGGTTGAGAACTACCTTGGCCAGGAGACCTTCCGCAAAGGCGTGCACAACTATCTTGCCGCCCATCTCTACGCCAACGCCACTGCAGAGGACTTCTGGAACGCGCAGTCCGCCGCCAGTCACAAGCCGGTGGATGCCATCATGGGCAGCCTCGTAGCCCAGCCGGGCGCTCCCATTCTCACTTTCGGCGAACCGGTCAACGGCAAGGTCTCCGTTGCGCAGAGGCGCTTTTTCTTGAGCAGCACCATCCAGCCTGACCCTACCCAAAAGTGGACTCTTCCCGTCTGTTTCAAGACAGCAAGCTCCACCCAGGAATGTCAGGTTCTCACCCCCTCCACATCCACACTCAGCGTGCCCACCGGCACACTCTTCTTCGCCAATGCGGGTGGCAGAGGCTATTACCGCAGTTCCTATCCGCCCAGCATCTACGCAGATCTCGTGGCGCACGTTGAAACCAGCCTCACACCCGCTGAGCGCATCAGTCTCATCGGCGACCAGTGGGCCCGGCTGCGCGCCGACCAGGCTTCCGTCAGCGACTACCTCAATCTAGTTGCGGCCGTCAAAGCCGATCCCGGCTCCGAAGTGATCGCTGAAGCGGTGGAAGGTGTCGATGCAATTCACAGCCGCGTCGCCGCCACGCCTCAGGAGAAGGACGCGCTTGCAGCGTGGATTCGCAGCACATTTGCGCCCGAGTACGCAAAGCTCGGCGCACCTTCTGCGAGCGATTCCTCCAACACCCGCGAGTTGCGCTCCCAGTTCTTTGCCCTCCTCGGCTACTACGGCAATGATCCTGCCGTTCTCGCCCAGGCGCGCCAGATTGCCACGCAGTATCTCACCTATCCCGGTTCCGTCGATGCCACCCTTGGACAGGCGGCGCTTTCCATCGCTGCGCGCAACGGTGACGCCGCGCTCTTTGACCAGTTGCAAAAGACCTACGAAACTTCAACCAATCCCGAATTGCAGATTGGCGCCCTTCGCCTCCTGGCCGAGTTCGTGAACCCCGCGCTCGCCGAACGCTCCTTGGATTACGCAGTCTCCGGCAAGGTTCGAAATCAGGATGCCGCGATCCAGCTTGCCATCGCCCTCCAGATCGACCAGATCCGTGGCCAGGCCTGGCAATACATCACAAGCCATTGGGATAAGGTCCAGACTGAGTTGACCCCCGAAATGGGTGCTGTCCTAGTAAGTTCCGCGGGTGCCTTCTGCTCTACCACAGACCGCGACAACGTGCAGCAGTTCTTCTCCGCGCACCGCGTCCCTTCTGCCGACCAGGCCCTGAAGCACGCCATTGAGCACATCGATGGCTGCATCGAGTTGCGAACCCTCCAGGAGCCCAATCTCAAATCGTGGCTTGCTGTTCAACCCCAGTCCTCTTCGGGCATAGCTTCCTTCTGAGTCTGACGAATCTGTGTGGCCAGTGTCTGAACCGCCGCTAGAAATTGGTATCCCATGTCTCGATTCTCAGACATGGGATACCTCATCACTCAACTCAACGCCCCGCACAGTTTTGTACCATTGGACTCATGCCCCAATTCCCTCCCGGCCAGACCCTGCTCATCGATGCCGACGACACCCTGTGGGAAAACAACGTCTACTTCGAGCGGGCCATCGCCGCCTTCATCGGCTACCTCAATCACCGCACCTACACAGCGGCTGAAGTGCGCAAGGCCCTTAACGCAGTGGAGCGCGAAACCATCCTTACCCACGGCTATGGACTCAGCAGCTTTACCCGCTCGCTGGTCACCTGCTTTGAGCGCCTCAGCCCCGAGCCCGTAACTAAAGAGGAAGCCCAGCGCATTCGCGGCCTTGCCCACGCCATCGCCCAGCACGAGATCGAACTCCTGCCTGGCGTCGCTGCAACCCTCGCCGAGTTGGCCGAGCGCCACCACCTGATCCTCATGACCAAGGGTGACCACGCGGAGCAGGCTGACAAGCTCGCCCGCTCCGGCCTTGCTCCGCACTTTGCCGCCGTAGAAATCGTTCAGGAAAAAGATCCGCCCACCTACCGCAAAGTCATTGCTCGCCATGAACTCACGCCACACACCAGTTGGATGATTGGGAATAGCCCCAAAAGCGACATCAACCCTGCCCTGGCCGCCGGTCTGCACGCCGTCTTCCTCTTTCACAAAGACACCTGGGTGCTGGAACACGCCGAAATCGACGCCGCTCCCGCCGGTCAGCAATTGATTGAACTCGATTCATTCGCCGGACTTTGTGCTATCTTTTAGCAGCGTGATATCCCTGCGCGGAGATAGAGAGTGAGCGAGCTATCCACTGCACCGGCGTCTGATTACAGTACGCTCTATTCCGCTCCCCCACGTATTCATTGGGCCCTGCTTCTTGTCGGCTATCTGGCCGCTGCGGGATTAGTTCTTTGGCTCAAGCCCGGCTTTATTCGCGATTTTCTCACCAATCTATTCATTGCCGCCTGGCCAATTTATCTATGCACCTGGATTCGAAAGATCGATCGCGGCTCACTCTCGCTCTACTGGGCACTTGCCTCTTTTGCCACCGGTTTCCTCTTCTCATGGCTCCTCTGGATGGTGGTGATCTTTGAAATCAGAGAAGAGTTGCTGGAGCACTACAATCGTCGCGAGCCCATCGGCCTGCGCCTTAATTGGCTTCTGACCCTCTTCTTCTCTTTCCTCTACTTCCAGCATCACCTCTACCGCATCGCTAAAGACAAACAGAAACTGGCTGCTGAAGTGGACGCAACCTTGGCCGCTACTTCTGCCGAATAATCGGCACCCGCATCAAAAATGAGCTGTCATTCTCGCCAGAGATTGGCGCGTATTTTGCGCCAATCGTAGTCGAAAGCCTGCCCTGAGGAAAGTCAAAGTGGATCTGCGGTCAGGATCTCAACTTATGCAGTGAACATCAGAAACATCACACCAGTACTGCAGTCTTGAATAGAAGACTCCGAAGGGAGCAGGGGGGTTACCCCTCCAGGATCGCGACTTTACGTGGAACTTAAGCCTGGGTCTTCGCCCGGTTTCCAGGGATTAAATGAAGTACAACTGTAGTATTAGTCACCTCTTGTCGAGGAGAAGCACTTGGAATCTGTCTCTCTCACCAGCATCCAGGCGGCCCGTGCGCGCATTGGCGAGTCCATCCACATGTCGCCATGTCACCTCTCGCACTACCTTTCCGAGTTGACCGGTCTGCCTCTGCACCTCAAGCTCGAAAACCTGCAACGCACCGGCTCTTTCAAAGAGCGTGGTGCGCTCAATAAGCTGCTCACGCTCAGCGAGTCGGAACGCAAGCGCGGTGTCATCGCAGCCAGCGCAGGCAATCACGCTCAGGGTGTCGCCTTTCACGCCGCGGCCCGCGGTATTCGTGCGCAGATCGTCATGCCCCTGGCTACGCCGTTGGTCAAGGTGGCCGCCACGCGCGGCTTCGGCGCCGAGGTCATCCTCCACGGCGCCAGCTACGATGAAGCCTGCGACGAAGCTCTGCGTCGCCGCCTCGAAGAGGGACGCACCTTCATCCATCCCTTTGACGACCCCGAGGTCATTGCCGGACAAGGCACCATTGCCCTTGAATTGCTTGAGCAAGTGCCAGACATCGAGGCCGTCGTTGTCCCCATCGGCGGCGGCGGGCTCATCAGCGGCATCGCCTGTGCGCTCAAGGAAACCAATCCCAGGATCCGTGTCGTCGGTGTCGAACCGGAAAAGCTGCCCTCCATGCTGCGTGCCCGCGAGGCTGGCGCTCCCGTCACCATCGCCCCCGAGGCCACCATCGCCGACGGCATCGCCGTCCGCCGCGCCGGCGACATCACACTGCCTCTTGTCTCCCGCTACGTGGATGAAATCGTCACCGTCGACGATGAGGAAATCGCCAGCGCCATCCTGATGCTGCTGGAGCAGGAGAAGACGTTGGCCGAAGGAGCCGGCGCCGCTGCCCTGGCTGCGGTCGTCCAGTCCAAAACGAACCTCCGCCACCGCCGCACTGTCGTGATGGTCTGCGGCGGCAATATCGACGTCACCCTGCTGGCCAAGATCATTGAGCGCGGTCTGGTCAAGGATGGCCGCCTCTTGCGCGTTCGCGTCTACCTGCAGGATCGCCCCGGCGCCCTTCTTCATCTCACTGAGATCCTCGCTCGCGAGCGTGCCAACATCGTCGAGACCGTCCACAACCGCGCCTACTACGGCGTTAGTCTGGGTGAAACCGTTATCGACGTCACCCTCGAGACCCGCGGCGCATCTCACATTACCGCCATCAGCCACGCCCTGCGCGAAGCTGGCTTCCGTTTCGAGCGCATCCAATAAGGGGTTCCATGTACACTCCAAGATTCAATCAGGTCTCCGACCGCACCATCCTCATCGAGACCATGCAGTCCCACTCGTTCGCCATCCTCTTCGGCCCGCTCAACGGCGAGCAGATCCCCGGCGGTCCCGTTGCTACCCACCTCCCATTGGTGGTCAAAGAGGACGGTCCCCACGGCCTGCTCGAAGGTCACTTCGCCAAGGCCAACCGCCACTGGCAGTCCCTCGCCGGCCGCGAGACATTGGTTGTCTTCGCCGGTCCCCACAGCTACGTATCGCCCGGCCTTTACGCCGAGGAGCTCTCCGTTCCCACCTGGAATTACATCGCCATCCACGCCTCCGGCACGCTCGAACTTGTCGAGGACGAAGCCGGCAAGGCCGCGTTGCTTGATGGCCTGATCGCCGTGAATGAGCCGGCTTACGCAGAACTGTGGCGTGCTATGCCCGATGGTTTTCGCCGCACCATGCTGGCCGGCGTCGTCGGCTTCCGCATTCCCATCGCGCACATTGAAGGCAAGTTCAAAATCAGCCAGAACCGCCCTGAAGCCGATCGCCGCAACGTCCACGCAGCCCATGCCGCTGGGACTCCCGACCAACAGTCCCTCGCCGCCTGGATGGACAGCCTCATTGGCTAGCATGAAACCAATGTGGGTGCCCCATCCTTGCGACGTTTTTGCTTCTCGTCGCAAGGGTGGGATAGCAAGCACCGCTCATCACCTCACCCGAGCGGTATACTTCTCCCCGGCGTTCTCAGGACCCATCGCTCGACATTCCAGATTGGAAAGGGCCGTTCAATCATGCGCAGAGTTCTTCTCGTACTCAGTTCCCTGCTGGCAGCCTCCAGCCTCAATGCCGCTCCACCCGCTGCGCCTTCCGGCTGGCAGGCGAAGGTTGCCCAGACCATGCCCTTGCTTGGCCATCGCAACTGGATTCTCATCGTCGACTCGGCCTATCCGCTCCAGACTTCACCCGGTGTCGAGACCATCGAGACAAATTCCGATCACGTCGAGGTTGTCCGCTACGTTCTGGGTGTGATCGGCCGCTCCATTCATGTGCGGCCTGTCATTTTTATGGACGCGGAATTGCCTTATCTCTCGGACCAGGACAATCCGGGCGCGTCAGCGTACCGCACACAAGCCGACAATGTCCTTCACGACTACCCGGTCCAGTCATTGCCGCATGAAAAGATCATTGCCAATGTCGATGAGGCCGGTAAGCTCTTTCATATCCTCGTCCTCAAGACCAACATGACCATCCCCTACACTTCCGTCTTCATCCGCCTGGACTGCAAATACCTCAGCGCGGATGCTGAGAAGCGGCTGCGCGCAAAGATGGCCGCAGCGGGAACGGGGCCGTCCCCCGATCGCTAACGAGATCTGCATCGAGGGTGGCCGCACCGACAATTCTTACCGCCCCACAGGCCACATCTCCCCACCCTCGACCTTTTGCTATACTTATGAGGTTCACCTCATGCGGAGGTGGCGAAATTGGCAGACGCACTAGCTTGAGGTGCTAGCGCCCAAAAGGCATAGGGGTTCAAGTCCCCTCCTCCGCACCAAGTTGAAAACAAAGAATTTATTAAGGGCTGACCAGCAACGGTTGGCCCTTAATTTTTGCCCGATTGTGACCAGAACTCCGCATGGGGTGTTCGTGCCGTTCCTACACCTCCAAAATCCTCTAACCGCTGTATTCCGGGTAGAGGATTTCGTAAATGTGTTCGACAGCGCGCAGGCGTCGGAAGAGGCGCAGTACCAGGCTGGCTGCGACCCAGTGCTCCGGTCCGACCACGCTATCCTCGGCACCCACGACGGACCGGACAGTACCAAATATGCCGATAAAATCCTGGCAAGACACTGGCACATTGGCCGCTTATGCCTGACTAATCAAACGAAGGATGAGCCCTGAGAAAGCATTCTGTCGCCACCGAGACGTGTTTCTTGATCGCTGCCTCTGTCCACTTCCCGCGCATGCCAATCTCGGCCATGGTTGACGGAAAAAATGCCACCATCGAAAAGTAACTCTCGGCTGCCGATTCCAAATCCGCCGCTTTTGTTGTCGTGTTCTTCTTTTGGTGCAACCCAAGCACTTCGCCCAGATGCTTGCATCCCTGCGCCACTCCACCCTCGAAGAACAAGTTTCCCAAGAACGGCTGCTTCAGGCTTTCCAGAATCACCAGTCGTCTGACTACTCCCATCGAAGGGGAAAGCATATCTTCCACCAAGGCGGTACCTATTAGATCGAGCTTGCTGCGGAGGGTCCGCAATTTTGCCGTGCTGGCTATAGTTTCGCGAAAGTTCCGCTCCTGCGCTTGCATTTCGCGCATGACTACACCCATCAACAGCGCCTGCTTGGTTGGAAACAGCGCGTATAGATCGCGCTTCGACATCCGAGAGCGGCTTGCAATCTCACTCGTTGTCGCGTCCTCGAATGAAAACTCGGCGAAAACCTCAAGCGAGGCGTCGAGGGTCCGCCTTATTTTGTCCTCGTTGGTATTGCCTTGCGCGATGGCAGTCATCTAGAGCACCGATCCAGTGCAAAAGTGCTTTACTTCCCCGACGCCAATCATCTTCCGATACCTCGTCACATCTATATCTTTGTCTCTGAATAGTGTCTTCAAGTTGGAATGGCATGTAAAGGCAAATCATGTTAAGGGTAGCCGTTCCAATACGGGTGACCAGCAGCCGCCAAGGAGGTCTCTTGCCGCCGCTGATTACAAATGAGTTTCATACATAATTTGTGGTACTGACAAGTACCAGCGCGTTCGCTATATTTTGGCTATCACGTGGCGGCTGGGTGTGGTTCTCCATGTGAGGAACGACAGAAACAAAATATTATAAAAAAGACGTGTCAATTATTGCGTAGTAGCGGTATCCATTACAAATATCTAAAGCACCGGCATTACATTGCATCGCGGGCCGCCTCTCCGGAGCCCGCGGTGCACTTCTCGCCAACTATCCAAACCCACTTGCCATGGAAATAAAGCTCATGGGCGCTGTTCTTCCATTGCACGGCCAACTCATAGGTATAGGTGCTATAGTGGGCGCACAGGCCCCGGAGCGACGAGATCCCATTCTCCTTCGTGAATATTTTGTGCCTGCGTAGGGTACTTAAGCAATGTTTCCTCTACGGTCCAAGGCGTCTGCATGCGGATCACCTACCCCGAATCTCAGTCTATCTCCCGGTTGTCCCCGTCAATTTATTCCGCAGCTTACTCGGGGCGTCTGGTACCCAAGTTCGCAATTCTGCTCGATCGATCAAGGTGCATCCAACAAACTTGGCCTACCTCGTCTTTTGGGCAAGGTGATTGACATCTGTGTGCGCAAAGACCCAATGTAACTAATACATAGAGCACCGATCGGTAAAAGGAAGAATAGGGTGGCGCGATGACGAAACCGAGAATCCTGATTCTGGATGACGACAAGGAAATCGGCGAGCTCGTTTCGAGTACAGCCGACGGCTTGGGTATCGAGTGCGTTTTCACTCCTGACGCAGATAGTTTCTTCCTAACCCTGAAGCCGGATTTCACTTTGATCTTTCTTGATCTCTTAATGCCGGATATCGATGGCGTTGAGATTCTGCGGATGCTCGGCGAACAGCGATGCCGTGCCGGCATCGTACTCATGAGTGGCGTCGGCAAGCGCATCATCGAATCCGCTGAATCCCTGGCCGTCACTTTAGGGCTTTCGGTTGTCGATCATTTGGTAAAACCCTTTAGCATCGCCCAGTTGGAAGAGATCTTGATGCGGAGCCGCAAACGAGAGACCGACCATTCGGCGAAATCACACCAAGATGTTCCGTTCGACGCCGCCGACCTTTCGCGTGCGGTTGATCGGGAAGAGTTCGTGCTTCACTACCAGCCTCAAATCGAGATTGCGACTGGCAAATGTCTCGGCACAGAAGCCCTCGTGCGCTGGCAACGTCCGGGATTTGGCCTCGTTGCTCCGAACGCCTTTATCGAATTTGCGGAGGAACTTGACCTTATCGATGACCTCACTTGGCTGATCATGAGACGGGGCATGTCGGAGATGGGCAATGTGAGGGATCGGGAAGGCGAGCCCCTTTCGCTTTCCTTCAACGTGTCTGTTTTATCCCTTCGCCATCTCACTTTCCCTGATAATTTCATTGCCATCGCAAGCGAGTATGGCGTTTCTCCCGAAAAGCTGATTCTTGAAGTCACAGAGACGGGCCTGATCCGCGATCTGTCCAAGACGCTCGCTGTGCTGACCAGACTTCGCATGCGGAAAGTGCGGCTGTCCATTGATGACTTCGGTACGGGATACGCGATGATGCAGCAACTGCGCCTCATCCCTGCAAATGAACTGAAGATTGACAAATCGATGGTGGACCACCTCGACTCAGAGAGTCAGCGGGTTGTGGTCCAGAAAATGATCGAGCTAGCCAGCGCCTTGGACATGGTTTCAGTTGCAGAAGGGGTTGAAACCCACGAACAGCTGGAATTCCTGCGCGCAAACGGCTGCGACATTGCGCAAGGATATCTTTTCAGCAAACCACTCCCAAAACCAGAATTCCTGGCGTGGTTTGAATCTAATGAGGCAAATCGTAAGAACTCTCCCGATGAGCGAGATTCCTAAAATCGTTACAACCTAGAGACCGCCAGTCTGCACTCCGCGCGGTCACCTGTTCCAAGAGCCCTTTCTGTTTCTGACACTATGGCACCTTCTCTCCTCGGAAGGAGTTAGGCCGATTACCACTTTGGAGGTACTGACAGGTACCACGCCAAGGTCTTATCTTTGTCGCAGTTGCCGGCTTGACCGAAAACTGGTCGACCGGAACTCTAAAGCTCTTGGGAGTGACTTGAAACGGAAGCTCCAGACAGCGGCTTCCCAGCATCCATTCCTCCATGAGAGAGCCCGAGCGCTGATGATTGACAAAGGAAATGACAAGACTGACCCAACGGAATATGCAGTCAAACAAAAGTTATATTGGAAATGTAATTGAGTTCAACTATTCTGCGATGGTACCACATAGTACCCCTAGAACGCCTTGGCTTCTGACATTCAGTTCCAGATTGAGGACATGTTGAAATCGCTAATAGAATCCGGCCTTAGGGCCCCCGCCACTAGCAGTAGCCGAGAACTTACCATTGCTGACCTATGGAAGATATTGATGCGCAGGCGAGCGATCATCCTGGGAACGGCCGTTGTCGCCTTGACCGCCGGGATTCTTGCAAGCGTCTTCAGTCCCAGACGCTATGAGGCATCGGCGCGGCTCCAGATCCAAAAGGATTCTATAGACGGGCTCGGACTTTCGAGCATGAGGGGAGATGCTGCCTCAAATTCCGATGCGCTGGATGGCAACATCATAATCCTGACCCAGGCAAAGATTCTTGAATCCGATACTTTGGCGCTAAAGGCCATCAATGATCTGAACCTGGAATCGACTGAGGATTTCAAACCGAAGTTCAGTCTGATCGGCTGGGCTGGCGGCCTTTTCCATGCGGCAGGCCCTCGCGACCCTGATAATGCGTCGCTGGAAGACACGCCGCGTCGCCGAACTCATGCATTGCTTGTCTTTTCTCGAAACCTTAATGTCAAGCCGATTTTGGGAACGAGACTGATTGAGATTTCTTATTATGATTCGGATCCGAAGGTCGCTGCTTCTGTGGTCAATGACCTGATTCAGGGTTTGTCCGACTACGGCTTTCAGACTCGTTTCAACGCTACATCTCAAGCCTCAAAATGGCTTAGTGGACAGATGACCGACCTGCAGAAACAGAGCGACGATCTGCAGGCAAAAGTAGTGACATTGCAGCGTGATTCCGGCATTTATTCGCTGGGTGGGGAAGGCCCGCTCAACGATAAAACGACGCGAGATTCCGGTGTATACAGCAGCTCACTTGATCGCTTGCAGCAGGCGACCGCCGCTCTGAGTCAGGCCCGGTCCAATCGTATCCTTAAAGGCGCCATATATCAGGCTGTTCAGTCAGGTGATGCGGAGTTGATATCGGGACTCGCGGGGAATGGGACAGTGTCATCTTCGGGGCTGACAAACTCGCTTTCCCTGATCCAGAGCCTTCGTCTCCAGCAAGCAACCCTTCAGGGCCAGTTGGATGAACTCTCTGCAAAATTCGGCACAGCTTATCCAAAGTTGGATGAGATTCGAGCCAACCGAGCCGCCATCGATTTGGCCATCAAATCTGAAGTTGGACGTGTAGCACTGCGCGCCAAGAATGACCTCGATGTTGCCCAGACAATTGAAGATAATGCTCGGACGGTCTTCGATGACGAAAAGCGGCAGGCAGACAACCTGAATAGTAAGGCGATGGAATACTCAATAGCCCGCCAAGAGGCAGATCAGAGCCGAACCCTCTACGAAACACTCCTGGGCCATCTCAAAGAAGCCGGAGTTCTGGAAGGAATGCGGTCTTCCACCTTTACCGTAGTAGACCCGGCACGTATCCCTTCGACACCTGCGAAGCCGAATGTTCCGCTCTATCTAGCCCTTTCACTGCTCTTGGGCACATTCATCGGTTGCGGAGCGGCTTTCGTGATGGACCTTCGAGATCACAGGATTTACGACTTCATGGATCTTGAGTCGAAATCGGGCCATGTGACCTTTAGCGTGCTCCCATGGTACGTTGCAAAAACACCGCGACTGAATCGGAGCACCCTGATGGCACTGGATGAACCCCAGTCTCAATACGTTGAGGCGCTTCGGGTACTTCGTACCTGGCTCTTGCACCCACGAGAAGGAATAACACCCAAGGTCATTCTAGTAACCAGTTCCATCGCGGCCGAGGGTAAGACCACACTCTCTCTGAATCTGGCTATCATCCTTGCTCTGCAAGGAAAGAAAGTTCTATTAGTTGATGCCGACTTGCGCCAGCCTGTGCTACACCAGAAGCTGAATATCAGCACGGAGACGGGACTTAGTTCACTTCTCTCGGGTGAGGCTAGTGCAGGATTGCTTCCTGGTATAGTCCCGATTGATAGACTCCCCACTCTGAGAGCCCTGGTCGCCGGTCCGGTTCCCGCCTATCCGTCTGAACTGCTCGGATCTGCGCCAATGCGGTCCTCCATTGAGGCTTGGCGGGAGCAGTTCGATTTCATAATTCTGGATGCACCTCCTGTTTTGCCTGTGACGGATTCACTCATTCTCAGCTCAATGGTGGACTTCACGCTATTGGTCGCAAGGTTTAATGTGACGGAGCGTCAGCCCCTGGAGCGCAGCTACAGTTTGCTTCAAATGGAGGCTCGCCCTGATCAGGAGATCGGCGTCGTGATGAATGCAGTCAAGCAAATGCATAAGGCATATTCCAGTCACTACGCCTCATCGGCATCGACATCATCAGCTGAAGGACGTGTTGCGTGATTGCAAACAGGGACTTCTCGGTTTCTTTAATCTACGCCTGTCCCCTAACGGCAGACTTCTCATTCTCTTATCTGTGGATAAGAGCGCTCGTATAAACGAGAATGGAGCTTTCTATGCGTAAGTTAATTTGCTCTTTATTTATCATCTGCATGGCCGGTATTGCTTCCGCGGCCACCACTGAATCGCTTTTGATCGGCCCTGGCGACCGGCTATTTATCCACGTAACCGACACGCCGGAAGTGGACCAGCATCCCACCGTAACGGATGCAGGCGAAATTCCGCTCATCGGAGTGGGCAACGTCAAAGTCAACGGACTCACTCCTGCCGGCGCTGCAACCATTATCCATGACAGTCTCATTGCCGCGCATTATATGAATCATCCTGAGGTGAGTGTTTCCATCGAGCAGTATGCAACTCAGAATGTATCGGTATTAGGCGAAGTAAAGACATCAGGCGCATACCCAATTGCGACGCCCCGCTCCATACTTGACATCTTGGCACTGGCCGGCGGACTCAACGATGTTGCCGATCGCAATATCCTCATCGAGCGGCACGGCGACCCAGAGCACAACGTCCACTATCTCTTCTCCAATAATGCCGAGCGCGCTGTCTCAGATCAAACGATGGTGAATCCTGGAGACACGGTAATTGTATCGAGGGCCGGAATTGTCTATGTACTCGGCAATGTCAATCATCCCGGAGGCTACGTGATGACGAACAACGAGTCAAAGATGACCATACTCCAGGCACTAGCTATTGCTGGGGGTGTAACGAATTCGGCAAAGCTCAGCCACGCGCGCTTGATGCGAACAGAGCCAGACGGAAGTCACTCCGATCGGCAATTATCGGTCGGGGACCTTCAGAAGGGAAAGACTCCAGACATAGCCATGTTGCCCGGAGATGTGCTCTATGTTCCATTTAGCTTTGCCAGAAACACTGCTACCATGGGCGCAGCAGGCATCGCGTCAGCTGCAGCCTCGGCGGCGGTCTTTACATTGCCATAGATAAGCATCCCAATGCTGGATACTTGATTGGGGCAAGGGCATGGATGGCTGGCAACTCTCAGTTCTCGAGCTCACATCCAGCCTTTCGAGAGCGGCGGAATAGCTTAACGACGTCAACCGCCAAGTACAAAATCCAACCAATATAAGGATCGGGGCCCGTGAATCGCCGGAAGAATGATAGCGAGTCAATGCCGGCCAACCTATATTGGCGCCAGAAACACTACGCTGGTCCAGTACCCGCAATCGGAAGCATCGAAGAACGGTAAGCATTCGCTGCTGTCCGCTTTTCCATGCCCCTCAATTGCTCCTGTCAGATGTGCCGTCGGTCCCGGTCCCTTGTATCCCAGCAACGAGCCCGGCCTGATGGTGTTGTAGTAGATTCGCCATCGTTCAGCCAGGGCCATCCATATGTGTCTTCCCTTACCTCTCATGGCTCCGGCATTGACAAATGGCAGTGAACCAAGAGCACGACGACCGCAGACTGCCGTCACACATTTCAGGGTTTGCGAACGTCTCGTGCCACCTGCAGGATTGCCCGCTTCAATACTTTCCAGTTTTAGTGAGGAGATGACAGATTCGTAAGCTACTCATATGCTCAAAGCCCCGCGTCCATACTGGACGCGGGGCTTTGGATTTTCGCGAGGGCGCTGACTATTTAACTGTCAAAGGACCTTTGTACCCGTGGAAGATGCGACTGAGACCATTGCGGAAATCCAGAGTGGGTTTATATCCGAGCACTCTTCATGCCAGCGAATGCCTACCAGGGAGTGCGCGATGTCTCCCATGCGAGTGGCTTCGTGCTTGACCGGCCCATCGTGTCCGGTCAATTCGCGCAGACAAGTGACGGCATCGTTAAGAGTGCTGTGATCACGAACCGCACACTCAGCGCCTAGCAGCGGAAGATGTTAGCGGCGGTAATACCTTTAGTGGCGTTGCGAGTATCCACAACGATCCTTGATTCGGCAACGATGCGTGGATAGTCGTAGTTGGTGTGGTCCGTGACGATGATTACGGCGTCGTATTGGGCGAGGTCATCAAGCGGACAGCAGGTCATGTTTAGCTCGTAGTGGCGCCCGCGTCCGACTTTCGGGAAGAACGGGTCGTTGTACTCAACATGGACTCCTGCTTTGCGCAGCAGTTCAATGATGGTAATGGAGGGAGACTCGCGAAGATCGTCAATATCGCGCTTGTATGCCACGCCGAGGACGAGAACGCGAGACCCTTTAAGGCACTTTCCAAATTCGTTGAGGGCAGAAGCGGTCTTTTCGATGACGTAGTAAGGCATAGCCAGGTTGACTTCGCCCGCAAGCTCGATGAAGCGAGTACGGAAGTCGAACTGCTTGGCCTTCCATGAGAGATAGAAGGGATCGATGGGGATGCAGTGGCCGCCCAGTCCAGGGCCGGGATAGAAGGCCTGGAAGCCGAAAGGCTTGGTCTTTGCGGCGTCGATCACCTCAAAGATGTCGATTCCCATCCGTTGGCAGAGCTGCTTCAGTTCATTCACTAAAGCGATATTTACGCAGCGGTATATGTTCTCAAGCAGCTTAGTCATCTCCGCGGTAGCCGGCGAGGAGACCGGAACCGTGCGGTTGAATACGCTGCCATATAAGGTTGACGCGAGATCAGTGGCAGTTCGCTCAAGGCCGCCGATGACCTTTGGAATATCGTGGCGTGCGACCGAGTCATTACCGGGATCTTCGCGTTCGGGAGAAAATGCCACGTAAAAGCCGGGTTCGCCGTCCTGACGCACAGCGCGTAGGCCGTGACAATTGCCCGATTCGAGGATAGGGATAAGGACTTCTTCTGTGGTGCCTGGATAAGTTGTGCTTTCCAGAACCACAAGTTGGCCTTCACGCAAGTTGGGTGCGATCGCTTGAGCGGTTTTCTCGATGAAGCTGAGGTCAGGTTGATGAAAATCGTCCAGCGGGGTTGGAACACAGATGATGATGGCATCCATATCGCTAATCTCAGCGTAGTCACTGGTAGCGCGAAATCCTGTGCTGCGTGCTTGGGCGATCTCGCGGCTAGTGATACGGACGATGTAGGAACCGCCTGAATTGAGCACATCAACCTTGCTGGCGTCGACGTCAAAGCCAGTGACGCGAAATCGCTGTTCACTGAAAAGAAGCGAGAGCGGCAGGCCCACGTATCCCATGCCGATGATGCCGATACGGGCTTGGCGAGAAACGATCCGGGATTCTAGTTCCGAGGAAAGCGAGGCTGCAATCTGCATGAGACGGACTCCTTACGATGATATTGAGTCATCAGTGGCAAGCGTGAACGGTGCGAAGAGTTTGAAGCTGCAGTTCCTGTCGGCGGGAGATCATCTAAAACGTGAGCCATCCACCAGCATGGGAAGGCTTTGCGATTGACTGATCATTCATCTCGCCCCGCCTATAGAAGACGCCGATTGGACATCCGTGCAGGCGGAGAAGCCGCTTCGTACAAAGTGCTAATCGTTTTTCACTAGGCAATACGAGGCGATAAAGCGCATTCGCCCGGCCCTGGTTGACTGCTTCTTCATCCAGGCCTTGAAGTATACCTAGCTGTCGCTAACCGCCAGAATCGGAGTAACTTTGCAGTCTGGTGATACACGGCCGGCAGCATCCTGCTGAACTCCCTCTGCTCCTAACCGCAGTAGAACCGTCTCGACAGTTTGGGAGATAATCTTAAGATCGAGTAGTGGTGAGTAGTTCGCTATATACATCAAGTCCAACCTCAATTTATCCTCAGCCGATGAGCAATACTTTCCGCGCACCTGCGCAAGTCCGGTGATTCCCGGCTTTACGTTCAGTCGAAGAAGATAACCTGGGATTTCTCGTGCAAACCCTTCAATAAAGAACTGTCGTTCCGGTCTGGGTCCAACGAAACTCATATCTCCCAATATGACGTTTAGCAATTGGGGTAATTCGTCAATGCGGCAAGTCCTTAGGAACCGCCCGATCCGTGTAACCCGAGGATCATGCTCACAGGCTAGAACCGGTCCGGAGTGTTTTTCCGCATCGAGCCTCATCGTTCTAAACTTCAGCACATTAAAGATCTTTGAATTCTTCCCAACGCGCTCCTGCCTGTAAAATGCTGGGCCAGCTGAATCAATGCGGATTAGGAAGTAGACAACCACGAGAAGTGGACTGACGAGCAAGGCCAAAAACGATGAAACGAGGAGATCGACTGAGCGCTTTATTCTCTCTTGCCCACTGCTGAGGATAGGAGGAATGACGGAGAACATCATCAGATCATCGATCTGTTCTGTCCTCGAACTATACAGAAGCAACTCGCTGACACCAGGAACCAGGAGCACTTCCTTCCCAGCTTGAGCACAAGTACTGATGACTTGGTTCTTGTTCTCAAGTACTCCAGAGATAGCAACAATGTCCACGGCTGGCAACAGTGAGGGGAGGAGAGCGATTTCATCAACGGTGATAAACTTTCCCACCCGGAACCAGCTCGACAAGTCCCTGAATTTGAGCGTTAGTACAGACGCTGCCTTCACATCGCGAGCGATCACCAGCACACGCCGAAATCGAAGTTGCGACCTATGCAGATTCTGGCCTAGCAAACGGGTCCCGGCAAGAAATACGGTAAGGACCACGAAGGCGATCGGGAAAATGGTCCGTGGAACTGCGAATGCACGTTCCCAAAAACTTAGCACAATGGCAGCTAGCACAATCATCGCTGAAGCGGTACCTGCAGACTGAACGACGAAGAATTTCGACCGGCGCAACCAATTCGAATACAGGCCAGAGTAGTTGATTATGACTAGTGCGCAGCAGGAGAGCAAGGAAACTATATTGAACGTATGAACAAGGCTGGCCAGAGTTGCCCCCTCTTCATGGCCGAATCTTATATAGAAAGAAGCGATGAATGCGCAGTGCAACAGCAGCAGATCCACGCCCGCCATCGCGATGCGCCTTCCAACATATTTCGAATGCCGTTCCATATCGTATCTAATACCTCATCGTCAATTTTCTACAAGAGTTGAATTTGAACTACCGTAACCGTCTGATCGTTGCCCTGGGTGACGTTCATCTGCAACTGTCAGGGTTGTTCATGGAGCTCAATTGGTTGACGGAAGCCGTGTCGTACTGCGAGTGCCTTGTCGTACTCGTCAAGTGTCTTCGCAACCATCCGCTCCGCCGTGAACTCCGCCTCATATCTGCTCCGTGAAGCCGCTCCCATCCTCGCGCGAAGAGTGCTATCAGAGATCAGCACCTGCAGCTTGTCCTTTAACATCCGCATATCGCCACGAGGAATCAGGAAGCCGTTGTGTCCGTCTTGCACTGATTCACGTACCCCGCCCACATCACTCGCCACCACCGGCAATCCTGCTCGCATAGCTTCCACGATGCTGATTGGAAAGCCTTCATATTTCGACGCCAGCACGAACACGTGCGCTTCAGAAAGAAGTTCCTCTACATCTCCGCGTAGTCCTAGGAACTCCACGCGCTTATCCATTCCCAGCGCCCTGGACAAACGCATCGCAGCATCGAGAAGAGGGCCATCCCCGACGAGTTGCAGCCGAAAATCCTCTTCTACTCCCGCCAGTGCATTCAGCAGGAGCGAATGGTCTTTCGGGTGGGCGAAGCGCGCCACCATTACCAGCTTCGGAATGCAGCTATGGCCTGGCTTTGCGCGGTAGTTCCCATCAGGCATCCCGTTGTGGATCGCCGTCATACGCTCCGCATTCCCAATGCCAAACCTTTGCGCCCTTTCACAATCGCTTCGAGAAACTGTGATAATCCTGTTCCCGAATCGTGAACTTAACCACTCGCTCGGTACCCCGACCACCTTCCGCAACAGGCTGGCGCCGTCCGTAAATGCCCATCCGTGCGCCGTGAAAACACTGGGCACCCCCGTGATCCTTGCGGCTAGTCTGCCCAGTATCCCGGCTTTCGAGGAGTGAAGGTGAACCAGGTCTGGCCTCAGTTCACTTAACAGACGCTGGATCTGCCAAACGGCCTTCGCGTCCTTGCGCCAACAGATCGGCACCGTCAGGTCCTCAATCAAGTACACCGGTATTCCTATTTCGCGGGCACGGTCTGTTAGAAAGCCTTCTTCTCCTGTAGCGAGTGCAACATCTGCAAGGTGTCGAACTGCCTTCAGCAGTTCAAGCACGTGCACTTGTGCACCCCCAGCTTCAGCGCGAGTAATAATGTAGAGGATTTTCAAAGTCATTTCCTATAAGTTCGATATATTGAGCGATATGGCGGTCAGCGCATCTCAAATTGCGCCAGGGCCGTGACAACATGCAAGTCTCGTTACTGTCTACGGGACTACGAAGCGGAAGGTGGATCGACATGTAGAAGGCTGCGGTACAGGTGCTCCCACTGGGAGATAACGTTCTCCATGCTGAAGTGGCGCACGGTGTAATCCCGGGCTGCAGCGCCGCTTGCAATCCGTACTTCATCGGATTGAGCCATGACATCGCACATGGCCTGACCAAGTGCACTAGGGCATGCTGGGGGCACCAGTTTGCCGGATTTCACCACCTCGGCGTTTCCCCCGACGTCGGTTGCAACTATTGGCAGGGCACAAGCTGAAGCCTCGAGCAACACCATGGGCATCCCTTCATAACACGATGACATCACGTAGCCGTCGGCGGCATTCATCAGGGCTGCTGTGTCAGTTCGAAATCCAAGAAAGCGCGTACGCTTTGCGATGCCAAGAGTGACAGCGAGGGCGCGCAGTTCAGCGAGTCCTGGACCATCTCCCGCGATCAACAGCATCGCCTTGCTATCAGCAGTCGTGGCAAAAGCGTGTAACAAAGTTATATAGTCTTTCGCCGCGCAAATTCGCCCCACCGCTAGCCAGATGAAATTCGCATCCAGAGCTAGCGCCGCTCGAGCATTTCTTCGCAATTCGCTATCCGGACGAAATCTCGCGGTATCCACACCGTTTGGGATGACACACATGTTGCGAAGTCGTGTAGCTCCGACCTCAACATAACGGCGCGCTGCCGCTTCGCTAATTGCAGTCGTTTTGTCTGCCCAGTGATCTGTGAGTCGATAAGCCACTTCCCGCAGTCGGCCGCCCTCCTGAATGCTATGTACAGTAGAGATCTGAATTGGAACGCGAACCACTGCCCTCGTGATTCGCGCCAGAAGGTTAGCGTGGACCATGTGACTGTGCAAAATACTCGGCCGGTATTCCCTAATCAGCTTCCCTAACCGCAGAATTGCGCGAGGATCTGTTGTGCCCTTGGTCATGCCAAGCGAGTGCACGGGTATGCCGAGCCTGGTCAACTCGGATGGAATCTGCCCAGCCGCTGGCAACATGCTCACGACACGTACATGCCAGCCACAGCTATGCAACGCTTTCGCAAGTTCACCAACTTGCATCTCCGCGCCACCGACCGGGTCAAGGCCAGTGCTTAGAATGCAAATAGATCTCATCCACTCAATCGAGCTGGAGTCTTTCATGTTTGAGGCAAGCATCATCAACCTTCACGGTCTTTCGGGGTGTTTCTAATTCGCAGTTCCGAAGTTTCTTACGTTTGGCGAGTGCAACAATGACAGCGCCAAACTAGCTGGCCAGCAGATTCTCATAGGCGCGAAGCGCGTAGGGTAAGGCAGTCTGGTTGAAGGAGGAGTCCGGGGTAGCTCCCGCAGTTTGCCGTCCACTCCGCAGAGAAGTGACAATCGCATCAGCCATTGATGCGGAGTCCCCCGCGCGTGCTAGACGGCAATTTGGCCAGCCCTTCACGATCTCTCTTACCCCGCCAGGACAGTCGGTTGCAACCAGGGGAGTGCCGATCGCCATTGCCTCCAGCATTACGTTCGGAAGTCCTTCGTACCTTGAGGAGAGCACGAATAGATCTGCATTTAAATAATAAGAAAAAGGGTCGCTGTGGAAACCTGCGAACTTGACTGTCGCGGCTAATCCTAGCCTCGCGCACTGGTCTCGAAGTTCCTTCTCGAGCGTACCCGATCCAACAATCGTCAACTGTGCCTGTGGGAAATGCTGCCGCACTTCCCACATGGCCTCAATCAGAAGATCGAAGCCTTTCGCGTGCTCCAGTCGCCCACTCGCCACCAGGTGCGGGCCCGAACCGACAAAAGGATTTGAGCCGTGGTTTGCGATATCCCGAATCCGATCCCAATCGACTGGATTGTAAATGCGAACCATTTTTCTGCGCGGCACTTGAAACTGCTCGTAGAGATCATTGAGCATTACATCAGACTGGCAAATCACTGTGTCGGCCGTGGGATACAGCCAGCGATGTAGCCGAGCCCATATGGGCGATTGCTTCTCCGTGCGAAAAGATGCGCTCAGAATCGTACTCTCGCGAACGCAAAGCCGAACATCTGGCGGCAGCAGTGGCCGTAGCGCAAGCAATGCAAGATTCAGATGACCAAGCGTCGAGAGTATCGTCTGCGGCCGTATCGTCCAGACCAGACGTACCATGGCCAGAAGGCTGTGCCGCACTCTATCAGTCATTAAATCGTGCAGGGTCACATCTTCTGGCACTTGCTCCCGCAACGGCCCGGTCGCGTTCACGACACCTAGGTGGAGATCAAAGAGTCGTCTATCCAGATGCTTCAGCAAGGTGATCATGACACGCTCCGACCCGCCTCCTCCTAGCGATGGCAGAAGAATCAGCACGCGCCGCTTATCGTGGCATGGAGCGCAGAGGCTTCTCTCCGGGATCGCAGCTGCGTTCTGATGGATTGATGACTTGGTCACTCCGCGCATCTGACTTCACCTTGTTTGTAAGTGGAGGCTTGAGTGACGCAGAGTCGCCCGAATAACTCATCCCAACGTTGAAGAACGATCTTCAGGCCGTAGCGGTCCATTATTTCTGGCGCTCGTTTCGCGAGACCAGCGCGCGCACCCTCATCCGACATCAGTCGTTCCATTGCGTTCACCAGCGCCGGAACATCGTTTGGAGGCACCAGCAGGCCGTCGACTTCGTGGCGGATCATATCGCGTGGACCTGAATCGCAATCAAAACTGATGGCAGGTAATCCGCAGGCCATCGCTTCACCCAAAACACACGGGAGTCCTTCATAGTGAGATGACATCACAAAGAGATCAGCTTCCTTCATCCAGATAAAGGGGTCTTTTACGTTGCCGGGCATGCTTATCCTGCTCATAAGACCTAATGCCCGAACCTGTTGTTCGAGGTTTCGGCGTTCGGGGCCTTCGCCTAGAATCGTCAAACTCCAATCCGGAAAGCGCCGGGCGACTTGCTGAAAAGCGGACAACAGGCGGTCATATCCTTTAACCGTGGCCAGGCGTCCCACTGCGAGCATGCGCCGACTACCTTCAGGCCAGTCTGGTAAATCCTCTGAGGAGGATTCGCCGACAACTATTGGGTTTGGCATCACAGAGGCGTTCCTCAGCCATCTCCAGCGCTGAAGAACGTTTTCGGTCAGGAACGTGACGGCATCTGCAAATGGATAAGTCAGGAGGCCTAACGATGACCAAATGGGTCCGATTACGTACTGTGATGGATCATTGTGCTCACATACAATTGTCGGCACGCCTGTGCCAATGCTGGCGAGTAAAGTCAGGATGTTGCAGTGAACCATGAAGCTGATGAATACATCTGGACGCTTGTCTGTTATTTGCTTTCGCAAACATGCAACGCGACGTGCGTTTGCACCAAGGGCGGCAACGTGGGACGCGGAGTTCCCTGCCAAGCCCAGATGAATGATGCTCACCCGGCTATTCAGCTTGTAGAAACTTGGGCCGTCAGCGAACGTCAATAACGTTATCTCGTGACCTCGTTCCGCCCAAGCATTCGCCAGGGTAGAAAGCACGCGCTCTGCTCCGCCACATCCGAGGCTGTGAATTGCTAGTAGAAGGCGCATGGAATTAATGTCTCCAGAAGGTAGTCAAATTATCGATTCGCGGTACGCATCAGCCCGGTTGTTCAAATGACGCGAACACCAGGCTTTCATCATGTCGCGAATGTACAAGGCGATTCCAGGGAGGAGTCCAAGTGCTATTCGTAACTTTGGTACGCCTGCAAACGCATTGGTCTCGGATGCATGAAGTGCAAAGCGGACGAGGTGTGCAGAGTGACGAAGAGTGAACATTAACGGGAATGACCGCGGTAGGCTCAAAAGTTCCCGATTACACATTATGTATGGCTCGGGCGAACTCACAAGATTGTCATAGGCGCGATTGCTCAATCCGCCGTATTGGTATTCCTTAATCGCCCACACTTCGTTGACAAATCTTGTCCTATAGCGCGATGCAATGCGGTTCCAGACAATTCCTTCAGGAACAAATCGCCCCAAGTTCTCTGGAAATGGAAATTCAAGTAAAACACTCCGCAGTTGAAAGCCCAGTTTGTCTCCTGTGACGCCGCATTGAGCTCTGATGTCGATAGAATCCGAATCGAATTCGTTCTGTGGAAATTTGCTTCCTATGATTGATCCATCAGGTAGGGTCGCCAGAGCGGTCAGCCCCACGAACCGAGGCCGTTCCTCTTCCGAAATGAGGTTCCACTGATGCCAACAGCGATCCAACGCCCCCGGCACATACCAATCATCAGAATCGAGGATACCGACAAAGAGACCTTTGGCATGGGCCACACCACGATTTACAGCCACAACTTTTCCAGAGTTCACCTGGCTTAGCACGGTGATCGGGAAGTTCGCTCTCTGAGCCAGTTGGGCAATCAGGACAGCAGTCTCATCAGTCGACCCATCGTCGACTACTATCCACTCAAAATCGCGGAGGGTCTGCGAACACAAACTCTTGTAGACCCTTGGCAAGAGGTGCGAGCGGTTGTAGGTGGCAGTTACGATTGAGAATTTCATCTTCTGATCCCTTCGATCAACTTGTAGTGGCGGCGAAAGCTGCCACGCTATCGAACATCGCTTCGCTGTATTGAAGTGCGATGGACCGAGAGAGCAGTCGACGTGCCATAACGGAAGCGAACAACATTGAACCGATAAAGAACAAGGATGTCGCCAAGGCAATTCCTTCCACTCCAAATAACTTCATGCATATGAGGTTTAGAACTACGTCGAGTACAAGATTGATACCTGCGGAAATCATGACCAGATCGTTACGTCTCATAGCTGTCAACATTCGTACATATAGAAGGCCCGCCGCATAAAACGGGATCTGTAATGCGTACATTCCCTGGATTCTACTTACTACGGCGGTATCCTGAGCTGAGAATGCACCATGCTGAAACAGGTGATGCACGATAATATTTGACGTCAGGATCAATATCGCAGAAATCGGGATCATTGTAGCCAGAAGCAGACGAGTGTAGGTTCTGAGTGTGTGTTGGCACGCTTGCCAATTCCGGTTGGCAACCATTTCAGAGAAGTGCGGAATCACAGCGGCGGACAACGAAGTGGCCGTGAGACCAACGACTACGCTTACAACTCGATTGCCATAGGCTAGTGCGGCCACGCTTCCGGGTTGTAGCCAAGCCGCCATGCTCTGGTCGACAAATGAAACCCCGCCCGTAAGCAAAGCGCCGACAAGCAATGGCATGTACTGCGTACCAACCTGCCGAACTTCTGGGGTGAAACCATGCCAACGTGGCCAAATATGGATTCCTTTATACTTGAGCGCAACTCCCAGGAGAATGCATTCGCAAAAGCCTCCACCTATCGCACCATCTACGAGGCTCCAACTACCCCATTCCCGCGCGCGCATCAATAGCAGAATGAATGTGAGTAGAGGCGTAAGCATCGGGGATAATGCCGGAAGCCAAAAGCATTTCTTCGCGTAAAATACTGCCGAAAAAGTCGATGCAGCGCCGCTAAACACAACCAGTGGCAACATGGCATAGAAGAAGTGCGTGCACATCTGCAACTTGGCCGATGAAAAGCCTGGAGCGAGCGCACGCAATAGATAAGGAGCAATGCCAGCCAGGATGACTGAGAATGCGAACAAAAGGCTCTGGCTCCATACCATACAGCTTGAGAACAGACGCTGCGCGGCGACTTCCCCTTTTTCCTTTCGGACCTGTATGAATGTGGGAATGAATGCCGCATTTAGCGATCCAGCAACGAGCGCTACGATAAATCCGGGCACTAGATAAGCGATAAGAAACGCGTCCACCGCATCACTGCGACCAAAGTAGTTGGCAACAGCCAACTCTTTAGACATTGCGATCAACTTCACTCCGACACTGAAGACACCGACGGTCGCAGCTGCCTGGAAAATCTTGCGATTGGTTGTGGCAGGATTCCGAAAACTTCCTATCAAGGACGCGATGCTCACACCTGCACCTCAGCGGGATCTTCAACTTGTCAGACACGCGGGCCGATTACGCCGTGAACGGTAACCACAGTTTTGGGGGATGCCATCACGGAAGGACTGGCATTAACGCTTTGTGACCTCGACGCGGAAGATACCATCCGCAACAGCGTTGGATTGCAATGAACAGAAGCGGACGGCTACCGTGTTGAGCCCGCTGACAAAGGCGGAATAGAACCCATTTGGCGGGGGCGCTGGCGTTCCCAATGCTACGGCGTCGCCCGGTACGGCACCATCCACCCGCAGTGTGCTGTCCACGCAATCCAAGGCCTTCTTCGTCCGAAATGTCAGAGGAGCAGTGGCTGTGTACCGGCCAATGAAAATAGAGTTCTGCGTGCCGTTCTCCACATAGTTGTGGACAGCGGGTGTATTGACCACGTTTTGCTGAGAGCCCGCATTCATCACGAAGTCCTTTTTATTCTGCTCTAGCCGAACACCATAGAATGAATTTCTGACAGCGCGGCCGCCCAGATAGAACGCGCTACCCATGCCCTCGAAATCTCCGCCCAGGAAAGTATTCCCGTCACCATCCTCGATTTTTACCGCAATGCTCGAGCCGCCATTGCCGGCGCTACGTGCTGCCAGAACAGTAACCGCGTTGGCGCCCTGCGCCGTTCCTGCTTTCCCTGTAAACAGGATGTGAACATTTCCATTGTTGAGAAATGGCTCCTGAATAAGACCACTGGTGTAATTGCCGCTACCGTCCAACTTGATCAGCACCTGATTGTTTGCTGCAGACAGCATGCCGAAAATTGTGGGTCGGATAATGCTGATGTCCTGCGTTCGTGTGAGGCACAAGCCGCTTGCGGCCACGTTGGCAGCGGTCAGATCGATGAAAAGATCGTCGATGCGAACTCCAAGCGTGTCACTAAGCGAATCCCCCACTTGCATTGCACAACCTCTCCCGGTGTAACGAAGTCGCGTTTGACCCATCACGGTGTATCGCCCGTGCATTGCGGTTGCAACAATTGAAGTACCGTGCGTGCCAGCTCTTATCAAAATTGAGTGCTGGCCCATCTGAATGACGCCTTGCGGCAGGTAAATCGTTGTGTACGGTTTGTTAACGACTACGTCAGACGAAAGGGCCAAGTTCACTGTTAAGCCACGTGCATCACAAACACCGCCGGTCGCAGGCAGGTCAGCAATGCATCCGCTTAGTTTTGCGCCCAAGTCCGTACCGCGGTACTTGCGTACGTCGCGAGAGGACGTCGGAGCGTTGTCTGAGTCGGGTTGGACCAATGCCGATGCACTTGCTGAAAGCGTGCAAGTGACCAGCTCTACTATTACAAACATCATCAGCGCAAAGGCTCTGACTGGAGAATGACGAAGGGAACTCGCACCTTCGTACCTGTTCTTAATCCCATGGATCGATCGAACGACGGATGTCATGATTGATGAAGTACCTCTAGAACAAATTTCGATGGTGTACGAGCGATGCGAAGGATCTCGGCGAGCTAGAATCGATCACTCACTGTGCTTACGCTAGCCTGCTACGTCTCCGGGCCGCGATTCAGACCGCTGCGCATGACGCTGTTCGGCACATAAGGAACGTCCTGGTCTTGCCGAACGAGATCAGGCACACTCGAAATCGGGGTGAAGCTCAAGATCCGACACTTCTGTTTCGCGGCGCTCCGAGTACCCAATTGAAAAGATCAAGCCTAGTACGAACCAGGTTACTCGGCTCGCGGCCCAGCCCAACGTGAACACCCCGACCGCCCAACAGAGCAACAGGAAGAAGCACATCCTTCGTTCATCCCCTTTGAGAAGAGAGATGCTGTATGCAACTCCACCCAGGATGACTGAGAACACCGTGAAGCCCAACAGGCCTTGTTCCACGAGGATGGCAAGAAAGGTATTGTGAGCCGTTAGCGCGGACCTAGCCGCGGACATGAAAGCTCCCGCACCAACGCCTACCAGAAAATTATCTGAGAACGTTCGTAGACCGCTCTGCCATAACAGTTCCCTGCCGTTCAGATTTCCTGCAACAATGCTGCTGCCAATCGTCGACAAGCGATCCCAGGACTGTTGCGGCACGTAGTGCCAAGCTACGAAGCCGGCACAGGTGAGCACCAGCACCATCAGAACCTTGGCAGCGGGTGTTTGCCGCACAAAATATAACGGCAACGCAGACATCGCAATTGCCATTACCATCAGACCACCTCGTGACGACGTTAAGATAATTGCCAACGTGCCAAGAATCAGATACCCGCGTGCCAGCCATTTGGTTTTCCAATTGGTGCGCCGTGCAGCAAAGTACAGCGCAAACGGAATCGCAAGTGCCAGGGCCAGTGCGATGTCGTTTGAGTTCCAACTGTCTGGTGTGAATCGGGCTTCCTTGGCTCCGGCACTCAGGGTTGTCGTGGAAAAGCTGTGGAGCACGCTGATTGCCCCTACACAAGCACCGGCTAGATAGGCAACTGCAAGTTTGAGTAGCGCACGCCGGCTCGAACCTAGTTCCCAAATCAGCCAGACGACGACTATCGATTGTATGTATGTCCGAATCGCTTGGGCGGTGCTCAAGGGGTCCGCGGTCCAGAATATCGACATTATGACCACGCACATATAAGCGACTGATGCAATATGAAACGCTCGTAGTCGCCGTATACTTCCATTGGTACACACCAGAAAGATGCAACCGGCGACCGCAAGCAGGCCAGCTACTCGGCCAACACTGCCAATGGGATCTCCAAACTGCAGGATGTTATCCCATGGCAGCGTGAATACATAAACCCACAATAGAATGAAAGCGGCTTTGCGCACGAAGATGGCATCTCTCTAAACTTTGGATTTCAAAACAATTCAGCGATGCTGACGCTAATACCGTCGTATCGACTGCCCCAAAAGGCAGATGTACAACTCGATTTACTTAAGCCTTGGCCGTAACGGCTTCGAGAGTATCTGCGTCAACTTCGATTGCTGCGTGCTGGTTGATCAGATTCATGGTAAGGACGAACTTCAAGCAACTGTCCTTCCGCACTAAAGTGCCCTCAATGCCTTGCAGCACACCGATCTTGACGCGGACTCTCTCACCGACAACCAAGTCTTTATACGGCTCGACTTTTCTGCCATGAGAGGCCAAGCGGAGAAAGCCGATCTCAGCATCTTCCAAAGGAAGTGGCTGGCGGCTATTGCCAACAATGTGTAGTACGCCGGGAGACTGGAGTACCTTCACCCGCTCGCCGCGATTAACGTGTACGAACAAATAGTTTGGGAAGAGGGCCAGCTCGGCCTTTATGCGTTGTCGGTTCTTCCACACTCGAACGGTTTCGTATGTGGGAAGGAACGACTCAACATCTCGCAAATTCAAATGCCTGGCTACTGATTTCTCGTTCTGAGGTACGGTGAAGACCGCATACCACCGTCGCTCGCATCCCGGATCACCCAGTCCATGACCAAACTGATCCAGACTGGTGTTTTTAAGAGGATTGGTATGTGAACACACGGTAGTCTATCCCTTTCTTTCTTCCAGAGGTGTATCGGCAATCCGTGAATTACATCAGCACTTTACGGACAAGGCTTCGCCATGCTGACTTAGCAAAGCCACCTTCTAATAACCTTGGAGGTGATTTGTGAAGAGACTGGACAACAGGTGCCGAATACTCGTTTACACCATTTCCCAGGTGATTCACAGATCGCTAAGTAACTAGAAGAAACATACCCGATAAATTGGTACTCGTCAGTACCACGAATTATGTACTGAAGTCTTTGGTAATGAGCAGAAAGCAAGAGTGGCGCTCGCGAGCCGTGGGCCCTCGTGCTCAGGCCACTAAGTTCACTGTGAATCGCCTCTCAATTCGAGCTCACTTCGAAGAGACATCTCGAGGGTATTGAAACCCCAAATGACTGAGCTTGTTCGCCTTCGGACTCTAGGCGGTTCATAAGATAAGCATCCACACCTCACCCGAAAAGGAATCTCTTTACCTGGTGGTCGGTACAGGCAGGAAGAACGAGACCTCTGAGGCAAGGCGATGGAGCCAGCCACCCTGTTGGAGGTTCGCAAAGCTTGCTGATCTGCAGGGCATTCGACTGGTTCGGTGGGGGTATAGGGCAAGTTATACAGTGAGCATGATCTATATGACACTTTTTAGAGAGGACTTGGCCTTGTTTATGTGGACGCTGAATCGACAGTCCTTTCTAAGAAGCTGCATTTGACGCCGAGTTTCCATCTTCGGGCGCAGCAATCGCCGTCGCCAGAACCTCGCGGACAACGGCAAGCAGTTCAGCGCGTCGATATGGCTTGCGGAGCAGAGGACCCTCGGCGAGAGATATATTTATTTCCGCCAACGCATCGGCTTGGAAACCGGAACAATAGATGATTCGGATTCGTGGATTGATTTTAATCGCGCGCAGGGCAAGTTCCACACCGTTTTCGCTGCCAGGCATGACGATGTCCGTCAGGAGCAAGTTGATTTCATTGTGCTCCTTGAGGATCCTTCCAGCGCTCTCTCCGTCCGCCGCTGTGAGCACGGTGTAGCCGTACTCGCTCAGGCAGATCGAGGCGATTTCACGCAAGTCGGCCTCATCATCCACGATGAGAATCGTGCCGGATCTAGCGCCGGGTGAAATGGTTTCCGTTACGGGAACTGAAGAAGCCGGCGTTAAAGTTTTTTCAGCCAGGGGCAGGTAAAACGACATAGTTGTCCCGCTCCCAGGTTCGCTGTAGATTCGAACGGTGCCACCTGATTGCTTAAAGAATCCATAGACCATGGCCAGGCCCAAACCTGTTCCGCTTGGCTTGGTAGTAAAAAATGGTTCGAATACCTTTTGAGCTGTTTCCTTAGTCATGCCGTCCCCGGTATCTGAAACGGTAACGAGCGCATAACAACCGGGAGTCAGTTCGTTTGCTTTTCCGAGGAATTCGCTGTCGTCAATGGTTCGGAGTTCGCTGCTTACGGTGAGCTTGCCGCCTTTCGCCATCGCATCACGAGCATTCACAAATAGATTCAACAACGCATTCTCCAGCCCGGATGCATCTGCAAACACTTTTGGAATCGACGGAGCCAATTGAGTGATTACCTGAATGGTTGGACCCAGAGAAGGAGCCGCGAGTGCAAGCACGGTCTCAATGACTGTGTTCAGGTCGAGAGCATCCGGTTTGAGATCCTGTTGGCGGGCGAAGCCTAGAAGGCGACGGGTCAAATCCGCGCCGCGCAGTGAGGCATTGCGCGCTGTACGAACCCGCTTCACCGCTGCCTCATTGTCTTTGATCTGGCGTTCGAGAAGATCGAGATTTCCGATAATCACCCCGAGCAGATTATTAAAGTCGTGTGCGATGCCACCCGTAAGCTGGCCGACCGCCTCCATTTTCTGTGCCTGGCGGAATTGCTCCTCGAGCCTCAGCCGCCCAGTGATGTCACGGAATGTCCATATCCTTCCGTACTGCTTACCCGACTTGTCCGTGACTGGGGACGAGTATCGTTCGAGACTCGTTCCATCGATCAGTTGAAGCTCGTCCAGACTGACTTCGTCCGGGTGTGAATAGAGATAGCGGACCTTCTCTTCAAACTGATCCGGATTCTTCATTAATGATGCAACGAATTTACGCTGTTGCGCATCCTCAGGACTCTCATAGATGTCAGCCGGGATTTTCAACAGCTCATTCAAGCGCCTGTTTTGAAGTATCTTCTTTCCCTGGCTATTCACCACCAATACGCCATCGAGGGAGGATTCCACTTGTGCTTCAAAAAAGAGCGTTCGCCACTGCAGTTCTTCTTCCTTCTTCTTCCGATCCTCCTCACTCCGGTTGACCTCCAATGCGAACGAAATGTCCATGGCCATCTCGTCCAGCAGCGCAAGCTCGTCACCGATGAAGAATCCCGGCTCTCTTGCATACAGGTTGAGCACGCCAACTGTTCGACCATCGACGAATAGCGGCATACCCGCTGAAGATCGATAGCCATGCTGTAATGCCTTTTCTCGCCATGGAAGATAAGCAGGATCGCCCTCGATGTCGTTGCAGACACGATGCTGGCCCGAAAGAAGGCATTGCACCGCCGGTCCACTGGAGTGTCTTTCGTCCAGCAAATCAAGACTGAAATTATTAAGATAGCCGCCCACGTCGCCCCAGGATGTGACCGGTCTAAATTGCTGCGAAGCCTGATCGACCATTCCAATCCATGCCATTTGGAATTGTCCCGTTTCCACCGCAATGCGGCATGCAGTTTGCAACACTGCCGCCGAGTCTTTCTCGCGAATGATAATGCGATTGAGATTGGACAGGAGGCCGTACACCCTGTTCAGTCGCTCAAGTTCTTTTCCCTTTTTCTTCCGATCCTCTTCAATCCGATTCACTTCCAACGCGAAGGAAATGTCCTCGGCCAGTTCGTCGAGCAGCCGGGTCTCTGCTTCGTCGAAGAACGCAGTTTCGCTGGCATAGAGGCTGAAAACGCCAACAACTTCCCCTTCCCGCCGTAGCGGAAATACCCCTACTGAGCGGTAACCATTCTTTAGTGCGTCATCCTTCCACGGCCGCAGAAGCTCGTGTTCAATGTCATTGCAGATGGCATGTTCGCCGGATCGGACGCAGTGCTCTGCAGGGCCGCCTGCTGGATTCGGGGCGAGAACATCAATCTTCACCCGATCCAGATAGCCTTCGACAAAGCCGCTGGATGCGATGGGGCGCAGCGTTTGGGTTTCGGAATCTAGCATCCCGATCCAGGCCATCCGGAATCTGCCGTCTTCCACGGCAATTCGACATGCGGCCTCCATCATCGCGTGTGAGTCCTTTACGCGA
>Ga0181529_10000243_pt1 | contig 80793 bp, 83 predicted proteins | sample PEATcosm2014_Bin_36_FD_119763 | JGI IMG/M metagenome (GOLD analysis project Ga0181529, IMG submission 119763) | Peatland microbial communities from MTU Mesocosm Facility, Houghton, MI, USA - PEATcosm2014_Bin10_30_metaG | ecosystem: Environmental > Terrestrial > Soil > Wetlands > Peat | place...
ACGTGCCCCGGATCGAGCGTGGGCGTTTCTTCCGTGCCGCTGGCCGAGCCGCGTATGTCCACGCCACCAACCGCGCCTTCCTCGCAGAGAATTGCCGTACAGCCGGTCAGCGCCTCGTAATCCGAGACGTGGCCGACGCGAATGCCGGGAATATCCGTGAGACCCTTCACGGCTTGTATGGTAGCATCGGAATTCGGAGAACGACCTGCTTGTTGGATCTGCTGAAAGAGCCTGTTCTCGCCGTCCAGGAGTTCGTGGTGCTCGGGGGCAGCGCTTTCCGCAACATCTTCCGTAAACCGCATTACTTCGACGACGTCATACTGCAGATGGACACCATCGGTGTTGGCAGCCTGGTGGTGGTCGTGCTGGTCGGCTTGTTTTCCGGTATTGTGATGGCGCTGCAGATGTCCCGCGCGCTGGCGCAATATGGAGAAGTGGAAAAGACCGGCACCCTGGTGGCAATTACGCTGGCGCGCGAACTGGGCCCGGTGCTGACCGCCATCATGATGGCTGGGCGCAACTCCTCCGGCATCGCCAGCGAGCTCGGCTCGATGAAGGTAACCGAGCAGATCGATGCCATGCGCGCACTGGGAACCGACCCGATTCAGAAGCTGGTCACCCCGCGCCTGGAGGCAACCTGCTTCATGCTGCCGCTGCTCACCGTGATCGCGGATTTCGTGGGCTTGTTCGGCGGCTGGGTGATCGCCGTCGTGAAGCTGAATCTCACCTCGCGGCTGTACTGGAACTCCGCCTGGCAAGCGCTCGAATGGAACGACGTGGCGCAAGGACTGCTCAAGCCGCTGGTGTTCGCCGTGGTGGTTTCGCTAATGGGCTGCTTCTACGGTTTGCGCACCACAGGCGGCACGCAGGGTGTGGGGCGCTCGACCACCCAGGCGATGGTGGCGGCCACGATCATGATCTTCATCACCGACGTGATGATCACCGAATTCTTTGTCAGCCAGGGTGTGAGCTGATGCCGGAAACCGCCTCGCCCAGCATTCTGCGGTTCGAGAACGTCACCGTCTCATTCGATGGCGAACCGGTGCTGCGGGACGTTTCCTTCGAGGCCTTCGAGGGCGAATCGCGCGTCATCCTGGGCGCTGCCGGCAGCGGTAAGACGGTGCTATTGAAGACCGCGCTCGGATTGCTGCGGCCCGATTCCGGCCGCGTGCTGGCCTTTGGAAAAGATCTGGGCGCGATGCGGGAAGCGCAGCTTTTCGATATCCGAAGCCGGATCGGCATGTTGTTCCAGGAGAGCGCCCTGTTCGATTCGCTCAGTATCGAGCAGAACGTGGCTTACCCGCTGCTCAATCAGAAATCGATTCATTGTCCGGCCAGCGAGGTGCACGGCCGCGTGGAAGAGGCGCTCGACTTCGTGGAATTGGGCGGTACGCTCGACAAGTTCCCCAGCGAGTTGTCCGGCGGCATGCGCCGCCGCGCCGGGATCGCCCGCGCCGTGGTGACCAGGCCGCCGCTGGTACTCTACGATTCGCCCAGTGCCGGCCTGGACCCGATCACCGCCCACACCATCATGGCCTTGCTGATTAAGGAGCGTGACATGGCGCAAACCACCACCATCCTGGTCACCTATCGCTACCAGGACGGCAACCTGATGGCCAACTTCCGTTACAATTCGAAACAGGGGCGTCTGGAGCCGGCCCGGCAGTCCGAGGGTCCGCTCCCGCGCACCACGTTCATGGTGCTGCGCGAAGGCCGCCTGGTCTTTGAAGGCGATCAGGACCGGCTGGAGTCCACGGCAGACGATTACATTTCGAAGTTCTGCAAACACCGGGAATAACGCATGGCGGATCGCAAGAAAGTTCGTTGGTCGCAGCTCAAGATCGGCATCGTCGCCGGCACGGGATTCGTCATTCTGTTCATCCTGGTCTTCCTGCTGACGCAGAGCAAAAGCCCGTTTTCCCATTACGCGCTGCTGCGCACGTACATGGACAATGCGGCGGGACTTCCCGACGGCACCGAAGTCCAGTTGAACGGCATCATCATCGGCTTTCTCGAGACGCCCAGGCTGACCGAGTCGCACGATCCGAAGCGCGCGGTGGAGTTCGACATGATGGTGAAGCCGGGATTCCTGTCGCAGATTCCGGAAGATTCCTCGGTTGCCATCACCGCCTCCACATTGCTGGGCGGCAAGGTGATCGACATTACCAAAGGCGTGTCCCGGGTCCCCGTGAAGCCGGGGGCCGAGCTGCGATCCTCCCAGGTGGAGGACATCCCGCAACTGATGGGCGAGATGAAGGTGGTCCTCGATAGCTTGCAGACCATCGTCGTGCGGGTGGACGACCTGCTGGGTGGGATCGAGCAAGGCAAGGGCAACATCGGCAAACTGCTCAAGGACGAGGAACTCTACGACCGGCTGAACGGCATCGCCGCCGAAGGTCAGAAGCTGTTGAGCGACGTGCGTACCTCCAACGGTACACTCGGCAAACTGATTTACGACGACACGCTCTACCGCGACCTGGATGCGCCCTTGAAGCGCATCGACTCGATGATGGCAGGCTTGCAGGGAGGCCAGGGCACTGCGGGCAAGATGCTCAAAGACCCGGCGCTCTATGACGAAGCCCACCAGTCACTGAGCGAAATTCATACGCTGCTCAATGAGATCAACGCGGGAAAAGGCACCGCCGGCAAACTCATGAAGGACGACCAGCTCTACACTCACATGGACGACCTGGTGACCAAGTTCAACACGACCGTGGACAAGATCAATGGCGGTCAAGGCACGCTGGGCCAGTTGGCCGTGAATCCCGCCCTCTACGACGCGCTCACTAGCGCGACGCTCGAATTCCAGTCGCTGGCCAAGGACATGCACGCCAATCCAAAGCGTTTCCTCTCCATCCGGCTGGGCCTGTTTTGAGCGCGCGCCGCCAACTGGTGGTGAACGCGGACGATTTCGGATTCACGCCGGACGTCAACTCCGGGATCGTGGAGGCGCATCGCTGCGGCATCCTCACCGCAACCACGCTGATGGCGAACGGAGACGCGTTTGACGATGCCGTGCGTCTGGCGCACGAAACTCCGTCGCTCGATGTCGGCTGCCATCTGGTGTTGATCGGCGGACGATCGATAGCCACGGGAAGACCGCTTCCCGCCACGGTGGCGCAACTGCTGCGCGCGCTGGTGCGCCGCGATATCCCACTCTACGACGAACTGGCGGCGCAGACGCGGCGCACGATCGCCGCCGGCATCCGTCCCACCCATCTCGATACCCACAAGCATACGCACCTGGCCCCGCCGGTGCTCGACGCGGTGGTGCGGATCGCACACGATTTCGGCATTCCCTGGGTGCGCCGCCCGTTCGATCTTCCGATGGGCGCCCTCGGCGCGCCACGGCTGACGCGCTGGACGAGCGGCACGCTGGGTTTGTTGCGAGGCCGCTTTCAGCGCGTGCTGGCCGCGAATGGCTGCCGCACCGTCGACCATTTCGCCGGCTTCCGCATGACAGGCCGCGTCGGCCGCCAGGAACTGGCCGCGCTGGCCGCTGCGCTGCCCGAAGGATCCACCGAGCTCATGTGCCATCCAGGACACTGCGGCGATGCGCTGCGCCACGCGCGCACCCGCCTCAAAGAAAGCCGCGAGCGCGAACTGCAATCGTTGATCGCCCCCGAGACTCGCCAGGCGCTGGAGCGCCACTCGATCGAGCTCGTGAATTTCTCGCAATTGGGATGAGTTGGAGGCGCGGGGAAGGCTGGAGCGACCAAACCCGAGGTCAATCTTCAACACATCCTTCTTATCGAATGACAGCGGTTTTCAGCTAAGCAGCAAGCCGGGAACGCCGAGGTAGTCGGTTTTGTTGTGGGTCAGCAGCGGAACATCGTAGAGCAGAGCCGTGGCGGCGACCCACACGTCGGCGGTCTCGATACGCCGGCCGTTTTTTCGGGCGGCAACCATCGCCTCCGCCCATTTCAGAACGAGGTCATGTGATGAAGGCACGACCACGAAGCGGCTAAGAAACAATCGCAGCCATGCGACGCGCTTTTCACTCCAATTCGCCAAGAGAGCCCACTGTTCCAACTCAGCCTCGGTCATGAACGAGATGAACCATTGCCGGTCTTGCAGCTGTGGAAGATATACTTATGCGCGGCTGTCAGACTTGAAGAGGAACGACACGACATCCGTGTCGAGCACGACGGACTTCATGCGGCTGGGCCGGTTTTCGCGCGCCCGCGCCATGCGCGCATCTCCGCCAGAAAATCTTCGACCGACTCTTCCTCAGGCCAGAAGTCGCCCAGTAGATCCTTGGGGTCGCGAGGAAACGTCAGCCCCTGCGCGGCGATCAATTCTTCCGCCGACGGATGTCCCTTACGAGAGTACTTGTGAGCGAGTTCCGCCATCGCGCCCTTCATCGTACACCTCAGTATACCTCTGCCTTTCTCGAACACGGGCTCCAGCTGTCACCTCGTTCTCAACGCCATCTTCGCATCACAACTCGCGCCACTCTGTGAAGCTTCGCCTTCAGCCATGGTTTAGAATTGAGGTGAATCCCAAGTACATCCCGAGGAGAAAGAATGTTGAACCGACTAGCTTTCGTCACTGGTGCGAGCCGTGGAATCGGACGCGCGATCGCGCTGAAGCTGTGTCGCGCCGGCTTCGAGATCGTGGTGGCTTCGCCCGAAGTCGAGAACAACGAAATCGTGGCGGGCGAAATCCGCGCTTGCAGTGGCGAGGCGATGACGCTGAATCTGGATGTGACATCGCCGGAATCCGTCAAGGAAGGATTCGCCAAAGTCCTGAAGGACAAGTCCCGCATCGACGTGCTAGTGAACAACGCCGGCATCGCGCGCGACGGCCTCGCCGTGCGCATGAAACCATCGGACTGGCAACTGGTTCTGAAGGTGAATCTGGATGGCGCGTTCCTGTGCAGCCAGGCGGCGCTGCCCGGCATGATGCGCAACCGTTGGGGACGCATCGTCAACATGTCTTCCGTGGTGGGCCAGGCGGGTAGTGTGGGACAAGCCAACTACGCCGCATCCAAGGCAGGCTTGATCGGACTCACCAAGGCGCTGGCGCAGGAGATGGGCAGCCGCGGGATCACCGTGAATGCCATCGCTCCCGGCTACATCGACACCGATATGACCAAGGGCCTGCCCGAGGATCTCAAGCAGAAGACGTTGTCGGCGGTTCCGCTCGCCCGCATGGGCACGCCGGAAGATATCGCCAACGCGGTGAAGTTCCTGGTAAGCGACGAGGCGTCGTATATCACCGGGCACGTGCTTGCCGTCAACGGCGGCATGTACATGTAAGCTTGGAAGAGAACGGACGCTGCTTCCGTCGTTACGGCGGCGTGCATCCGCCAGGATCCGCTCATGTTGATCGAGATCGCCGGTTTACCCACACCCGAGAATTCGGCGATTCAGCTTCACCCCACCGATAACGTCGCGGTGGCGCGCGTGCCGCTGGCCGCTGGCGCCGCGCTTCGTGTGGGCGGAGAATCGCTGACCGTCCGCAACGCCATCCCAGCCGGCCACAAAGTGGCGCTGCGGGCGATTGCGGCAGGCGCGACCGTGTTTCGCTACGGCCAGCCGATCGGTCTGGCGAAGGTGCCGGTCGCGCCCGGCAGCCACGTGCACACGCATAACCTGGCTTTCGACGAACACCGCGCGGCGTACCAGTTTCCGTCCGGGTCGCTCGCCGCGCCGGCGCGCCGTGAAGATGGCCCCAGTTTTCTCGGCTACCTGCGCGCGGACGGCCGCGCCGGCACGCGGAACTATATCGCGGTAGTCGCGGCATCCAACTGCGCCGCCCACACTGCCGAGCGGATCGCCGCGAGCTATGCGGGCGATATGCTGCCGGCAAACGTGGATGGCGTGGTGGCGTTTCCACACGGCGAAGGCTGTGGGCATTCGGAGGGTGCGGATCTCGATCAGCTTCGGCGCACCCTCGGCGGCGTGCTCGACCATCCCAACGTTTCCGCCGCCGTGATTCTGGGGCTCGGTTGCGAAGGCAACCAGATCGATCATTACCTGGGCGGTGACGGGCCGCGGGCCGCACGCGTGGTGGGCATGACGGTGCAGGCGAACGGCGGCACGCGCGCGACCGTCGATGCCGCACGCCGCGAGATCGCGCGCTTAATCGAAATCGCCGCCGCCGAATCGCGCAGTCCCATTCCGGCTTCGCGCATCGTGCTCGGCCTGAACTGCGGCGGCTCGGATTCCTTCTCCGGCATCACGGCCAATCCGGCGCTGGGCCGCTGTTCGGATTGGCTCGCCGAACTGGGCGGCACGCCGGTGCTAGCCGAAACGCCGGAGATCTTCGGCGCCGAGCACCTGCTGGTCCAGCGCGCGCGCAACCGCCAGGTGGCCGAGAAACTGCTCGCCATGATCGACCGGTACCGGCAGTACCTGGCGCGCTTCGGCGGCAGCTTCGACCACAATCCCAGCCCCGGCAACAAGGCCGGCGGCCTCAGCAACATCCTGGAAAAATCGCTCGGAGCGGCGGCCAAGAGCGGCTCGTCGCCGCTGATCGAGGTCTACGATTACGCCGAACGGATTAGCAACCCAGGCTTCGCGTTCATGAACACGCCCGGTTACGACCCGGTATCGCTGACCGGCCTGGCCGCCGGCGGCGCGAACCTGATCGCGTTCACGACCGGCCGCGGCAGCGCGATCGGCTTTCCCACCGTCCCCGTGATCAAGATCGCGAGCAACAGCCACACCTTCCGCGCCATGCGCGACAACATGGACGTGAACGCCGGCAGCATCGCCAACGGCGAGCGCACGGTCGACGAAGTCGGCCGCGAGATCGTTGACTTGATGCTGGCCGTGGCTTCCGGCCAGCGCACCTGTGCCGAGCGCCTGGGCCACCGGGAATTCGTCCCCTGGCGGATCGGGCCGGTGCTGTAGCGGCGAAGCGGTATGTTCAAAGCCACGGCTCCCGGTCCGCTTCTATAATGGAAAAGCATGCTCCGCAAGCTCTCGCTTTCTCTCGCTGCCGCGTGCCTGGGCGCATACGGCCAGACCAAGATGGCCGCCAGGTCGGCGCTCGATAAGGCCACCTTTGAAGCCTATGTGCGGCACATGTATGTGATGGACTCGCAAATAGCGGTCCGGATTTCCGACCCCCAGCCCGACGAAATGCCCGGCTTTTCGGAAGTGACCGTGCACGCCTCCCGAGGCGATCAGAGTATGGACCTCGTCTTCCACATTTCCAAGGACGGCAAGAAAATCGTCCAGGGCACCGTCTACGATATCGCGCGAAACCCCTTCCAGGCCGACCTCGACAAGATCAAGACGGATGGCGCACCGGGTGAGGGCACTTCGGGAGCCCCGGTGGCCATGGTTGAGTTCAGCGACTTCGAATGCCCTTACTGCAAGGAAGAAGCCAAGATGTTGCACGACCATCTGCTTTCCACGTACCCGACGCAGGTAAAACTCTACTTCAAGGAGTTTCCGCTGGAGGCAATCCATCCTTGGGCCAAGCGGGCCGCCATGGCGGCGCGCTGCGTGCAAAGGCAGAGCGTGGACGCCTTCTGGACCTATCACGATTGGATTTTTGCCAACCAGGAGAAGATCACTGCGGAGAACCTGCGCGACCAGGTACTGGACTGGGCGAAAGGGCAGAACCAGATCGATGGTGTGAAGCTGGCGCAGTGCATGGAGAACAAGGAGACCGAGGCCGACGTGGATAAGAGCGTGGCCCAGGCCCGCGACCTGGCGGTCAATTCCACGCCCACGCTATTTGTCAACGGCCGGCGCATCGAGAAGTCGATCGATTGGGCGTCGCTCAAGAGCATCATCGATTTCGAAATCGAGTATCAGAAGACCGCACACAACGCCGGCGACGATTGCGGATGCGATCTGAAGCTGAACCTGCCCGGCCAGCCAGAATCCAAATCTGAGCTCGGCCTGCCGGCCCATCAGTAACACACCGCGGTCTTACGCCTCGGGCAACAAATCGTGCAAGCACTCGATCAGTTGTGCCGGGAAGAACGGCTTGCGCAGGAAACGGACGTGGCGCGACTTCGACAAAACCGGCGCATCCTTCACCTCGCCGGAAATGAGCAGGATCTGAGCATTGGGATGCAGTTTCAGCACGCGCCCTGCCAGCCGAACCCCATCCATCTCCGGCATCGCAACATCGGAGATGAGCAAATCGATTGCCTGCCGCTGGCAGATTTCGAGCGCCGCCGAAGGCCGCGGCGCCAGCAGCACGTTCACGTTGCGCGCGCCGAGCATCCGCTCCAGCAGCCGCGGAATTTGCGGGTCGTCGTCCACGATTAACACTGTTTGCGGCTGGCTCATGCGAATCTATTGATTCTACGAGTGCACCGCACCGGGCGCAAGGGGACCTTGGGTGTCAAAGGGGGAACGCCCGCGTTCACTTGACGACGATGTTCACCAGCTTGTCAGGCACCGTAACGATCCGAACGATCTGCTTGCCGGCGATGACTGGCTGGACCTTTGCGTCGGCCAGAGCGAGCTTATCGAGCTCGTCCTTGGGCGTGCCGAACGGGGCGTAAACGCGGCTGCGCAGCTTGCCGTTGACCTGCACCACGATCTCGGCTTCCTCGGCCTTGGCGAGTTCGGGATCGAAGACCGGCCACGGCTGACGGAAAACCGGGCCGTCGCGGCCAAGTTCGTCCCAGATCTCCTGGGACAGGTATGGCGCGAATGGCGCCAGCATCAGCGCCAGCTTCTCCAACACCTCGTTCAGCACCGCGGAGCCGATCTTCTCCTCCTCGGCGTAGAGCACGTTCACCAGTTCCATAATGCTGGCGATGCAGGTGTTGAAGTGCCAGCGCGATTCAAAATCTCCGGTGATCTTCTGCAGACACTGATGGAGCTTGCGCTGCACCTGGCGGTCGGCTGAGCCAACCTCCGGGCCGCCGGCGCCAACGCGGCGCGTGACGAAGCGGTAGACACGGCCAAGGAAGCGGTAGATGCCGTCGGCGCCTTCCCAGCGCCAATCGACTTCCTTTTCGGGCGGCGCGGCGAAGAGCACGAACATGCGCGCGGTATCGGCGCCGTACTTTTCGGCCAGCATGTCGGCGCCCACCACGTTTCCTTTGGACTTCGACATCTTGGCGCCTTCGGCGATCACCATCCCTTGCGTGAAGAGGCGGCGCGCGGGTTCGCTGTTTTGGATCAAACCGATATCGCGCATCACCTTGGTGAAGAAGCGCGAGTAAATCAGGTGCAAAATGGCGTGCTCGACGCCGCCGATGTATTGATCGATTTCAAACCAATACGCGATCTTGTCCGGGTCGAAGGGAGCCTTGTCGTTGTGCGGATCGCAATAGCGGTAGAAATACCAGGACGAATCGATGAAGGTGTCCATGGTATCGGTCTCGCGCCGCGCCGCGCCGCCGCATTTTGGGCAGGCGACGTTGACGAACTCCGGCACGTTTTCAAGTGGCGACCGGCCGGCGCCGGTAATTTCGATGCGGTCGGGCAGCCGCACGGGGAGCTGGTCTTCGGACACGGGAACCAGGCCGCAAGCCGGGCAGTGGATCACAGGGATGGGCGTGCCCCAATAGCGCTGGCGCGAGATGCCCCAATCCTTGATGCGGAAGGTGACCGCCGCATCGCCAAAGCCATGCGCTTTGGCGTGCGCGGCCATCTTGTCGCGGGCCTCCTCGCTCGTTAGGCCGGACCAGTCGCCGGTATGTTCGACGATGCCATCCTCGGTAAACGCGTTTATCAAACCCGGTTCGACACCAAGCTCGCCATCCACGGGGCGGATGACCGGGCGGACGGCGATGCCATACTTGCGGCAGAATTCGAAATCGCGCTCGTCGTGCGCGGGCACGGCCATGATAGCGCCAGTACCGTAGCCCATCAGCACAAAGTTACCAATCCAGATCGGAACATTCTCGCCGCTGTATGGATTGACGGCGTAACTGTCAGTGAAGAAGCCTTCCTTTTCAATGTCGCCTGGGTCGCGGCCGGCGCGCGCATCCACCATCGCCTTTGCGCGCGCCTGGCCTGCCACATCGAGCAGTTGAGCATTGAGCGGATGCTCCGGCGCCAGAATCACGCAGGTGGCGCCGTAGATGGTGTCCACGCGCGTGGTGAAGACGCGAATCTTCTCGCCCGTGCCGGCCAGCGCGAAATCGATCTCGGCGCCTTCGGAGCGGCCGATCCAATTACGCTGCATGAGCAGCACGCGCTCCGGCCAGCCGTCTTCGAGTTGCCGCATATCGGCCAGCAACTGGTCGGCGTAGTCGGTGATCTTAAGAAACCACTGCTCCAGGGCGCGCTGCTCGACGGGCGTATCGTCGTGGCGCCAGCAGCAGCCATCCACCACCTGTTCATTGGCCAGTACGGTGGCGCACTTGGGGCACCAGTTGACCAACGCCTTCTTGCGGTAGGCCAGCCCGCGCTCCAGCATTCTGAGGAAGAACCACTGGTTCCAGCGATAATACTCGGGCTCACAGGTGGAGACTTCACGGTCCCAGTCGTAGCTGAAGGCGAAGCGGCGGTGGGTTTTCTTCATCGCCTCGATATTGCGCAGCGTCCACTCGCGTGGCGGCTGCTTGTTGGCAATGGCGGCGTTTTCGGCGGGCAAGCCAAAGGCGTCCCAACCCATGGGATGGAGCACATTGAAGCCGCGCATCCACTTGTACCGCGCCAGGGCATCGCCGATCGAATAGTTGCGAATGTGGCCTATGTGCAACGTGCCGCTGGGATAAGGCAGCATTTCCAGAACATAGAACTTAGGCTTGGCGGAATTCTCTTCCGCCCGGTAGAAATCGGCTTGCTGCCAACGCTGGTACCATTTCAGTTCGATTTCTCGATGATCGTACGGCTTTTCAGACATAATAGTACTTTTCGGGGGAGATGAAACTTATGGTAACAGGCGGACAAACCGCTCGCGGATTTCCGATGGTAGCGCTCGGCCGCAGGAGATTCGTCCAACTCGCGGCGGCCGCCGTTGTGGCGCGCGCTCAGCAAGCTCCCAAGCCGCTGCGCCTGGGTGTGGTCGTCGACTGCACGAACGCGGATGCGGGAATCCGGCGCGTGAAGGAACTTGGTTTCGCCACCTGCGAGGTCAAGGTGGCAGCGTACGACGGGGGCGCCGCGAAGAAGTTACGCGCGGCTCTGGAACAATACGGCATCGAAGCCACTGCGTTGATTGTGACTGGCCCCGGCCCCGAGATCGACACGTTCCAGGACGGGCCGCACACGGTGGGCCTGGTGCCACCGAAGACCCGCGGGGATCGGGTCGAGCTGCTGCGCAAGGCCTCCGACTTCGCCAAAACGGCGGGCATTCCCGCCGTGCAACGCGAGCTAGGCTTCCTGCCCGCGGAGGTGGATAATCCGCTGTTCAAGCCGTGCGTGGATGCGTTGTGGCATGTGGCGGACTACTGCAAACACAACGGCCAGACCGTGCGCTGCGCGACGGGCCACGAAACTCCGCTTGCGCTGCTGCGAGTGATTCGCGCCGCCGCGTTCCCCAACATCGGGGTGAACCTGAATCCCGCCAGCTTGATTCGCTACGGCAATGGGAATCCGGTGGACGCGCTCGACACGCTGGGCCCACTGGTGATGGGCGTCTCTGCCACGGACGGACTGTACCCGACCGATCCGGATGAGTTAGGCGAGGCAAGGCCCATGGGAAAGGGCAAAGTGGATTTCCCGCGCCTCCTCGCACGCCTCAAGGAAGTCGGTTACGATGGCCCGATCACGATCGACGGCGAGAACACCGGCCCGCAGCAGACCGCCGACGTTGTGGCGGCAAAGCGGTACCTGGAAGGCCTGATCGGTTGAGGCGGCGGGGCGTCTGCCGCCGAACCACTCCCGATTAACGTGTGGTCGACCGAGGGTGGCGGCGTTGTACAGGTGGATCTGTCCAGAGGTGCGTGCGAAAGGCCTCCGAACCCGGGCATTCGATCGACGCATCGGCGGACAAGCGAGTGCCGCTAAGCTTCGCAGGCGTGACGAGACGCGGATGCGCCCCTGGGGCAGCGTCCGCAGCGGCATTGTACAACGAATTGTTAGGAGAAGCGGATTACGCGACTTTCTGTACTTTGCCGCTGCGGATGCACGATGTGCAGGCGCGCAGGCGGCGGGACGCCCCGTTCACCACGGCGCGAACCGACTGCAGATTCAAATCCCAGCGCCGCTTGGTGACGTTGTGGGCGTGGCTGACGCGGTTACCGAACTGGGGTCCGCGACCGCAAATATCACATACCTTTGCCATAAGACACAAATCTCCGGGAAGTCGAAACGTCAAGTATAGCAGATTCCCAGCTCCTTCGGCTTCCTGCTCCGGCGTTGGAGTGACCCGAAAAAGCTGCTGCCCACCGAGTGAGGCTGCACCTCAGCGACGGACCCACTTCGCAATGTCGTCAATTACCTCTTCAGCCACGTGGCCGGGCTTCTCATACTCCGCTGGCGAAGGCTTCCCTTCCCCGGCGATGAAAAGGTGATTCAGTTGTGGGTAGCTGCGGAACACGACATTCTTCCGGCCGGCCAGCGCGGCCTTCCACAAGTCGAAATCCTTCATGGACACCTGAAAATCGCGCCCGCCTTGCAGAATGAGCATCGGCATATTGATCGCCTTCGCCTCCGCGTCGGGATGATAGTCCTTCAGGTCGGCGAGATATCGTGGGGGTACGTTAAGTCCCGCGTATGGATCCCGCCGGACAGCTTCCAGCTTGGCCTGCGTTTCCGCAGTAAGCGGGCCGGCGAGACTGGCGAAGTATTCGTCCTGCTCGACGATCAATTCTCCGAGCGACCGCACGTTCCCGGCCATGACGATGACACCGGCCAGCTTCGGATCGCGCTGCATGATGCGCGGCGCGAGATACCCGCCCTGACTGTGGCCGAGGACATAGACCGCCGCAGGATCGATGTGCGGCTGCTTTCTGACCAGGGCAGCCGCGCGCACGGCATCGTCCACGGTCTCCCGGTTCATGGTGAAGTCCGGATCGGCCGCGCATTCGTTCGGATACTGCCGGTTGCGCTTGACATATCGCAGAACGGCGACGTCGCGCGAGGCAAGCCCTTCGGCCAGGTCGCGAAACACCTTCGCGCCGCCGACCGTTTCATCGCGGTCGTTTGGCCCGGAGCCATGCACCAACACTACCGCCGGGAACGGGCCGTTGCCCTTCGGAATCGTGAGCGTGGCGGGCAGCTTCCATTGATCGTCGCCAACGGTGAGTTCGACCGAAGTGAAAGTATCGGCGCGAGCGTATGCCGGACTTTGCCATGGCGGCGCGGGGGCGGCAGCCGGGCGCCAGTAAGTGCCTTCGATCTGCCCATCCTTATTCCAGGTCACTTGAAAGTCGAGGGAGACGGGCGCCCAGCGGACCGTGATGACCACTACAGTCGAGTCACCCACCTTGGTCGTGCTTGCCGCTCCGATGCTCTGGGGCGCACCGAGAGTCAGGATCTGACTCATCTGGCTGGTGAAAGTCTCCGGGCTGATGGCGCTCTTCATGTTCGGCGAAAACGCCCCGTAGAACGCGTCGAATTTACGCGCCAGGAGCTGATCGAGCGCCTGTCTGGTACGGTCCTCGAGGGACCGCGCAAATGCACTGAGGGCCACGACCAGCAATAGGAAGGTCCGCATATCTTAATGATGGTTCCAGTTCGTTGAGCACCGGCAAATGCACGGCAGTTTTCTCCCGTGGCGTCTGGATTTCTCAAGCGGCTGTCCAGCGTTCATGCAGTTCCCGGCACTCGCGATGATACAGTAAAGGACGAGGAGACTCTTGGAAATGTTCCGACGCGATTTCCTGCTGAGCGTGGCTGGCGCCGCAGCCGCGCCGGCGTTCCTGCGCGGGGCCGAGCTATCTCACCTCGACCGCGTGGACCGCGCGCTGGCGGGCAAGGAATTGGACCGGCCGGCCTTCACCTTCTGGCATCATTTCGGACTGAAGACGCCGGAAGAACACGCCGCGCGCACACTGGAGTTTCACCACGCCTACCGTACCGACATCGTCAAGGTGATGAGCGACTTTCCGTATCCGAAGCCGGCCGGCAAATGGTACGACCTCAAAGTCGAAGCTAATCTGTTTCCGCAGCAGATTCGCGCTCTCGAGCTGATTCGCGAAGGCCTTGGCGGCTCAGCATACATGATGGAGACGGTCTTCAACCCGTGGAACGTGGCGCAGAAACTGTCCTCCAAGGAGGAAGTGCTGCGGCTGAAGGATGAGCACCCGCAAGCTCTGCTGGACGCGCTGGATGTAATCACGCGGTCGGAGATCAATCATGCGCGGCGCGTGCTCGCCATCCAGGGAGTGGCCGGCCTGCTATACTCCGTCGCCAATGCAAACAAAGAGGAAATGTCGCCGGCCGATTACGAGAAATTCAGTCGTCCGTTCGACAAGCGTTTCCTGGAAGCGATAGGAGAGACCAAACTGACGTTTCTTCACTTGCACGTGCAGCCCGGTTACTTGGAGTTTTTCCGCGACTTCACGGCGCCGGTGATCAACTACTCGCTGCACGTTTCCGGCATTCCGATGACTGAAGTGCGCAGCCAGTTTCCAGGCTGGGTGATCGCGGGCGGCATCGACGAGGTCAACTATCGGACCCTCACTTCCGAAGACCTGCGCCGCCAGTGGCAATCCGCCGCGCAGGCCGCCGGGCGCAAGTTTCTTCTCACTCCCGGCTGCTCGGTGCCAAACGACAGCACAGCCGCGGAACTAGCCCGCTTGCCGGACTTGCTGAAGGCGTGAGAGGCCTGGTAGTGGCGGCGGCACTTTCGCTTGGCAACCCTGTTACTGCAGCGGATAGCCGTGAATCAGCTTAAGTTCCCGTGACCAACGAGTCTTAGTGAAGAAGTGGGTGAGGACGTCCATCGCGTGATCGAAGCCGATATTGCCGTTCATCAGATCCTCTTCCGGCGCGTCGAACGACCAGTAGACCACCACTGGAGTGCCCTCGATGTTTTGCCGCGGCACAAAACCCCAGTAGCGGCTGTCGAGCGAATTGTCGCGGTTGTCTCCCATGGCGAAAATGCAGCCCGGCGGCACGATGAGTTCGCCGTTCACCACGTTGTCGCCGAGCATGGCCAGAGCCGGCTGCATCACGCCAGACTCCGGCGGCGCAGCGGGGAAGTTGTCGCGGTACGGATCGATGTACGGGGTAATGTGCTGCACGTATGGCTCGCTTGCGGCGTGGCCGTTCAGGATGAGCTGCTTGTCGACCATCCGGATATGGTCGCCGGGAATTCCGATCGCCCGCTTCACCAGGTCCTTCCGAATGTCCACGGGGTCGCGGAAGACGATGATGTCGCCGCGGCGCACGTCGCGATATGGCAGCAGCCGGCTGGAAATCGCGCCCGGCGGCGCGAAGGTCAGCTTATCCACCAGGACATGATCGCCCGTCATCAGCGCGCCCTCCATGGACCCGCTGGGAATTACGAAAGACTGCGCCACGCTGGTGAAGAAGAACAGCATCCAGATGATGGTAACGGTCCACTCCGCGACGAAGCTGCGGTGGACGGTGCCCGTCAGCGCGCGGTACCGGCTCCAGAGACCCGGCGCTTTCGCCGTCACCGCTTCACCGCTCCCTTGGCCCTCGTGATTCTGGTTTTGCTTCTCATAGTCGCCGTTGTAGCTAAGGCGCGCGAAGCGGCACAGTGGCGCGCGCAACCTCAAATAGGACCAACCATCGCCCTTCATAGCCTGTCATGCCGCGGTGAAGCTCGACAGAGTGATAGACGGCAAAAAGCGACCGTCTGTTCCAACGCTGGTATGAAAAAAACGACTCTACAAAACCGCCAGACTCACAGCCCTCCGTGAAACCGTCCGAAGGCGCGGGCCAGCATCAACGACATAATTAGGACGCCCGTCCCAAGGACGAGCATATGCACCGTGTTGCGCAGATCGAAGTTGCCGACACGGCAGACCAGCAGGTAGCCGACGGCAAGGTTGAATAGGCCCCATAAGACGTTGACCGTCGAAGAGGACAGGCCTTCCCCGGGTGGCGATGCGAAGGGGCTCTGGAAGGCGCGCCCCGAGATTCCATTGCCGAGATGGGGCAGCGCGTTGGCGAGGAATGCGCCCCCGAAGAAGTACGCCAGATAGTGGTACCAAAGCATTGTCACACCTCAGTGGCTGCAAATTTGGCAGGCGGCGCTTTATTTGAGCGGATAGCCGTGGACCAGCTTAAACGTTCGCGACCATCGGGTCTTGGTGAAGAAGTGGGTCAGGATGTCCATCATGTGGTCGACGCCGATATTGCCGTTCGTCAGATCGGCGGTGGGCGCTTCAAACGACCAGTAGATGATCATCGGCGTGCCTTCGATGTTCTCCCGCGGTACGAATCCCCAGTAGCGGCTATCGAGCGAATCGTCGCGATTGTCGCCCATGGCGAAGACGCAACCAGGCGGCACCACCAGCTCGCCGTTTACCACGTTGTCGGCGAGCATGGCCATCGCCGGCTGCATCACGCCAGGCTCCGGCGGCGCAGCGGGGAAGTTGTCGCGGTACTCGTTAAGGTATGGATAAATGTGCTGCACATACGGCTCGTTGACGGCGTGCCCGTTGAGAATGAGCTGCTTGTTGACGAGTTTGATGTGGTCGCCCGGAATCCCAACCGCCCGTTTCACGTAGTCTTCCTTGATGTCCATGGGGTAGCGGAAGACGATGATGTCGCCGCGGCGCACGTCGCGGTACGGCAGCAGGTGTTTGGAGATCGCGCCCGGCGGCGCGAAAGTGAGCTTGTCGACGAGTACGTGGTCGCCAATCAGCAGCGAACCCTCCATCGACGCGCTGGGGATCACAAAGGCCTGCACCAGGCTGGTGGTTGCGAACAGCAGCAGGACGATGGTGACGGTCCACTCGGCGATGAAACCGCGGTGAACCTCGTGGGTCAGCGCGCGGTAGCGCTGCCAGATCCCGGGCGGCTTGCCGGCCGTATCCGGCGTTACCGCCGGATCGTTATTCTCGATCGTCTCGCTCTTGGCTTTGGTCCCCACAGTTGCCATTGTAGCGAATGCGCGCTGCGCGCCGCTTCGTTAGAGCGTCTTGAGGTAGGCGATCAGGTCGTTCTTTTCGCCGTCGGTCAGCATGTCTTTGAATCCCGGCATGCCGCTACCGCCATCGTCGATGCGGGCGCGAACGGTCGCGTCGGTCACCTTCTTGCCGCTCTTCAGCTTCTCTTTCTTGAATAGGCCCTTGAGCCCGGGCCCCATCTTGGCTTCCACGCTGTCCGCGTTGTGGCAGACGGCGCAACTGCCTTCGAACACCACCTTGCCTTTCGCCGCGTCGCCGTTCGCCGCTGCCGCCAACGCCCACGGCACCGCAATTACGCAGAAGCAGACACTCATCGCTCCGAGTTTTTTCATCCTGTGTATTTTACCAGTTACGCCGCGCGCCGCGGCTGGCAGGCTGTTCTTGCCTGGTCGGGAAAACAAGCCGCTCAAGAACCATGGCCAGAGAGGTACACGGATCGGCACAAAGAAGTCTTATCGGTTCTTGCCGGTGGCTCGATAGAAGAATCCTCACGCCTTCTTACACACTGGCTGGCACCAGTTGCCGCAGATCGTCGATCCAGAAATCCGGCTGGTGACGCGCCAGAAGCTCACGCTGGCCATACCCGTACAGCACGGCGCAGGTCTTGATTCCAGCGGCGCGGCCAGCTTCCATATCGGCCTCCGAATCGCCCACCATCAGGCACTCCTCCGGCTTGGCGCCAAGCGCCTCCATGGTCTTGAGAATCACGTCCGGGGCCGGCTTGGAGGGGAAGCCGTCGGTGCCTTGCACGTGGTCGAAGAAGCGCAGCAGACCGAACTGCTCCAGCACCAGTCGCGTCGTCGGCGTGCCCTTGGTCGTGGCGGTGCCTTTGCGGCCGCCGAGCGCCGCCAGAGCTTCCGCCACGCCGGGATACACGCTGGTTTGTGTGTGGCCGCGCGCCAGGTAGATGGCGCGATACTGGCGAATCCACTCCTCCATCTGCTCGGGCGTGTGGCCGGGGAACATATCGCCGAATACGGCCACCAGGTGGTATCCGACGTAGCCTTTCAGGAAGTCGAACGATACCGGCGGAGCGCCGGCCGAGGCCAGCACCTGCTCAACGGCGGCACAAATGTCCGCCGCCGAATCGAGCAACGTGCCATCGACATCGAACAGATAAACCGGAAAGCGCGGGACCTGTCCGTGGGTTATCCGGACTTGTCCGATCACGCCGGTTGGGGGTTCTCGCCTTCGTTGAGGCCCGGAGCGCGGCGGCCGCTTTCCGGCCGGAGCACCCGCTGGGTACGATCCTCGGCGTCCAGACAGCCCGGCTTAAGCGGCTCGATGGACTCGCCCTTGACGATCTGCATCACCTCGTTGCCGTCCAGGATTTCCCGGTCGAGCAGCGCTTCGGCAATCTTCACCAGCGCGTCGGAGCGTTCTTTGATGATGGTCTCCGCGGTGTCGTAGGCGCCCTGCACGATCTTCTTGACCTGCGCATCGATGCGGATGGCGGTCTCTTCGCTGTAGTCGCGGTGCTGGGCGATCTCGCGGCCGAGGAAGATCTGCTCTTCCTTCTTGCCGAAACTGAGAGGCCCCAGGTCGCTCATGCCCCACTCGCACACCATCCTGCGGGCCAGGTCGGTGGCGCGCTCGATATCGTTGCCGGCGCCGGTAGTCATGTGATGCATGAAATTCTCTTCGGCGATGCGCCCGCCCATCAGGATGGCAAGATCCGCAAGCAGGTAATCCTTGCTGTAGGAATGCTTGTCGTCGATCGGCAACTGCATGGTGACGCCAAGCGCCATGCCGCGCGGGATGATGGTCACTTTGTGCAGCGGATCGGCTTCCGGCAGCACACACGCCACCAGGGCGTGTCCGGCTTCGTGGTACGCCGTATTGCGCTTTTCCGCGTCGGAGAGGATCATCGATTTCCGCTCCGCGCCCATCAGGATCTTATCCTTGGCCAGCTCGAAATCGATCATCATGACGACCTTGCGATTCTGCCGCGCGGCGTTCAGGGCGGCTTCGTTCACCAGGTTCGCCAGGTCGGCTCCGGCCAGGCCCGGCGTGCCGCGCCCCAGCACGGAAAGATCGACGTTGTCGCCCAGCGGAATCTTTTTCGTATGTACGCGCAGAATCGCCTCACGCCCCTGCACGTCCGGACGGCCCACCACTACGCGGCGGTCGAAACGGCCGGGCCGCAACAACGCCGGGTCCAGTACGTCAGGCCGGTTGGTGGCCGCCACTAGGATCACGCCTTCGTTCGATTCGAAGCCGTCCATCTCCACCAGCAATTGGTTGAGGGTCTGTTCGCGCTCGTCGTGGCCGCCGCCCAGGCCCGCTCCGCGATGCCGGCCCACGGCGTCGATCTCATCGATGAAAATGATGCAGGGCGCGTTCTTCTTGCCCTGCTCGAACAAGTCGCGCACGCGGCTCGCCCCCACGCCCACAAACATCTCGACGAAGTCCGAGCCGGAGATGGAAAAAAACGGCACGCTGGCTTCGCCGGCGATGGCGCGCGCCAGTAGTGTTTTGCCGGTGCCGGGAGGCCCGACCAGCAACACGCCCTTGGGAATGCGTCCGCCCAGCTTCTGGAATTTTTGCGGCTCGCGCAGGAATTCGATAATCTCCTGCAATTCTTCCTTGGCTTCTTCCACCCCAGCCACGTCCTTGAACGTGACCTTCTTCTGCTGCGTGGAATGCAGCCGTGCGCGGCTCTTGCCAAAGCTCAGCGCCTTGTTGCCGCCGCTCTGCATCTGCCGCATCATGAAAATCCAGAATGCAATAACCACGATGAAGGGCGAAGCGTTGATCAGGATGGACACCCACCCGGAGGAACTGGTGTCCTTGGCGTCCACGTTGACCCCGTTTTCCTCCAACTGTTTGATGATGTCATTAGTTTGTGTGGGAATAAACGTGTGCAGACCGGCGCCGGGGTTGGACTTGTAAGTTCCGTGAACGTCATTGCCGGTGATAGTGACCTTATCCACGCTGCCGGCTTTGACTTTCTGGACGAATTCGGTGTAGGTTAGCGTCTGTTCCTTGGGCCCCTGCGTGTTGCGGACTACCACGAACAGCATAGCCACCACGAGGAATATGACCACCCAGAACAGAACCTGCTTGATGTTAGAACTCACTTATCCTCCCTGCGAGCCGGACTACACTCCTGCTTAATAGACGCGGCCCCACGTGTCTGCGATTCCACCTTCTCATTTCGGCCGACTTCGCGGATTTGCAAAATCCGCGTGCTGGCCGGACCCGCAGCCACACCTTGGGCGGGTCCAAACTGCCGCGTCCAGACGATGGAGTCGCCGGAGGCCAGTACCGGCCATTGGGCTCGCTCCCAAACCGGGACACGGGCCTGATGGAAGAGCGTCTTGATTTTGGCCTCGTTGGAGTGTCCGTTGGGCCGATAGCGGTCGCCGGGGCGCCAGTTACGAAACACCAAGCTCCCGGACACTAAGTGCCCGTCCACACAGTCCTCCTCACTATTATATACGCTTCCCGGGGTGGGGTCCGTTCCCCGCTTTTCAACCAGTTTCAGTTGGATCTCAATGCCCGCGCCGGGCACGCAAACGCAGCCGGGAACGGCGGCCGGCTGCTGCCAGGCCGACGGCGGAGATTGGGGCGGAGCAAAGCGAATCCAGTCGAAGGATCGGGTGATGCCAATCCCCGGCGCCTGCACGCGGCCGTGGCCTTTGGCGGCGCGGGCCATCTCGAGTGCGCGGTCCACGTGGTCGAGGCCGATCCCGCGCAGGTCGCCCTTGGCACGCTCGATGGCATGGCGGACCAGGCGGCGGGCAGCGGCCAGCGGCAGGCGGGCGAGCGCCTCGGCGGGCGCCAGCACGGCGGCGTCATCGTCACGCAGGCAAGCCAGGGCCAGCCGCGCGATTTCGTCTTTCCAATACGCCTCCTCAGCCAGCGCCCAGTCGGCGGTCTTGGCCAGGGTTTCCTCAATCGCGGGATTCCATTCCAGGGCAAGCTGCGGTAACAGGCTGTGGCGGATGCGGTTGCGCGCGAAGCGGGCGCTCCGATTGGTCGAATCCTCCCGCCAGGCGACGCCGCGCGCGCGGAGGAACGCCTCGGTTTCGGCGCGGGTGACATCGATCAGCGGACGCACGATGCCGTCATCAGTCAGCGGGCGAATGCCGGCCAGACCGGCCGTGCCCGCGCCACGCAGAAAACGGAACAGCACCGTTTCCGCCTGGTCACTGCGCGTGTGCCCCACCGCAACCGAGTCCACCGCGCCGGCCGCAATCCGCTGGCGGAAGAACTGAAGACGCGCCTCCCGCGCTGCCTCTTCCAGGTTGCCGGCCGCCGACCGCAGATCGGCCCGCTCCAGGGTGAAGGGCAAGTCCCTCGCGCCGGCGAGCGCACGGACGAATTCCGCATCCTGCCGCGATTCTTCGCCGCGCAACCCGTGATCGAGATGCAGCACGGCGAGGCGTAGATCCCAGCGTGCGGCCAGTTCCAGCAGTACTTCCAGCAAACAGACCGAATCCGCACCACCCGAGATAGCCACTCCAACCCGCTGGTGGAGACGGAACATGCCGTGCCGTTCGATGGTGAGAGCAACACGCTGGAGCACAATGCGGTACCGCACTTCATTGTGGCACGGGCAAGCGAAAGCACGCCCCACTGCCGGCACTGGCCAGGCATGCTTTCATTTGCCCGTGTATTGGCCGTGCCAGAGCCGGCGTGACCTTTCGGGCGCCGGCACGTCTACGATAGGGAGGCCACTTGCGAGGCGCACTTACCGGCAAGCGGCGCACATCAGACAAAACAATCTGGAGGCTACATGAGTTTCAAAGGAATCTGGACCCGTCCGCGCGGAGCGGCGTTGGCGGCGGCGATGGCAGCGGGGTTGGGCGCCCTGGCGATGGGTGCCGCGGAGCACGCGAGCAACACTAACCCCCCGGCTACGTTTCGCTATGCCAGCCCGGACGAATCGTCCAGCCGCAACACGTTCGCTCCGGTGGTGAAGAAGGTGCTGCCAGCCGTGGTCAACGTTTCTTCGTCCAAGATGGTGAAAAGCCCGATGGGCATGATGCCGGGCAACATGGAACCGTTCTTCCGCCAGTTTTTCGGCGACGACGACGGCGCGCCATTCGGCTCTGGCGGCCGTGGCGAGCGCGGCCAGATGGCGCCCAGGCAGCAGCGGCAAGAGGGACAAGGATCGGGCGTAATCGTCAGCCCGGAAGGCTACATTCTCACCAACAATCACGTGGTGGATGGCGCCACCGACGTGCGCGTCACGCTCTCGGATAAGCGCGAGTTCAAAGCGCGCATCGTTGGCACCGATCCGAAGACGGACCTGGCGGTGCTCAAGATCGACTCGACCAATCTGCCCACGGTGGTGATCGGCGATTCCGACAAGGTGCAGGTGGGCGACTACGCACTGGCCGTCGGCAACCCGTTCGGTCTGGGCGGCACGGTGACGATGGGCATCGTGAGCGCGACCGGCCGGGGCAACCTCGGTATCGAAGATTACGAAGATTTCATCCAGACCGACGCGCCCATCAACCCGGGCAATTCGGGCGGCGCGCTGGTGAACGACCGTGGCGACCTGATCGGCATCAACACGGCGATCCTGTCGCACTCGGAAGGCAACCAGGGGATTGGTTTCGCCATTCCGGTGGCCGTGGCGCGCAACGTGACGGACCAGATTCTGCGCAACGGCAAAGTGACGCGCGCCTATCTGGGCGTGATGTCGGAAGAAGTGACGCCTGCGCTGGCCAAGGCGTTTCGCGAGAAAGAACCGGGCGGTGCGCTGGTGGCGGAAGTGAAGCACGATAGCCCGGCCGCGCGCGCCGGCATCGAGAAGGGCGACATCATTCTCTCCGTGAACGGCAAGCCGGTTAGCGACAGCGCGCAACTGCGCATGACCATTTCGCTGATGCAGCCCGGCACGGCGGCGAGCTTGAAACTGCTACGCGATGGCTCGGAGCGCGAAGTTTCGGCGCACCTGGAGGAGATGCCCACCGAGACCGCCAAGGCCTCCAGCGAGCCGGACGCCACGCAAACCGGCATGGACGGCGTTTCGGTCGAGGACGTGAGCGCAGGTAGCGCCCGCCAGCTTGGCCTCGCGCCCGATACGTCCGGCGTGGTGGTGACCGCCGTCGATCCCGCCAGCCAGGCCGCCGCAAACGGCCTGCGGCGCGGCGACGTCATCCAGGAGGTCAACCGCAAGCCGATTCACAACACCGCTGAGTTCGAGAAGGCTCTCAAGAATTCCACTGCGGAGACCCTACTGCTGGTCAATCGTCAGGGCGCCACGCTCTACCTCGCAGTGTAATTGGCGGCAGCGCAGCAATTGCGGCAACCGCTCCCTGGCGGTCGCGTCTCCGATCGGAGACGCTCGCCACGGGGAGCGGTTGCTTTTCACTCCCCAAGTATGAGTAGATGGGCCTAATGGCAGTTCTTCCTCAAACCGAGAGCCAGGGGCTCGCGGCCAATATCGATCTCGAGGCGGAAATCCTGCGGCTGAAGCGCGAGATGAATGCCGTCATCCTCGCGCACTTCTACCAGGAGCCGCGAATTCAGGACTTAGCCGATTTTGTCGGCGACAGCCTGCAGTTGTCGCAGAAGGCCGCGGCCACCTCCGCGGACGTCATCGTTTTCTGCGGCGTGTTGTTCATGGCGGAGACGGCCAAGATCCTCAACCCCGACAAGCTGGTACTGCTGCCGGATCTGGCGGCCGGCTGTTCGCTTGCCGATGGATGTCTGGCGGACGAATTCGCGGCGTTTCGCGCGCGCTACCCCGATCACGTTTCCATCACGTATATCAACTGCACTGCCGCGGTGAAGGCGCTCAGCGATATCATCTGCACCTCCAGCAACGCAGAGAGGATCATCCGGCAGATCCCGCCCGAGCAGCCGATCCTGTTCGCGCCCGACCAGCACCTGGGCCGCTTCCTAATGCGGAAGACCGGACGTGAGATGCGGCTGTGGACGGGTAGCTGCATGGTTCACGAACAGTTTTCCGAGCGCAAGCTGCTGGAATTGAAGGAGCAGCATCCGCAAGCCAAGTTACTGGCGCACCCCGAGTGCCGCGAAGCGGTGTTGCGCCACGCCGATTACATCGGCTCGACAACCGGAATTCTCTCGACCGCGCGCGAGAGCACTGGGACTGAGTTCATCATTGCCACCGAAACCGGCATCTTGCACCAGATGCAGAAATCGTGCCCGGAGAAGACGTTCATTCCGGCTCCAACCGATGGCGGCTGCCAGTGGGGCGAGGGCGGCGCATGCAGCGAATGCCCGCACATGAAGCTCAACACGCTCGAGAAACTCTACGTCGCCATGCGGGACCGCCGGCCGGAAATCAATCTCGAAGAAGAGTTGCGCCAACGCGCCCTGCGTCCCATCCAGCGCATGTTGGAGATGAGCTAGAGTGGTGGGGCAGGCGCTTCCGCCTGCCAACCGGCATTCGGCGATAATCGAGGGTTGGCAGGCGGAAGTGCCTGCCCCACGTACTATGTCTGAAGCCTTCGATGCCTCCGGTTACAGCGAACTGCTGCGCGAATTTCTCAAAGAAGATTTTGGAGCCGGGGATATCACGACGGACACAGTGGTGCCAGCCGGGTTGCGCGCGCGAGGGGAACTGATCGCCAAAGCTCCGCTGGTGCTGGCTGGCCTCGATCTGTTCCTCGAAGTTTTCCGTCTGCTGGAGCCTGCCGTGGTGGCCGAGGTTTCGCGCAAGGACGGCGAGGAACTGGCAAGCGGCGAGATTCCCGCGCACGTGCGAGCCACGGCGCGCACCTTGCTTTCGGGAGAGCGCGTGGCATTGAACCTGCTGCAGCGGCTGTCCGGAGTCGCCACCCTCACGCGCCGCTTTGTACGCGAGGTGGCGGGCACTGGCACGCAGATTCTGGATACACGAAAAACCACACCGGGGCTGCGCGCGCTGGAAAAATATGCGGTCCGCGTCGGCGGAGGCCGTAATCACCGCAAGGACCTGGCGGAAGCCCTGCTGATCAAGGAGAACCATATCCGGCTTGCGGGAGGAGTTTCCGCCGCGCTCCTGGCAGCGCAGGCGGCGAAGGGCCGGGCCAAGTGGATCGAAATCGAAGTGACGAATTTCGACGAGTTGCGCGACGCGCTCGTTCACGGCCCGGACGTCATTCTGCTCGACAATATGAAGCCCCCACAGGTGCGTCAGGCGGTCGAACAGGTGCGCCGCACGGAACTCGAGCGGAAGACTACCATCGAGGCCTCGGGCGGGATTACGCTCGCCAACGTGAGGGAGTTCGCCGAAGCGGGTGTAGACTGGATATCGGTCGGCGCGCTGACCCACTCCGCACCGGCAGTGGATCTGAGTTTCGAGATTGAGCCGGCTTGATGCAGGACACCATACAGACCGACGTTCTCGTCATCGGCAGCGGTCTGGCAGGGCTCGCGGCAGCTTGGGCAGCCGCCAACCGGGGCTGCCAGGTCACGTTGCTGACGCGCGCCGCAAACGCCGCGGAGAGCAATACGGATCGGGCGCAGGGCGGAATCATCTATCGCGCGCCAGGGGAAACCCCGGAGCAACTTGTGGCCGACATTCTCTCGGTTGGCGGCGGTCTGAGTTCGCCCGACGCCGCGCGCCTGCTGAGCCGCGAAGGCCCGCGCCTGGTGAAGGAACTCCTGATTGACGAGTTCGGCGTTCCCTTCGATCGCTCGGCCGACAATCCCGAACAGCTCGATCTGACGCGCGAGGCGGGCCATTCGCTGCCGCGCATCATCCATCACAAGGATCAAACCGGCTCCGCGATTGAGCGGGCGTTTCTGGAGCGGGTCCGCGCGCATCCAAACGTGACGGTGGTTTCGAACGCGACCGCCGTGGACCTGCTGACCGTATCGCACCACTCGATCGAGCCCACCGACGTGTATCGCCTGCTGACCTGCGTTGGAGCATACGTGCTCGACCGGACCACGGAGAAGATTTTTTCGCTGCTGGCCAAGGAAACCGTTCTGGCCACCGGCGGGTTGGGCAGCGTTTATCTGCACACAACGAATCCGCCCGGCGCGCGCGGCGATGGCATCGCGATGGCCTACCGCGCCGGCGCGCGCTGCATCAACATGCAGTACATCCAGTTTCACCCCACTGCGCTGCTGGCGCCGGATGGCTGCTTCCTGATCTCCGAAACGGTGCGCGGGGAAGGTGGCCGGCTGGTGGATCGTCACGGAAGGGAATTCATGCAGAAATTCCATCCCGACGGATCGCTGGCGCCGCGCGACATCGCCGCGCGCGCCATCTATCAGACCATGCTCGAAACGGGCGAACCGTGCGTCTACCTCGACATCACGCACAAGCCTGCCGAGCATCTTCGCGAACGATTCCCGGGCATTTACGCGGTGTGCATCGAGCGCGGCATTGACCTCACTCGCGAACCGATCCCCGTCGTCCCGGCGGCGCACTATAGCTGCGGCGGCATTGCCACCGACGATTGCGGCCGCACCACGGTCAACCGGCTACGGGCGGCCGGCGAGGTGGCCTGCACCGGCTTGCAAGGCGCCAACCGCCTGGCCAGCACGTCGCTGCTCGAATGCCTGGTTTGGGGAACGCGGGCCGGCGCGGACGCCGCCGAAGGCATCCGGCGCGGCGACGATTTCTACTTTCCCAAAGTGGCCGATTGGCGTTACGAACGCGAGCCGGCGGACCCCGCGCTCATCAGCCAGGATTGGCTGACCATCCAGCACACGATGTGGAATTACGTCGGCCTGATTCGCAGCGAGCGGCGGTTGAACCGGGCCATGCGAATTCTGCGCGAGTTGGACTTAGAGATCGCGCGCTTCTACGAAAAGTGCGAAGTCAGCGATTCCATTATCGGCCTGCGCAACGGCATCCTCACCGCGTTTCTAATTCTGGAAGCCGCCGAACAAGCCCGCGAAAGCCGCGGCTGCCATTACCGTATCAACTGAGGCCCTTTTCTTTGGTGGGGCATGCTTTAGCTTGCCCGTTTTGTCTTCAATGCTACTATCTCCTTGACGTGCAGATACGCGTAGCAAGCGACCGGTCCCTGCTGGTCACCTTTGGCGAAGAGATTTCTCCGCAGGCACATCGCGCGGTACGGCGGATGACGGCGGTGCTGGCTGGCGCGCGCGGCATCTTGAATTTGCATCCGGCGTTCGCTTCGGTCCTGGTGGAATTAGACCCGCGGCGGCATACCCACGCGGAAATCGAGAAGCTGGTGCGGTTGTCAGTGGAGCATGCGCCGGAAGAAGAACTGCCGGCATCACGGCTGGTGGAGATTCCGGTGCGCTATGGCGGCGAGTTCGGGCCGGATCTCGACGACGTGGCGCGGTATCACGATCTTACGCCGCGCCGCATAGTGGAACTGCACGCCAGCGCGGAATACGAAGTGTCGTTCGTCGGATTCGCGACCTGTTTCCCGTACCTGGCCGGCCTGCGGGCGGAGTTGGCGACGCCGCGGTTGGCGGCGCCGCGCAAGCATGTCGCGGCGGGCAGCGTGGCGATTGCGGGCAGCCAGGCGGGCGTGTATCCGCTGGCCTCGCCGGGCGGTTGGAGGGTGATTGGCCGCACGCCGCTGCGGCTTTTCGATCCCGTCGGTGAGCCACCGCCCGTGCTGCGGATGGGCGACCGCGTCCGCTTCGTGCCAATCGAGGAGGGCGAATGCTGAACCAGATCCGCGTGCTCGAGGGCGGCGCGCAGACCACCGTGCAGGACCTGGGGCGGTTCGGCTGGGCGCACTTCGGCGTGTCGGCCTCCGGCGCGGCCGACGCGCTTGCGCTGCGCGCGGGCAACCTGCTGGTGGGCAATGCGGAGAACGCGGCGGCCCTAGAGATGACGCTGGTGGGCGGCGCATTCGAATTCGAAGACGATGCGGTGATTGCACTGACCGGATCGGACTTCGGCGCCTGGCTGCCGCTATGGACGCCGGTCGCAGTGAAAGCCGGCGGCGCCATCCGCTGCGGGCCGACGCGTTCCGGCGCGCGCTGCTACTTGTGCGTGCGCGGGGGCCTGGCGGTCCCGCGCACGATGGGCAGCGCATCGACGCACCTGGCGACCGGCGTGGGCGGGCGCGCATTGCGCAGGGGCGACCTGCTGCCGATTGGCGATGCGGTGGTGCGGCAGCCGCGCCGCGCGGCCGCTTCCCCGCCCTTTTCGCGCGCTGAAGCGTTGCGCGTCACGCGCGGGCCGCAGGCGGAATGGTTCGGAGAAGAGCTCTACCGCGGCACATGGACGGTGAGCGAGGAATCGAACCGCATGGGAATTCGCCTCCGCGGCGAGCCGATTCCCAGCCCCGCCGTCCACATGCTTACGGAAGGCGTTGCACTGGGTGCGGTGCAGGCGCCGCCCGACGGCCAGCCCATCATTCTCTTCGTCGAGCACCAGACCACCGGCGGCTATCCCAAACCGGCGAACGTGATTTCGGCCGATTTCTGGCGCCTCGGGCAATTGCGCCCGCGCGACCAAGTCGCGTTCGAATCCGTTACCATCGAACAGGCGCTCGGCGCGCTGCGAGCGGCCGAGGAGTGGCTGTACTCGCTGTGAACGTCGATCTCAATTGCGACCTGGGTGAGCTGGACGACGCGGCGCTCGAAGCGCGCCTGATGGAGCACATCACTTCGGCCAATATCGCCTGCGGCGGTCACGCCGGCGACGAAGCCACCATGGAACGTACGATTCGGCTGGCGGTCGAGCGCGGCGTGAACGTGGGCGCGCACCCCGGCTATCCCGACCGCGCCAATTTCGGCCGCATCGAACTGGCCATGAGCGAAGACGAAATCGAGGAGACGGTGGCGCGGCAGATCGCCCGGCTGGAGGCGGTGGCCGGACGGCTCGGCGCGGCAATCGTCCACGTCAAACCGCACGGCGCGCTGTACAACGTCGCGGCGCGCAATCACGCGGTGGCGCGCGCGATTGGCGCGGCTGTGCGGCGATGGAATCCGCGAGCGTTGGTGTTCGGACTGGCCGGCTCCGCGATGCTTGAGGTGTGGCGCGGCATGGGATTGCGCGTGGCGGCGGAGGGGTTTGCGGACCGCTGTTATGAAGCCGATGGAACGCTTCGCTCGCGGCGGCTTCCCGGCGCATTGATCGCCGATCCGGCAGCGGCGGCGGCGCAGGCGGTTCGCCTCGCGCGCGAGGGCGGAATCGAAACCATCTGCGTGCATGGCGATACACCGGGCGCGGCGAACATCCTGCAAGCCTGCCAGAGGGCGCTACAATCGTTGACATGAGGCCGTTATTGCTGTTGGCGGTGCTGGCCGCTCCGATGGCCGCGCAGCAATGCGCCTGGCTGTTCTCGCCGAATCCGATCCCGACGCTCACGGCCGCAGGGGGCAGCGGAACATTGACGGTGACGTCCACCCCGAATGTGTGTCCGTACACTTTCTCCACGGATTCTCCCTCCTGGATAACGGTTTCGGCCGGGCCGGGGGGCACGGGAACCCAGCAAACCACCCTGCTCTGGACTGCGGCACCGAACTTAACCGTTTCGCAGCGCACCGGCAACATCGTAATCGACGACGGGTACACCTTTCACATGGCGCCGATCACCGAAGATGCAGGCACGTGCACGCTGACCCTGGGTGGAACTGGAATAACGGAATCCGCCGCGGCCGCCACCGCGAGCCTGGCAGTGCAGACGAGCTGCGTTTGGAACGCCGCAAGCGGAGTGAATTGGATCACCACGGGAGACCCCAAGGTGGGTTATTCGACTGGCACGGGCGGCGGATCTTTCAGCTTTAACGTCGCGGCGAATCCGTGTTACACGTCCCGCACTGGCAGCCTGACCGTGGTGGCCGGATGGGCCACACCGCAGGGCTTGGTGGCGGGATCGCAGCAGTATACGGTCACCCAGTCCGGATCCGACAGCAACCTGACGGTTAGCCCGGCGAGCGTCGCGCTCACTGCGGCGGGCGGCACGGGAACGGTTCAGGTGACCACCGGAGCGGGGTGCCCGTGGACCGCAACCACCAATGTGAGCTGGCTGAGCGTCACCAACATTTCGCTCGGCTCCGGCAGCGGGTTCGTGGCGTATCACGCGATGGCCAACACATCGGCTGCGCGTAGCGGCACGTTGCAGATTGGGCCACAAACGTTCACGGTGACTGAGCAGGCCATGCCTGCACCGGTGCCTCTGGTGACGGGCGTGACCAACGCGGCGAGTTATACCGTGGGGCCGGTTTCGCCCGGAGAAATCATTTCGATCTTCGGCAGCAGCCTCGGGCCCGCCCCCGGCGTAAGTTTGCAGCTCGACTCCGCCGGTACGGGTATCACCACGAACCTGGGTGGCACTCAAGTGTTCTTCGACGGTGCAACCGCCGCGCTGACTTATGCAGGCGCGGCCCAGGTTAATGCGGTTGTTCCATACGAGGTGGCGGAGAAGACGACCACGCAGATGACGGTCGCATACCAGGGCGCCACGTCCGCGCAGGCGACGCTCAACGTGCAGGCGACGACACCGGCCGTTTTTGCGCTCGAAGCCGACGGCCAGGGCAATGGCGCCATTCTCAATCAAAACAATTCGTTGAACGGCAAAGCCAATCCATCGGCGCGTAGATCGGTAGTGCAGATCTTCCTCACCGGAGGAGGCGTGACTAATCCGGCCAGCACGGACGGCTGGATCACGACCCTGATCGGCAGCCAGTTTCCGCTGCTGGTGGCCCAACCGGTGACGGTAACGATCGGCGGGGTTGCGGCGACGCAGATTACTTACGCCGGCGGCGCGCCCGGAGCCGTGGCCGGCCTGACGCAGATCGACGCAGTGGTGCCGGATAGCGTGACGCCGGGCAGCACGCTGCCGCTGGTGATCGGGATCGGCTCGGCGCAGAGCCAGAGCGGCATCACGATTGCGGTGGAGTAGGGGGTCCGCTTGGCCGCCGGTGAGTTGCTGGATCCGGTCGCTGCCTATGATCGGGTTGCGCCCGTCTACGCGCGGCTGTCGGGCCAGCGCCGGGCGTATCTCGACGCCGTCGACCGGCTTGTGGTCGGCGAGATTCGGCTGCGCAGACGTTCGCTGCTGGACGTTGGCACTGGGGATAGCGCGCGCGCGGCTCGCATTGCGACGGAGGCGGGCTTGCGGGATGTCACTCTGCTGGAGCCCAGCGCCGCTATGCGGAGCCGCTGCCCGGCGCACGCGAATATCTGGGCCATGCGGGCCGAAGAACTCCACGGCCGGCAGGCCAGCTTTGACGTCATCACGTGTCTCTGGAACGTGCTGGGGCACATTTTCCCGGCCGCCGCGCGCCTGGAAGTGTTGCGCCAGTTCGCCCGGCTGCTGGCTCCGGAAGGCAGGATCTTTATCGACGTGAATCACCGCTATAACGCGCGTCACTTCGGAGCCATGGCGACAGCGATGCGATTTCTGTGGGACCGGGTGTCGCCGAATGACGCCAATGGCGACGTCAAGGTTGTGTGGGATATCGACGGCCATCCATGCACCACATCGGGGCACGTCTTCACTCACCGCGAGTTCGCAGAGATGGCGCAACGGGCGAGTCTGCGTATCGAGAAGCGATTTGTAATCGACTATGCTTCCGGAGAACTGCGGCAGCGGAGTTATGAAGGCAATCTGCTATACGTGCTACGGTGACTCCGGTCAGGAGGCGCGAGGCCGGTTCGGACCTCGCTGCGTAGTGACTGTTCCAACCACTCCCTCACGGTCGCCAGCGGTCGATCTGGCTATTCCGTGACGGGACTCATCTGTCGTGACGCGCGCTTGATGAGAAGCTCTTCGCCCAATGGCACCGACGCCAGCACGGAAACAATCCTCTCAGCCGCGTGTCCGTCGCCATACGGGTTCTCGATTCCCCGCAGCGAACTGCGAAAGTCGTCCGTCATCGCCAGAGCGACGCGATCCAGGATTGCGGTTGCGTTCGCATCGGCATCGAGCACGTTGCGGGCGCGTTCACGGCCGCGCTGCCGTATCCCCACATTGACCGCCGGCACCGCGAAGGAGGCAGCCTCCATGATCCCACTGCTCGAATTCCCCACCAGAAGGTCCACCGAGCGCAGCAGGCTCCAGTAGAGGACCGGATCGAGGTTGATAAACACATGGCCGTTGCCGCGCCGCTGGAGAAAAGACTTCGTCCGTTCGATCAACGCCCGGCTGCCAGCGTCGGCGTTCGGATAGCAAAACACGAGTTGCGCTGGGACGGATCCGAGCGCGCCAAATAGGGCGTCGGCTTCGCGCGTGGGGTCGCGGGCGATGGTCGTGGGATGGTATGCGATCAGCGCGGTAGGGCGGGTCAACTGGATGCCGAGGCGCGCTTCCACCTGCTGGCGATCGAGCAGCGGGCTGCGGCGCAAGTGGTCGAGCGAAGGCGCTCCGGCGCGGTGGACGCGCCACTCCTCCTCGCCCATGGCGATCACGCGAGCCCGCGCCAGTTCGGTGGAGGTGAAGTGAATGTGGCTGAGCTTGGTGAGCGCGTTGCGAATGGCGTCGTCAATCGCGCCTTCGCTGATCTCGCCGCCTTCGATGTGCGCGAGCGGAATGCGCAACGCCGTCGCCACCGCCGCGGGCGCCAGCATCTCGTAGCGATCCGCAATCAGCAGTAACAGGTCGGGGCGCATCTGGCCCAGGCAGTCGGCCAGGCCGAGAGTTGCCAGACCGATCGTCTTAGCCATGCCGACATCGCTGTCCGAACTCAGCAGACATTCGATGCGCGCCGCAATCGGGAAGCCATCTTTCTCGATCTCTTTCGCCGTGCAACCGAATTCGGGAGAGAGATGGGGACCGAGCGCGACGATCTGCAACTCCACCGCCGGGTTTGCCGAGAGTTCACGCAGCGGCCAGTACAAGTGACTGTAATCGGCGCGCGAAGAGGTGACCGCCGCGATCTTACGCTTCATCTTACAACTTTCTCCGCCGCACCCACGGCTGCCAACAGGACGGAACTGGGCTGGTACTCCGGAACCATCGCCGACATCGTCTCCATAACTCCTGCTAGGTCGCCCCTATCCACGAGGTAAGTGAATTGTTCCATTCGATCGTGTAATTCGGCCGGCGTGGGACTGGGAGTTACGATGACCGACAGCGGTCCGCCGGCGGAGTCGTCGCGGAACTCCGTTTGAAAGAGTAGATCCTCCTCAATCTTCTCTCCAGGCCTCAGACCGATGGACTGGATCGGGATTGTGTTTCCGGAACTGTCCGCGGCTGCCTGGATAAGAAAACGCGCAATGTCGGCAATTCGCTCCGGCTCGCCAAGCTCCGGCAGCAGAATTCTTCCGGAGCACTCCGCCGCGCCACCAGCCAGGATCGCTTCTACCGCTTCATCGAGAGACATGAAGTAGCGGCTGGCTTCCGGATGAGTGACTGTAACTGGAACGCGCCTGGAGATCTGGTCCAGAAAGATGGGGAGCACGCTGCCGCTCGATCCGATGACATTGCCCAGCCGAATGGCGTTCATTCGGCACTGCGGAGTGCCGAGCGCAGCCACCGTCAATTCCGCCAGCCGCTTGGACGCGCCCATGATGCTGTGCGGGTTCGCTGCCTTGTCCGTCGAAACCAGCACCAGCGTCGATACGCCGTGGCGAAGCGTCGCCTGTGCCAGCGTGTAAGTGCCCAGCGCATTGTTGCGCACTGCGGCCAACGGGTTGAGTTCCAGCAGGGAGACGTGTTTGAAGGCCGCTGCGTGATATACGATGCCCGGGCGAAAGCGGCTGAACACTCCGTTCAGCAGGCCGGCATCCGTCACACTTCCCAGGATGACTTCCCGTGGGACTTGGCCATCCATCGCCTCCAAGTGCCGCGCAATTTCGAAAAGGTTGTTCTCAGAGGAATCGACAAGGACAATTCGGGAGGGGCCGGCCGCAGCGATGGCTTCCGCCACAGCCGATCCGATATAGCCGCCAGCGCCCGTGACCAGCACCGTCTGGCCGGCAACCGCGGAGGCAAACCGCCGGCGCGCGCCATTTTTGCCCGCCGGTGAGAGAAACCGCCTGAATCTCGAAGCTTCGGGATTGATCATATTTGCCGGCTGCCTCGCCTGAACAAGTCTGGCGCAAGCGCCGGGTTCCGAGCGGGGGATCAATACCAGAGTATTCCCATTTTGCTGCCACCGCGCGCGCAAGCCGGCACGAAATCGCACGGCCGGAGAGATAGCATGGGGAGGAGGAGATCGAAATGCCGCAATCCGAAGCGGAATTGCTGGCGCGCGCGGTCATCGCGCGGCTGCGGTCGGCGGGGCACCAGGCGTATCTGGTGGGCGGTTGCGTGCGCGACTTGTTGCTTGGAGCGTGGCCAAAGGATTTCGACATCTCGACCGACGCGCGCCCGGAGCGCGTGATGGAGCTGTTTCCACTGTCCGGATTGGTCGGTGCGCACTTCGGCGTGGTGCTGGTGCGCGACGAGTTGGCGCAGGTGGAAGTGGCGACCTTCCGCAGCGACCATGAATATGAGGACGGCCGGCGGCCCACCGGCGTCCACTTCGAAACCGACCCGAAGGCCGATGTGCTGCGCCGCGATTTCACCTTCAACGGCCTCATGATGGACCCGGAAACCGGGCAAGTGCTGGACTTCGTGGAGGGCCGTGCCGATCTCGACGGCCGGCTGGTGCGCTCGATCGGCGATCCCGATGCACGTTTTCGCGAAGACCATCTGCGGCTGCTGCGCGCTGTACGCTTCGCCGCCCGGCTGGGATTCTCGATCGATCCGGCCACTTTCGACGCCATGCGCCGCCATGCCGCCCTGATTGCGCGGGTTTCGGCGGAGCGCGTGCGCGACGAATTGGTGCGCATTCTCACCGAAGGGGGCGCCGCCTACGGCCTGGACCTGCTGGACGAAAGCGGCCTGCTCGCCGCGCTGCTGCCCGAGGTTGCCGCCATGCACGGCGTCGAGCAGCCGCCCGAGTTCCATCCCGAAGGCGACGTGTGGAAGCACACGCGCCTGGTGCTCAAGAACCTCGACCATGCCACGCCGGCGCTAGCCATGGGCGCGCTGCTGCACGACGTGGGCAAGCCGCCCGTGTTCCGCGTGGCGGACCGCATACGGTTCGACGGGCACGTGGAGAAGGGCATCGAGATGACCCGTGCGATTCTCACCCGCCTGCGTTTCTCGCGCGAGGACGCCGAGCAGGTGGAATCGCTGGTGGCACATCACATGCACTTCAAGGACGTTGGCCGCATGAAAGAGAGCACGCTCAAGCGACTGATGCGCCTGCCCCACTTCGACGAGCACCTCGAGCTGCACCGCCTCGACTGCCTGGCCAGCAATGGCCACATGGAAACCTACGAGTCGATGAAGTACAAGCTCGAGGAGATGACCGGCGACGAGATCAAACCGGCACCGCTGATCACTGGCGCCGACCTCATCGCGGCCGGCTACCGCCCCGGCCCGCGTTTCGGCGAGATCCTTTCGGCCGTCGAGGACGCCCAATTGGAGCATCGCCTGCGGACTCAAACAGAGGCAATGACGTGGGTGCTGGCGCAGTATCCTTTGGCGGGCTGACGCCAAGGTCCGGCTTTATAACAACTGGAGCGACCGCCGGCTGGGGCTGTGGCTTCTGGCGAGCGGGCGGCGGGGGCTCGTAGTTGCGGTAGGCCAGATCGAGCAACTCGACGACGTGCATCACGCCCTGATCTTTGCCGTGGAGACGAACGCCAGCTTCGAGTTGCACCTCGCAGCCGGGGTTGGCGGTGGCGATAATGGAAGCGCGCGTGCGGTTGACCGCTTCCATTTTGTGCGCCAGAATCTGCATCGACATTTGGTTCTGCACGATGTTGTAAGTGCCGGCGCTGCCGCAGCAGATATCGGCGCCGGACATTTCTTCCAGCGTGATACCGGGGATGGCGGCGAGCAACTTGCGGGGTGCGCCGCGGATGCCTTGGCCGTGAGAGAGATGGCAGGCGTCCTGATAGGTCACCACTTCGTCCACCGGGCCCATCCGCAAATCCAATTCGATACGCGCGAGGAATTCGGTGATGTCGCGGACCCTGGCGGCGAACTCTCGCGCAGCGGTCGCGTAGGCCGGATCGCCGGCGAGCAGCTTGCCATATTCCTTGAGCATGGCGCCGCAGCCGGCGGAGTTGCTGACGATAACGTCGAAAGCTCCGCTGCGCAGGGCTTCAATATTCTGGCGGGCCAGCGCGCGGGCATCGTCGGGAAGACCGGAATGTAAATGCAGCGCGCCGCAACAGCCTTGCCCGACGGGCACCACCACCTCGCAGCCGTTGCGCTGCAGCACGCGCACGGTGGCCTCATGTAGGCGCGCAAAGGAAACGTTGGCGACGCAACCGGAGAGGAATGCCACACGGTAGCGGCGAACGCCATCGGCGGGAAATGTTTTGCCGATCTGCGAGAAGAAGAAGGGAGGGTCCGCCGAGGGAGCGAGCTGCACCACGTCGCCCAAGCGCCCCAGCAGCTTCAGCAGGCCCAGCGCGCGCGTCAGCGTTTTCAGGCCGCTGACTTCATACAAGTAGAGCAGTGTTCCGGCGATGGAAAGCAACGCCCGCGATTGGATGAGCCGGCCGAACAGAAACGCGCGCAGCCAGCCACCGATGCGGCCGTGCGGAATGCGCGCTTCGATTTCGGCGCGGGCCTGCTCCACCATGCGCCCGTAGGGCACGCCGGATGGGCAGGCCGATTCGCAGCCGCGGCAGGCCAGACACAGGCCGATGTGTTCGAGGTAAGCCGGCGTGATGGGCGCGCCCTCGGCGACCTGCACCATTTGATAAACGCGACCGCGCGGCGAATCCATCTCCAGACCCAGTTCGCGGTAGGTGGGGCACGCGTTGAGGCACAGGCCGCAGTGGACACACTTATCGAGATCGAACTGGCTGGGCCCGGCGACGCGGGGGTCAGAGACGATGGTAGAGTCGGCCACGGTTCAACACGTTGGACGGATCAAACAGAGCTTTGAGCCGCCGCATAATTTCGAAATCGCTTCCGGGAGCGGGCCACAATTCGAGTTCGGATTTGCGCACTTCGGGCGCATACTCGATGACAGCTTTCGAGGCTTGCCCGGCCGCGTCCGCCAGGTAGCGGGCGGCGGCACCGGTTTCATCAAAGTAGATATAACAGACGCCCGAGCCTGCGCGAGCCACTGCCGGGACTGCCAGCGGCGTCATCATCTTCTCCAGATCCGTTAGTGTGGAGGAGACACGCACCACGGCACCATCGGGGTGCGCGGCGAGAAAGCGCGGCGTGAAGTCCTCCACCTGCCGCCAGAACTCCTCGTGCTGGGCGCCATCGAGCGCGGCGGCATCGCCGAACGCGGACAGCTCGCGCTGGTACCGATCCACAGTCGCCTGGTTGCCCTCGGCGCGTACGGCCAGCACCCAGGCCGCGCTGCCGTGAACGGCGACTGGCGGATTGAAAAGGTCGATGGCGGCAGGCTGCAACACGCTCGCCAGCAGGCGGGCGCGAGCCGCGAAAGCGGCTTTCGAATCGGCGAAGGAAAGCAGAATGGTGCGCTCGACTTCCGGCATGGGGTAGACCTTAAAGTTGACTACCGCGATGGCGGCCAGCGTGCCGAAGGAACCGATCATCAGCTTCGCCATATCCAGGCCGGCCACGTTCTTGACCACCATTCCACCGGACTGCACCAACTTGCGCTCCAACGTGACGAACCACATGCCGATGACCATGTCGCGCGCGGTGCCATAGAGGCGGCGGCGCGGGCCGCTCGTGTTGGACGCGACCACGCCGCCGACCGTGGCTTGCGCGGCGAACGGCGGATCGAGCGGCACCATCTGCCGATTCTGGCGAAGCAGGGCCGTTAAGTCGCGCCATGGCAGGCCGGCTTCCACGCTGATGGTGAGGTCGCGCGGTTCGTATTGGAGCACGTGGTTGAGCGCGGCGGTGCTGATGGTCTCGTCGGCGCTGGCCGACTGGCCAGCCATCAGACACTTGCTCCCGTTGCCCCGCAGGCAGATGGTGCGCAGGTGGCGCGCGGCGCGACTGAGCGCCTCGGCGAGATCGTCGTAGGTCTCCGGGGTTTGCAACATTGCCGTTCGAAATCGGCGCACACGCCGGGCCAAACATCTTCGAACCCGGCTAGAAGATAATGATAAGCCATGGCACATCTGTATGCCGGGACGTCCGGTTTCGCCTACCCAACGTGGAAGCCGGATTTCTATCCGGCCACGCTGCCGGCACGGCGGTTTCTGAATCACTACGCGACGCGGTTGCGGGCGGTAGAAATCAATTACACGTTCCGCCGCGTGCCCGCTGCGTCCACGCTGGCGGCGTGGGCGGAAGCCACGCCGCCGGGGTTCGTCTTCGCGGTGAAGGCGAACATGCGAATCACGCACATCCTCCGGCTGAAAAGCGCACTCCTGGCGACGAGAGTTTTTCTCAAAGCGCTCGCTCCGCTGCGGCCCGAGCGGCTGGGCCCGATCCTGTTTCAACTCCCGCCCAATCTGAAGCGGGACGATAAGCTACTGGCGGCGTACCTGAAAACGCTACCCGAGGGCCTGCGCTATACCTTCGAGTTCCGTCATCCATCGTGGCTGGTGGAGGAAGTGTACACCGAACTGCGCCGGCATAACGTGGCGCTCTGCATCGCCGAGTCAGAGAAGCTCGAAGTTCCCGAAGTAATCACCGCCGATTTCGTTTACTACCGCCTGCGAAAACCCGATTACACCGAGGCCGATGTGAAGACGATGGCGGTTCGGTGTAAGGAGTTACTCGCCACCGGCCGCGACTTATATGTGATATTCAAACACGAAGACACACCGGAAGGAGCATTGAACGCGGAGCGGCTGACGAAATGGGTCGGGTAGTTGACAGACGAAAGCGTCCGTCCCACTTTGCTATCGAAGGGTCCGACGCCGGGTGGGCACGCGTTTTCGCCTGCCAACTAACTCTCTCCTAGCTTGTGACTATAGGGCATCATTTCGCCCCTCCATTCAACAACCCGCGCACGCGCAGCCAATCGGCCAGGCGCGCCGGCCAGGTGGAGAGAGCTTCATCGGTGGCCGCCAGGCCGACGCCGTGCGGGCCTTGCGCGTAGATGTGCATCTCGGCGGGGACGCCGGCCTTGCGCAGCGCCAGGTAAAAGAGCACGCTATTCTCCACCGGCACGACGGGGTCGGTGGTGGTGTGGAAGAGAAACGTCGGCGGCGTGGTGGCAGTGACCTGCAACTCGTTCGAGAGACTTTCGACCAGCTTGGGATCTGGATTCGGACCCAGCAGGTTATCGCGCGAGCCGTTGTGCGTCTGCGGCGTAGTGAGAGTGATCACCGGGTAGGCCAGCACGGCGAAATCGGGGCGGCTGGAAACGCGGTCGATGGCGTCGCGGGCGTTGGGGTTGCCGGCGTCGAAATGAGTCTCGGCAGTGGAGGCCAGATGGCCGCCGGCGGAAAAGCCCATGATACCGATGCGGTCCGGCAGCACTCGATATTGGGCGGCCTTGGCGCGCACGGTGCGGATGGCGCGCTGCGCATCGCCCAATTCGATTGGATGGTGATAGCGCGGCCCCAGCCTGTACTGAAGCACGAACGCGGCGACGCCAATCGAGTTGAGCCATTGCGCCACTTGCGCCCCTTCGTGATCGAGCGCCAGATGCTGGTATCCACCGCCCGGGCAGATGACGACGGCAGTGCCCGTGCCGCGGCCTTCCGGCACGAGGTAGGGCGTGATGGATGGCTTATCGGTATCGGCAGTCCCGAGCGCGCCCGGAGCGCCATTGGGCCAGAGCAGCTCCGGCTTGGTCATGTTGATTGCTTGGCCAAACATCGTGGTCACAAGCAGCGGAAGAAGAAAAGATCGCATCATGCAGAATACGGTAACACCCGGACACCCAATGGGAGTTAGCCGCACGGAGTGCACTTCCTGCTTGGAATGTTGCGAGCGGCCCGCAAGGGACTTCGGAATTGCGCGACCGCTACCGCACGCCCAACACCAGTACGAGTCTGCGCATAGCTAGGCGTTGAGTCTACATCGAATCGCCTACCGAAACCAGCGGGAGCTTAACCGGGGGCGAATGGCGCTTACGGGGTAGTTTCGCGCCGTTTCCAGCTTCCTGAGCCGGTCAGAGTATCTTTAAGTACTACAACGGTTGCGTCGAGACTGGAATAGCTTCGATTTCCCGAAACGTTCGCAAGGGTAACTGTACTATAAGGTAACGGGGAATCCCAAATCATCGCCGTTCTACACCAATGTTATGCCGGTGCCTGAGGGATTAGGTCCCATCAAAGGAGAGTATTCATGGCCGCTAGGTCTGTACACGTTCAGTTCGATGTCGTAGCAATGCCAAACACAAAGCTCGTTCTCGTTGGTTCGGGCCTTTCTCATGGGGAGTGGAGCTCGGGCTTACAACCCCCGAATTCGCTGACCCCGCCCACAACCAGCATCTCGTGGCAGTCGGAGTCCGACGGGTTCTTAACCGGAACTCAGGGTTGGGTTCGCTTCTACCCAGTCACCCCGGGCGGTAGCGCGCCGGCAAACCCGCCCGACGAAGAGACCATTTACATCACATGGGACGACCCGTACACCGGGGCCAATGCCTACTCGTCGACCGCTCCATCCCCGTACCGCATCAACGGTGGCTCTGTTCTCGATTACAACGCGGACAACGACTCGGCGGTCTTCACCCTGTCCTTTGCCGGCGAGCTCCAAACGAGTAACACGGCCCCCGCGCTGGCCAATTTCGCTCCAGGTCCCGAAGGAAGCCAGCTCGTTATGGCCTACGTCGCGACCAACAAGAGCAACGATCTCTTTGTAACCACCACCGACACCCTCGGCACGTGGAGCCAGTCCAGTCCTGTCACCGGCCAACAAAGTAAGATAGCGCCCGCTCTTACGGAGTTCAACGGCCAGCTTGTGCTGGCCTATATTGCCAATAACTCCAGTGCGGACCTGCTGATTGCCAAGTCCAAAGACTCCGTCAATTGGTCGTGGTGCAGCCAGGTCCCGGGACAATCGTCCGCGCTAGCTCCCGCCATCACGGTGTTCAAAAGCGAGCTCCTCGTTGCCTATGTCGCACGTAACAGCAGCAACGATCTGCTGTTAGCCACGACCAGCAACAGCGGCGCCAACTGGAACAACAGCCAAACGGTCAGCGAACCGAATGGCGTATTACAATCAAGCCCATTCACGCCGGCAATAACCGTAATGGGAGGAGAGCTCTACGTCGCCTACGTCGCCAATGACGGCAGCAACGACTTGATCGTTACCAAGTCGAGTAATCTCTCCAGTTGGACGACGACGCGCGTCGCCGGGCAAACCAGCCCGGGGACGCCGGCACTCACGTCGTTCGGCACCACCCTTGTGATGGTCTACCGCGCCGATAATGGCAGCCTCGACCTGACCGCAACCGTATCGATCAACGGCGGCGCCACCTGGTCGACGGGCAAGGCGATCAACGGCCCGCAGACCAGTCCCATGCCGCCTTCGTTAGCGACGTTTACGAACGGGGTGGTTCTGGCTTATGTGTCCAACGACACCAGCCAGCGGCTGATCGTGTCGACTTCTTCCGACGGCATGAACTGGCAGCCTGGCACCAATGTCACCGGCCCATAACCGGTTTCACACCGCAAGCGTCTTATGAAACTCGAAGGGGGGCGGAGCTTTCCGATCCCCTCTTTTTTTGTGCGATGAAGACCGCGGCAAGCGCCCGGCAAATCGATGTCCGGTCAGCGTCCGAGAGCGCCGCAACGTTCTCGAAGTGCTGGCCCTCGCCTCCACCGGGTACAATAGCCACATGACCCAGCTTACCCGCCGTGAGCTTTTCCGAATCGCATCGTCTATTGCGCCAACATTATGGCTGGCGCGAGGCGCGTCCGCGCAGACACCGCCAGCGCTTGAGTTACAACCCCTTGCCGACAAGCTGACGCTGCTCACCGGTGCCGGGTGTAACATCGCAATCTTGCAGGGACCGGATGGATTGCTGCTGATCGACAGCGGCCTCCCGCCAAACGCCGCGGCGATGGACAGCAAGGCGCGTTCGGTCGGCCCTTCCACCATTCAGGTGCTCATCAACACGCATTACCACTTTGACCACGTCGGAGGCAACGAACGGCTCGGAGGCGAAGGCGTGCGTATCCTGGCGCACGAGAACGTCCTCAGCCGCCTGAGCACACCGCAGAAGAACTCCTTCCTGAATCGCGAGTTTCCAGCCCTCGCGCCGGAAGGACGCCCCGCCGTGACGTTCTCCACCGGCGGCGAACTCACGCACGGTAGCGAGAAGCTTGTTTACCGCCATCTGCCGCCCGCGCACACCGACGGCGATGCGACCGTTCACTTCCAAAACGCTAACGTGTACCACACGGGCGATCTCCTGTTTAACGGCATGTACCCGTTCATCGACTATTCGGTGGGCGGGTCGATTGAAGGCATGGTCGCCGCCGCCGATCGCATTATCGAAGTCGTGGATGCGAAGACAAAGATCATCCCCGGCCACGGACCGATGGCCATCCGCGACGATGTACGCGCTTTCCGCGCCATGCTCGCCGGCATAAACGAACAAGTGACGGCGCTCATCAGAGCCGGCAAGACACTCGATCAGGCACAGGCCGCCGAACCCACCAAGGCCTGGGACGAGAAGTGGGGCAAGGGTTTCCTGAAAGGCTCCGATTTCGTCCGCATGTTGTACGCAGGCAAGGCCAGCGAGCGCGCTTAACGATGGACTTGCTCGGCGCACTTCGATACTCAACCGCCGTGGATCGCGCGTAGAAGTCAACGTCGTGTTCGAGCGGTTGCAGACGGAAGCTCGGGTGCGGCGTAACCGTAAGACCTATTGCTGTTCGCCCGGCTTCGTGGCGCAGACTGTCAAGTCTGCAGAGCCGAGAGTCATCTCGGCTTTTTCCCCGCACAATGCCGCACGGGCTCGGTTGCACGCCGATGAAAGCGCTACGGATCGTGCGATTCGACTTCGCACCCCGTTGAGCGGGCTTGCTTGACAAGTGTTGTCAGTTATGACAACATAGGAAAGTGAGGCGGAAGTGGCGGACGGCTAATGACCCGAAAGACACGGCCCGTTTCCTGGATCAAGGCTGCGCTAAAGGAATTCGAGACGTTCCCGGAAGGGGCCAGATCAATCTGCCTCGCGGCTCTTACGATTGCTGCGGAGGGCGCTAAGGCCGACGTTGCAAAGCCCATGCACGGCCTGAGCTCGGGTGTGTTCGAGATTGCGCTGCCATTTCGGGGCGATGCGTTCCGGGTGGTCTACGCGGTACAACTCGCCGAGGAAATCTGGGTGGTTCATGCGTTCCGGAAGAAATCGACGCAGGGCATTAAGACGCCACAACGCGAAATCGACCTAATAAAGGACCGTCTGAAGAGCTTGAAGGAGATGTTGCGATGAAAAGCGAAAAGCTGGAACTGGTACGGGGAAGCGGCAATGTGTTTCGCGATCTGGGTTATGCGAATGCGGACGCCGAGCAGTTCAAGGCCATCCTGGCAGCCGAGATTATCAAGGCGCTCGATCGGGAACGCCTGACCGTGCGTGCCGCGCACAGCCGCACGGGGATCGCGGCTGCCGACTTCTCTCGCATCCGCAACGCGAACCTCGGACGGTTCACGGTTGACCGCCTCATGTCGATCCTCACCCGCCTTGGCTCGCGCATTGAAGTGAAGATCAAGGTTCGCCGCGCCGACCCAGTGGAGCTGCTCGTGACCGCGTGAAGTCGCGGGGCGGCGGTTTAAGTGCCTCCCAGCCCCTGGTTTACGTCAGGAGTTTCTCTTCAAATCCCGCTGGGCGATTTTCGCTAGCCGAGTCAATTCTCTCCAACGCTCGTGACCGGATGCATCTTTCGGATCGGGATTTGTGGCTTTCCACGGTCGAACGTCACCTATCAACTTGACGCCGCAAGACTCAGCGACGCCAGACAATACGGAGGCACAAAACTCTTCAAACTTGTTACGCCAAGACCACAACTGTTCGGGCGATATGGTAAATGCGGAATGGGGACGGCCCCCTCCCTTTCGGCATTCGTAGTATCGCCTCCCGTCTTCTTTTGGGTAGCAGAAGGCTCTTCTGACTTGCCACGCCAATAGGTCAGCCGCCTGCAATGGCGGGAGGTCTTTATCGTCTCTAAAATGAATATTCGGCGCAGTTTGTTCCTGTATCAGAAGACGCGATCCTTCATAGAACTGCTGCCCATGCTTCTTGTATTTCTCGTGGTTGTCGAACACAAATTCGATTGGGCCTTCAGAGCCGAATCCTTCAGCAAGCACGAGGCCAGAGAGCGAAACGAACGAAGAGAAAAGGCAGTAATACCAGCTATCCCACTTCTCAGGCACCTTGCCCTTGAAAATCTCGTTATAATCGGATTGCTTCAACCGCACATAGACTGCTTGAATGTCCAGCGACTTAATAACTTCTATCAGGCCGTCAATCTTGGAGTCACGCTCCTGCTCGGTTATACCTGCCCACACACCGTCTGAGCGTAGGCTGTTAGCTTCCACTGCGTGAAAATATGGAACTCTTGGGCTGTGATCTAGAACAGACCGCCACCGCTCATCGAAACACTCCCACGCTGAAACCGAGCCGAGGTAGCCAGCCATAACGAAGTACTTGGTATCGCCAGACCCACTGTCGTCGATAAACGCTTTCAGCACACCTACTCCACAGCGCGAGAACAAATCAGTAATCCGCCCGTGGCTACAATCGTTCGCACTGGCAATGCCAAGCTGCCACGGCCCCTTACGCCCAATCCTCCCACTTGATGCCGCCCATATCTCCGGTTCTGATGAACTGGCGGTGCATGGCGAAGGCGCGGCTGAGCGATTGTGGCGTGTGACCGTGCTTGACGATCTCGATGTATTCGAGCAGTTGCGGGCGGAAGCTCGGGTGAGCGCATTTTTCTATGATGATGCGGGCGCGCGAATGGGGGTCCTGGCCGCGCAGATCGGCTACGCCCTGCTCGGTGATGACCACCTGCACGGAATGCTCGCTGTGATCGACGTGCGTCACCAGCGGCACGATGGTCGAGATCTTGCCGCCCTTGGCGGTCGACGCGCAACTGAAAATCGACAAGTACGCGTTGCGCGTGAAATCGCCCGAGCCGCCGATCCCGTTCATCATCTGCTTTCCTAATACGTGCGTCGAATTGACGTTGCCGAACACGTCCACTTCAATCGCCGTGTTCATCGAGATGATACCCAGGCGCCGCACCACTTCCGGGTTATTGGAAATCTCCTGCGGACGCATCAGGATCTTCGCGCGGAACAGGTTCAATTGATCGACGATGCGCCGCATGGCCGGCGGGCTCAGCGTCAGCGAGCAGGTGGAGGCAAACTTGCACCGTCCGCTTTCGAGCAGATCGACCACCGAATCCTGCAACACCTCCGTGTACATTTCAAAGGCCGGGATTTCGGGCAAGCGGCCGAGCGCGCCCAGCACGCTGTTGGCGACATCGCCCACGCCCGATTGCAGCGGCAGAAAGCTCTTCGGAAGGCGGCCCGCGCGCATTTCCGCCACCAGGAACTCTGCCACGTTCTGGCCGATGGTTTCCGTGGACGGCGTCGGCGGACTGAACGGAGCGCATTCATCGTCCAGATCGGTTTCCACCACGCCCACGATTTTCGATGGATCCACCGTGATCAGCGGCGAGCCGATGCGGTCCGACGCGTGGTAGATGGGGATCTCGTGGCGGTGCGGCGGGTCGGCCGGTTCGTAGATATCGTGCATGCCGAGCAGCGTTGGCGGATGCCGCCGGTTGAGCTCGATCAGGACCTTTCCCGCGCGCCCGACGAACGTCGGCGCCGCACCCACCGAGGTGCTCAACACGATGCCGCCGCCCGGGGTGATGTCGCAAGCTTCCACCACGGCCCAATCCACCGGCCCCAGGAATCCATAGCGCACAATCTGCGGCAGCACCGAAAGGTGCATATCGACAAAGCGCGTTTCGCCCTTGTTGATCGACGAGCGCAGCGCGGCATTCGATTGATACGGAGTGCGGAAGCTGATGGCGGCAGCTTCGGCCAGCGCGCCATCGAGCGACGGGCCGGTGGACGCGCCGGTCAGCACGCCGATCTGAAACTCGCGGCCCGCTTCGTGTTCCTGCTTGGCGCGCCTGGCGACCTCGAGCGGAATCGCCTTCGGCGCGCCGGCCGGCGTGAAGCCGCTGAAACCGACTGTCTGGCCGTGCTGTATGTGGCTGGCGGCCTCTTCCGCCGTCAACTTGGGATATGAAAACGACATAACGAATTATTTCTCCTGCGAACGATAAATGTGTAGTAACTCGCGGCTGGCGGCGAACGGCGTCACCTGACCGCGCCCCACCGCTTCTTCCAGTCCCGGCAGCCGCGCCGAGACGCCCTGGTGGCCGCGGAACGAATCTTCCAGGCCCATCGAAACCAGCTCACGCATCCATTCGAGCGCCTGCCGGCTGCGCCGCGCGGCCAGGTGGCCGGATGCTTCGAGCTTCGCGCGGTGCTCCAGCACCATGTCCCAGGTTTCGCCGATGCCTTCGCCCTGCAGCGCCGAACAGGTGAGCACGCGCGGCGTCCAGCCATCGGCCGACGCGGGAAACAGATGCAGCGCGTTCGAATACTCCACGCGCGCGCGTTCGGCCTTGCGCCGGTTGTCGCCGTCGGCTTTGTTGATCGCCATGCCGTCGATCATTTCGATGATGCCGCGCTTGATGCCTTGCAGTTCGTCTCCCGCGCCGGCCAGCATCAGCAGCAGGAAGAAATCCGTCATCGACCGGACGGCGGTTTCCGATTGGCCCACTCCCACCGTTTCCACCAGCACGTTCTCGAATCCGGCGGCCTCGCAGAGCAAAATGGTTTCGCGCGTGCGTCGCGCCACGCCGCCCAGGTGCCCGCGCGAAGGCGACGGCCGGATGAAGGCGCGTTCCTCGACGCTGAGCCGCTCCATGCGAGTCTTGTCGCCGAGGATGCTGCCGCCCGAAATGGGGCTGGACGGATCGACGCTCAGCACGGCCACGCGCTCGCCGCGTTCGCGGATCAGGTGCATGCCCAGCGCGTCGATGAAGGTGCTCTTGCCAACGCCCGGCACGCCAGTAATACCAACGCGCCGCGATTTGCCCGTCGCGGGCAGAATCGAATCGAGCATCCGCGCCGACAGCTCGCCATCGGCCGCCAGGTCGCTTTCCACCACCGTGATGGCGCGCGCCAGAGTGACGCGGTCGCCGCGCAGAATGCCTTCGGTGTACCGTTCGAGCGGCAACCGCCCGCGCCGGTGATGAGTCGCGCTAGCCGGCATTGCTTCCGCTCGCGCTGCAAGGTAGGACAGACCATCGCTTTTCGTGGTCTGTCATGCCTCGCCGAAATGCCGAACGCTGACAGACGACAAGAACCGATCGTCTATCCCACTTCTGACTACGCCGCACGCGTCGTACCCATCAGCGCATGAAGAATTTTCTGTGCGCACACCGGGATCACGGTGCCGGGACCAAACACGTTGGCCACGCCCGCCTTTTCGAGAAAATCGTAATCCTGCGGCGGAATCACGCCACCGACGACAACCAGTATGTCCTCGCGGCCGAACTTGCGCAACTCGGAGATCACTTCCGGCACCAGCGTTTTATGTCCGGCCGCCAGGCTGGATACGCCGAGCACGTGTACATCGTTCTCCACCGCCATCCGCGCCGCTTCAATCGGTGTTTGGAATAGCGGCCCGACGTCCACGTCGAAACCGAGATCGGCGAAGGCCGTGGCAATCACCTTGGCGCCGCGGTCGTGTCCATCCTGGCCCATCTTGGCGATCAGAATGCGCGGCCGGCGCCCTTCCGCCTTGCCGAATTCCTCCGCCAGCTTGTGCGCTTTCTGGAATTCCGGATCGCTCTGGCTCTCGGACGAATACACGCCCGAAATGGTCCGATTGACCGCCTGATAACGTCCGTATACTTTTTCGAGCGCAGTCGAAATCTCGCCCAATGTGGCACGCGCGCGCGCCGCCTTCACACCCAGTTCCAGCAGGTTGCCTTCACCGCTGGCCGCGCTCGCCGTCAATGCCGCCAGCGCCGCTTCCACCGCGCCGTTGTCGCGGGCCGCGCGCACTTGCGCCAGGCGCCGTAGTTGCGAATCGCGCACCGCGCCGTTATCCACTTCGAGTGTGTCGATGTGTTCCTCGCGCCCGGTCTGGTACCGGTTCACGCCGACGATGATCTCGCGGCCGGAATCGATGTACGCCTGGCGCCGCGCAGCCGCTTCTTCAATCCGCATCTTCGGAATGCCGGTCTCGATCGCCTTGGCCATTCCGCCCAGGCTTTCGACTTCCTGAATGTGATGCCACGCCTTATGCATCAGCTCGTGCGTCAGGCTTTCGACGTAATAGCTGCCAGCCCACGGATCGACCGCGCGTGTGATGCCGGTTTCCTGTTGCAGGTAGATTTGCGTGTTGCGCGCAATGCGTGCGGAAAAATCCGTCGGCAGCGCGATGGCTTCGTCGAGCGCATTCGTGTGCAGCGATTGCGTGTGCCCCAGCACCGCCGCGAGCGCCTCCACGGCCGTGCGCGCCACGTTGTTATACGGGTCCTGCGCGGTGAGACTCCAGCCGGAAGTCTGCGAATGCGTGCGCAGCGCCATCGACTTGGGGTTCTTCGGGTTGAATCCATGGATCAACTTCGCCCAGAGCACGCGTGCCGCGCGCAGCTTGGCGATCTCCATGAAGTGATTCATTCCGATGCCCCAGAAGAAGCTCAGCCGCGGCGCGAACGCGTCCACATCCAAACCCGCCGCGATGCCCGTGCGCACGTATTCCACACCGTCCGCCAGCGTGTAGCCCAATTCGATGTCGGCCGTCGCGCCGGCTTCCTGCATGTGGTAGCCGCTGATCGAAATGCAGTTGAACTTCGGCAAACGTTCCGCCGAGTAGCGGAAGATGTCGCCGATGATCCGCATCGAAGGCGTCGGCGGATAGATGTATGTGTTGCGGACCATGAACTCCTTCAGAATGTCGTTCTGAATGGTTCCGGTCAATTGCTCCGGCTTCACGCCCTGCTCTTCGGCCGCCACGATGTAGAACGCCATCACCGGCAGCACGGCGCCGTTCATGGTCATTGACACCGACATCTGTCCAAGCGGAATCTGGTCGAAGAGAATCTTCATGTCTTCGACACTATCGATCGCCACGCCCGCTTTGCCGACGTCGCCCACTACCCGCTCGTTATCGGAATCGTAGCCGCGATGAGTGGCCAGGTCGAACGCCACCGAAAGGCCCTTCTGCCCGGCGGCGAGATTGCGCCGGTAAAAAGCGTTCGATTCTTCGGCGGTCGAAAAACCCGCGTACTGTCGAATCGTCCATGGTTGCAACGCGTACATGGTCGAATACGGCCCGCGCAGAAACGGCGGCACGCCGGCGGCATACTGCAAGTGCTCCATCGCGTAGAGATCGCTGGCCGTGTAGACCGGCTTCACCGCTATCCGCTCCACCGTCATCCAATCCTCGGTGGGCGTGGCAGCGGAGGCAGCGCCGGGTTTCGGCTGGTAGTCGATTTTCGAAAAATCCGGTTTCATCGCTTACTCCTCCATCCCCAGCCGCTTCTGCCACTCGCTGAGGGTTTGGACGGCGTCGCTTTGTATATGGATGAAGCCCGCCACCCCGGCGGCCTTCAACGCGTCGATTTGCTCCTTCGGGTTGCCCGCCACAATCACCGGCACACCGGCGGCCGCGCACACTTCCTGCGCCAGCGCCAGGTATTCCGCGTCGGAGCTGCACAGCACGATCAGATCCGCGCCCGCGCCCACGTACTCTTCCGCCTCGACCACATCGAAGCCGGCGCAGCCGAAGAAGTTGAAGCTGAAATTCGAGCGCACCATGCGCATCTTCAGATCGCCGCGCATGAGCAGCAGCACCTTGGGAACTCGGCCCGTCTTCGCCGCGTGCCGTTCCGTGCGGCGGCGGATCTTTTCGAACGCTTCGGCCAGGCGATACGGCGGAAACGCCGCGCTGCGCTCTGCCGGCGCGGTCGCTCCGGCCGTCTTCTCTTTCAAGTCGGGGAAATTGTTGACGCCCACCAGCGTGCGGTAGCGCGAGGCCACCGCCTTCTGTAGCTTGGCTCGGCTGGTTTCCAGAGCCTTGGCGATCGCGCCCGATTCGACCGCCTTGCCATAACCGCCGGCGGCTTCCACTTGCTGGAACAGCTTCCACGCCGCGCGCGCCAGCGAATCGGTCAGCGCTTCGACGTAATAAGAACCGCCCGCCGGATCCGCCACCGCGTCCACGTGCGCTTCATGCCGCAGGATGCGGCCCACGTTCACCGCCAGGTGCTGGTCGAAGCCGAACGGCTCGACCGTCAGCTTGTCGCAGCCGCCTACTGCCGCCGCCAGCCCTTCCGTGGTCACACGCAGCAGATTGGTGTAACGGTCATACACACTCTTATTCAGGCGCGTCGTGCGCGCATGAATGCGGGCCAGCGCGCTTTGCGGGTCGGCCGGTCCAAACGCCGCAACCGCTTGCGCCCAGATCAGCCGCGCCGCGCGTAGCTTAGCGATTTCGAGAAAATAGGTCGAGCCGATCGAGTAAACGAATTCGATGGACCGCGCGGCTTCGTCCACTGTGCCGGTGGCCGCGAGCGCGGTCAGCCGCTCGACGCCCGCCGCCAGCGCAAATCCAAGTTGCTCGACGGCGTTGCCGCCAGCTTCGGCCAGTTCGTCGGCGCGAATCGCATTCGGCCCGGTTGGAATCGCATCGGAGCTCTCGAACGGCTTGCCGCTGCCGCGTGCGAAAGGAAACTGCCCCGGCGCGGTTTCGGTCTGCGCTTCCAGGCCGGCCATGTTCTCGGCGCGGTAGTATGGCCGCACGGGGATGCCTTCATCGGTGCGCCACACCAGCTTCTTCTCGTAGTCGGCGCCCTTCAGATCTTTCGCGACGGCCGCTTCCCAAGCGGCGGTCGGCACCGCCGGGAAGTCCTGACCGAGGTTCAGAATTTCGCCACCGGGGAGACTTGCATCTTGTGGGGCAGGCGCTTTCGCCTGCCAACCAGTTGCATCCTCAGGCATGGCTGCCCTCCTCCACCACCTCCACCAGGTAACCGAACGCAGCGGTTTCCGTGGTCTTGGGATGGATGAAGAAGACGGTGGTGCCGCGCGAGCCTTTGCGCGGCGCTTTGTCGATGATCTTGAATCCCTTTTCCTTCAGATAGTCGAACGCCCGCTGAATGCCGGAAACGCGCAGCGCGATGTGCGCCAGGCCGCCGCGTCCGCCGTTCTTTTCGATCTGCTTCGCTACCGGCGATTCGGGCGTCAACGGCTCCAGCAATTGCACCAGGTTGGGACCGTCGCCCACCTGCAGCAGCACCTCGCGCACCTGGTCGCCGCCGAGCACGTCTTCGCGATGCACTTCGCGGAAACCCATCGCCTGGTACGCCGCCACGTGCGCTTCCAGCTCGCCCGGCCGCACCGACACGGCCACATGATCGAAAAACAAAAAACCGGGGATTTGTTTCAATTCGTCGCTCATCATTCGAACTCCACAACCACCTGGCCGCTCTGCACACTTTCGCCGGCGTTGACCTTGACGGCAGCCAGCTTGCCGGAAACCGGAGCGGTGATATTCGTTTCCATCTTCATCGCCTCGAGCACCAGCAGAACATCGCCCACCTGGATGCTCTGGCCCGCGTGCGCCATCACCCGAACTACGTTGCCGGAAACCGGGCTGCGGCATACTTTCTCTTCGTTGACCGCGCCACCCTGCGGGGGCGGAGCGGGAAGCGGCGCGGCTGGAACGCGCACGGGCGCCGATTCCATCACGTACCCGCGCGGCGCCTGGCTGGGAGCGTCCGGCTCCGCGGCTTCCACGTCCACTTCGTAAGTCTTTTCGTCGATCTTGATGTTTAGCTTCACGGCCTAGTCCTGATTAGAAAAGTCTGTGCGATGCCTGGATCGACACGCGTCCTTGTTGGGCCCATGCCGACGACGTGATGAGGCGGATCTGCCGCACGTGTACCCGCACTCCGAAATATGCCGCCAAGGCGGCCGAAATGGCCAGTAGATCCTCTTCGCCGATCGGCTCCGGACCGGCCGGCGTTTCCGCCGCTGCCGGCACTTCTTTGGTAATTTCCGTGGCAGCCGCGGCCACAACCGGCGCGGCCTGCGTTTCCAGATGCACTACTCTCTCCGCCAACGTCGCCAGTTCGGCGCGAATCTCGCGAATCAGAGTCTCCAGATCGCTGGTCTTAATCTTGGTCGCCATCTTCGCCCTCGCTCTACAGTGGCATCAGCCCGTGCTTCTTGGGCGGCCGCAGTTCGCGCTTGGTACCCAGATATTCGAGCGCGCGTGCCACGTGCCGGCGGGTCAGCGCCGGTTCGATCACCGCATCCACCAGGCGGCGCCCGGCGGCCACGTAGGGATTGGAGAACGCCTCGCGGTAGCGCGCGATCAATTCCTTGCGCCGCTCGACTTTGTTCTCGGCTTCCTGAATTTCCTTGCGGAACACGATCTCCGCCGCTCCCTCCGCGCCCATCACGGCTACTTCCGCCGTCGGCCATGCGAACACCCGGTCCGCTCCCAGGTCCTTGCCGCACATCGCCAGGTACGCACCGCCGTAGCACTTGCGCAGTATCACCGTGATTTTGGGAACCGTGGCCGCCGAATACGCGAACAGCATCTTGGCGCCGTGGCGAATGATGCCGCCGTGCTCCTGCTGCACGCCCGGCAAAAAGCCCGGCACATCCACGAATGTCAGCAGCGAGATATTGAACGCGTTGCAGAAGCGGATGAAGCGCGAAGCCTTGCTCGAAGCATTGATATCCAGCGCGCCAGCCATCACGGCCGGCTGGTTGGCGATCACGCCCACCGTGCGCCCGTTGATCCGCGCAAAGCCGATCACGATGTTCTGCGCGAAACCGGATTGCACTTCCAGGAAATCGCCGAAGTCCACCACCGCCAGAATCACCTGGCGAACGTCGTAGCCTTTCTTTCCATCCACCGGCACCATGTCTTCGAGCGCCGCGTTGGGATCCACGTTGACGTCGCCCGGCACTTGCGGCGGATCCTCCATATTGTTGTTCGGCAGAAAGCTGAGCAGCTTCTGGCACAGCGCCACGGCGTGCTGGTCGTTCTCCGCGATGAAGTGGATAACACCTGAATTGACCATGTGCGCTTCCGGACCGCCCAGTTGCTCGGCGGTAACGGTCTCGCCGGTCACTTGCTTGATCACCTGCGGTCCGGTAATGAACATCTGCGCCAGGCGGGTTTGAATGATGAAATCGGTGAGCGCCGGGCTGTACGCCGCGCCGCCCGCGCAGGGTCCGCAGATCAACGAAACCTGGGGGACCGCGCCCGAAAGCATCACGTTGGAGTAGAACACCTTGCCGTAGCCGGACAGCGAGTCGATGCCTTCCTGCACACGCGCGCCGCCGGAATCGTTGATGAAAACAAACGGAGAGCCCGTCTTCAGCGCCATCTGCATGACTTCAGCGACCTTGATCGAATGGACTTCCCCGGCCGCGCCGCCCATCACCGTGAAGTCCTGGCTGGCTAGGTGAATCAGGCGTCCGCCCACCGAAGCCGCGCCGGTTACCACGCCGTCGGCGGGCATGCTCTTCCCTTCCATGCCGAACATGGTAGCGCGGTGCTCGGCGAACAGGCCGTTCTCTTCGAAGCTTTCTGGATCGACCAGCGCGTCGATCCGCTCGCGCGCGGTCAGCTTCCCCGACTTGCGGTGCTTTTCCAGCTTGTCCGCCCCGCCGCCCAGCATCACCGCTTCGCGCCGCCGCTTCAGTTCTTCGATCTTCTCTTGCATTGCTGTGGTGGTCATATTTCGAGCTCTCGTCGTTTTGGCTAAGTCAATTCCGGCTTACCGCGCCGGCTTACGCCGGCGATACGGTCACCTTGTGGGTGTGGCCGTTCAGCTTCACGTCGTAAGTAATCGTAGTGGTCACCGGGCCCTTCCCGTTATCCGCCGCCGGAGCCGCGGCCGGAGCTGGCGCGGGCGCCGCCGCCGGATCCTTGCCCAGGTTCTTCGGCCCCTTCGCGCGCGTGGGGAAGAACTTCGGCGCGACACCCGGGAACATCGCGTAAGTGAGTACGTCTTCGTCCGACCCGTTGCAACCCTCGAGCGCCAGCGCCGCCGACCGCAACTCCTGCCATTCCGGCTTCAGCAGATCCGCCGGGCGGGTGCTGATGGGCTGCTTGTTGGTCTGCTTGGCGGCCAGTTCCACCACATGGCGGTTGCGCCGGCCCAGCGTTTCGCCGTAGTAGCCCAGCATGATGTCGGCGAACTCGCCGGTCAGCACCTTGTAACGGCCCATCATCACATTGAACACCGCCTGCGTCCCGATGATCTGGCTCGATGGCGTCACCAGCGGTGGAAAGCCCGCGTCCTCGCGCACCCGCGGCACCTCCTCCAGCACTTCCTTCATCCGGTCGCCCGCCTTCTGCTGCTTGAGCTGGCTTTCCAAATTCGAAATCATGCCGCCCGGAATCTGGCTGTCGAAGATCTCCGTGTCCACGCCCGTGATGTTGGAGAGGAATTCCTTGTAGCGCGGGCGGATCTTGTCGAAATGCGTCTTGATCGCCAGCAGCCGCTTCTTGTCCACGCGGGTAGAGTACGGCGTGCCCTCCAGCATCTCCATCAGGCTTTCGGTGGGGTTGTGGCCAGGGCCCAGACTGAGCGAACTGATCGACGTATCCACGCAGTCCGCACCCGCCTCGATGGCCTTCATCAGGCTCACCATGGTTACTCCGGTGGTGGCATGCACATGTACGTGTACGCGTGTCTCTTCGCCGCACGCCTGCTTGATGGCTTTCACCAGGTCGTAGGCCGGTTGCGGCTTCAACAGCGCCGCCATGTCCTTGATGCAGATCGAATCGCAACCCAGCTCCAGCAGCCGCTCCGCCATCTCGACGAAACCGGTGATGGTGTGCAACGGGCTGACCGTGTAACAGATGGTGCCCTGCGCGTGCTTGCCCGCGCGCTGCACGGCCGCCACCGCCCGCCGCACGTTGCGGATATCGTTCAGCGCATCGAACACGCGGAACACGTCCATCCCGTTCAATGCCGCCTTCTCCACGAAGCGGTCCACCACCGTGTCTTCGTAATGCCGGTAGCCCAGCAGATTCTGCCCGCGCAACAGCATCTGCAACCGCGTGTTGGGCATCAGCTTGCGGAACGTGCGCAGACGCTCCCACGGATCTTCGTTGAGGAAACGGATGCAGGCGTCGAACGTGGCGCCGCCCCAACATTCAGCCGACCAAAAGCCCGCCTTATCTATGTCCTCGCAGGCCGGAATCATGTCTTCCATCGCCATCCGCGTAGCTAACAGGCTCTGATGGCCGTCCCTAAGTATAAGTTCAGTGATATCTATAACCTTCGTCATTACATAACCTCAATAACCCTCAGCGGAAACCATTTGGTGTCGCAGGAGTGCTGGAAATGATCTACTCTATTATCCCTCGAAACCGGCCAAATTGGGGATAAAAAGATGCGGGGATCTCGAATCGAAATCATGAATAGTGATGGCAGGGAAGGACTTGTTAACGTTTTCCTCGCCCACCACCGCAGTCATTTTGCGGCAGTTTTTCACACGATGACGATATTATCGGCAGGGCTTATTTGCGTAACCAATTCCGGAACGTTGGGACTGATTCGGTTCGCAGCATGGTTGGCGCGCAAACGCCCGCACTCAGTCTTCGACGAACGACTTTAGCCGGGCTAGTGCCTGATCCCACTGCCCGGAAACGAGATCGAGGTACCTCTTAATCTCTTTCATCGGTTGCGGATCGAATTTGAATAGCTTCTGGCGGCCCGCACGAACCCCATGCACGATGCCGGCGCCCTCCAGCACGCGAAGATGCTTGGTGATGGCCTGCCGGGTCAGTTCGGAGCCCCCGGTCAACTGGGAAATCGAGCGGGGCCGCCCTACGGAGAGCTTCGCAACCAGCGATAGCCGGGTCTCGTCGCCCAGCGCGGCGAAGACAGGTGCGTGCGCCCTCCGTTTGTCGGCAACACTGCTAGGGCCTTTGTGCGACATAGCCTTCAATGTTTTTCATCTGCTCCGTCCAACCTCCGTCATTCCTGCGGAATGCTTCGAGGCGGCGTTCGCTGGGGATCTTGTCGAAGCCGGACTCCGTGAGCAGGAGAAGCGTGCCGCCGGCGGTCTTCTCCAGCTTGAATTCGACCAGCGTGGGCGTCTCCTTCGAATAGTCCACTTTGGTGTCGACCGAATATGGGTGCCAGGTGAAGGAAAAAAACCGTTCCGGCTCGATCCTCTGCACGAGGACCTCCCATTTTATGTGCTCGTAGCCAGGGTGGGTAATGTGGCCACGCGAAACCTCACCCGCTACGAATGGGCCGTCCAGTTTCACGCGAAACCACTCGCCAAATTCGCGGTAGTCCGTCAGTGCGCGCCAAACCCGCGAGACCGGCGCCTTAAGTTCAATACGCTTCTCGATTCGATCATCCATCTTAAGCAACCTCTAGGTTGCATATTAACCTGGCCTAACCCAAAGAGCAACCGTGTGGTTGCTCTTTGGAGGACTGCTTGGCCCGGCGTTCGAATGACTGGAATCTGCGACTTGGCCACACGCAGCGGGGCCAGTGCCGCTTCTCAGTGCGCGTGCCCTTCGTGTCCTTCCGCGGACACGGGTATCGCGCAGCCGTTTTCGGAGATGGCGCAGGTGGCATGCTCGAACTGCACCGTGCTATGGAAGATGTGGAACCGTTCGGCCAACACCTGGTTCAGCCGGCGCAGCACGATATCGCTGGCCGACGCCGGGATATCGGCGATCGTCACGTGGCAGCTCAACGCGCGCGTGCTCGAGCCGAGGCTCCAGATGTGCAGATCATGAACATCCAGCACGCCTTCCACGTCCCGCATGGTCGCGATCACGCCACTCAGGCTCAGCCCGCGCGGCAGACCCTCCAGCAAGATGTTCAGCGCCTCGCGAATGATCCCCCACGCCGTCCATACGATCAGCACCGCAATCAGAATCGAAAGCCCCGGATCGATCTGCCGCCAGCCTGTGAAGCGTATGGCCGCGGCGCCAATCACGATGGCAATCGAGCCGAGCGCGTCGCCCAGCATGTGGATGAACGCGCTACGCACATTGAGATCGTTCCGCGAACTCGCCCGCAGCGCCAGCATCACGCCGCCGTTCACCAGCAGGCCCAGCGCCGCCACCGCCATCATGATCCACTCGCTCACCGGCGCCGGGTGGCGCAGCCGCTCCACGCTTTCCCAGACGATCCAGACCGACAGCGCCACCAGCGTCAGCGCGTTGACGAATGCCGCCAGCACGCCTGCGCGGTGATAGCCGTACGTCTTGACCTCATCGGCCGGCTTGGACTGGAAGTACACGCCGAACCAAGCCAGCAGGAGCGCTAGCGCGTCGGTGAAGTTGTGGCCTGCGTCGGAAACCAGCGCCAGCGAGTGGGCTCGCATGCCGGCCACCGCCTCCACCGTCACGAAAACCAGCGTGGCCACCAGCGACCAGCGCAAAACGCCGCCCGCGTCCATGCTGTGTGAATGAGAGTGACCGTGCGAGTGCAAATCGGTTCCTTGCGGCGGGGGCAGATATTAGCCCGCGACGCCCCTACTCTCTATCTTAACCGGCTGGCTACTCGTATACCTCTCGCCGGTGCGCGATCCGCGTGACGCTGACCAGGCCTTCCGCGTCGTCGATGATATAGAGGACACGCCAGTCGCCCACTCGAACGCGCCAGTGATCCCTGGAGCCCTTCAGCTTCTTACATCCCGCGGGCCGGGGATCGTCCGCTAGCGTCAGAATCTTCCGGTCAACGCGAGCGAACATCACGTCGTCGAGCGCGTCCAATTCCTTTTGCGCCGACTGCTTGACGACGAGAGAGTACCTAGCCACGTGGGCGTGTGCGTTTCAGACGAGTCGCGCGGTATTGCTCGTAGGGAATGCCCTTTTCCTTTCGGCGCGACTCCGAAATCAGCCCGTCCTCAAAGTCTTTCCAGGCCGCCCCGTGTTTCTTGAGGTCGATGAGCACACCCACCTTGTGGCCCTTCTCATCGGTAACAAACTGGATTCCGGTCACGGCTCCATTCTCCTGCGGACGACCGCATCGACACACTGCGCCGTCACCCTTATTCTATGACACCGCTGGAATCGCGAGCGAGCAGATTCCCTGGGGGGCGTTCCCATCCCGTATCAGACCACGGGCCGCGCTGGATTCTCTCGAAGCCAATCTACAGCGGCGGCGACCACGGTGCGGCGGAAGCTGTCATCCACCTGAATGAACCCATCCGGCGAGATGCCCGGCAACTGGAAGAGCGATTTCAATTCCTCGGCGGCCCCACTGGAACCGAGGTATATCCCGTACAGGTCACGATAGCCCTCATACGGGTCACGGATTCCGTCCGCCATTGCCTGCAACACGCCGCGCGCTGTGTCGAGAGTCCGCGCCCTTCGTTCCGCCACGCGCAGGCGTCGATTGTGAATCATACTCCATCCAGTCTGCCGCGCCGTCCTACGCGCCGGCCCGGCCGATCATTCCCAGCACCGCGTTGACGATCACGGCGGCCATACCGACCGGAATGGCGATCTTCCAGCCGATGTTCATCAACTGGTCGTAGCGAAAGCGCGGGAAAGTGCCGCGAAACCAGATCAGCAGATAAATGATGCAGGAAATCTTGAACAGGAACCAGAACAAGCCGATCACCGCATGGTTTACCACCGGAACGGCGAACAGGCCGCCGAGCCCCACCAGCGTCAGCGCCACCAGCACGAGGAGTATGCGATGCAATGGATACGGCAGGCGTTTCACCAGCGGAAACGTAAGCGCGCCAGAGCCGACGAACAGCACCACCGGGAACACCGCGTTGAACGGTATTTCGAGCCACGTAACGTTCGGGAACGGCCGCAGCCAGCCGCCCAGGAACAGCGTCACGGCCACGCCGGCAACCACCAGCAGGTTAGCGTATTCGGCGAGAAAATAGAGCGCCCAACGAAAGCCGCTGTATTCAGTGTGGAAGCCCGCCACCAGCTCCGATTCGGCTTCCGGCAGGTCGAACGGCGCACGGTTGGTTTCCGCCGTGGCGGAGACGATGTAGACCACGAACGGCACGATCATGAAGCCGTAGTTGGCGAATACGCCCCAAACGCCGTGCTTCCATTGCGCCTGGACGATGCCTTGCATGCTGAGCGTGCCGGACACCATCACCGCCGATAGTAACGCGAACGACAACGCCACTTCGTAACTCACCAGTTGCGCCGCGCTGCGCAGCGCGCCCATCAGCGAATAATGGCTGTTGGAAGCCCAGCCGCCGAGGATGATACCCAGCACGCCCACCGCGGAGGTGGCCGAGATCACCAGCAGACCGACATTCACGTCCGCCACATAGATCGTGCGCGCCAGCGGCAGCATGGCGATTGCCGTTAGCCCGGTGACGGTGGAAATCATCGGCGCGAACCAGAAGATGCCGCGATCGGCGCCGGTGGGAATGATGTCTTCCTTGAGCAAAAGCTTCAAAGCGTCGGCGATCGGTTGCAGCAGGCCGTGCGGCCCCACGCGCATGGGCCCAAGGCGCACCTGAAAATCGGCCAGCACTTTCCGCTCGACCAGCGTCAAATAGCCGGCGATCAGCGGAACCAGACCGACGATGGCCAGCGTCACCACCACCGGCATGAACAACGGATTGGAGAAGATTGCTTGCATAGCGTCCTTACCGCAACAGCGAAGTTTGCGCCAGCTTCAGAAATGGCTCCGGATAAACGCCGATGGCCAGGGTAAAGAAGCCAGTCGCAGCCAGCGCCATGCGCAGCCCGAGGCTGGTGGCCAACGGCGCCTTTTCGATCTCCTCGCGTGTGAACATGCTGCGCACGATCTTGAAGTAGTAGTAAATCGCCACCGCGACGTAGAGCGTGGCGATGACGGCCAGCGCGTAGTGCCCGGTCTGGATCAGCGCCAGGAAAATATAATACTTGCCCAGGAAACCGGCGGTGGGCGGGATGCCGGCCAGCGAGAGCAGGAAGATCAGCATCAGCACGGCGTGCGCCGGGCTCTTTTGCATCAGGCCGGCGATATCGTCCAGATTCTCGCCGACGATGTTCTTCCGCCGCAGCGAGATCAACACCAGGAACGCACCCAGGTTCATGAAGGTGTAGACCATCACGTAAACCGCGATACCGTTGATGCCAGTCTGATTGCCGGCCACCAGGCCGAGCAGCATGTACCCGGCGTGCGAAATCGAGCTGTAGGCGAGCAGGCGCTTAATATTGGTCTGGTTGATGGCGGCCAGGTTGCCGATGGTGAGCGTGGCCACCGCAACCACCGCCAGCAGCGGCTCCCAGGCGGCCCGCGAGGCGGCCAGCGGGCCCAGGAAAATGCGCAACAAGAAAGCGATGGAAGCGGCTTTTGAAGCCACCGAGAGATACGCCGTCACCGTGGTGGGCGCGCCTTCATAGGCATCGGGCGCCCACATATGGAAGGGCACCACGGATATCTTGAAGAACAGTCCCGCGGCCGTGGTGGTCATCGCCAGAAACACAATCGGGTCCCACGCGGACAACGCGGAAAGCCGGTTCGCGATGTCGGCCAGCTTGGTGGATCCGGTCAGGCCGTACATCACCGAAAAGCCGTACACCAGCAGGCCGGTCGAAAAAGCGCCCAGCAGCAGATACTTCATCGCCGCCTCGTTCGAGCGCTTATCGGTGCGCAGGAAGCCGACCATCACGTAGAAGCACAGCGCCATCAACTCCAGGCCGATGAACAGCGTGATCAAGTCGGTGCCGCTGGCCAGGAAATACATGCCCGACTGCGCGAACAGGAGCAGGCTGTAATATGCGCCGTGATGTTCGCCAGCGACTTCCAGGTACTTATACGACGCGATCGCGACGATCACCGCCGCGATTAGGAAGATCCAGTTGAAAAAAATGGCGAAGCCATCCACCGTGACCGATCCACCGAAGCCGGGAATCGAGCCGTCCGGCGCCAGGTGCAGTTGCTGCTTCCACAAACCCATGCCGGCGAAAACTTCCGCCGCCAAGACGAGGAGCACCATCCGCCGCCGGTACTGCGGACCGCCGAACAGGAAATCCTCGAAGGCGTCGAAGATCAGAATGGCGCAGCCGAACAACGCCAATTGCACGGCCGGCATGATGGTGAGGTAGTCGGTGGACGTGAAGAACTGGCTGAACGGGTTCACCGCGCACCTCCATTGCTCGCCAGGATGCCATCCCGATCAGCGACCGTCAGGGACTTTGAAGGATTCGGGCCGGCCGGCGGGTTGACAGGCGGATCGTCGGTCCCGCTTTGCCGGGCGAGTGGGGCAGGCGCTTTCGCCTGCCAACCGGCCTGCTGCTGGGCATCAAAATATCCTGGCCGTACCCGCTCGACAATTTGCGTCACCGGCTGCCGCAGCACGTCGAAAAACGGTTTCGGATAAACGCCGATCCAGATCGCCCACGCGATCAGCGGCAGGAACACAGCCACTTCGCGCAGATTCATATCGCGCAGGATCAGGTTCTTTGCGTTGGTGATCTGGCCCAGCATGGTGCGCTGGTATAGCCACAACAGGTACGCGGCGCCAAGAATGAGTCCGCTCACCGCGAACGCCGCCCAGATGCGGTTGGCTTCGAACGCGCCCTGCAAAATCGTGAATTCGCCGACGAATCCGTTGAGCAGCGGCAGCCCCGCCGAACTGAGCATGGCAATCGCGAAGATGATCGCGAAGCGCGGCATGACGTGCGCCAGACCACCGTATTCCTTGATCTCGCGCGTGTGCCGCCGCTCGTAAATGACGCCGATCACCAGGAAGAGCATGCCGGTTGAAATGCCGTGGTTGATCTGCTGCAATACGCTGCCGGCGATTCCGTTCGGGTTCAGCGAAAAAATCCCCAGCGTGCAGAAGCCCAGGTGGCTGACCGAAGAGTACGCCACCAGTTTCTTCCAATCCTGCTGCATCAGGCTCACCAGCGCGCCATAGACGATGCCGATGATCGAGAGCACCGCCAGAACTTGCACGATGGTTTGATCGACAGACGCTCCGGGCAGCAGCGGTAGAGAGAAACGCAGGAAACCGTAAGTGCCCATCTTCAGCAAGACGGCGGCCAGGATCACCGAGCCCGCCGTGGGCGCCTCGACGTGCGCATCCGGCAGCCAGGTGTGGAACGGGAACATAGGAACCTTGATCGCGAAGCCGAGGAAGAAAGCCCAGAAAACCCATTGCTGCAAGTTGAGCGACAGGTGGAGTTTCATCAGCTCTGAGATCTCAAACGTGTAGAAACCGAACTGCGTGTTGTGCTGGAAGTAGAGAGTCAGAATGCCGAGCAGCATCAGCACCGAGCCGGCCAGCGTGTACAGGAAAAACTTAATGGCGGCGTACAGCTTGCGCGGACCGCCCCAGATACCGATGATGAAGTACATCGGCACCAGCACCAGTTCCCAGAAGACGTAGAACAGGAAGAAATCGAGCGAGATAAAGACGCCGATCATGCCAGTCTGCAAGAGCAGGAACATGGCGTAATATCCCTTGACGCGGTCCTGCACCGCCGACCAGGAACACAGCGTGGCGATGAAGCCCATCAGGGTCGTGAGCATCACCAGCAGCAGGCTGATTCCGTCCATGCCGACGTGATAGTGCGCGCCTAAGGACGGAATCCAGTCGAAGTGCTCCTCAAATTGAAAGCCGGCGAGACTCTTGTCAAACCGGAACACCAGCGGCAGAGAGACCAGAAAACCAGCCAGGCTGATCAGGTTGGCCCAAACGCGTATGAGATTCTTCTGCGCAGCCGGAATGAGAAGCAACACCGCGAGGCCGGCCAGCGGAGTCAGTAGAATGATGCTGAGGATGTGCTGGTCCATAGGTTACCTCGCGATGTAGTACCCCAGAAATGTCAGTAACCCAACCACTACGAACAAGGCGTAAGTCTGCACTCGGCCGCTCTCGATCAGGCACGCCGGGTAAGACAGTAGCTTGACGGAAAACGAAGTGAAGCGCACCGCGCCATCGACGATCCAGGTATCCCACCACATGGAGAGCGTGGCGCTCGCGCGCGTCAGCCAGCCCGCGCCGTTGACGCCGCCATCGACAACCTTGCGGTCGAATTCCCCCATGGCGCTGCCGCCGCCCTTGCACAATCCATTGACGAACAGAAAATCGTAGATTTCGTCCACGTACCACTTGTTATAGAGAACGGTGTGCAGCGGCTTGAAGCGCGCCAGGATGCGATCCGGAATGTCCGGACGCTTCGAGTAAAGATAATAGGCCAGCGAGATTCCGCCCGCCGCGACGGCCACGGAAAGGATCATCAGAGACCATTCGGTGGATGCGGGATGCTCGCTCTCGGGGCCGCTGAGCGCGAACATCGGCTCGAGCCAGCGCGGAAACGCGCGGAAGCCTTCGCCAAAAACCGTCCACAGTTTGGGCACACCCAGCCAGCCGCCGAGCACGCTGCCCGCGGCCAATGCGATCAGCGGCCAAGTCATCACCGCCGGCGATTCGTGTACGTGCGCGGCCACTTCCGGCTTCACGCGCGACTGGCCGTAGAACGTCATGTTCATCAGCCGCCACATATAGAACGCCGTCATCGCCGCCGTCACCAGGCCCACCGTCCACAGTGCCATCGAGCCCTTGGGCGAACTGAACGCCTGCCACAGAATCTCATCCTTGGAAAAGAACCCAGCCAGACCAGGAATGCCGGCGATCGCTACCGAACCCACCCACATGGTCCAGTGCGTCACCGGAATCTTCTTCCGCAGTGCGCCCATGTAGCGCATGTCCTGCTCGCCGCCCATGGCGTGAATCACCGAGCCCGAACCGAGGAAGAGCAGTGCCTTGAAGAACGCATGTGTGAACAGGTGGAAGATGGCCACCCAATACGCACCCACGCCGAGCGCCAGGAACATATAGCCGAGTTGACTGACAGTCGAGTACGCCAGCACACGTTTGATATCGTTCTGCACCAGTGCGATGGTGGCGGCAAAAATCGCCGTGAACGCGCCGATCCCGGCAACCCACGCACAGGCCACTGGCGCCAACTGGAACAGCGCCGAGGACCGCGCCACCATGTACACGCCAGCCGTCACCATGGTGGCCGCGTGGATCAGCGCCGAAACCGGCGTCGGGCCTTCCATCGCGTCCGGCAGCCAGACGTAGAGCGGAACCTGCGCCGATTTGCCGGTGGCGCCGAAAAACATCAGCAGGGCCATCGCGGTCATCACGCCGTAACCGGCTTCCACCGGAAATTGTCCGCTGCGCAGCGCGGCGTTGACGTCGGTGAACCGCACCGTGCCCAGCACCGAAAGCATCAGCAACATGCCGAGCACAAAACCCGTGTCACCCACGCGGTTGACGATGAACGCTTTCTTGCCGGCATCGGCCGCCGATTTCTTGTGGAAGTAAAAACCGATCAGCAGGTAACTGCACAACCCCACGCCTTCCCAACCGACAAACAGCAGCGTGTAATTGTTGGCCAGCACCAGCATCAGCATGAAAAACACGAACAGGTTCAGATATCCGAAAAACCGGTAGAACCCGTTGTCGTGCGCCATATAACCAGTGGCGTAAACGTGAATCAGGAAGCCCACCCCCGTCACCACCAGAAGCATCACCGAGCTGAGCGGGTCGAGCAGAAATCCCCAATTCACCTGGAAGGTGGCCAGGTGGCCGTTGGCCATGTGAAACGGCATGGCGGCGATCCAGGTAAATTGCCTGACTTCGTAGACACGCTTTGGTAGCTGCGCGAGCTGCCAGACCGCGCCAGCCGAAAAGACGAAAGAGACCAACACCATGCCGGGGCAAATGATCCGGATCAGATTCTGCAACGCGCCGGGATGATGATGGGCGAGGGAGTTGGCAAGCGGAGCGCCTGCCCCACCTGGCTCGACGCCCGGCGCAACAGCCACGTCGGACGGCGGCTGCGGATCGAGCCACTTGCCCGTCAGCAGCATCAGCACCGCCCCGGCCAGGGGGAACAGCGGAATCAGCCAGATGAGGTCGAGAAAATTCACTTACTCTCCTACCACTTCAATAAATCGATTTCGTCGGCCTGCACGGTTTCCTTGTTACGGAACAACGCGATCAGGATGCCCAGCCCGACGGCCGCTTCGGCGACCGCATCGGTAATGACGAAAATGGCGAAAACCTGCCCGCTCACATTGTGCCAGGCGTGCGAAAACGCGATCAGGTTGATATTCACCGCATTGAGAATCAGCTCGATGGACATCAGGATCACGACGATGTTGCGGCGCGTGAGCACGCCGATGGTCCCGATGAGCAGCAGGCCCGCGCTCAACGCCAGATAATGAACCGTCGTCACCGGATGCATCTTCAGATCCTCTTCTTGGCCATGATCACCGAGCCCACCACCGCCACCAGCAGCACCAGCGACGCGATCTCGAACGGCAGCAAGTACTCGGAGAACAGCGAATCCGCCAGCGCCTCGGTGTTGCCCACGCCAGCCGGCGTGGCGGAAGCCACTCCCGCGATATGGAACGACGCCGCGCCGCGATGGAAAAAGTAGCCGAGCTCCGCACCCACCACCGTAACCGCGGCCAGCGCCACCAGCCACTGCCGGTTGAATTCGCGCATGTACGCCGCGTCATCCAGGTTGACCAGCATGATGACGAACAGGAACAGCACCATGATGCCGCCCACGTAGAGCACGATCTGCACTGCAAACAGGAACTCCGCCGCCTGCAGCAGATACAACCCGGCCACGCCCAGCAGCGAGACGATCAGCGAAATGGCGCTGTGCACGGCGCTGCGCCGGGTGATGGTGAAGATGCCGCCGCCGAGCACCAGCACCGCGAAACTGTAGAACAGAACCGTATCTAACATTTGTATTGGGTCGGCCGCGGCCCTTCCTCGAGCGCCTGGCGGTCCCAGATCATGCCATCGCGTGTGTAGCTGGCCAGCTCGAAATCCTGCGTCAGTTCCAGAGCGTCCACCGGGCAGGCGTCCTCGCACAGTCCGCAGAACATACAGCGCGAGAGGTCATAGGTGAAATCGGTCAGGTCCTTGCGCTTGGTCTGCTCGTTGCGCTCGCTGGTGACCACGATCAGGTTCTCCGGACACGCCAGCGCGCACAAATTGCAGGAAATGCACAGCGTTTCGCCATTCTCTGGGTTGACGTTCAGCCGCGGCGCGCCGCGATACCGCTCGGCCACTTTGGGCCGCTCGGCCGGGTACTGTTCGGTGTAGATGTATTTTGGATTCTGGTTCCGGAACGTGACGAACAGTCCCTGAAACAGGTCCACCAAAAAGATCTTCTTGAGTAGCCCGATCATAAACAACATCCAGTAGGACAGACCATCGCCTTTCGTGGTCTGTCATTCTTCGCCAATGCGCAACGCCCAGACAGACGACAAGAAACGATCGTCTGTCCTACCTCTGACCTCACCTGTCCACCTCGCCCAGCACGATATCGAGTGTTCCGATCACGGCCACCACGTCCGCCACCAGCGCGCCGCGCACCATCTTATCCAGAGCTTGCAGGTTGATGTACGAAGGCGGACGCACGCGCACCCGGTACGGCTGCGTGGAGCCGTCGCTCACCACGTAGTATCCCAGCTCGCCTTTGGGCGCTTCGATCGATACATACGCCTCGCCCACCGGCGGCTTGATTACCTTACCTACCTTCCCCAGGATCGGCCCGGCCGGGATCGCTTCCACCGCCTGCTCCATGATGCGCACCGATTGCCGCATCTCCTGCATGCGCACGATGTACCGATCGTAGGTGTCGCCGTTTTCCCGCGTGGGGATTTCGAAATCGTATTTCTCGTAGCCCGAGTACGGTTGCGCCTTGCGCAAATCCCACTTCACGCCCGCCGCCCGCAGTACCGGCCCGGTGACGCCGTACGCTTTGCAATCGTCGCCGTTGAGGACGCCGACGCCCTTCAGTCTTCCCACCCAGATCCGGTTATTGGTGAGCAGCTCTTCGTACTCATCCACCTTCGGCGGGAACATCGCGCAAAACTCTTTCACGTCCCGCTCGAAGCCGTCGTAGGTTTCGTATTGCAGGCCGCCAATGCGGAAGGCATGCGTGGTGAGCCGCGCGCCGCAGTACTGCTCGAAAATCTTCAGCGCTTCTTCCCGCTCGCGGAAGCAGTAAAAAACCGGCGTGATGGCGCCGATATCAAGCGCGTGCGTGCCCAGCCAAAGCAGGTGGCTGGCGATGCGGTTCAACTCGGTCAGAATCACGCGCACCGCCTGCGCGCGCGGCGGCGCTTCCACGTTCAGCAGCTTTTCCACCGCCAGGCAATAGCCCAGACCATTGGAGATGGCCGCCACATAATCCATGCGGTCCACGTATGGGTTGAACTGCGCGTAGGTGCGATTCTCGGCGATCTTCTCGACCCCGCGGTGCAGATAGCCGATCACGCAATCCGTGCCGAGAATCTTCTCGCCATCCAGCTTGAGGATCACGCGCAGCACGCCATGCGTGGAGGGGTGCTGCGGGCCCATGTTGAGGACCAGTTCGGTCGAATCCAGAAAGGTGTCTGGCATGTTCTTACTGGCCGCTTTCGATCCCCAGATTCTCTTGCACCCAGCGCGAGTCCTGTTGCAGGATGCCGTAGTCCTTGCGCAAAGGGTAACCCTGCCAGTCTTCCGGCATCAGGATGCGCCGCAGGTCCGGGTGGCCGGCGAAACGGATGCCGAACATGTCGAACACTTCGCGCTCCAGCCAATTCGCCGTCAGATGTACGCCGGTCGCCGTGGGCGCTTCGGCTCCGTCGGCGATCTGCGTCTTAATCCGAACGCGCTCATTGCGCGCGAAACTATAAACGATGTAAACCAGGTCGAAGCGTTCGGCTCGCTTTGGCCAATCCACGGCCGTGATCTCGACCAGATAATCGAAGTCCGCTTCCAGTTTCAAGTACTCGAGCACCGGCACGGCCGCCGCGAGCGTGGTGACGATGAAGTTCTGCCCCAGGTAAGTCGAGTTCGCGAGGATGCGCTCGCCGAACCGTTCCTTCACCGCGCGGGCCAGTTCGCTGTCCCAGGGCGTGGCGGCCATCACGGCCGGCGGCTTGGGCTGTGCGGCGGGTTTCGGAGGCGCCGGCTTGGCGGCGTCGGCGGCTGGCGTGGCCGGCGGTTTTGCGCCTTCTCCAAAGGGCGGAGCAGGCGCCTCCGAGCCCCCAGGCTTCTGCTCGTCAGCCATCAAATCTCCTGTGAAGATTCAACACTTATCATCCCACTCGGACGAGTGTCAAATCGCGGGAGTGTAACGTTGTGCGTTAGATTCCGATCTGGCGCCAGTACGGTCGCTGGAACTGTTGTAGACTCGAATCATGGAGCCGGCGCAGCGCTGGACCGCGATTATCGAACGGGAGGACGACGGTTTTGTGGCGTTGTGCCCGGAACTCGATATTGCGAGCGAGGGTGCGTCGATTGAAGAAGCGCGAGTGAATCTGATCGAGGCGCTGACGATGTTTCTCGAAACAGCCTCCCCTTCCGAAGTGGCCCGCCGTCTTCACGACGAGGTTTTTGTCACTCAAGTTGAGGCGCCGGTTGGGTAGACTCCGGGTTTTTTCGGGCTCGGAGGTTTGCTGGATTCTCGAACAAAACGGATTCGCCGCGGTCCGCCAGCACGGCAGCCACCGGGTCATGCAGAGGCGCTTGGAGACAACCACGATAACCGTTCCGGTCCCCATCCACGATCCGGTCCGGCGCGGAACCCTGCGGAGCCTCATCCGCCAGTCGGAACTCGCGAAATCTCTGTTCGAGGCTGAGAGCTAGCCTGTCGCCCGTGAGAGAGTACCCTCTCGTTTGGGGACACTGGGTTCGATGGGCCTGCCGGCTTAGCCGACCAAACCGTCTCCTTCGACGGCGGGCTCGACACCGGTCCACAGCCTGACCGAAGGCCGTAGGTCTTGAGTTAGACTTATGGCTCCGGGTCTCGCTAGGCCAATTTGTCAAACGAGCGGGCTCCAAGTCAATCGGGGTGACGGTGAGCGATTACGAGGTTGCAGACCTTATCAGCCCTGATATTTCCGAGCCCCAGCCATACTCGGAGTATCCTGAACAGGGAGGGAATCGTGTTTCTTCGGATTGTTATCATCGTCGGAATAGCGGTCGCGGCAGTTCTCATCTACGCTGCGACCAGACCCGACACACTCCGCATTACGCGCTCGACTGTGATCAGGGCTTCCCCGGAGACAATCTTCGCTCTGATCGATGATTTTCATTCTTGGGTCAAATGGGCGCCGCAGGATAGAGAAGACCCAACTATGGCGAGATCCTATAGCGGCGCAGCCAGCGGTGTCGGCGCAATCTCGGACTGGGAAGGCGCTGGCAGCGCGGGCAAGGGTCGAATGTCGATCACGGAATCGCTGGCCAGCTCCAAGATTTCCGTCAAAGTGGACTTCATCAAACCTTTCGCAGCTCACAACCTGAATCAGTTCACGCTGGAGCCCGTCGGAAGCTCGACGAAGGTCACCTGGACGATGGAGGGAACCAATGTCTACTTGACCAAGGTAATGGGCATGTTTGTGAACATGGATCGGCTGATGGGGAACCACTTCGAAGCGGGTCTTGAGAATCTCAGAATGATCGCTGAAAAATAGCTCGCCTGACCTTCAAGGCGTGTTTCACAAAGGACCGTTTGTGAAACCTAGGGTGCGCGGGAAAACCGCGCCATGCGCCAAAACGCCCTGCCTCCCTCGCGGTGGGCCGGGCTTTTCGATTGTTGCTTGCTTGCGGCGGGGTCGCGTGCGGAGGACTCGCCCGATGGCGGGCGGCTGCGAAAGTCACGATTCCAGAGACTTATACCCGCACGTACCCCAGGGCCTTTGCTACAATGATTACCAAACCCAAGGTGCGCGTGGGAAATTGATAATTTCTATCCCGCCCATCCAGGTTTTGAGTGGAGATCGGTGCGCCGCGTTGTAACGGGATGCCCCGTCGGGCCGCGGAGCGGACGCCTATGGATTTCGATCAGCTCCATACTTTTCTGGAAATCGTCAGGCTGAAGAGTTTCTCCAAGGCCGCGCAGACGTGTTACCGCACTCAGCCCGCCATCAGCGCGCAGGTGCGGCAACTGGAGCAGGAGTTGCGGGCGGACCTGTTCGAGCGTTTTGGCAGCCGCATTTCGCTTACCACCGCGGGCCGTATCTTTGCCGAACACGCCGAACAGATGCTGGAACTGCGGCGGCGCGCGCAGGACACCATAGCCGAGCTGGAGACCAACCCACGCGGCGAGCTCGTGATCGCGGCAAATGAGGCCACCTGTATCTACATTCTGCCCACGGTTTTTTCGGTCTACCGCGGGCTGTTCCCCGCCGTGCAATTGCAGGTGGACCGTTCCTACGCCTCGCGCGTGGTGGAAGCGGTGGCGGAGAACTCGGCCGATTTCGGACTGACGCAGCTTCCGGTGGACGAGAAGCGCCTGCAGGTGGTGGATATTCACAAGGACGAAATCTGCGCCATCGTCCCGGCCGGGCACCCGCTGGCAGGCAGGAAGAGGGTCGAGGCGCAGGATGTCACCGAGTTTTTCCTGCTGCTGCCCAAGCAGGGAAAAACGCGTACGCGTCTCAACCAGTGGCTGGAACCGGTGGAAGAGCGCGTCCGCATATCGATGGAACTGGATTCGACCGAGATGATGAAGCGCTTCGTCATCGCCGGGCTGGGCGTGAGCTTCCTGGCGATTTCCAATTGCCGCGAAGAGGTGGCGGCCGGCAAGATCTGTGCCATCTCGCTGGCGCCGGAGCCCATGGCGCGGCGGCTGGGTCTGATCTACCGGCGCGACAAGGCGCTCTCGAAGGCGGCGCTGGGCTTCATCCAGGTGGTCATGGAAAACGTAGGCGAAGTGCCGATCAAGACCCGGGGGCCTAGGGTGGTGGCATGATCAGGTGCCGGCAGTGCCGCAGGATTATGGCCGAGGAGGCTGAGAAGTGCCCGAATTGCGGGGTTCCCAATCCGGCGGCGAAGGGCATGTATCAGAGCTCCACGGTGCTGATTTCGGCGGGCGGAGCGGACCTGGTGTACCGCTCGGTGGAAGAAGTGCCCGGCCCGCTGCGAACCAAGCTAATCGAGTCGACCAATGGAGGCAATTCCGCCACCATCCTGATCGCCGACCGGCGCGGGCGCCGCGAAATCACCAAGGCCATGCGCGCCCTGCCGGGTTCGACGCCGCGCCGGCTGCTCGATTCGGCGCTCGGGCGGGGCGAGCCGGCGGATTCCTGGTTGACGTTCGTGCGTGGGCGCATCCTCCTGGCGCTGCTAGTGCTGGTCGCATTGACCGCGCTGGCGCTGGCATACGCGCATCGCTGGCATTAAGACTCAATTCGGAGATCCTCCTATGACCCCACGAGCGGTGGTGTTCGGCGCGGCCGGCCAATTGGGAGTCGAACTAATGCGCGAACTCGAATCGCGCCGCTACGCGACGCTCGGCTTCGACCGTGGAGACGTCGACATCACGGATGGCGCGGCGGTGGAAAGCGCGGTGGCGGCACATGATGCCGGCGTGGTATTCAATTGCGCCGCCTACAACCAGGTCGACGTGGCCGAACGCGAGCCGGAAGCGGCATTCCAAATCAACGCGCTGGCCGTGCGGCACATGGCGCTGGCGTGCCGCCAGGCCGACGCGCGGCTGGTGCAGTTTTCGACCGACTACGTTTTTGACGGCTTCGCGCACCATCCTTATGCCGAAGACGACCATCCGCACCCACTGAGCGCTTACGCGGTTTCGAAGCTCGGCGGAGAATTGTATGCACGGGCTTACCTGGACGACGCGTTGATCGTCCGCACCTCGGGCGTGTATGGGCCCGCCGGCTGCCACACGGCGCGCGGAAATTTCGTCGAACTGATGCTGCGCTTGGCGTCGTCCCGGCACCCGATCAAGGTCGTGCAAGACCATGTGGCATCACCCACCTTCGCACCGCTGCTGGCCGCGCGCGCGGTCGACCTGGTCGAGCGCGGCCAGACCGGCGTGTTCCACATCGGCGGCGGAGCGCCCATCAGTTGGTTCCAGTTCGCGCGGTTGATCTTTCAGACGGCCGGCCTTGACCCGCTGGTGCTGGCCACCAACCAGCGCGAGTATCGCGCCGTGGCGCGCCGCCCGCAGTATTCCGCGCTATCCAACGCCAAGATGGAGCGCCTCGGCCTTGAGCCCATGCCGCCCATCGCGACCGCGCTAGTGGAGTACTTCGCCCAACGCCCCGCCAGCGCCGCCACCCAGGCTCGGTAGCGGAACACCGCTGGCCGCGCCGTTCCGCATGTTAGTCTGGCCGAATGGATGTCTCGGCGATTCCGTTCAATCGGTTCCTCGGCTTGCGGACGGGTGGGGCCACCCTCGTGCTGCCCGCGGATTCGAAGTATCACAACCACCTTGGGACCGTCCACGCCAGTGCGCAATTTTCGCTCGCCGAGGCGGCTAGCGGGCAATGGCTGCTCGACCGCTTCGGCGAAGCGGCAGCCAACTATGCGGCGGTGGTCCGCCACGCCGACGTCAAATTCCGCCGGCCGGCTTCGGGCGAGTTGACCACGCAGGCGAGCGCTCCCCCCGAGGAAGCGGAACGTTTCCTGGAGACGTTAACCCGAAGGGGGCGTGCCACCATCGAAGTGCGCGTGCAGGTGCTCGATGCGGACGGAAACGTCACGATGGAATCGGCCTTCGAGTGGTTCGCCCAGCGGGTTCACGCGTAGGATAGACGATCGCCTTTTGTCGTCTGTCAACGCCGCGAATCGATCCAGGCGCGACAGAGTCGAAAAACCGCCCCGGAGCTCCGGGAATCCCGGCAGGTCACCGGCGGCAAGACCGCCGGCGTTACCGGAGTTTTTCATGGAACTTCGCGGGCCGGCGGCCCATCCCAACAGACCACAAAAGGCGATGGTCTGTCCTACCTTGCTTCCGGTTTGACGGCGTAATAGCCTTTGCGCACCTGGGCCTTCAGGTTCTTGTCCTTCATGCGGACTTCCAGCTTGCGATAGGTGCCGTCCCGTTTGTCGTTGGTCGAGGTGAAGCCGATCGAGTACTGGCTGCGCATTTCTTCCTGCAACTCGCGGAACACTTCCTCCAGCGGGTGGTTTCGGCCCACCACGTACACGTGGCCGCCGGTCGCGTCGGACATCTTGCGCAGGTAGCCCTCGCCGGCGCCGCCGCCGATTCCGAAAGAGCCAAAGCCACCGTAAGCTCGGGGATCGGAGTAATCGATGCTGTAGATGACAGCATCGGCCTTCTGGGCGGCCTCGATGGCAGCGTCAATCGTCTTCTGGCTGCCCTCGTCCACACCATCGGTAATGAGTACGATTACCTTGCGGCCGACTTCCGTGCGCAGCTTTTCGTCGGCGGCCAGATAAACCGCGTCGTAGAGCACCGTGCCGCGCGGGCCGCCAGCCGTTGGCACCGGCCCGGGACCGAAGCCGCCCACGCCGGAGCTGATCCGCAATCCGTCCATCCCCCGCGTGAGCAGGCGGGCGGAACCGGTGTAATCCTGCAGCAACTCGCATTCCTCCCCGAAACTGATGAGAAACGCTTCGTCCTTCTTGCGCAAGACCTGGCTGAAAAACTGCGATGCCGCGCTCCGTTCGATATCGAGCAGGTTGCGCTGGCTGCCGCTCACGTCGATCTCCAGGCCGATCGTCAGCGGGAGATCGGTTTCGCGCGCGAAGTATTTGACTTCCTGTGGCTTGCCATCCTCGAAGATGTTGAAATCGCCGCGATCCAGGTTGGCCACCAGGCCGCCTCGCTTGTCGCGAACGCTGGCCAGCACGTTGACCACGTTGACGTCCACCTGGATCGTTGCGGGCGCCTCCTCGGCGGAGGGAGGAGGATTCTGCGGCGTCTGCGCGCACAGCGCGCCAGCTAGGGTCAAGACTAAGAGGATTCGCATGCCGGTACAATAAGGGTGACGTGTCCCGGCCCCCAAGTGTTTCATGATGCAGAAAGCCATTCGCCACCTCCGAAAGTCGGACCCTGTGTTGGCCGGGATTATCGACCGGGTCGGAGACTATCGTATCGAATTCCGCGACCCGGATTTTGAGACGCTAGTGAAATCCATCGTATACCAGCAGTTGAGCGGGCGAGTGGCGCACGTGATTTTCGGCCGGTTGGGCCAAGCCGCGGGGGGCAAGATCACGCCGGAAAGCATCCTCAAGCTGCGCCCGGCGCGGATGCGGGCAGTGGGGCTATCCGGCCAGAAGACCGAGTATATCCGCGACCTGGCGCGACACGCGCGCGACGGCCGAATCCGATTCGAGGAATTGCCGGACCTGGCCGACGAGGAAGTGATGGCGCGGCTGACCGCTGTAAAGGGGATCGGCGTTTGGACCGTCCACATGTTTCTGATCTTCGCCCTGCGCCGGCACGATGTGCTGCCCACCGGCGATTTGGGCATCCGCAACGCCATCCGCCAGGCATACGGTCTGGAGGCGCCGCCGCTGCCCGGCGAAATCGAGGCGATGGCAAAGCGGTGGCGCCCCTTCTGCACGGTGGCGAGCTGGTACCTTTGGCGGAGCCTGGAGCCAAACGCCAACCTCTGATTGCGCGATTTCCCCCAACAATGCGCTTTTTTTAATACGAAATATCGCTGTTTTTAACCACATTCAGGTTATAGTATTTGAGGATATTCGGACTTCGGGATGCTGCTTCACCGGGTTCGATCCAGTGATTCCTTAAGGAGAGATACCATGCGCGTATTGAAACTGGCGGTCTCGGCCGCGATCGTTCTGGCAGGTCTGGTAGTGACCACCGTGCCCACCCAGGCCACCCCGGTATTTGCCAAAGCCACGGGAAAGGCTTGCACCACCTGCCACGTCAAGGTTGGTGCCATGGCCGACATGAAGAAGGACCCGAACCTGAACGCGACGGGAAAGTGCTTTAAGGCCCAAACCGATAAAGCGGCCCTGTCCGACGCCTGCAAGAACGCGAAGTAATTGGCGGATCCGCGTTTCGGCCCCTCGAAGCTGAATTGAACATGCGAAACTCTGATATTGTGGATGCGACTCGGGCCGCGGCGTCTGCCGGCGGCCCTTGAGGAGAGCATCGATGGACCGAAAAGAGTTCCTGGGCGCTTGTGCTAGGGGAGTATGCGCCTGCGCGGCCGGAGTATTGGTTCCCATCTCCGGCCTTTCTGCCGGCGAGCCGGCCAATCCCGAGGACTGGCGCCTGCGATTCGTGAAGCAGCGCTATGCCAAACTGGTGCAGATCCTCGCGGAGCGGATGAGCAAAGCGGACCTGGACGAGACGTTGCTGGAACTGGGCACATACTGCTCCTCGCTCTGGGATCAGACTGTGATCGAGCATCGCGGCGATTTCGAGGGTCTCTGCAAGTTGATCAAACTGGGGTCATCCGGTGACGACGTGACTTGGGATCGCGAGAAGGGCGTCATTACGATGACCTCGCCGGAGCGCTCCGACTGCTACTGCCCCCTGATCAGCCGTCTTCAGAACACTCCTCCGGTGGTCTGCAATTGCTCCCTGGGTTGGCAGAAACACACCTGGGAGACTCTCCTGCAGCAACCCGTGCGTGTGGAGTTGAAGGAATCGGTTTTGCGCGGTGGCAAACGCTGCATCTTCGAAATCCACCTTCAACGAGCCTGACTGCGAAGCACGAGGCTTTCCTGCCGTCCTAGTGGATTGGGCGGGAATAGGCGGCGCGGTCGGAGTCTGAGCTGCGACCGCGATAAAATGAACTGTATGCGCGTGCTGGCGTTATGTGCTTCTATTCCCTGTCTCCTGGTTGCGCAGAACGCACCGGATGCGCGTGAGATCGTTCGGCGCTCGATCGAACTGGACAACCGGAACGAAGCGGTCGCGCGCAGTTACACGTTTCTCGAACGGGATGAGACGCGAATGCTCGACCGGTCGGGGAAACTCAAGAAGGCGCCCGAGAGCCGCACGTTCGACGTGACTCTGCTCGAGGGCTCTCCTTATCGCCGGCTGGTCGAGCGCAACGACCATCCGCTGCCGTCAGCCGAGGAGCGGAAGGAACAGGAGAAGCTGCGCAAGAGCATCGACGAGCGCCGCAAGGAGACGCCTACCGAGCGCGATCGCCGCATCGCCGAATGGGACCGCAAACAGAAGCGGCAGCGCGCTCCCTTCCACGAGATACCGGACGCGTTCGATTTGAGGATGGCGGGTGAAGAGACGCTGAACGGCCGGGATGCCTACGTGATCGCCGCCACGCCAAAGCCCGGATACCAGCCGAAATCCGCCGCGACCGCTTACTTTCCCAAAATCAAAGCCAAATTGTGGATCGATAAGCGGGACAGCCAGTGGGTGAAGCTGGAAGCCGAGACGCTGGACACGATTTCGTACGGGGGGATACTGGTGCGGCTCGCCAAGGGAAGTCACCTTACGTTCGAGGAAACCCGCGTCAACGATGAAGTCTGGCTGCCGAAGCGGATCGCGGTGAGCGCATCGGCGCGATTGATGCTGGTCGCCGCGGCCAGGGCGGAACTCGAGATCGGGTTCAGCAACTTCCGCAAATTTCAGGCCGAGTCGCGGTTGCTGCCCGCGCAGCCATAAGCCGGTTCGCGCCGCCTCTCAGCCATGGTGCGCGGCAACGAAGAGCAGGCCGAAGACGACGGCCGGAAGCAGTGCCAGCATCGCGTAGGCGAGCGCACTGCGCTTCCTCGGCGACCGGCGCGCCCGCCAGTCGCGAAGCTCCGGCCTTTCGCGCACCGTCACCTGTTCCGGATGCGCCAGGTCACTGGCGAACTCGCGAGCATTGGCGTAACGCCTGGCAGGCTCCCGCTCCAACGCGCGGTAGATGATCTCCTGGATCTGCGGCGGAATCTCCGGATCGATTTCACGGGGCGGCACCGGATGGTTGACCACGCGGTCGTTCATCACCTGAAACGGGTTGGAGCCGGTGAACGGCGGCCGGCCGGTGACCATTTCATAAAGCATCACACCGAGCGCATAAACATCGCTCCGTGCATCGCCGCGTTTGCCCTTCACCTGCTCGGGCGAAATGTAGTCGGGGCTGCCCATCAGTTCGGAGAGTTTGCCGAAGGTGAGCCGGCGCGTAGCCGCGGTGTAGGCGATGCCGAAATCGATGATCTTGATCCCGTCGCTCGCATCCAGCAAAATATTCTCCGGCTTCAGGTCCCGATGCACCACGCCGTACGAGTGAATGTGATGGAGGGCGTCGCAGATGGCGAGCGCGATCCGCAGACTGCGCTCGATGGAGAACCGGCCCTCATCGGCCATCGTCTGGCGAAGCAAACGCCCCTCGGCCCACTCCATTACCATGTACAGCCGGCTGCCGTCACCACGGTTGAGTGTCTTGACGGTGCCGGGGTGGTTGAGTTTCCTGCCAATCAGGATCTCCCGTTGAAAGCGATCGAAGAAGACCGGGTCGCACTCGGCTTCGGGATGCGGCACCTTGATGGCAACCGTGCGTCCATCGCGCATATCGATGGCGCGAAAAATAGTTGCCATGCCGCCGCGGGCGACCAGGCTCTCAATTCTGTAACAATCGATCTCGTCTCCTGCGCTGACTGGGGTCATAAAGGCTCCAGCAGCGATGGTAGACGGAAGTCGCTAAATAAGTCATAGAAGAACCATTAGGGTTTCGTAAAGGGTGGTAGGACAGACCATCGCCTTTCGTGGTCTGTCAATTTCGAGGGGCAGGAAAACCTGACAGACGACAAAAACCGATCGTCCGTCCTACCTTCAGGCGGCCGGGTTGGGCTTGCGTTTGAAGACTGCGGCCACGCCGGCTGCGATGCAGAGCAAGACTCCGACCGGCACCAAGCACACTCCGGTCTCCACCATGAGGATTCCAAGCGTAGTGCTGGTACATATCCCCACGCCGCCTGAAACAAACGCCACGATGCACAGCGCGATTCCGCTGCCGCTTGCGAACAGGCCGAATTTGAGAAGGAGTGGCACTGTCGGGGTTTACAGCTTGAATAGCTCCCTCAGCCGCCGCGTTTGCACGCGGCTGACGGGGATTTCGGTGTGCTTCTTATCGTCCATGCGGAGCTGGTAGCTCGACTTGAACCACGGCACGACTTCCTTGATGCGATTGATGTTCACCAGGTAGGAGCGATGGACGCGCCAGAAAAGTTCGCGGTCCAGGCTGGCCTGTAAGTCCTCAATCGTGCGGTAGTTAGATTGGCCCTCGAAGGACGTGGTGACGAGCGTGATCAGGCCGCTGTCGATGGTCGCGTAAATCACGTCGTTGGCGTCCACGATGAAATTGCGGTTGGCGGCCTTCACCATCAGCTTGGTGCGCGGCGCGGGTACAGGGGCTGCGGCCGGAGCTGGGGCGGGTTCGCTCGATTTCTTTTCCAGAATGAGCCGCCGCGCGCGATCGACGGTCTCGGCCAGACGCGCGCGGTCGAGCGGCTTGAGCAGGTAGTCCATCGCCTCCAGCCGGAATGCCTCCACGGCGTACTGATCGTAGGCTGTCACAAAAATGAAATGCGGCGGGTCGATGCCCTTTTCCCGCAGCCGCTGCACCACGCCAAGGCCGTCCAAGCCGGGCATGTGGACATCCATGAAAACCACTTCCGGCTCCAGTTTCTCGATCAGGTTCAGTGCTTCTAACCCATTGGAACCGGTGCCGATAACCTCGATTTCGGGGAAGTCTTTGAGGAGGAAGGCAAGCTCTTCTCGGGCCAGTTGCTCGTCATCGACGACGATAGTCGCCAAGGTGGCCGTCGCACGTTCGCGCATCGAGTTGGTATTATAGCATTTCAGCTTTTTAAGGAGAGTCAACTTGCCAAATCAAGACGTCCGCATCGCGCCCGCCGAGGGTAAACTCGGTGTACTGATTCCCGGCATGGGCGCCGTGACGACGACGTTTATCGCCGGTCTGGAAGCCATCAAGCGAGGTCTGGGGAAGCCCATCGGGTCCCTGACGCAACTCGGAACAGTCCGGCTGGGAAAGCGGACCGAGGGGCGCAGCCCCGCCATCCGCGATTTCGTGCCACTGGCCAACGTGGAAGATCTGGAAATCGGTACCTGGGATATTTTCGAAGATAATGCGTACGAAGCCGCGGTGAAGGCAGGCGTGCTGGAGTTGCCGCTGCTCGAATCGCTAAAACAGCCCCTCGAGGCGATTGAACCGATGCAGGCGGTGTTCGACCAGAAGTTCGTCAAGCGCCTGAACGGCCCCAACATCAAAGCCGGCGGAAGCAAGATGGATTACGCCGAGGGAGTGATGGAAGACATCCGCCAGTTTCAAAAGCGGACCAAAGTCTCGCGCACGGTGATGATCTGGTGCGGATCGACGGAAGTCTATCACGAAGCGGCCGAGGTACACTCCAGCCTGGCGCGTTTCGAGCGCGGTTTACGGGAAAACGATCCGGAGATTTCGCCGAGCCAGATCTACGCATACGCGGCGCTGAAATCGGGCGTATCGTATGCCAACGGCGCGCCGCACATGACAACCGACATGCCGGCGCTGCTCGAACTGGCGCGCGAGCGCAGCCTGCCGCTGGCGGGCAAGGATTACAAGAGCGGCCAGACGTTCATGAAGACGCTGATCGCGCCGGGGCTGAAATCCCGGCTGCTGGGCGTCAGCGGATGGTTCTCGACCAATATTCTCGGCAACCGCGATGGCGAGGTACTGGACGACCCGGGTTCGTTCCGCTCGAAGGAAGTGAGCAAGTCCTCGGCGCTCGAATACATTTTGCAGAAGCAGCTCTACCCGGACCTGTACTCGGATGTTTACCACAAGGTGCGCATCGAGTATTACCCACCACGCGGCGACGCCAAAGAGGGCTGGGACAACATCGACATTTTCGGCTGGCTGGGTTACCCGATGCAGATCAAGGTAAACTTCCTGTGCCGCGATTCGATTCTGGCCGCCCCGCTGGTGCTTGACATCGTGCTGTTCATGGACCTGGCGCAACGCGCCGGGATGCGCGGCATCCAGGAATGGCTGTCGTTCTATTTCAAGGCCCCCATGCACGCGCCCGAGGTCTACCCGGAGCACGACGTTTTTATCCAGCTCATGAAGCTGAAGAACACGCTGCGCTGGATGCGGGGCGAAGATCTGATCACGCATTTGGGCCTGGAATATTACGACTGATCGCAGTATCTTTATGAATCGGGGATAATCGCCGGGCAGCGCCCAATGGAAGCCTTCCGTTGGGCGCTTGCGTCTAATTCTTTGAGAGAGTATGAAAGTACTGGTCATCGGCGGCACGCTCTTCATCGGCCGTTCCCTGGTCGAGGAGCTGGTCAAGGCCGGGCATGACGTCGCGGTTCTGCACCGCAAGCCGAAGCACGATTTCGGGCGCCGGGTGGAGAACATGGTGGCCGACCGCAACGACGCCGAAGCCGTGCGCGAGGCGTTGAGCGGACGCCGCTTCGAAGCGGTGTTCGACATCGCCTACGATTGGGAGCGGGGCACCACGGCGGCGCAGGTGGAAGCGACCGTGCGGGCATGCGGCGACCGCCTCAGCCGCTACATTTTCATGTCCAGCGTGGCGGCCTACGGCGACGGGCTCAACCACAAGGAAAGCGACCCGCTGGCGCCGGACTCGCATACCAACCCGTACATCCGCAACAAAGCCGCCACCGAGAGGCTGCTGTTCCGCATGAAGGCGCAGCACGGCTTTCCGGTGGCAACGTTTCGCCCGCCGTTCGTATACGGACCGAACAACCCGTTTTACCGCGAGCAGTTTTTCTGGGACCGGCTACGCGCCGGCCGTTCCATCGTCATCCCCGGCGACGGTTACCGGCTGATGCAGTTCGTCTACGTGGGCGACTTGGTGGAGGCCCTGCTAAGGGCCATGGTCGAACCGCGCGCCGAAGGCGAGGCATTCAACATCGGCGACGCGAAGCCGCTGACGCAGGTGGAACTGGTCGAGCGGCTGGCCAAGGCGGCCGGCGTCGAACCCACGCTGGCGCGTGTGCCGCGGGATGTGATCCAGCAGGCCGGCGGCAACGCCTTCGAGGAGCCGTACTATTTCGGCGAATACTTTGACGTACCGCCGATCACCATGTACATGGGCAAGGTTGCCCGCCTATTGAAAGTGAAAGGCACGCCCTTTGAAACGGGCCTGAAAGAAACTTACCGCTGGTACGCCCGCAATCACAAGCCGCGCACAGCCGGATTCGAGTTTGACGACAAGTTGCTGGCATTGGCCAAGGCGGGGGCCGCGGCGGAAGTGTAGGGGGTGGGGGACACCCAGGCTTGTCCAAGTTAGGTTTCGGAAAGACCGGCGGAAGCTCTGCTAATGTGAGCTTGAGTTCCGAGCAAGGACCAATCTCAATAAACGGAGTCTTCCGCCTTGATACGAGTATGCAGC
>Ga0181529_10000247_pt1 | contig 80445 bp, 78 predicted proteins | sample PEATcosm2014_Bin_36_FD_119763 | JGI IMG/M metagenome (GOLD analysis project Ga0181529, IMG submission 119763) | Peatland microbial communities from MTU Mesocosm Facility, Houghton, MI, USA - PEATcosm2014_Bin10_30_metaG | ecosystem: Environmental > Terrestrial > Soil > Wetlands > Peat | place...
ACTTACGAGTTCATGCGCGACCATTCCTCGGCGGCGGTCGTGGTGGAATATGTGGAGGGCTGGTCGCTGGCGACGTTGAAGGTGGACAAGCTTTGCCGCTGTTATCATGTCGGGGAAATCGAGCGGTGGATTCATCAGCTTTGCGCGGCGCTGGATTTTGCGCATGACGAATTCGGCATCGTCCACAGCGATTTGAAGCCGGCGAACCTGCTCATCAACGGGCAGGAAGAACTCAAGGTCACGGATTTCGCGCTCGCGCAGACGGTGCGCGCTGAAAGTTCGCGGCGCGGCCTGGTGAAGGGCCTTTACAGCGGGCTTGGTTTTTTAAGCCCGCAACAAGTCATGGGCGCGGAGCCGTCGAAGGCCGATGACATTTATTCCCTGGGCGCGACGATTTTTGACCTGCTCACGGGAACGCCGCCGTTTTACAAGGGAGAAGTTTTTGCGCAGATTTGCAGCCTGAAGCCGCCGAGCATGACCGAACGGGTCAAGGAATTGGAAATTCAGGACGACCCGGTTTCGCCGGTCTGGGAAGATGTTGTGGCGCGGTGCCTCGCAAAAAATCCGGCCGACCGACCGCAAAGCGCGAAGGAGGTTTTGCAATTGCTCGAACGGAAGGAGTTGCCGAAGCCGGTCGAACCGCAAATCAAGGCCGATGCGGTGGCGGAGATTGCCGCCAAATCGTCTGGAGCTGCTGAGGCGGTGGCGGTCAATGAAATTGAAGCTAAAACGGATAATGCGGCAGAGGCAAAATCTGCGCCTGAATTTGCGCCGGTTCCTCCCAATAAAAGCATGGTGCTGGTGGTTGCGGCAGCACTCGCAATTATAGTTCTGGCTGCGGGGCTTTTTACTTCCTTGGTTCGGATGCACGGGGCATCTGGCAAAAAAGCTTCCTCCGTGGTTATAAAAGCGGGTCCGCCCGGCTCGCGTGATAATAGTTTTGATCCGGGAACCGGCGCGAACGGTGAAGTCCGTTGCGTCGCCGTCCAGCCGGACGGGAATGTTTTAATCGGCGGGAAGTTCACGACTTTTAATGGCAAGCCCATCCAAAGGATTGTCCGGCTGAATGCGGACGGGAGCGTGGACGGGAATTTTGGGCCGAATCTGTCGGGCACGGTTCATGCGATAGCCTTGCAGGCCGACGGCAAAATTCTGGTCGGTGGCGACGGCATGCAACCGGGACACGGCGCGCGCCGGGTCATGCGGTTGAATGCCGACGGCAGTGTGGACAACAACTTCAAGTTGGCGGTGAATTATAACGGTGAAGTTCGCGCCATTCAGATTCAGCCGGATGGCAAAATTCTGGTCAGCGGGAGCTTTACACGCGTTCGCAATCAAAACCAAAACCGGATTGTGCGGCTGAATGCGGATGGCACTTTGGACGGATCGTTCAAAATCGGCGGCGGAGCGACAGGCATCGTTTCCGGCCTGGCACTTCAGCCAGACGGAAAGATTCTGGCCGTCGGCAAAATCACCAGCTTCGACAACCGGCCTTTTGGCGGCCTCGTCCGTTTGATGCCCGATGGCAGCGTGGATGAGAGTTTCAAATGCGGCGCGGGTGACAGGGCGGAAGTCTATGCGGTGAACGTCCTGGCCGACGGGAAAATTTTAATCGGCGGAAATTTTACGAGCTTCAACGGCGTGGCTGTGAACCGGATCGCGCGGTTGAATCCCGATGGAACCGTTGACACCAGTTTTAATCCCGGTGCCGGGCCGGACGATGACATTATCGGCTTTGCCGTGCAGCCTGACGGAAAGATTGTGATTGGTGGAGACTTCACGCACGTTCAAGGAGGTCCGCGCAACCGCATCGCGCGTTTGGAAGCGGATGGTTCGCTGGACAAAAGCTTTGTCCCTGAAACCGGAGCGGACAATGCCGTCTGGCGCATCGCATTGCAGGCTGATGGGAAAGTTCTGATCGTCGGCGCTTTTAAGAATTTTGACAGTAAATCCTGCGGTGGAGTGGCGCGTCTGCAAAACTAGATTGGCCGCTGCTTTAAAGTTCCGCCTCAAATATATTTGCCGATAATCGGCTTCAATTCTGCGATGGTTTTCTTGGGCCAGAATTCCTTGCCGGTCATGATGGCATTCTTGAGCGCGGAATGACAGGGCCATGCGGGTTCTACGGGAATCCTGGCGATGGTCTGCACGACGATTTTTTTCGCGGTGTCGGCGTTGCGATGCAGGTTGGCGATGATGATTTCGAGCGTGACGTGTTCCTCGTCGGTTTTCCAGCAATCGTAGTCGGTGACCATTGCCATGGTCGCGTAGGCGATCTCGGCCTCGCGCGCGCATTTGGCCTCGCCGAGGTTCGTCATGCCGATCACGTCGTAACCGGCGCGGTGGTTTGCCAGCGATTCTGCACGGGTGCTGAACGCGGGGCCTTCCATGCAGACGTAAGTGCCGCCGTCGTGGACGTGGGCTTTTTCTTCGCGCGCGGTTTTCAAAATGAGCCGCCGCAGCTCCTCGCAAATGGGATCGGCGAACGCGATGTGCGCGACGATGCCGCGCCCGAAAAATGTGTGGTTAGGTGATTGCTTGGTGCGGTCGAAAAACTGGTTGATGAGCACGATGTCGCATGGCTTGTATTTTTCCTGCAACGAGCCGACGGCGCTGGCGCTGATAATCCAGGCGACGCCGAGTTTTTTCATGGCCCAGATGTTGGCGCGATGGTTCAGCTCGCTGGGCAGAATCCGGTGGCCGCGCCCGTGCCGCGGCAGGAAGACAACATCGCGCCCGGCAATTATTCCGGTAAGCAGATCGTCCGACGGCGGGCCGAAGGGCGTTTTGACCTTGACCCATTTCTGGTTGGTGAAGCCTTCGATGTTGTAAAGGCCGGTGCCGCCGATGATTCCAATTTTATGTTTCGACATGGGAAACTTTTAACTGCGAAAGGCGCGAAAGACACGAAAAAAATGGAACGCCGGTCATTGCCCGCCCCGGGGCTGGTTTGGTTTTTTCCGGGCCGGGCGCCGCCCGGCGCTTCAGACTGCATTTTCCCGGCTGGCGTTTATGAAAAGAATTGTTATTTTCCGCGGATGGAATTCTTTCAAAAAATTCTCAAGACGGCCGTTGACGGCGGCGCGTCGGACATTCATTTGAAAATCGGCACGCCGGTCATCTTCCGCATCAACCGCGAGCTGGTCGCCATCGAATGCCCGCATCCGACATTGGATTGGATGAACAAGATCGTCGCGGAAATCACGCCGATTCACCTTAAAAAGCGGCTGGAAGAGGAACGCGAAATTGATTTTTCCTATTTCGTCCCCGATGTCGGGCGGTTCCGCACGAACCTTTTCCAGCAGCGCAGCCAATGGTGCCTGGCGATGCGCCATGTCAAGACGAGCGTGCCGACTTTCGAGGAGCTTGGATTGCTGCCGCAGATAAAAAAAATTGCCGAGTCGCCGCGCGGCATCGTGCTCGTGGCCGGTTCGACCGGTTCGGGAAAATCCACGACGCTTGCGGCGATGATCGAGCACATCAACGGCAATTTCAAAAAGCACATGGTCACGCTCGAAGACCCGGTCGAATACGCTTTCGAGGACAATCAATCGGTGATCGAGCAGCGCGAGATCGGGCTCGACACGGTTTCCTATCACCACGCGCTGAAGCATGTTTTGCGGCAGGACCCGGACATCATCATGATCGGCGAAATGCGCGACAGCGTCAGCTTTGCAGCGGCGATCAGCGCGGCGGACACGGGGCATCTGGTTTTGTCCACGCTGCACACGACGACGGCGGCGCAATCGGTCTCGCGCATCCTGGATTTTTTCCAGGCGGAAGAGCGCGAGCAGGTGCGCCGGCAGCTTGCCGGAACTTTGCGCGGCGTGATTTGCCAGCGCATGGTTGCGACGGTGGACGGCAAAATGACGCCGGCGATGGAAATCATGCTCAATTCTCCGCTGGTGAAGAAATTGATCGAGGAAAATCGTCTGGATAAATTGTCCGCCGCGATCGAGACCGGAACGGACGACGGAATGATTTCGTTCAATCAATCGTTGTTCAACCTTGTCAAAGAAGGCCGCGTGACGGAAAAGGAGGCGATGTCCAAGGCGAGCAACGCGCAGGCGCTGGAAATGAATTTCAAGGGGATTTTCCTGGACGAAGGCCGCCGGATTGTCAGTTGAACAGGGTCGTCCTCGTTCTCGTAATCGAAATACAAACTCATCGAGGGCGAGGACGAGAAAAACTTGGGTTGACTTAAAGGCGACTGTTAATATCGTATATTCAAAGTGCGAGTTTCAAAGAAAACCGATTATGCTTTGCGTGCCCTGTTCACGCTCGTGGATCATTTTGGCGGCGCACCGATTCCGATCCGCGAACTTGCCCGGCGCAATGACGTGCCGAAAAAGTTCCTGGAGCAGATCATGCTTCAACTCAAGGCGCAGGGCTGGGTGGACAGCGTGGCAGGAATCCGGGGCGGTTATTTGCTCGCCAAAAATCCGTCCAAAATCACGATGGGCGACGTGGTGCGTCATTTTGACGGCATTTTAGCGCCAATTGATTGCGTTTCTGTCACGGGCTACAAACGCTGCTCGCAGGAATCGCTTTGCAAGTTCAGGCGCGTTTTTCTGGACGCACGGAATTATGTGGCCGGGGTGATGGACAAGGCGACGCTGGCCGAGATTGCAAAACACTCGCCGGTCACAAAACGCGAGATTTCAGCCGGTTTCATTGGTGGAGAAGGCATCTAAAAGATTTTTTCAAAAAACAGTTGACTGTTTCCGAATTTTGTCGAGAATAACTACTAAATAAGTCGTTATTAAACGTAAATTGAAATGAGCGCAACGCAAAATAAAACGAACGGGGATTCCGCTGGAAAGCAGGACTGGCTGGAGATTGTCCGGCAGCAAGTCGGTTCGCTGCGCTACGGCGTGGTGGAAATTGTCGTGCATGATTCGCAGGTGACGCAAATTGAGAAGACCGAGCGCGTGCGGCTGGAAAAACCGCGTTCATAAATATTACGCCGACCGGAACACCGGAGGCGCGAAACACAAAACAAACAAGTCGCTGACCGATCAATCGGAAGCGGAGAAAAACAAAAAAGAAAATGAAAATAAATCAGTTACTAATCGCAGCCTTTGTGGGGGCGCAGTTCGTGACGGCTTCATATGCCGCGGACGACGCGACGAACAATTCCACGGAAGCTGCGGAGATCGCAGCCTTGAAACAAGAAATCCAGACACTCGACCAGAAAGTCTCGGATCTCGAAAACCAGCGTCAGGCGCAACAACCGGTCGCCGACAGCGCTGACAAGCAACAGATCCAAGACCTCGACCAAAAGGTGCGGATACTGTCGCGCGAGCGCGAGCTTGACCAGGACGCGGCGGCCACCGCTGCCAAATCGGCGCCGAAAATCACGCTTGGCGCAACCGGGCTTGGATTCAGCTCGGCGGATTCAAATTTTGTCGCGACGATTCACGGTTTGATCCAGGTGGACAGCCGGACTTTCTCGCAGGACAATCATGTTCAGGGCAACGACAGTTTTTTGCTACGCCGTGCGCGTCCGATCATCACCGGCACGGTTTTTCATGATTTTGATTTCAACTTCACACCAGAATTTGGCAATGCCACTCCCGGCGCAACCAGCGCGGCGTCTACGCCGAGCATTTATGACGCTTACATCAACTACCGCTATTCGCCGTGGCTGCAATTGGAGGCAGGCAGGTTCAAGCCGCCGGTGGGGCTGGAATATTTGCAGACTGATACAGCTACGTCATTCAACGAGCGGTCGCTGGTCTCGGACTTGATTCCCGGCCGCGACCTCGGCTTCGAACTGCACGGCGACATTGCCGGCGGCGTGGTGAGTTATGCGGCGGGCATTTTCAACGGCGTGGGGGACAATCAGAGAAACACGACCGACATCGGTTTCCAAAACGACCGTGAATTTGACGGGCGGCTGTTTGTGCAGCCGTTCAAGGCGACCGGCATCGCCGCGCTACAAAATTTCGGCGTCGGGGCCGGCGGCAGTTGGGGCAGTTCGTCCATCACCAACACGCTTGGCTTGCCAAACACCACTGGCGGCGGATCAACGTCCTACGGATTTTCCACGGACGGACAGCAGCAGTTCTTTGCCTATTCCGCCACCACCGTTGCCGCGCACACGCACTGGCGTTTTTCGCCGCAAGGCTATTATTACTACGGCCCGTTTGGTCTGCTGGGCGAGTATGTCATTTCGGATCAGGGCGTGGAAAACAGCACCACGCTCAAAACCGCAAACCTCCGAAACACGGCCTGGGAAATTTCCGGCGGCTGGGTGTTGACGGGCGAGGATGCTGCCTACAACGGTGTGACGCCGCGGCATAATTTTGACCCGCGCAACGGCGGCTGGGGCGCATGGCAAGTAGTCGCGCGTTACGCGGAGTTGAATGTTGACAGCGCCGCATTTCCAACTTTTGCCAGCGCAACCACATCGGCGTCTGCGGCGCAGGCATGGTCGCTCGGACTGAACTGGTATCTCAACCGCAACATCCGCGTCAACGCCAGCTATTCGCACACGACGTTCACCGGCGGCGGAGCCGCTTCGGCAACGACCGCACCGGCCAGCGTCTCATCGCATCCTGAAAGCGTGTTCTTCACGCGCGTGCAACTGGCATTTTAACCTACCTAAAATAAATTTATCTCCACATGAAAACATTTCTTAAAATTCTCCTGGCCTCGTCGCTTGCGATTTCCGCCAGCGCCAAGGAAATCAAACTGCTTAACGTCTCCTATGACCCGACGCGCGAGCTTTATACCGAATACAACGCCGCGTTCGCAAAATACTGGAAGGCGAAAACCGGCGACGACGTGGTCATCTCGCAATCGCACGGCGGTTCGGGCAAACAGGCGCAGTCCGTCATTGCCGGGCTTGAGGCCGACGTGGTGACGCTCGCGTTGTCCTACGACATTGACGCGATTTCGCAGCAGGCGAAAATTTTGCCCGCTGACTGGCAGAAACGTTTGCCCAACAACAGCACGCCTTACACTTCCACAATTGTGTTTCTCGTGCGCAAAGGAAATCCGAAGGGCATCAAAGATTGGGACGACCTCGTGAAACCGCACGTCTCCGTCGTCGTGCCGAATCCGAAAACCTCCGGCGGCGCGCGCTGGGCATATCTCGGCGCCTACGCTTATGCGCTGGAAACTTACGGCCATGACGACGCGAAGGCCAAGGACTTCATCACGAAGCTCTATAAAAATGTCCCGATCCTCGATTCTGGCGCACGCGGCTCGACCATCACCTTCGCGCAACGCGGCATCGGCGACGTGCTGCTCGCGTGGGAAAACGAGGCGCACCTCGCGCTCAAGGAATTCGGCGCGGACAATTTTGAGATCGTCACGCCGCCGTTGAGCATTCTCGCCGAGCCGCCGGTCGCGGTCGTTGACAAAAATGCGAAGCGTCACGGCACGACGGAAGTTGCGAACGAGTATTTGAAATATCTTTATTCCGACGAAGGCCAGGAGATCGCGGCGAAGAATTTCTACCGCCCGCGCAATCAGGACATCGCCGCAAAATACGCCGCCAATTTCACGCAACTGAAACTGGTCACGGTTGACCAGGAATTCGGCGGCTGGACAAAAGCGCAGGCAACGCATTTCACCGACGGCGGCGTTTTCGACCAGATTTATCAACCATAAAACGTGTTCGCGGTTCCTCCGAAGAGGGCGGCGGCTGTTGAAAATCAGCCGCCGCTCTTCCAAGAAAAACCGGAACAAACCCAAACTCAAAATGACTATCGCCGACACTCCCTTCAAAACCGCCGTGCAATCGCCGCGACGCCACCGCCGTTCCATCGGCGAACTGCTCGCGCCGTTGGACAAAATCGCCGCGACCTCGCCGAACCTCGTCGCGAATTACGAGGCGCAATTTGAATCGGACGGCAGGCGTTACGAATTGCCGCGCTATTTGTTCGTCGGGCCGCGCGGCGGCGACACGCCGATCCGCGTCGGCATTTTCGCCGGCATCCACGGCGACGAACCGGAAGGCGTCCATGCAATTGTCCAGTTCATCAAATTGCTCGAAGCCAGGCCCGAGCTCGCCGCCGGATATTACCTGTCGTTTTATCCGGTCTGCAATCCGACTGGCTTTGAGGACGCGACGCGGTTTTCGCGCGCCGGAAAAGATTTGAACCGCGAGTTCTGGAAGAATTCCGGCGAGCCGGAAGTCCGCCTGCTTCAGGCCGAACTGGTTTCGCGCTCGTTTCAGGGAATCATTTCGCTGCACACCGACGACACGAGCGACGGCTTTTACGGCTTTGTCGGCGGCGCGACGTTGACAAAAGATTTGATCAAGCCTGCGCTGCAAGCCGCCGAAAAATTTCTCCCGCGCGATGAACGTCCCGTCATTGATGGCTTTTCGGCGCAGAACGGAATCATCCGCGACAGCTACGACGGCATCCTGTCCGCGCCGCCGAAAGTGCGCCCGCGTCCGTTTGAAATCATTTTGGAGACGCCCGCCACGCCGCCCGAATATCTGAAGGAACTCGCCTTCGTGGCCGCGCTCCAGACAATTTTGCTCGAATACAACAAATTCATCGCCTACGCTCCGAACCTCTAAACTTTGTGGCGACCAGACAACTCGGAGCAAAAAAGTTGCGGGTGTTGCCGGGCTTCAAACTGACGCTCGGCTTCACTTTGTTTTACCTTGGCCTCATCGTGCTGATTCCGCTGGCGTCGGTCTTCATCAAGACCAGCACGCTGACGTGGGCGCAATTTTCGCACACGGTTTTTTCGCCGCAGGCGCTCGAGGCCTACCGATTGAGCTTCGGCGCATCGTTTTTCGCGGCGCTCGTGAATGCGATTTTCGGACTGATCGTCGCGTGGGTTTTGGTGCGCTATAATTTTCTCGGAAAAAAACTCGTGGACGCTCTCGTGGATTTGCCGTTCGCCCTGCCGACCGCCGTCGCGGGCATCACCCTGGCCACTCTATATTCGCCGAACGGCTGGATTGGCGGATTGCTCGCGCCTCTTGGAATCAAAGTCGCCTACACGCAACTCGGTGTTTTTGTCGCGCTGACGTTCATCGGTCTGCCATTCATCGTTCGCACTGTCCAGCCTGTGCTGGAGGATTTTGATCCCGAACTTGAAGACGCCGCCGCGAGCCTCGGCGCGAACCGCTGGCAGGTTTTCTGGCGCGTCATTTTTCCGACGCTCACACCGGCGCTGCTCACCGGCTTCGCGCTCGCGTTTGCCCGCGCGCTCGGCGAATACGGCTCGGTCGTTTTCATCTCCAGCAACATCCCGATGAAAACGCAGATCGTCCCATTGCTCATCATGAACGAGCTGGATGGATTTCAATATGCCAAGGCCACCGCGCTCGCCGTCGTGATGCTCGTGATTTCATTTTTGATTTTGCTCGCCGTCAATGTGCTGCAATGGTGGAGCAACCGTTACAACACAAACAACCTCGCATGAGCGCCGCCGAAAAAACCAACGCGCCGCATCGCCGGACGGAACCGCCGTTCGTGCGGTGGCTGTTGATCGGAATCGCACTGGCGTTCATCGCCTTGTTTCTCGTCGTGCCGCTCGTCTCCGTTTTCACTGAGGCATTGCGGCAGGGTTTCGGCGTTTATTTTCAAACGCTTCGCGATCCGCTGACGTTGAGCGCCATCCAATTGACTTTGATCGCCGCCGGAATTTCCGTTCCGCTCAACTGCATTTTTGGCGTCGCGGCAGCGTGGGCGATTGCGAAGTTCGATTTTCGCGGCAAAAACATTTTGCTCACGCTGATTGATCTGCCATTTTCCATTTCACCCGTGATTTCCGGTTTGATTTACGTTCTGGTTTTCGGAGCGCAAGGCTGGTTCGGCTCGTGGTTTTCGGATCACAACATCAAAATCATTTTTGCCGTGCCGGGAATTGTTTTGGCGACGATCTTTGTCACGTTCCCGTTCGTCGCGCGCGAATTGATTCCGCTCATGCAGGCGCAGGGCCGCACCGAGGAAGAAGCTGCGCGTGTGCTCGGCGCGAGCGGCTGGCAGACTTTCTGGCGCGTGACCATCCCGAACATCAAGTGGGGTCTGCTCTACGGCGTGATTTTGTGCAACGCGCGCGCGATGGGCGAATTCGGCGCAGTCTCCGTCGTTAGCGGCCACATCCAGGGCCAGACGAACACGATTCCGCTGCACGTCCAGATTTTATACGAATCGGATAATTTTGCCGGAGCGTTCGCCGTGGCGTCGCTGCTGACATTTCTTGCGCTCGTCACGCTCGTGCTGAAAACTTGGATTGAATATAAAAATGACGCGCTGCGCGGGACGGCTTTCACGCCGGTGCCGGTCGGGAAAACTCTTTCTGAAAAATTATGAGTGTCGAAGTCCGCAACATAACGAAAAAATTCGGCGGTTTCACCGCGCTCGACAACGTGAGCCTCAAGGTCGAGTCCGGCGAACTCGTCGCGCTGCTCGGCCCGTCCGGCTCCGGCAAGACCACGCTGCTGCGCACGATTGCCGGCCTCGAATTTCCCGACAACACCGGCGAAGCAAAGGTTTTGTTTTACGGCGAGGACGTGACGCAGATTCCCGCGAGCGAGCGCAAGGCCGGTTTTGCGTTCCAGCATTACGCGCTCTTCCGGCACATGACTGTTTTTGAAAACATCGCGTTCGGCCTGCGAGTGCGTCCCAAAACGACGCGGCCGGCGGAGGCGAAAATCCGGGAGCGCGTCGGCGAACTTTTGAAATTGATCCAGCTCGAGCCGCTTGCAGAGCGGTTTCCATCGCAGCTTTCCGGCGGACAGCGGCAACGTGTTGCCCTGGCGCGTGCGCTCGCCGTCGAGCCGAAGGTTTTGCTGCTGGACGAACCGTTCGGCGCGCTTGACGCGAAAGTGCGGAAGGAATTGCGCCGCTGGCTGCGGAAACTGCACGAAGAAATCCACATCACGACGCTTTTTGTGACGCACGATCAGGAGGAGGCTCTGGAAGTTTCCGACCGCGTGGCGATTTTGCGCGACGGAAAAATCGAGCAGATTGGAACGCCGGATGAGATTTACGACCATCCCGCGTCGCCGTTCGTTTATGATTTTCTCGGCAACGTGAATTTATTCAGCGGACGCGTTCACGAAGGATCGGTAACGATTGGCGATTCAAAATTTGACGTTCCCGAAACTTCGGGCGAATCAGGCGCGGACACCGTCGCATTCGTGCGTCCGCACGACATCCGCATCACCCGCGAAGCCGGTGGACAGAAGACTTTTCCCGCGCGGATCGTGCGCTGCAACGCCGCCGGGCCGGTGGCGAACCTGGAGCTGGAGCGGTTCGATGGCGGGGGGCGGTTCACGGCGCAACTGGGCAAGGAGGAATTCCAGCAGTTGCAGTTGAAGGCGGGCGAAAATGTTTTTGTGGAGCTGAAGAACGTAAAAGTTTTCTCCGACGACTTTTCGATTTAAGACCTCTGCAAAACCGTCCGTCAAACGTAGCGGCGTCTCGGCAAAGCGCCGCAAACCTTGGGAATTAAAGATTGCGGCTTTCTGCCGAAAGCCGCTGCGCCACTTTTGCAGAGGTTTCCTATAACTGTCTATTTTTACCTTTCCAAGTTCGCGGGAGTGGCTTCAATTTTGCCGGAAATGGAAAAATTTCCGTGTTTCATCCGGGTCCGATCCATGGCTAAATGGATTTGATGAGCAAATCGAAATCTCAATGGGACTTCGGCGAGTTGTTTTCGGCGGAAGAGACGCGCAAGGTTTTGTCCGTCTCGGAACTGACGGGGCAAATCCGCGCGCTGCTCGAAAAGCAAATCGGCTCCGTCTGGGTGGGCGGTGAAATCACCAACCTGCGCGCGCAAAGTTCCGGCCACATTTACTTCACGCTCAAGGACGCGGCGGCGCAGTTGAACTGCGTGCTGTTCAGCCGCGAGAAGGTGCCGCATCGTGAACTGCTCGCGGACGGTCAGAAGGTGTTGCTGCAAGGTGACGTGACCGTTTATGAGGCGCGCGGACAATATCAAATGATTGTGCGCGCCGTGGAATTGCAGGGCGTGGGCGCGCTGCAAATCCAGTTTGAAAAACTGAAACAAAAGCTCGCGGCGGAAGGATTGTTCGCGCCGGAACGGAAACGTCCACTGCCCCGCTACCCGCAGCGCATCGGCCTCGTCACGTCGCCGACGGGCGCGGCGATCCGCGACGTGCTGCACGTCGTTCAGCGGCGGAATCCGGGTCTGGAAATTATTTTGGCACCCTGCCGTGTGCAAGGCGACGGCGCGGCGGCGGAAATTGCGGAAGCCATCAAGTCGTTGAATCGTTACAACGTTGAATCGTTACATCGTGTTCCGATTCAACGATCCGACGATTCAACCAATCTCGACTTGATTCTCATCACGCGCGGCGGCGGTTCGCTGGAAGATTTGTGGGCGTTCAACGAGGAAACCGTGGCGCGTGCGATTTTTGAATCGGCCATTCCCGTCGTGTCGGCGGTCGGACATGAGATTGATTTCACGATTGCGGATTTTGTGGCGGACGTGCGCGCGGCCACGCCCAGCGCGGCGGCGGAAATCATCACGGAAGGAATGTTTGCGAGCCGGGAATTTGTGGCGGAGGCGATGGACGTGATGCGTCAGCGCGTGCGCCGGCGACTCGCGCACGCGGCGGAAGATTTCGATTCGCTCACCGGAAGATTATCTCGGCTGCACCCGCGCCGGCGGCTGGACGAATCATTTCAACGGCTCGACGATTTGCAGTCGGGACTGTTGCGCGGCTTGAAGTCCGGTGCGCGCGGACGCGCGGTGTCGCTGGAGAACCTGTCGGGAAGATTTTTGCGCGTCCGTCCGGCGCAGTCGTTGAAGCGGCGGCGGGAGATGTTGCGGCAACTGGAGCATCAATTGAACCTGCTCGGCCCGGAACAGGTGTTGTCGCGCGGCTACTCGATTACAATGGACGCGGCGAGCGGAAAGGTCTTGCGCGACGCAGGCAAGATCCAGGCCGGACAAAAAATCAAAACGCGCCTGAAGCAGGGTGAAATCGTCAGCCGGGCGGAGAATTGATCGGCCTGGCGCGTGCCCGGCCTGTGGTTCGACATCGGCTCGAAGGAAACGCTGGAGGAAGCGAACAAAATTTTCGCCAAGTTTTAGCTCACATTTGTAGCAGCCGGGGTGACGAGGCTCAACCATGAGGTTCCGAGCCTCACCGTTGAAGCTCCGAGCCAGCACGATGACCCTCCGAGCCTCATGCGTGAGGTTTTGAACCTCACCGATGACCCTCCGAGGCTCACCGTTGAGGTAAAAAGCCTCAAAGATGAGGTTCCGAACCTCACCGTTGAGGTAAAAAGAGTCATCGTTGAGGCTAAAAGAGTCAACCGCCAGACTCGTAACTTAGTCATTTTCAATGGATTATGCTAAATCCGACCCTGTTTGACCGCCTCCAATGCAAAGCCCCTTCCCGGATGACCGGAAAGGGGCTTTTGAACCATGGCGGGCGGTCTGTGACCGCCGGCAAAATTGACTTCAAGCCTTGGCCGACGCCTTTGCCGGGGCGGGCTGGGCGGCATTTGCCTTTTGAAAGCGCTGGCCCAATTGATCTGCCAGCGGCTTGAGACCGGGCGTGGTGGCCGCAGCCGTCTTGACGTAATTATACACCTGCGTCGCCTCCTTCATCGCCTCGCCGCCGACAGCCATGCGGGTGTCGTCAATGCTGGAAGCCACTTGCGCGACGGTCGTATTGATGCTCGTCATGACGGTGAAAAGATCCACGTCCGAGGTGAACTCCACCGTGTTAAAACTGGCTGGCAGAATGCCGGGATTGTTGACCGCCGCCTGCTGGGCGTTCTGGACAAACGACAGGCTGTTCGGGCCGGTCTTGAAGAGGTTCTTGCGTTCAGTCGCCGAGAGCGTGATGAGAAACGGCAGCTTTTGCTGGATGACAGCCACGGCAGCCTTGATCGCGGCCACATCTTCATCGGAAACGGTTGCAGATATGTTTTGATAACTCATAATTTTATTTCGGTTAATTGTGAATTGCGGGAAAGATACTGCGCTCTTCCACATCCAAACGCTCTCCCGATATTGCCGGAAGCTTCTCATGAATTGTCCTGGTTTTTGCTGCGCAAAAGGCGTCAAGACGGGTGGAATGGGAAAATTCATTTTGGGATGGACGAACGGGGTGGAGCCGGATTTACAGGGCTGGCTCGTGCTTGCCTTTGTTGGCACCGAGCGGATGGCGTGGGCAGGTGTTGACCGTTAAACTCGAAATGCTGGACGCGCTGCTTCCGCAATGCTTGCATTCGTATTTGGCCTTCTCCGTGCCCTCATACAAAACGTGCTTTCCTTTGTTTGGACCGCTCGGATGGCGCGGACAGGTGTTGACCGTCAGGCTGGCGATGTTGGGGGCTTTGGTTCCGCAATACTTACAGTAGTAGTTCATGGTGCATGTCGGTTAATTTAGAAATCCATTTTCTTTTGCATTTTGTAAAGCCATTATAATGTCATTACACAAATTTTCCTGGCTCATTCTGCGCTGCCCTAGATGATAGCAATCCAGGATTATTTTACCTTCGCAGACGTAATAAAATCTATACGACTTTTTATGAGATGAAGCATTGCGCAAATAGCCATATTTTTCGAAGAATTCTATAGTTCCAGATGCAATAATAATTTTCGGATCTGCAATTGCTAATTGTTTTTTAACTAAATCGCTAAACTTATCTGTATAATTCCAGAAGGTATTCCAGTTAACACTGGCTCCGCCGACGATTTTATTTATGTTTGTAAATGCTGTCTGAAGTAACAACTTTGAAACTGCAACGTCCTTATCCGCGTCGGGAATTTCATCCCAAAGCACGAGCTTGTTTTTTAACGAATATTCCAAATATCTCATTGGATCGAAGTATCTATTACGCTTAGTGTCAATTTTATTTAATCTTTCAATAATCGCCTTTTTGTAATCGTAATCACAATCACCGTAAGAATCGTATGGCTCCCTAAATACCCATGATGTTTTTATTTCTGCCTTTGCATAGTGTTCTGGCGAAATTATACCGTCATAACAAGCTTTAAGTCCCATTTGCTCCGCGATTGTCTTAACCTCTCCATCAATTTTATCTTGCTCATTGATTAGTTCTTTTGTGTTCATATTCTCAATTTTATTTTTTAAGCTTACAGGCCAAGATTGAGTCAAAATCTCTTCGGCAGCAATGCCATCTTTTGCAACAACTCGCGCGGCGTGTTTGCGTTCGCGTGTTTCATCATCGCCAGCAGCACGCGTCCGGCGGCTTCGGCGTCGGATTGGGCGTGGTGGTGGTTAAATTGGTGGCCGATATGCGCCGTCAAGGTGGATAGCTGATGATTTTCCAGTTCCGGCCAGACTTGCCGGGCAAGCTGGCAGGTGCAAACATAATCAAACTCCGGCTTGGGCAGACCAAAATGATCCAAGGTTTCGCGCAGATGCTCAATGTCGAAATCTGCCTTATGAGCTATCACAAGGTCGGCGCGGGTCAGCTTTCCCAGCAATTCCGGCGCAATGGCGGAAAATTCCAGGGCGTCGAGAACATCAAGATGCGTCAGGCGATGACATTCAATGAAGTCGTCGCGAAACCAACCGTGCCCTGCGGGTGGCCGCACCAGCCAATAAGGAGCATCTGTCAGTTTGCCATCCTCAAAAACGGCAAGCCCGGCGGCGCAGATGCTCACGCGCGAGTAATTGGCGGTTTCAAAATCGAGGCTGATGAAATTCATGGTTTGCGGGAATGTTTCTGACGTTTTTTGCGAGCCGCGCGAACGGGTGTTGATATAAATTGCGGCATACTTAACAGGTCTTGTAATTGGCAAATTTCAGATCGAATGTTTTCATCAGGGATTACAAACTCTGTCTTTGTGCCTAAATACAATCTTAAACCGCGCCCCTTGATTTTGACCTGATGAATTTCAAAATCCGGGCATTGGGTTTCCAGCCAGCATAGAAATTCGTCCAGCACGTCCGTCCAGACGCGCGGAACATTGCCGAGCGAAAATCCATACCAGCCTTTGCCAACCCGATAAGCCCATTTCGAGAACAGCAAAACATCCGAGATATAATTATCGTGACGTCTTCTGTGCGCTGCCCGTTCTTTTTTCCAATCTTGTTGGACGCGAGCCAGCCGCTCCTTGTGTTTTTCTTTGAGTTCTTCAACGATTCCCATTTTTTTAGTTTTCATATTTCTATTTCGTTGAAGCCAGATGAACCGGTTCGGCTGCATCATTGTGGGCGGATTCTGAAAATGCGTCGAGCCACGGGACGAACCTGATCTCTGCAAAGCCAGCCTCACGACCTAATGATGAGGGCGGATTGATGATCTCTTCGAGCAGAAACCCCAGGCAACCGTATTCGGTAACGCCATACCGTCCTAGCTGCATGGCACGAATGGTATAAACGCAACCAGCCCTCGGCAAATAATCACACCAATCCAGAACGGCTCGCGGAAAAACATCGTTTATGCAAATAATTTTCTGCCCGACACTCCAAGTTGAAGGCTGATTTGTATTCATGGTTTATTTTTTTGTTGATCGAGATTCGCGAATTGAGCAAGCGTGCCCAACACAATGTTTATTGAGGCTTTGGTCTGGGGCGTGAGGTTGCGGTCAACCAGATCATCCGCCTGTAACTTCCAGACCAAATCGAATTTTAGGTCATTGAAGCGAATCTCCACCTGACATTTCTCATTGTATTTGAGTTGAGGGGACATCTGCTCCAGATCCTTATTCAGTTGCTTTGTTTCGGATGCGGTTGGCTTTTCCGGTTGGCCGGACAGAATGTTCCGCAGATTGGTCTTGGCAACACCGTCAAAAACCATCGCCGGGAACTCGTTGAGAATCTGGGCCGGAGAACTATCAATCCCCGTCTGGCCGCCAGGCAATGACATGACCAGGAGCGAAACCAACTGGCCGTTTGGCAGTCTGCCTTTCAAATCTGGGTATTTATTCTGAATCAGGTCGAACTGCCGCTTGGCAGCGGCAACCCCAACCTGCAATTGATCATGGTTCAGCATGGATGAGAGTATCCACGCGTCTCAACTGCGGTTCAAAGGAACTGAATGTCCCCAATCCCTGTCCCAAGTGCAGACTGCTACTTAAATTCCGCCCGGAGTCGGCTGATGCGTTTTGGGCTGGTGCCAGTTACCCAGCCAAGACCAGCGCAGATGAAATCGTGCTTCTTGTCACCTTTCAAACCGAGGCGGAGAACTTCGTTATCGAGGTGGCGGAGTTTTTCGGCGGCGCGCATCCGTTCCGTGAGTCCTTCGGCGAGGGCGTAGCCTTGGCGTCCGTGAACGCGGACGCGATGCAGACTGGCAATGGCATCCCAGCGAATGTCGCGCTTCGGATCGAATGACCAATACGCGGGAATATGAATCATCGTCCCATAAGGCGTGAGGTTGACGGCAAGTTTGAGCAGGAGCGGTTCATCGTGCTGCATTCCATAGAGATTCCAACGCAGACAGAACGCGTCGAACGCCGCATGAAAAATATCATCGCGGCTGCGCAGATTGACGGAAAATGACGGGCGCAAATTGCGCTCGGCGGTCATGGTCCGGCGGATTACGCCCTTGTGGTCGCGGTAGTTTTTAACATCAAAGACCGATTTGATTCGTGTCCATTGGCGGCGAAGTTGGGGATCGGTTTTGATGGCGAGTTCGTTCTGTGCATATTTGGCCTGCGTTTTGACCAAATTTTCGTAGGTGCCTTTCTGAACATAGAGTTCATGGTCGGCCACTGCCGCACAAACAGTTTCATCCGGTGGTTCGGGAAGCATTTCTATAATTAGACGATGCTTGGAATTCAGGCGTTTCCCTTTTTCCAGAGCAGCAAGGCAATCCTCCAGCACATCTTGGACATTAAACGGCCATAGCGTTGGCGGGACGAACATCCAGTGGTAAAGTGTCCGCAGTTGTTGAGCAACCACACCGTTGAGTTTCAAAAACGCAGCGTGATAACGCCGGAGAACTGCATCAGCCCATTCGGCCCGGTCAAAAGCTCGGACTTTGAGTTTTTTCAGGTCGAGGTTGAGGGCTTTCGTCATGGTAATTTTGTGGCGTCAAGCATATCCCGGCATTGAAGCAAATCCAAGTGCGAGCAATGTGAATCGCCCAACGCGGAGGATGAGAAATTTGAGGATGTGGTGAAGTCGGCGCAGGATGCGGCGGAAATGGTGCTGGTTTATTGTCCCTATTGTTGGAGACGAGGTGACGAGGCTCATAATTTTAATTCCGAAATTGAAATGAGCCTCCTCACGCCGGCCGCTACAAAATTATTTAGCCGTCACGACGACGTAATTCTTTTTTCCTTTGCGGAGTAAAAAATGTTTCCCGAAAAGTAAGTTGTGTGTTTTGAGAGGGCGCTGGAAATTGGTTTCGCGAATATTTGTGTAATAAACACCGCCACTTTCAATGTCTTTTCGCGCCTGTCCTTTTGATGGACACAATCCAGCATGGACTACCAAATCCAAAAATGTGATACCGCCGCTTTCCAGTTTGGCCCTTTCAATTTCTATCGTTGGAACTTCACCAACAATATGATTGAAAACTTCTTCTGTAATAGCATCTGCGGAACCGCCGAACAGAATTTCGCTTGCGCGAATTGATTCTTGCGTCGAATTTTCGCCGTGAATCAAATCCGTGACTGATTTTGCCAGCGCTTTATGCGCTTCACGCGCGCCGGGATTTTCCGCGTGCTGCTTTTCCAACGACTCAATTTCTTCAAGCGACTTAAATGTGAAATATTTCAAATAACGAATCACGTCGCGGTCGTCCGTGTTGACCCAAAACTGATAGAAGCGATAAACACTGGTGCGCTTCGGGTCGAGCCAGATTGCGCCCGCCTCGGTTTTTCCGAATTTCGTCCCGTCGGCATTTGTAATTAGTGGAAGCGTCAGGCCGAAAACTTTCGGAACAAAAAGATGTCTCAACATTTTTTTCCGGATGAGATCAATGCCGGCGGTAATATTGCCCCACTGATCGCTACCACCAATTTGCAATTCACAGTTGTATGGCTTGCCGTTTTCATCTTTGTTTTCTGGATTAGCGAGATAGTAAAAATCAAACGCCTGTAGCAGCATGTAGCTGAATTCGGTGTAGCTGATGCCGGTCTCGCGGTCTTCCATGCGCGCACGGACGGATTCCTTGGCCACCATCTGGTTGACGGAAAAATGTTTCCCGATGTCGCGCAGGAAATCGAGGAACGAAATGTTTTGCGTCCACGACGCATTGTCCACCAGCCGCGCAGGATTTTTCTTCGTTTCAAAATCCAACAGCTTCGCCAGTTGGACTTTCACGCTGGCGATGTTGCGGTCGAGAATTTCCTTAGTGAGCAACTGGCGCTCGGCGGTCTTGCCGCTGGGATCGCCGATGGATCCGGTCGCGCCACCTGCAACGGCAATTGGATTGTGGCCAAGCAGTTGAAACCGGCGCAGCGCGAGCAGCGGCACAAGATTGCCGACGTGAAGGCTGTCCGCCGTCGGGTCAAATCCGCAGTAAAGAGTGATGGGCGAGAAAATTTTCTTTTCCAATTCCGCCGCGTCCGTGCAATCGGCGATGAGGCCGCGCCATTTCAGTTCTTCAAGAATGCTCACGCGCGAAGATTAAATCGCCGCCGGGCAAATGCCAATTTCCAATTGTCACCCAAGATTTTTCCGCCACGAATCCGGGTGACGGTGCAGGTGCATCACGGAAATGACCAGCACTTCGCCATTTTCCACGGCGTAAATTATCCCGTAAGGAAAACGATGCGTGCGACAGCGGCGGATTTCCGCGTCGAGCGGCTGCCAGGCTTCCGGCCAATGGATGATGCGGGAAATGGTGGAGCGGATTTCCCGGAGAAAATCATGACCAAGTCCGGCAACCTGCTTTTCGTAGTGACGCGCCGCTGAACGCAGCTCCCGGAAAGCCGGCTGCAGCAGACGGTATTTCATCGCTTCAGTTCCGATTCAATGGATTGAATGGCTGCGTCGCCGTCCTGCGCCTTGATTTGACCGCTGCGAAAAGCCTTGAGCCGGTCCTGTGATTCGGCAAGCCATGCGCGATCAACGGATTCCTGCTCCGCCGGATCGAGACTTAGCCAGAGCGCATCAATCATCTGCGCTTTTTCAAACGGAGTAAGTTGCAATACTTCTTTGGCGAGAATCACGCTGTCCATGTTTCCATCCTAGTCCTGTGCAATTGAAAAAGCAAGATGGCGGAATGAACTTTGGACTTTGGACTTTGGACTTTGGACTTTAACCTTCGCGCGTGTCGCAAATGTTGAAATCGTCCGGCGCGATGGCCGCCGCCACGTTGTTGAGCCGCCTGCTCGGCATGGTGCGCGAAATCGTCTATGCACGGTTCATGGGCGACGGCTGGGTCGCGGGCGCATTCCAGTTCGCGTTCACGATCCCGAATCTGTTCCGGCGGCTGCTCGGCGAAGGTGCGTTGACGGCGGCGTTCATCCCGATTTTCAAGGAGAAGGAAAAAATACACGGCGAACAGGAAATGTGGCGCGCGGCAAACGCCGTCATTTCCGGCCTCGTCATCGCGGCGGCGGTCATCATCGGGATCGTGATGCTCGGAATTTCGCTCGCGCTGGATTTTCATCACTTCGCCGTAAAAACGGAGCTGATGCTGCAACTGCTTCGCGTGATGTTTCCCTACATGATGCTCGTGTGCCTCGCGGCGGCGTTCATGGGAATGCTGAACGCGCGCGGCCATTTTTTCATCCCGGCGATGGGCGCGACGATGCTGAACATCGTGATGATCGCGTCCGTGCTGTGGTTCGCGCCGAGAATGGGAACGCAGTTGCACGAGCAAATTTTTGCGCTCGCCTACGGCGTGCTCGCGGCGGGCGTGGCGCAGGCGGCGTTTCAACTGCCGACGCTCTGGCGCGACGGCTTCCGCTACGAATGGGTTTCGCCGCTGAAAAATGAAACCGTGCGGCTCGTCGTCACGCGGATGATTCCGGGCACGATTGGCGTCGCGGCGTTTCAACTCAACGTGACGCTCGTGCTGGCCGTCGCGTTCTGGGTCAGCCCGCAAATCGTCGCGTCGTTCAATTATGCCGTGCGGCTGATGGAATTGCCGCAGGGAATGTTCGGCATTTCACTGGCGACATATTTGCTGCCGACACTTTCGGGCTTGGCGGCGGAAAAAAATTATCCTGAATTCCGCGCGACGCTGCGGCACGGCACCGGCACGCTGCTGTTTTTGAATTTGATCGCGGCGATTTTGCTCGTCGTTTTGGCCGAACCGATTGTGCGGCTCATTTACGAACACGGAAAATTCAACGCGGATTCGACAATCCGCGCGACACTGGCGCTGCAATGTCTCGCGCCCGGACTGGTCGCATTTTCAACGGTCAACATTTTTGCCCGCGCCTTTTACGCGCTCGGCGACACGAAAACTCCGATGAAAATAAGCATTTTCTGCCTCGCGCTGAATTTGATTCTGGCCGTCGCGCTTGTCGGGCCGTTGCGGCAGGGCGGGCTTGGAATCGCAAACACGGTGACTTCGATTTGCAACGTCGGGCTTTTGATTTTTGCGCTGCGAAGGAAATTGGGGAAATTGGAAATGGAATCAATTTGGAAATCACTTTTCCCTCTGGCGTTGGCTACCGCCGCCGCCGGATTGCTGGCGTGGGAAAGTTGGAAGATTTGGGAAGATTTGCTAAACCACGAAACTCTCGCGCTGAAAATCGGCGCTGTGTTTGTTCCGGCGATTCTGGCCGGATTGATTTATGGAATGCTGGCGCTGATTTTCAAAATTCCGGCGTCGAAGGAGATGCTGGAGTTTGCACTGGCGCGAATCAAAAAATCCTGAACCGGCACGACCGCCGTCCAGCAATCCGAGCCGAACTTCGATTTGAATTTTTCCGCGAGCGATCCGGCGGCGGAAACATTTTCCGCAATCGCAAAGGTCGTCGAGCCGCTGCCTGACATGAGCGCGGCGAGCGCGCCGTTTGCACGGAGAAATTCCTGGAACAATGCGAGAATTGGAAATTTTTCCAATGCAGGCGCCTCAAGCGAATTGTAAAAGGCACCGGCGGCACCGGCCAAATTTTCAGCTTGGAGTTTTTCGACCAGTTCATTTGCGCGGCCGGCGTTGCCGTTCAACGCGGCGGGAAACCGCGCGAGGTTTTGATAGGCCCACGGGGTGGAAATGCCGAAGCCGGGATGGATGAGCAGGAACGCCTTGCCGCGCAGCGCGGGAAAGTTTTCGAGCGGCCGGATTTTTTCGCCGCGTCCGGTGGCCAGCGCGGGCTTGTGCTGGAGAAAAAACGGGGTGTCCGAGCCGAGCGCCGCTGCAATTTCATGGAGCTTTTCAGGCGCAAGCGGCATGCCGAAAAGTTCGTTGAGCGCGAGGAGCGTCGTGGCGGCGTTGCCGCTGCCGCCGCCAAGCCCGGCGGCGAGCGGTATTTTTTTCTCCAGGTGAATTTTGACGGCGGCGCGTATTTTTGCCGCAGACAGGAAATTTTTTGCCGCGCGGAAAACCAGGTTTTTTGAATTCACCGGCAGGCACTTGTCGCTGCACGAGAGTTGAATCCCTTTCCCGCCACGCTCAAAAGTCAGCTCGTCGCAAAAATCCACCGGCTGCATGACGGTTTCCAGTTCGTGAAACCCGTCGGGGCGCTTGCCGAGGATGTTCAACAGAAGGTTGACCTTGCAAGGGGATTTTTTTTCGAGCGGCATGGGCATTTCAGAAAAGCAAAACGCGCCAACGGTGGATGGCTGGCGCGTCGGGCAAAATTAGACCAGCCTCATTCAGTTGTCGAAAACGGTGAACCGGTTGCCGGGCATCCAGGGGGCGATGCTGCCGCCGCTGAAGCCGGTGTAGGTGTCCGTGTCGAACAGCCCCGACGATGGCAATCCTGGTTTGTAACTGTCTGGATAGGGCGGATGAACTTTCAGGTGATCAGTATCAATGGGGCCGTAGGTGTCCCAGTCCTTGTGGTTCGGAAACGGAAAGGTCACGACTTCCCACAGGCCGACACCGGTGCGTTCAACGCTGCGGTCAAACCCGTGGATGGCCCCGGTGGTGTAACCCACGCTAGGTGAATCAAAAATCGAAGCCTGCTCCATGGAGCGGCGCATTTCGCCGCCGCGCACAAACTCGAACGTATTGGTGATGCCGCGTCCGAGTTTTTCTTCAGGCCCTGCACAGCCTGTGCCGAACAGGCCGGCAGCGACCACGATGACCAGAAAAGCAATTGCATTTCGCATACGATTATGAGTTGATGGATTGAGCCTACGCTGAAATTGGATTTTGTAAAGTGTGTTTTATGGTTTGCCGCGTTTTCTGTCCCGCCATTCCCAATACCATGCAATCCAGACGGTGATTTCGTAAAGCATATAAAGCGGCACGGCCATGAGCACCTGCGTGACCACTTCCGGCGTGGTCAGCACCGCGCCCAAAACCAGGTTGATGACGATCATGTAGCGCCACATCGAGCGGAGCATCCGGTAATTCAGCACGCCGATTTTCACCAGCGTCAGAATCACCACCGGCAGCTCGAAGCCCAGCCCCATGCCAAGCATGAATTTGCAGACGAAGCTGATGTATTCCTCCGCACGCCACTGCGTCGCGCCGAGGCCGAGCCATTGCGAATACATTTGAGACGCCGCAAGCGCCACCGGCATGAGCACGAAATAGCAGAACGCTACGCCGATCAGAAACAGTCCGCCGCCGATGAACAACGCGCGATAAATATATTTCCGCTCCCTCAACCGCAGCGCCGGAAAAACAAACGTCGCGATAAAATATAAAATAAACGGCGACGCCAGCACCATGCCGCCGTAAAACGCCACCTGGAACGCCACGAAAAATCCGCCCGCCGGCGTCAGGTTCACCAGGTCAATGTGCATCCGCTGCGCGTCGGCGAGGGCTGCGGGATCTTCATTCACGCGACAGCTTAAGATTTGATTCGTGCCGACCGTGACCGGCTCGACGACGACGACGGCGAAGCGGTTCGTGCCGGTGTGCAGCAGTTGTTGCTGTTCTGGCGTGATTGGATAACTGCCGAGCCGGGTGGCGCCAAAACTGACGGTGACAATCTGGTTGGTTCCTGGATAACTGACCCTGGCCCGTGACAATGGCCATTTGATGACGCCGATGACATAGTTGGCGCCGATGAGGCAGAGCAGCATCGTGAGCGACAAAGCCACGGCGCACTTGATCAGCAGCCAGCGGAAATCTTCGAGGTGCTCAAGGAAGGATTTGACGGGACCGCCCTCGGTCGTCTCGTCGGAATGTTCAGATTCGGAATTACCAACCATGTCCGGGTCAGGCCGTCAGGCCTTCGGCGGATTGGAAGATTGCGCCACTTGAGAGTCGGCGCGCGAAGGCGCGGGTGCGGCGGGTGCAATCGTCTTGGCCGGTATCTCTGTCTGCGCGTTCTGGATTTCATCCGTTACTTCACGCGTTGCCTTCTTGAATTCCTTGATGCCCGTGCCGAGGCCTTTGGCCAGCTCCGGCAGCTTCTTCGCACCGAACAACAGCAAAACCACGGCGAGAATAAGGATGATTTCCCAGCCGCCAAAAATACCTGCAAAAATTGGTTTCATAACTTTTTACCGAACTTGACTTAATCCTACGCCCGCCCCGGCAAATAGTAAAGCTCCAAAAAAAAAGGCCGCGACGGGCGCGGCCTTCTGTGATTTCAATCCGCAATCAGGACGGCGGTGTTCCCGCCGGCGCGTTTGAATTCGGATGCAGCAGCACAAAATCGCCACGCCGGTTTTTCGCCCAGGCTTCCTCGTCGTGGCCGGTGTCGGCGGGCTTGTCCTTGCCGTAGCTGATGGTGCGGACGCGTGACGGGTCAACGCCGATTTTCGCCAGCGCCTCGCGCAACGCCAGCGCGCGGCGTTCGCCGAGCGAGCGGTTGTATTCCTCCGTGCCGCGCTCGTCGCAATTGCCCTCGATGAGCAGCTTCGTGCTCGCGTCGGCGCCCAAGGCGGAAGCGACCGCTTCAAGATTCGACTTCTCGGTTTTTTGAACCGCCGCGCTGTCGTATTTGAAATGCACAGTGTAACTGGCCAGCGCTGCGCGGTCCTCGTTCATTCCTTGAAATTGATCGGGCGGAGCTGCAGGAATTCCTCCACCACCTCCGGTGATTGGGCCGCCTTCAGGAGTTATCTGTGTTCCCGGAAGCGTCGCCGGATTCACATCCTGCGGCGGCGGCGTCGGGCTTGGTGACAGCTTTGTGACTCCGACCGGCTGGTGTTTGCAACCTGTCGCCGCCAGCGCAATCGCCAACGCCAGCGGACAAATCAATTTCATCGTTTTCATATTTTTCCTTCCGTTAATTTTTGGTTAAAAATTTTCTTCAAAACAAAATCATTTCGCCCACGAGGGTTGCGAATCGTTTCCAGAAATCCGGCCAACATCCTTCACCTGTTTCGTGAAAACGTCAAGCACGGACAATGTGTAGCGCCAGTTGGCCCGTTTCGCGAAGACCAGCGTCCGCGAATTCGGCGCCCAAGACGGATGCTCGCCCGGCGTCAGGATCACCGGCGTGCCGCCGTCCGCCGGCACGACGCAGATGTCAAACTCGCCCCCGAACTGGCAGCAGAACGCGATCCATTTGTTGTCCGGCGACCAGTCCGGCTCCGTCGGGCTTGGCGTGCCGGCCGTGTGGATCACCTGGATTGCGCCACCGTCCGCCGGAATTTTCGCCAGCACGCGCCGCTCGGCGATCTTCGTCGCGAAGCAAATCCATTTTCCGTCCGGCGACCAGCACGGCGACGATTCGTCCTCCGGAGATTTCGTCAGCCGCTTCAAATTGCCGCCGTCCGCGTCGGCCACATACAAATCCACCCAGCCGTCCTTGTCCAAGATCATCGCCACCTTCGAGCCGTCCGGCGAGGGTGCCGGGCTGATGTTCGAGCCGCCGTAACGCGCGATGGCGCGGGCGGTGCCGGTCGAAAAATCGTTGTAAAAAATGTCCGGGTTGCCGAAGCGGTAGGAATTGTAATAAATCGCGAGCCGTCCCGGAACCCACGCGGGCGCGGAAACAATCGTCTTCTCGTGCGTGACGGCCTGCGGATTGCCGCCGTCGAAATCAGAGACGAAAATCTCGCCGTCGCCGTTTTCGCTTTGCGCCTTGAACGCGATTTTTGAAGTAGAGCCGCGCAGTTGCGCAATTCCTTTTTTGCCCGTGACAGCAAGAACGATGTCGTCCGCGAATGCATGCGCCTGCCGCCGCAGACTCGCGCCGTTGTAGCTGCGTGAAAGAACTTCCTTCCTGGCAAATTTGTCGGAAACGCGGCCAATCACATTTCCAGAATTGCTGCCGCTGATTTGATATTGCGCCGCGTCGGGCGCGACAAATGAAAATCCCTGGACGTAAAGATCGAATTTCAAGACACTCAAAACCTCGCCGCTGAAACCGTCGAGCGAAACGGGAATGGGTTTTTGGCCGATGACGTTGATGTCATGCGAGATGGTGATTTCATTTTGGTCGTTCTGACCGCAGGCGAAATTGGCGATGAACGCCAGGAGCAAAACCGGCAAACAATTTTTGAGGCAATTTTTCATTCAGACATTCTTTTGAGTTGAGGATTGAAATTGATGGTGTAAGTGCGCTGCTTGTCCGTCGATCCTTCAGGAAACGGCGCGATGAACATGACGCGGTCGAGCGTGTGCTGGACGGAATTATCCACGCTCGCGTCGCCGGACGGCGCGAGGATGCGCGACGAAATCACCGTGCCGTCGCTGGCGATGGTCACGCTGACTTTTACATTTTCGTCGTCGTTGGCAATCGAATCCGGCAAAGCCCACGCCTGATCGTAAACGCTTTTGACGACGCTGGCGTAATTTGCGTAGGACACGCTGCTGTCGCCAGGCGCGTCAATTTGCGTGGGTTTAGACAATTGTTTTTGCAATTCTGCGGCGAGATTTCTCCCGGCCTGCGAATTGTCCTTCGTTTTTGCCGGCTTCAAATTTTTTGGCGCGTCGCGCGTCACAAGCTGCGTGTTGACCTCAATTTTGTGCGGCGGATTTTTTTCCGGCGTTTCGACGGGCGTCAAATCCGGTTTTGGTTCGGGCGCAAAATATTTTACAACTCTTTGGACAAGCGTCGGCTGCGGCGCGGGCTGGACGATTTTTGGCTGCGGCGGAGTTGGAGCCGGCTGCGGTTGCGGCGGCGTGACAATCGGAACTGGCGGCGGCGGTTGCGCGTTTTTCACGCCGCTGTTGAACGCGGCGTCAACCAAGTTGGCCGGAATCACGTTGAGCACCTGCGATTCGTCCACTTTGGGCGTGGAATTAAAAAATGCCGGGCCGACAAATAAAATCACGAGCAGCAGCAGGTGAAGTCCCGCCGTGGCGATGACGCATTTTTTTTGCAGGCGGTTCATTTGGTCGTCGGGTCGGTGCGGAGCGAATAGCGCGTGATGCCGTTTTTCTGGCAGCCGTCAATCACCTGCGCCACCAGGTCGTAACGGCTGTCCTTGTCGGCGCGAATATAAACAACGATGTTTGGATTCACCCGGAATTCGGCGGCGAGCTGCGCGATCATCTGCGGCAGTTGCACGGTTTTCCGGTCCAGCCGGTAATAGCCGGTGTTTGAGATTTCGACGGTGCGGATGTCGGACTTGTTCAACTTCTTTTCCGGCTCGCCGCCGCGCGGCAGTTTGAGGTTGATGCTCTGCTCCAGCAGCGGCGTGGTGATGACGAAGATAATCAGCAGCACGAACGCCAGGTCCAACAATGGCGTGATGTTGATGTCGCTCAACGTCACCAGCGGATTGCGTTGTGAAAATCGTCGCATGAAAAATTAATCGTCCGCTAAAAATTCCGTTTCCATTTTCGACACGAGTTCTTGCGCAAAATTATCCAAGCCGACGGTGAACACGCGGAGATTATGCACGAGCCAGTTGTAGCTGAACATCGAGGGGATTGCCACAAGCAGGCCGGCGACGGTCGTGATGAGAGCGGCGCTCACCCCGGGAGCCATCGCGGCCATCGTCGCGCTGCCCTGCTGCGCGATGCCGGCGAACGTGCTCATCACGCCCCAGACCGTTCCGAGCAGGCCGATGAATGGCGCGCCGCTCACGGCGATGGCGAGCAGGATCAAACCGGATTCCAGTTTCAACGATTCCTGCGCGACGACATTTTCCAGCGCGCGTTTGACATGCTCCATGTTTTTGAGCGAGACCTGCTGCTTGCTGCGTTCGCCGCCCGGCCCGCGCAGCCGCGCGTCGAGCTGCACGCAGCCGGCCTGATAGACTTCGTAGAGCGGGCAGCCTTCGACCTGAAGTTTGCGGTCGAAAAGGTCGAGCACGGTTTTTTGGGCGTGAAATTCCTGGTCGAAGTAATAATTCAATTTTCGCGCGCGACGCATTTGCAACGCCTTGGAGACCATGACGGACCAGGCGATGATGGAAAAAATGATGAGGCAGACGATGATCGCCTTGGCTTCGGGCGTCGCCTGTTCCCAGACATAAACGAGTTCCGCCTTGTTTGAAGCGGTTCCCACGGCGGCAAATAGACAGAGTCCTTCCATAAAATTTCCGACGGTGACTTGGACGTGAGGAACCGAAGCGCCAAGCGGCGGGTGGTCGAACAATTTTCCCGCCAGCCGAATTATTATCCGGCCCGGAAAAATTGCCAAGCCTTTTTGCGCGGAAAAACAAACTTTGTGCGCGCCGCAAAAATCGCTTACAAAATATGCGATGTCTCGTCCGCGCATCGCCGGCCTGTTGCTTGCGTTCGTCACGCTGCTGGTTTATATGCCGGCGGCGCACAACACGTTTGTGATGTATGACGACGGGGATTACATCACGGAAAACCTCGTCGTGCAGAATGGCCTGACGTGGGCCGGGTTCAAGTGGGCGTTCACCACAATGCACGCGGCCAACTGGCATCCGCTCACCTGGATTTCGCACATGGCGGACTGCGAGTTTTTCGGCCTCAACGCCGGCGGGCATCATTGCGTCAACGCGCTGCTCCATGCGGTCAATGGCACCCTGCTTTTTGTCCTGCTGCTGCGGCTGACGGCGGCGTTCTGGCCGAGCGTGTTCATCGCCGCATTGTTCGCGTGGCATCCGATGCACGTCGAATCCGTCGCGTGGGCGTCGGAACGAAAGGACGTGTTGAGCACTTTTTTTGAACTGCTCTCGCTGCTGGCGTATGCGCGTTACGCGGACTTTTCCGAAGTCCGAAGTCCAAAGTCCAAAGTCTTTTACGTTTTGGCGCTCGTGATGTTCGCCTGCGCCCTCATGTCCAAGCCGATGCCGGTGACGATGCCGTTTGTGATGCTGCTGCTGGACTGCTGGCCGCTGAAAAGATTTGAAACTTCAAATTTCAAATTTCAAATTTTCCGGCGGCTCGTGTTTGAGAAATGGCCGTTCTTTCTGCTCTCGGCAGCTTCGAGCGTCGCGACCTATTTTTCCCAAAGATCGTCGGCGGTCGTGTCGCTGAAAGGCCTTCCGCCGGATTTGCGCGCGGACAACATCATCGTTTCCTACGTCCGCTATCTGCTGAAATTGTTCTGGCCGGAAAATCTCGCCGTCATTTATCCGCTGCCGAAATTGTATCCGCTCTGGCAATTGATGCCGGCGGCCGTGGCTCTGATCGCCATCTCCTGGCTCGTCTGGCGCGGGCGCGGGCGGTTTGCGTATCTGCCTGTCGGCTGGCTCTGGTTTGTGGGAACGCTCGTGCCGGTCATCGGCATCGTGCAGGTCGGCAGCCAGGCGATGGCCGACCGCTATTCCTATTTTCCGTCCATCGGGATTTTCATCGCCGTCACGTTCGGCGCGCTTGATCTGGCGGCGCGGTTTCAATTTTCAAAAACCGCCCTTGCGATCACGGCCGGCTCGATTCTGGCGATCTGCCTGGTTCTCACGGAAAACCAATTGAGCTTTTGGACCAACGACGAAACGCTTTTTCGCCATGCCGCCCTTGTGACCGGCGAAAATGAAGTCGCCCACCTCAACCTCGGCGTCGCCCTGGAAAAACAGGACCGCTACACCGAGGCCATCGCCGAATATCGCGAGGCCCTGCGGATTTATCCAAAAAGCGTGGAAACGCACGACAACCTTGCCAACCTTCTTGACCGCCAAGGCAATACGAACGCCGCGCTGGCTGAATTTCAAACAGCCTTGCGCCTCGAGCCGAAATCCATCCCGCCGCACAACAACCTCGGCACGTTTTACGTTGAAATCGGGCGGTTTGACGACGCGATGAAACAATATGCCGAGGCCGCGCGGCTCGACCCCACCGATCCGCACGCGTTTTATCTGACCGGCAAGCTGCTGCTCCGCGAAGGACGCGACAGCGAAGCCATCCCGCAATTTCAGAAAGCCGCGCAATTCGGCCCGGACAATTTCCAGATGCTCGCCTACATCGCCCGCGTTCTCGCCTCCGACGAAAAACCCGGCATTCGCAACGGCAGCACCGCCTATCTCCTTGCATCAAAAGCCAACGTTCTGACCGACGGCGTCCAGCCCGCCATGCTCGACACCCTCGCGATGGCCTACGCCGAACTCGGCCGCTTCGACGACGCCCGGCAGGCCGAGCAGGACGCCATCACGCTCGCCTCCAAATACAGCCTCAAAGACGACGTTGACGCCATGAATGAACGTCTCCAACTCTACAAAATCAGCCAGCCCTACCGCGAATCCTACACCAACGACGCCGTCAAACTGCCAAAGGTGATCACCCAGTTCATTTATTGACATGGCGGATGGCGACTAAAATAAGCTTTGCCCCTGCCGGAAAATTGCTTACTAGTATAATCATGTCGCGGCTTCGTATTACCGCCCTGCTGCTCGCGCTCGTCACTTTGCTGGTTTATCTGCCGGTGGGAAGGCATGATTTCGTGAATTATGACGACACGGATTACGTTACCGAAAATAGTTTTGTCAAAAGCGGCCTGACCTGGGTGGATGCCAAATGGGCATTCATTGCCTTTCATTCAGGCAACTGGCACCCTATCACATGGCTCTCGCACATGGCCGATTGCGAATTTTTTGGATTGAATCCCGGCGCACATCATTTTGTCAATGCGCTGCTTCACGCCGCAAATGTTGCCTTGCTTTTCATTTTATTTTTGCGGTTGACCGGCTTGTTTTGGCCGGCAGCCTTCAATGCCGCCCTGTTTGCGTGGCATCCGTTGCACGTCGAGTCGGTCGCGTGGATTTCAGAACGCAAGGATGTTTTAAGCACGTTTTTCGAGTTACTGGCGTTGTTGTGCTACGCGCGATTTGCCGAGAAATCCAAAGCCTTGTCCTCTTCGTCAGTCCTCGGCTCGGCGAGAAATTCAAAGCCCGATGTATTTTACACCCTGGCGTTGGCCATGTTTGCCCTCGGTCTTATGAGCAAGCCAATGATTGTGACGCTGCCTTTCGTGATGCTGCTATTGGATTACTGGCCATTGCGGCGATTTTCACCTTCCACTTTCTGCCTGGCGTTTTTGCTGGAAAAATGGCCGTTCTTTCTGCTGGCGGCCATTTCGTGCGTAATTACTTTTCTCGCGCAGCGGGCCGGTGCGGCGGTTGTTTCTCTTGAAATAATTCCCTTGCACCTCCGCTTGGAAAACGCCCTCGTCGCTTACCCATCTTATTTGCTGAAACTGTTCTGGCCGGAAAATCTTGCCGTCATTTATCCGCTACCGAAACTGTATCCGCTCTGGCAGTTGATGTTGGCGATAGCCGCGTTGATTTTCATTTCGTGGCTCGTCTGGTATGCACGCAAATTTGCATATTTGCCCGTCGGCTGGCTTTGGTTTCTCGGAACGCTCCTGCCGGTCATCGGCATCGTGCAGGTCGGCAGCCAGGCGATGGCCGACCGCTACTCCTATTTTCCATCCATCGGGATTTTCATTGCCGTCGCATTTGGCGTGAATGACATGGAAAATCGGTATCAATTTCCAAAAATCGCGCTCACGATGGCCGCAGTTTTGATGCTGGCAGGTTGTTTGTTCCTCGCAGAAAACCAATTGGGCTATTGGCACGACAGCGAGGCACTCTTCCGACACGCCCTTGCCGTGACGAAAAACAATGACATCGCCCATCTCAATCTTGGAGCAGCACTTCAGAAAAGAGGCGATTGGAACGGCGCGCTGGCCGAATATTGCGAAACCGAACGTCTGGCACCCGGCGGCTTTTTGATACACGGCAATATTGGCAGCGTGCTGGACGATCTAGGCAGGCCGGAAGCAGCCATGGCCGAGTATCAGGAAGCCTTGAGAATAAATCCCAACCAGCCAAAAATCCATGACGGCATCGGTATCACTCTCGTCGAAATGAACCGCTTCAACGAGGCCATGCGTCAGTTTGCGGAAGCCGCAAGACTCAATGCAAATGATCCTTGGCCGCATTTTCAAATGGGACAGGCGTTGCTCAAACAAGGCCATGATGCCGAGGCAATCAGCCAGTTTCGAGAGTCCCTGCGGCTGGATCCGGATAATTTTCAAATACTCGCCTATGCCGCCCGGGTTTTATCCGCCGATGAAAACACTGCGATGCGCGACGGTCAGGCCGCCCTGACGTATGCCGCGCGAGCAAACATTTTGGTCGGCGGCCAGCACCTGTTCGTGATCGAGGCGCTCGGCATGGCTTATGCTGAAACCGGTGATTACTCCAACGCCGTAGAAGCGGCTAAAACCGTGGTCGGACTTGCGACCGCCACAAAAATGAAAAATCTCGAACCGATGCAGCAACGCCTCCAACTTTACGAAAATCACCAACCCTGGCGCGAATCGTTCTTGGCGACCAACATGCCGGCAAAAATTCTCCCAAACAATTGATTCAAGTTTGCGCCATATCTCGGAGCAGCCGCCGCCCACCTGCATTTTTTGCGGCGAAAATTTTTCCCGGATCAAAAAACTCCGCCAGCAATGCCGCATTTGTCTTCGTGGAAGCGTCCTGTTTTTGCGGCGAAAACAAAACGACGCGCGATTTTGCCCTCACATTTTTCGGCAGCGCTTCGAGCGTGAGTAAAATTTGGTTCACCGCGCCGAGCTTGTTCTGCGCCACGATGACTGGCATCGCCCGCAACGCCACAATCAAATCGCGTGAATTAAAACCTTCGCCAAGCGGGCTTAGCAATCCTCCTGCGCCTTCCACCAGCAAAACATCAAACCGCTTTTGCATCGCGCGGATATGCGCGAGGGCTTGCCGCAGCCTGACTTTTTTATTTTCACGCCGCGCCGCCAGCAACGGAGCAATTGGCAAACGGAAATGCCACGGATTTATTTCATCAAGCGACAGCGCGCCGTTCATCGCCGCGAAAATTTTCCGCGCGTCGGCGCGATTGCCGGAGCAAACAGGCTTGAGCGCCGCCGCGTTGACGCGGCCTTCGCGCAGAAATTTCACGAGCAGCGCGGTCAAAACCGTTTTGCCGACGCCCGTGTCCGTGCCAGTGATGAAAAGCGTTTGCTTCATTTGCGAACATCAAAGCGGAAACGGCTTTAACAAGCCATCCAAACCGGCGCTCAAATCACCGTTGCGCTTGACAGCGGACGCATATGGACGTTGTCCTGTCCATACATGAAAGCGATTACTTACACCGCCGCCCGCAAGGGGCTGGCTTCCACGATGGACCGGGTCTGTCGCGACCGTTCGCCCGTCATCATCACGCGCAACCGCGACCAGTCGGTCGTGATGCTTTCGCTGGCGGACTATGAACATTTGGAAGAAACCTCCTATCTGCTCCGCAGCCCGGCGAATGCACGGCGGCTGTTGTCCGCCATCGGCAGCTTGAAAATGGGAAAGGGTCCGGCGCGCAAAATTGACCTCGCGGCATGAAACTCGTCTTCGCCGAGCAGGCGTGGGAGGATTATCTGCACTGGCAGCAGACCGACAAACAAACCACCCGGCGCATCCACGATCTGATCAAGGATACCTCGCTCAATCCTTTTTCCGGCATCGGCAAGCCGGAGCCTTTGCGTTCCGCTCTCGCGGGTTATTGGTCCCGCCGCATCAACGGTGAACACCGGATGGTCTATAAAGTCGAGGGTGACAGGCTGCTTCTGGCGCAATTGCGATACCACTATTGAGCAGCATGGTCAGAACCCGTTTGCCCACGCCCGTGTCCGTGCCGGTGATGGAAAAATTTGTCTCAATTCCTGAAAATAAAGGCGCATTTCATTCCAGTTTTCAATTGACCGCCACGCTAATTCACCGGCAACAATCACTCAGACATCATTCAAATTTGCGGAGGCAATTCCCAAAATTGCCTGCAGACGGAGAAAATGGACTTCATGGCGTCCGCGATGCCGGAGGTCTTTCACCGGAAATGGCGGCAAATTTTTATAGCGCTTCCCGCCCGGGATTGTTTTAATATGACATCCATTATATCAGCAGATTGAGCGTGGCGACCAGGCCACCTTGCCTTGAATAAATTTTATGAAGATGAATTTGAAATTTCTCGCAGCCGTTGTGTTCGGCGTGGTTCCTTTCATCACCGCTCCGATGTCCGCCGCCGACATCGCCCATTTGCAAAATGGTTTTGACCAGCCGCCGGACGATGCGCGGATCATGGCGCGCTGGTGGTGGTTCGGCACGGCGGTCACCAAGCCGGAACTGGAGCGTGAGATGAATGCGATGAAGGCCGGCGGGTTCGGCGGCTTTGAAGTGCAGCAGACTTATGCCCTTCAGCTGGATGGCGAACTGCCGGGGGTGAAGAACAACAGGTTTTTGTCGCCGGAACATCTGGAGGCGCTGCGGTTCACGGCTGAAAAGGCGAAGGAACTCGGCCTGCGCATGAACCTGACGCTGGGCAGCGGATGGCCCTATGGCGGTCCGCAAATTACCCGGAGCGAAGCCGCAGGCGCGCTGCATGCTTTGGCGCCGGTCAAGGTGTCGGCGGGTCAAACCAGTGTGGATGAGCCGGCGACGCGTGGCGGGGACGCCGGCGAAATTGTCGCGGCGCTGCTCGGCCCGGTGACGAATGCGCCCGCAGGCGGGAGCCCGTATGTGCCGTTGGAGGTGCGCAACAACACGGCGGTGCTGCCGTCGGATTTGCAGGGGGCGTCGCAGGTGACATTCTACACGCTCGGCCTGCCGGGATTGGTCAACGTGAAGCGCGCGGCGATTGGCGGCGAGGGTTTCATCGTGGATCATTACAGCCCGACGGCCATCGAAAAATTCATCAAAGAAGTGGCCGATCCGGCGATTCAGGCGTGCGGGCCGAATCCGCCGTATTCCATTTTCTGCGACAGCCTGGAAGTGGCCGGCGAAAACTGGACGCCGAATTTCCTCGCGGAATTTCAGAAGCGCTGCGGCTATGATTTGAAACCGTTGCTGCCCGCATTGTTCGGTGACTTCGGGCCGAAGACGCTGGAGATTCGCCAGGACTGGGGACAAACGGTGACGGACATTTTCAACGATTATTTCATCAGCACATTCACGAAACTGGCGCACGAGAACAAAACCAAGTTCCGCATCCAGGCCTACGGCACTCCGCCCGCCGCGCTCTTCAGCTATGCCTATTGCGATTTGCCGGAGGGCGAATTGGGCGGAAGAAACACGGAGAAGGAATTCTCGGCCACGCGCTGGGCGGCGTCGGCCAGCCATTTGCTCGGCAAGCCGGTGACTTCATCCGAGACGTTCACCTGGCTGCATTCGCCGGTGTTCCGCGCGACGCCTTTGGACATGAAGGCGGAGGCTGATTTGCATTTTCTCTGCGGCATCAACCAGATCATCTGCCACGGCTGGCCTTACACGGCGGAGGGCGCGCCGTATCCGGGCTGGAGCTTTTACGCTGCGGGAGTCTTCGACGATAAGAACCCGTGGTGGATCGTGATGCCCGACGTGACGAAATACCTGCAGCGCGTCAGCTATATTCTCCGCCAGGGAACGCCGGCCAATGACGTTGCGCTGTTCATGCCGAACAGCGATGCGTGGACGGACTTGGGAAGGGATTTCAGCATGAGCAAAACGCTTGGGGCCAAGGTGGGCAGTTCCGTCAAGCTGATCACCGATGCGGGCTACAATCTCGATTTCTTTGACGACCAGTTGCTCGCCATGCGCGGGAAGGTTTCGGGCAACACGCTGGCTTTCGGCGATGTGCATTATCGTGTCGTGGTGCTGCCGGGAGTTGAGCGCATCCCGCTGGCCACGATGAAGACGCTGGAGGAGTTTGCGCGCGGCGGAGGCATCGTCATCGCCACGCGCCGCCTGCCGGACCGGGCGCCGGGCTACATGACGCCCGATGCCGACACCCAGGCCGTGCGTGACATCGTCCAGCATCTGTTCAAGGATGCGGATGCGCCGGGCATTTTCATCGAGGACGAAAGTCAACTGGCCGCGGCGCTGGCCAAACGCCTGGCGCCGGACGTGGCGATGTCGCCCGCCGCACCGGATATCGGCATTGTCCACCGCCACACCGATGACGGCGAAATTTATTTTGTCGCCAACACGAGCAACGAACCGAAAAACGTGGACGCGGCGTTTCGTGTTGCAGAATTGCAACGCCATGTTAGATATTTGTCTCCCAAGGCCATGCAAACGCAACCGACATTTTATGTGACGGGATTGCAGCCGGAAATCTGGAATCCCATGAACGGCGGCGCCAGCCCTGCGGCCATCACGGATAAATCCGACGGCTCAACCACCATCAACTTGAAGCTCGAGCCCTACGCTTCGACGATTGTTGCGTTCACGACACGCACTTTGCCCGCGCCGAAAACTGCCCTCTTTGAGGGCGAATTGCCGTCGCCTCTTGATTTGAGCACTGGATGGACGGTTCGTTTCGGCACAAATGCGCAGCCAATCGCGATGGACACGCTCGCATCGTGGACGACTCTCACGAACGAGATTAATTTTTCAGGCGTCGCGACCTACGAAAAGTCGGTCACGGTGGCGCCGGGAATGTTGCAGGATGGTTTGTCCGTGAGTTTTGATTTTGGACAGGCAACACCCCTTGAGGAACAGGGTGGACAGGGTTATCGCGCGGAGTTGACCGCTCCCGTCCGCGAGGCCGCGGTGGTTTATGTCAACGACCAGCGTGTCGGGTCGGTGTGGTGTCCTCCGTATGCGATTGATGTGACCGGCAAGCTCAAGTCCGGCGAAAATAAAATCCGCATCGATGTCGCCAACCTCGCCGTCAATTATATGGCGAGCATCAAGCTTCCGAATTATGACTACGAGGGAGTGACCCGGCAGTTCGGCAACCGTTTCCAGCCGCAAAACTTGAATCTGATCGAACCGCTGCCGTCCGGCCTGCTCGGCCCGGTGAAGCTCGTGGCTGCACCAGCAGTTTTGAAATGAACACGACGGATAAATTGATCCGTCCGCTCGTTCATAACCTGCACGCCTATGTTCCCGGCGAGCAGCCGAAGATTGCAGGGTTGATCAAACTCAATACCAACGAGAATCCGTATCCGCCGTCGCCGGGCGTGCTGGCGGCGGTCCGGGCGGCGGTGGACGGGCGGTTGCGGCTGTATCCGAACCCGACGGCGCAGGTGCTGCGCGAAAAGCTGGCCAGGCTGCACGGCTGCCGCGCGGGAAACATCATCGTCGGCAACGGTTCGGATGAATTGCTGGCAATGGCGTTGAGATGCTTCGTGGAGCCGAAGCCCAGCACGCCCATGGCCAAGATCTCCAAACAAGTGGCGTCGACGGTGCAATATTTCACGCCGAGCTATTCACTGTATCCGGTGCTGGCGGACATTCATGGCGCGAAGAAGAATGTGACGGCGTTGAATCCAGACTTTTCGATGCCGAGGGTCAGGGAATTGAAGCGTGGCAGGCAATGGAATTTCAACGCGGCACTGACCTTTGTGACGACGCCGAACGCGCCTAGCGGGCGCGGTTACAAGACGGTTGAATTGGAAAAATTCTGCACAGCGCAAAAGGGCGTCGTGATTTTGGACGAGGCCTACGTGGATTTTGCCGAAGAAAACGCGCTGAAACTGGCGCTGAAATTCCCGCACGTTCTTGTGGCGAGGACTTTTTCCAAGGCGTATTCGCTGTGCTTCCAGCGTGTCGGCTATTTTGTCGGCCACGCCGAACTCATCGCGGCGCTGGACAAGATTCGCGACAGCTACAACGTCAACGGCCTCGGCCAGATCGCCGCTGCGGCGACGCTGGACGAGATGGATTATTACCGCGCCAATATTCAGAAAATCATCGCCACGCGCGAATGGTCCGACTCCGAGTTGACGAAGCTAGGCTTCCGTGTTTTTCCGAGCCAGACGAACTTCATTCTCGTGCGGCCCCCGAAATTTCCTGCAAATGACTGGCTGCAGAAATTGCGCGAACAAAAGATTCTCGTCCGCTGGTTCAACGCGCCGGAAGTCCGGGATTATTTGCGCATCACGATCGGCACGCAGGCCGAGGCGGAAGCGTTGGTGCAGGCGTCGCGGAAAATTATTTCCAAATGACCCCTGGTCGGGAACTCCGTCCGGTGGATTGCGGCCAAAACCTTTTCTTTGCGGCGCGCGGAGTTTTTTGTTAAAAGCCGGATGTGTATCTGGAGTTTTATGGATTGAAACAGGCGCCGTTCGACCTCACGCCGAACCCGCGTTTGCTTTTCCACAGCGGCAAGCACCGTGAGGCGATCAACCATCTGCTTTACGGCATCCGCGAGCGCAAGGGCTTCGTGCAGCTCACCGGCGAAATCGGCGCGGGCAAGACGACGCTCTGCCGCGCGCTGCTCGAACAACTCGACGGAAAATATTCCACCGCGCTCATCTTGAACCCGGTGCTGAACGCAAACGAACTGATGAAGGCCATCGCAACGGAGTTCGGCCTTGAAGTGCGCGGCCATGACCGGCTGGAAACCCTCGCGGCCATCAGCGAATTTCTCCTGAAGCAAATCGGCCAGGGCAAGGAAACGGTCCTGATTATTGACGAGGCTCAAAACCTGACGGAGGACCTGCTCGAACAGGTCCGCCTGCTTTCGAACATCGAGACCGACGACCGGAAGCTGCTGCAAATCATTTTGATGGGCCAGCCCGAATTGCGCCACCGACTGAACAGCCCGCGCCTGAAGCAACTTCGCCAGCGCATCACCGTGCGTTATCACCTCATGCCGCTCACGCGTTTCGAGGCCGGCCAATACATCCAGCATCGCCTTGAAATGGCCGGTGCCCGCGGCGTCCCGTTCTTCACGCAGCCCGCGCTGTGGCGGATTTACTTTTACAGCCGCGGAATCCCCCGGCTCATCAACGCCATTTGCGACAAGGCGCTGCTCGCCGGTTTCGTGGAGCAAAGCGACCGCATCAATTATCGCATGGTCAGCCGCGCCATTGACGAACTGGAAGGAAAAATAATCGCATGAGCCTCATCAACGACGCGCTGAAACAGGCCCGGCAGTCGCAGCAGCCAAACCCGCCGTCCGGCCAGCCGCCATTGCGTCCGGTTGAACCCGTGCCGCACCGCGTCGTGGACTGGTTTTTACCGCTGGCCGTGGTTGCGCTCGCTGGCGTGGCGGCATTTTTCATCGGGCTGGCTCTGGCGCGGCACAAGCCGGCAACGGTGGCGAAAGCGCCGGAACTTTCCGCAGCCCGTCCGGCGATGCCTGCGACCGTTGTGCCGCCGTCCGCCGTCCGTGCCACCAACGCGTCGGCAGCTTCAAACACCGTTGCCGCAGCCCCGTCTGTTTCGGGGATGAAATTGCAGGGCGTAGTTTATGGCGAAAAATCATGGGCGATTGTGGACGGAAAAACTGTATATGTCGGCGACAGCGTGGGCGGCTTCCGCGTGAAGGCAATCTCAGAAAACGGCATCACCCTGGAAAGCCCGGATGGTTCGGATCAGAAATTGGGGCTGGGCGAATAAAATTCCACGGACGATTTCGCGTGCGCTTTCTGGAAAAAAAAATCTCTGGCTCGCCCGCCGCCGCGCGTGTCGCCCCGTTCGTGTTTTTTCTGGCGCTGACAGCTTGCCAGGGAAAATTCGGCGCGGCATCGGCCTACTGGTTTTATTTTGCGAAAACCTTGGTCGGCGCGTGGCTCATTTGGGAAATGCGCCCGCTTGTCGCCGAAATGCGGTGGGCGATTTCGTGGGAGGCAATTCTGGTCGGCCTTGGAATTTTTGCGGTTTGGGTCGGGCTTGACCCGTTTTATCCAAAATTTTCCAGCAAAGGCGCGACAGGAAACCCTAACGAAGTTTTTGGACAAAATTCCCCGCTCGAATGGTTTTTCATTGCAGTTCATGTTTTAGGAATGACGTTCGTGGTCCCGCCGCTTGAGGAGGTGTTTTACCGGTCATTTTTGTATCGCTGTTTTGCCAGCCAGAATTTCCTTTCCGTGCCGCTCGGTAGATTTCTTCCGCTGCCGTTTTTTGCGACGGCGCTCGTTTTCGGATTTTCACACAACGAATGGCTGGCGGGAATTTTGTGCGGCGCGGCATTTCAATGGCTGGTCATCCGCAAAGACCGCCTCGGCGACGCGATGACAGCGCACGCGATAACGAATTTTCTGCTCGGCTTGTGGATTGTCTGGCGCAGCGCGTGGAATTTCTGGTGAGTGGAAATTATTTCGCCTCGATGTCAATCCCGTTGCGTTCGATCGTGCTGCCTTCCTGCTCGGCGAGATTGGCCAGCGCCTCCTCATAATTGGCGAGCGCACGTATTTCCGCGCCGCGTGCGGTGGTCAGGGCGCTTTGATATTGCAGGACTTCAAAGGTCGTGGCCTTGCCGACGGCGTAGGTCTTCTGTTCGGCGTCGAGCGCTGCCTCGGCGTAAATGCGGGCCTCGCGCGTCGCGTCCACGCTCTCATAGCTGGATTGCGCCTGTTTCACGGCGTTGTCAATTTCCACCATGACGTTTTGTTCAAACTGTTTGAGCTGCAACACGACTTGCTGCATCGTCGCCTTGGCGGTCCTGTATTGGTTGCGTGGTGCTGTGCTGGTCAACGGAACTGAAATCTGCGCGCCGTAGGTGTAAAACGGACGGTCACGCGATTCGATCTGGTTTTCGGTATTGTCGAAGCTCTGCCCCGCGCCGTTGTAACCGTAGGTGCCGATCAAATCCAGTTCCGGGAAAAGCTGGTTGAAGTAAAATTTCAACTGAATGCCCTGCTGTTCAACGTTGAGACGCGCCTGCAACAAATCCGGCCTCTCGCTCATGCCCTTGTTCCAGCTGTCCTGCAAGTCGAACAATTGCAGCGGTGCTTCGAGCGTCGCGGTCGGCTGGATGTTCGTGCCGTGTGTTTCGGCATACGAATCGGTGATCAGATTTTTCAAGGAGTTCTGGTCAATGGAGAGTGTGTTTTGCGCGGCGATCAAACTCGCCCGGCTTGAGGCGACTTGTGATTCGTCAGACTGGACGCTTAATTGGGCCAGCGTGCCGATCTGGACTCGCTCTTTGTCCTGATCCAGCTGCGTTTGCGCCAGGTCAAGCGCCTCCTGCTGCACCGTCACGTTGTCCTGCGCGTAAATCAGCTCGTAATAGGCGTTCTCGACGGCGGTGACGCTGGTGATGATTTGAAGGCGCAAGCCCTGCTCGGAATATTTCAGCCGGTTTTTGGCGACGCGGATTGTCAGCCGGTTGTTGTCCACCCAGAAATTCTTAAGCAACGGCTGCGTCACGTTCAACTGGACCGATCCGCTGGAGCTGTCAAAAAGGTTTGTCTGCGCGTAAGACTTCGAGGCGTTGGCGCTCAAGCCGTAGGTCATGCCCCATGGGGTTGCGCCGTTGAGGCTGGAATTGAAGGTGTTCTCGTCGGAAACGCTGACCGGTGCGCCATCGGGCCCCGATTCATCGTGATTATGCTGGCCGGAAACACTGAGCGTCGGATCGTAGCCGCCGTAGTCCGCGCGCAGATCGTAAAGCGAGATTTGCGGATTGATGCGTTCGATCTGCACATCTAGGTTGTGCGCCAGCGCCTTCTGCACGCAGTCCTGGAGCGACATCGCGCGCACCGGGACGGAATCCGTGTTCGTCTGCGCGAAAACGGCAAACGCGGCGGAGAAAAAAACACAAAGAACTGGGCTGGACTTTTTCATGTTGCTGAAATCATGCGGCTTTTGCCGCCGTTCGTCAAACTCAAGACGCGCGAAGTAACTACATGGTTAATTAAATCTGCGCGCCAACAAGTCCCGCGCCGGACAAGGCTGAGTTCAACTTTTTTCCGCCGCAGCGGGGACGCTCTCGATTTTGGCGTTTATCTCCAGAAATTCGAGGACTTTTTCGTGCGCGATCTGGTCGTAAAGCTCGTTGATCCCGTTGCGCTTCTGCAAATCCTTGATGAATTTTTCGAGCGGAATCTGATACATCGCCGCCAGTTGCTGCGCGCTCTGCAAAACCTCCTCCTGGGTGACCGAGATTTTTTCCTGCTCCGCGATGCGCTGGATCAAAAACGCCAGACGCACGCGCTCCTTGGCGCCGTGCGCCGCCACGGAATAAATCTCCTCCTTCTGCTTCTCGATCAATTCGCGCGGAACGCCGCGCTTGGCATTTTCCTGCACGATGTTATAGACCACGTTGCGCGTCTCGTGCGCGACGGCGGTTTCCGGCAGCTCAAAATTCGCGCCGCCGAGAATGGCGTCAATGATCTGCTTTTGAATTGATCTCCGCTGTTTCGCCTTCAATTCGTTTTCCAGATCCACGCGCACGCCCGCGCGGAGCTTCTCAAGATTTTCCGCGCCGAACTTTTTCGCCAGCTCGTCGTCAACCGGCGGCGAAATTTTTTCCTTCACTTCGATGACCTCGACTTCATAAACGCCTTTTTTGCCGGCGAGCTGTTTTGTGACGAAATCAGCGGGGAAATCCACGTTGACCGTGCGCTTGTCGCCGACCTTTGCGCCGGCAAGCTGGGCGGCGAATCCGGCGATGAACGTGTCCGGCGCGATGTCCACCCAGAAATTTTTCTGCTCCGTCAGTCCCTTCGCCGTCGGCGCGGTTTCGGTGATCGGTTTTCCGTCGCAGGTGCCGGTGTAATTGACGACGGCGACGTCGCCCATTTTCAATTCGCGCCCGACGGTCTCAAATTTGACGTGCTGCTGTGCGAGGAGGTTCAGCGCGCGCTCCACGTCCGCGTCCGTGACAGATTTGGTCTCGCGCCTGACGGGCAGGCCCTTGTATTCCGGCAGTTGAAATTCCGGCGCGGTCTCGATGGTGGCGGCGAACTGCAAAACCTGTCCGCGTCCGAACTGAATTTCCTCAATGTCGGGATTGCCAATGACGGAGATTTTTTTCTCATCGAGCGCCTTGCGGTAATTCTCGCCGATGAGCTTGCGCTTGGCCTCGTCCTTGATGTCGGCCTCGTATTTTTTGGCGACCATTTCGCGCGGCGCCTTGCCGGGGCGGAAGCCGGGCAGCGCGGCCTGCTTTTGATAATCCTTCGTGATGGCATCAAAAATTTCGTCCACGGCCTTCGCGTCCACTTCCACACGGAGGAGTTTTTTGCACGGTGCCAGATTTTCAACGGTGATGTTCACAATAATTCTCGTTTGACGAGCCGCACAGAATAATTGATTTGAACGGACAACGTCAACGGTTTTGATGGCAGATGTCGTTCTGGCCTGGATAACGGCGCTTTTCTCGATGGCAACGTTCGCCTCGTGTGGCCCAGTTTATTTAATCTGCTCTGAAAAAATGCTTTTTATGCCTGGAAGCTTCGCATTCCCTGCCCCGGATTTGTCTTAAACGGCGTCTTCGCCCAGTTCGACGTTCCAGTAGGCGAGGTCAATGAAGTGCTTCCAGCTTTCGTGCTTTTGCAGGCTGAAGCTGATCTGCACGAACGGGCGCCATTTCGGGCGCTTGGGCTTGCGGACGAGGTTCATGCCGGCCTCGTGCGGCGTGCGGTTGGCCTTGTGCGTGTTGCACTCGATGCAGGAGCACACGATGTTTTCCCAGGTCGTCGGCCCGCCGCGATCGCGCGGAATGACGTGGTCGAGGTTCAAATCTTTCCGGTCAAAAACTTCGCCGCAATACTGGCACGTGTTCTTGTCGCGCTCAAAAATGTTGTGGCGCGTGAACTTGACCTCCTTCTTCGGCAGGCGGTCATACATGAGCAGCAGGATGATGCGCGGCACGCGGATGCGGAAGGAAATGGCGTGGATGGATTCCTCGCGCGGGGCGTCGGCGGAGACATCGCGCCACTCGTGAAAATTGAGCGTGCGGAACGAGCCGTCCTCGGCACCGACGACGACCTGTGCCTGGCCTTGAAACAGGAGGGTGAGGGCGCGGCGTGCGGTGCAGACATTGACTGCCTGCCACAGCCGGTTCAAAACCAAGACGTGCTGGTTAAGCGCGGTGTTCATGACGCGAGCCGGAAACTATCAGAACGGGAGAAGCGGGTCAATTGCGGCAATGTCACGGTTTTGTTTCATTTGGAAATCCGCAGATTACGCCGATTTGCGCAGATATTATTTTTTCATCTGCGACAATCCGCGCCATCTGCGGATAAAAGATGCCTTTCAACCGGCCCGGCGCGCCGGCGTTGCAAAACGCGCGGTCTTCGGTTACGTTTCCGGCATGAAACATTTTATCGCGCTTGCGATTCTTTGGATCGCCATCGCGCTGCCGCAGGCGCGGGCGCAGCAGGATCCCGACAATCAATACATCGGCATCTACGGCGAGATACAAGAGGCCGACTCGCTCCTGGCCGCCGGCCAGCCGCGCCAGGCGCTGGATGCGTTTGTCTCCGCGCAAACCCAACTGCAAAAATTTCGGAAAATTTATCCCGACTGGGAACAGACCATTGTCAGCTACCGTTTGAATTATCTCGCGGATAAAATCGCCGCCTTGACCGCGCAGTTTCCTGTGGCGACGAACGCCCCGGTGCAATTGGAACCGGCGGCGGCCACAAACAACTCCGCCGCCGTTGCCGCCCAGCTCGACGGGCTGCGCGCGCAGATGCGGGATTTGCAGTCGGACAATGCGACGCTCCAGGCGAAGCTCAAGGAGGCGCTGTCCGTGCAGCCGGCGGCGGCGAATTCAGACGACCTGGCCAAGGTCCAGGCGCAAGTCCAGTCGTTGATGAAGGAAAATGATCTGCTCAAGGCAAGCCAGTCCCAGGCTCCCGCCGCAAGCACCGTGACCAACGCGATTGAAGTTCCCGCCTCGAATTCCGAGCTGACAAACTTGCAGGCGCAGGTCGCGACATTGCAGTTGCAGGTCGAGATGAGTTCGCTGGAAAAAACCGCGCTGGAAAACCGCCTCCGTCAATTGCAGTCCCCGGCAACCAACGCGCCCGCCACGCCGCCCGGACAGCCGGACGGCGACGCGCGCATCAAGGAATTGACGGACGAAGTCGGCACGTTGCAATCGAGGCTGGCGGCGGATGAGGCGCAGGCCGTGCCTTACACGGCAGACGAGACGGCGCTGCTCAAAGCGCCGGGGCCGCAGCCAGCGACCAATTCAATCTCCTCGGAAAAATCAATCAACGATTTGCCGCCCGGCTCGGCGGAACTCGTCGCCGAGGCGCAAAATTATTTTGCCGCCAAGCAATACGACAAGGCTGCGGGCGATTACCGGACGATTTTGCAGCGCAACCCGAACAACGCCCTGGCACTGGGCAACCTCGCGGCGATTGAACTGGAACAGGGCAAGCTCGACAGCGCCGAAACGCACATCCAGTCCGCGCTCGCCCAGACGCCGGACGATTCCTACGACCTTTCCATCCTCGGCTACCTGAAATTCCGGGAGGAAAAATTCGACGACGCGTTGGACGCGTTGAGCCGCGCGGCGAAGCTGGATCCGCAGAACGCGGAGATCGAAAATTATCTCGGCGTCACGTTGAGCCACAAGGGGCTTCGCGCGCAGGCGGAGGCCGCCTTGCGCAAGGCGCTTGAGCTGGACCCGAACTACGCCGCCGCGCACAACAATCTCGCCGTGATTTACATCAGCGACCAGCCGCCATCGCCGGAACTCGCCCGCTTCCATTATCAAAAGGCGCTTGACGCCGGCCAGCCGCGCAATCCCGACCTTGAAAAAATGCTCGCCGACAAGGGCGTGCCGGCAAGCCAGTAATCAATCCAAATGCTCCGTCAGGCTTCGCACGAACTCTCCATCGCCACGCGCGGGCGCGGGCTTGTGGAATTCACCCGCGACGTGGAAGCGTGGATCGCCGAAAGCAAATTCCGCGACGGCCTGCTCACGCTCCATTTGCGGCACACCTCCGCATCGCTGCTGATCCAGGAAAACGCCGACCCCGACGTGCGGCGCGATCTCGAATCCTTTTTCAAGCGGCTCGTGCCGGACGGCGACCCGCTGTTCATCCACACGGCGGAGGGCGACGACGACATGCCCGCGCACATCCGCACCGCGCTCACGGCGGTCAACCTGGGCATCCCCGTCCGCGGCGGGCGGCTCGCGCTCGGAACGTGGCAGGGGATTTACCTGTGGGAACACCGCGTGCGCGGGCATTCGCGCCGCGTCGTCCTGCACTTCATCGGCGAATAGCTGCGCTTCATCACGGTTGCGGATTCTGAAAAAACGTTTAACCTGTCATCCTGAATTTTTTGCGACGCATGAAAAAAAAAGAAACAGACGCGGCGGAAACCGAAGTTGCGCCTCCGCCCGAAACCGCGCCCACGCCGGAGCAGCTTGCCGAATGGCAGGCGCAGGCCGCCAAGGCGGAGGAATACAAGGACCATTGGGTCCGCACCGCCGCCGATTTTGAAAATTTCAAGAAGCGCGCCGCGCGCGAACGCACCGAGGCCGCGCAATTTGCCAGCGCCTCGCTCCTGCAAAAATTGCTGCCCATCCTCGACAATTTTGAGATGGCGCAAAATGCCGCGCAAAACGCGGAGGGCGAAAAGCTTTCCGCACTTCAGGCGGGCGTCGCGATGATCCAGCAGCAGCTTAAAAATGTTTTGCTCGAAAGCGGGCTGGAGGAAATTGACTCGGCCGGGAAATTGTTCGACCCGGCCTTTCACGAGGCCGTTTCGCAGCAGGAAACCGCCGAAGTTCCCGAAGGCCATGTCGTGCAGCAAATCCGCAAAGGCTACAAATTGCGCGAGCGTCTGCTGCGCCCGGCGGCGGTGATCGTCGCGAAAAAACCCTCGGAAAATTCAAAATGATGAAAACGATTTGGATATTTGCAGGCAGGACGCGTCACTCCGTGCGCGCCGTGGCGAACATACGAACGGCGGCGCGCACGGAGTGACGCGCCCTGCCTTTTTCACCTTCTAATTTTCAGATGGCAAAACGCGACTATTACGAAATCCTGGAAGTCACCCGCGAGGAAACCGCCGACGGCATCAAAAAATCCTACCGCCGCCTCGCCGTCAAATATCACCCGGACAAAAATCCAGGCGACAAGCACGCCGAGGAAAAATTCAAGGAGCTTGGCGAGGCTTACGAGGCGTTGAGCGACCCGCAAAAGCGCGCGGCATACGACCAGTTTGGCCACGCGGCGTTCGACCCGCGCCAGCGCGCGCGCGGCGGCGCGGGCGGCGCGGGCGGTTTCCACGATCCGTTCGACATTTTCCGCGAAGTGTTCGGCGGCGGCGCGGGCGGCGGCAGCATTTTTGAAAATCTTTTCGGCGGCGGACATGATCCATCCGCCCCGCAGCGCGGCGAAGATCTGCGCTACGACCTGGAAATTTCACTTGAGGAGGCGGCGCTCGGCTGCGAAAGGGAAATTTCCGTCACGAAGCTCGACAAATGCGACTCGTGTGGCGGCTCCGGCGCGGAGACCGGTTCGAAATTGAGAACGTGCGCGACATGCGGCGGGCGCGGGCAGGTGCTGATGTCGCGCGGGATTTTCAGCATCGCGCAGACGTGCCCGCATTGCAAGGGCGCGGGGCGGATTTTGGAGAAGCCATGCAAATCCTGCCACGGAAACGGCAAGCGCGAGCGGAGTTCAAAAATAAAACTGCGGATTCCCCCGGGCGTGGACGCCGGCTCGCGCCTGCGCTCGACTGGAAACGGCGAGGCGGGTTTTCGCGGCGGGCCGGCGGGCGATCTGTATGTGATGCTGCACGTCAAGGCGCACGAGATGTTCCAGCGCGACGGCGACGATTTGATTTGCGAGGTGCCGGTGAGCTTCATCCAGGCCGCGCTCGGCACGGAAATAGAAGTGCCGACGCTCGAAGGCAACGCGGCGATTAAAATTCCCGCAGGCACGCAGCCCGCGACGACGTTCCGCGTGAAGGGCAAGGGCGTGAAAAACTTGCAGGGCTACGGCCAGGGCGACCTGCACGTGCGCGTGCAGGTGGAGGTGCCGACGCGGTTGAACCACGAGCAGAAGGCGAAGCTGCAGGAATTCGCCGCGCTGTGTGACAACGACGTGAATCCGATTTCCAAGGGGTTTTTCGACAAGGCCAAAAATTTGTTCCGATGAATTTACGATTTGCGATTTACGCGCCGTGCCGCAAATTATGGCGTCAATCGTAAATCCCAATGCACCGCTTTTATCTGCCGCCAAAAAACTGCGCCGGAAACTCGATCCGGCTCGACGGGCGCGAGGCGCACCATGCGCTGAAGGTCCTGCGCGTGAAATACGGCGAACTCGTCGCGGTTCTGGACGGCGTGGGAAATGAATTTCTTTGCACGGTTGAAAACTGTTCGCGCGACGCCGTGACGCTTTCCGTTTCGCTGAAAAATTTCAAGCCGCCGCCGCCGTGCCGGATCACTTTGCTCGTCGCGATTCCGAAGGGCAAAATCATCGAGGGCATCATCCAGAAATCCGTCGAACTGGGCGCGCATCGCATCGTGCCGGTTTTATCGGAGCGCGTCGTGACGCAGTTTGACGGCGAAAGCGGCGAACACAAGCGGGCGAAATGGCAGACCGTCGCGATTGAGGCGGTCAAGCAATGCGGCGCGCCGTGGCTGCCGGAAATCGAGGCACCGGTGACGATTGAAAATTTCCTCGTGCGAAAAGAAAAATTTGATTTGTCGCTTGTAGGCTCGCTGCAGAAGGAGCGACGGCATCCGCGAGAGGTTTTCAGCGAGTTTGAAGAGCAGCACAAACGCGCGCCGCAAAGTGTCGGTGTCTGGATCGGGCCGGAGGGCGACTTCACTTTGGACGAATTGAAAGCGATTCAAGAATCCGGCGCGGCTCCCGTTTCGCTGGGCAAGCTCGTCCTGCGCGTGGAGACGGCGGCGGTTTATTGCCTGTCGGTTTTGAATTACGAGCTTCAGCGCGATTGAACCAAAACGCGGAAGGCGCGGCCAAGGTGTTCCGGATGCGTGAGCGTTTGGAATTGTCGCGTGTCGGAACTGTCCCAGCCGCCGAAGGAATTGCTTTTTGCCGCGTGCGCCAGGATTTCCGTCAGGAATTTCGATTGCGGGCAAAAATATTCCGTTATCAGCCCGGCATCCTCGCCGGTTTTTCGGATGACGGGAAAATTGACGTGCGCGGTCAAATCCTGCTCGCCGGCATTGGCCAGGATGTCGTCGCTGGCATGATGGCGGAAATAGGCGCGCAACGTGCCGCGCGGGCGCACGGGCGAAAACATTTCATCCGCAGCGAAGCCGTAATCCATCGTCAGCAATTTTCCATTTTCCAAAACGCCTGCGGCCTCGTGCCACCAGCTTTCGGCGGCGGGCGAGGTTTCGATTGTAAAATTGTCGGGCAAAACGTCCAGCAGAGAGGATGGAAGATGGAAAATGGAGGATGGCAAACCGGAATTTGGAATGCGGAGCGCGGAGTGAGGAATTTTGGCCCAGGCGAATTTTTCGTCGCCGGCCGCCACGCCCCATTCGAACCAATTTTTATTTTTTGCGTCCCAGCCGAACCGGCGGACGGGAAAAGCGTCAAGCAGTTCATTGCTGAAAATGATTCCGTGGAACCGTTGGATCGTTGGATCGCTGAACCGGGAGAGCCAGCGGACGCGCGGCGCGAAATGGTTCAGCGTCTCGCGCTGCCATTCCTGCCGCCGCGCCGAAGGTTCGACGACGATGTATTCAAGCTGTTCGAAAATTTTCGGCCTGTTCAATTGCAGCCAGCTCAAAATGTCCGCCGCCAGTTTTCCGTCGTGCGCGCCGGCCTCGATAATCCGCGTTCCCCGTTCCGCGCTCCGCAGTTCCTCGAACCATCCCGCGAATTGAAACGCGAGCAGTTCGCCGAACAAATTTCCAACGCTGACGCTCGTGTAAAAATCGCCGCGCCGACCGACGTTCTCCTTTTTCGCCTCGTAATATCCGCAACCGGGCGCGTAAAGCGCGAGTTCCATGAAGCGCTCGAACGGCATGAGGCCGCGCGCCTGGATTTCGCCGCGGATGATTTCGTCGGGTGTTTTCATGGCTTGCGTTTGTTCCGGCATTGGTTAAGATTCGCGGACGAACGAGGATTTATGGCGAAAATTGATGCGTTTTTCAACCTGATGTTTGAGCAGAAGGCTTCTGACCTGCACATGTCCTCCGGCAATCCGCCGATCCTCCGCATCAACGGCGAGATGCAGCGCGTGGATTTTCCGCCGCTCGAGAGCGACGTGCTCAAGACGATGCTCTACGAAATTTCCCCCGAATACAAAATAAAACAGTTCGAGGAAACCGGCGACGTGGACTTCGGCTACGAAATCCCGAACATCTCGCGTTTCCGCGTGAATTTCTTCAACCAGAAAAACGGCGTGGCCGCCGTGTTCCGCCAGATTCCCAGCCGCGTGCTTTCGTTCGAGGATTTTGAAAAGTTCGACGCGCCGCTGCCGCCCGTGCTGAAAAAATTCGCAATGCTGCACCGCGGCCTCGTCGTCGTCACCGGCCCCACGGGTTCCGGCAAATCCACGACGCTCGCGGCGATGATGGATTACGCGAACAAAAATCGCAAAGACCACCTCATCACGATTGAAGACCCGATTGAATTTGTCCACGAAAGCAAAAGCTGCCTCGTGAACCACCGCGAGGTGGGCGTCCACACCAAGTCATTTGCCGCCGCGCTGCGCGGGTCGTTGCGCGAAGACCCGGACATCATCATGATCGGTGAAATGCGCGACCTGGAAACCATCGAACTGGCTCTGACCGCCGCGAGCACCGGCCATTTGGTTTTCGGAACGCTGCACACGCAAAGCGCCGCAAAGACGGTGGACCGCATCATTGACGTTTTTCCCGCCGACCAGCAGAACAAAATCCGCCAGACGCTTTCCGAATCGCTCAAGGGAATCGTCGCGCAGACGCTGTTCAAGCGCATTGACAAAAAAGGCCGCGTCGCCGCGTTTGAAATCCTCGTCTTCAACACCGCCGTCGCCAACCTCGTGCGCGAAAACAAGACGCACCAGATTCCCGGCATGATCCAGGTCGGCAAGAAGGCGGGCAACCAGCCGCTCGACGATCACATCATGGAACATCTGCGGATGAAGCGCATCGCGCCGGAGGACGCCTACGACAAATCGCTCGACCGGAAAAAATTCCGCGCGTTCCTCTCGCATCCGCCGGAAGACGACGAAGGCTGATTTATGCGACGCCCGGAATTGGACCAGATTTTGACCACGATGCTCGACTCGCAGAAGGAGGTCTCGGATCTCCTTTTCACCGTGGACCGTCCGTTGCAGGTCGAATCATTCGGCGAACTCAAGCCGGTCGCCATGAATCCGCCGCTGGAAAAGCTCACGCCATACCAGATGGAGGCCATCGCGCTCAATCTCATCGGCGACAACCTCCAGCTCGTCGAGCACCTGCTGAAAAACGGCTCGTGCGATTCCGCCTACGCGCTCACGGACAGGGCGCGTTTCCGCGTCAACATTTTCTCGCAACGCGGAAATTATTCCGCCGTCCTGCGCCAGTTGACCACGAAGATTCCCACGCTGGAACAACTGGGGCTGCCGGAAATCTTCAAAATGCTGCCGAAGGAAAAAACCGGGTTGATCCTCGTCACCGGCGCGACCGGCTCCGGCAAATCCACGACGCTCGCGGCGGTTCTGAACGAAATCAACGAGGCCAAGGCCTGCCACATTGTCACGCTGGAAGACCCGGTTGAATTTGTGCATCCGCACAAGAAGGCCACGTTCAACCAGCGCGAGCAGGGCATTGATTTCAACTCGTTCGCCAACGGCCTGCGCGCCGCGCTGCGCCAGGCGCCCAAGGTGATTCTCGTCGGCGAAATGCGCGACCAGGAGACGGTGAAGATCGCGTTGAGCGCGGCGGAGACCGGCCACCTTGTCTTGAGCACGCTGCACACCGTCAACGCCGGCGAAACCGTCAACCGCATCCTCGGCATGTTCGAGGCCGACGACCAGGAACAAATCCGCATCCGCCTTGCCGACTCCCTGCGCTGGATCGTCAGCCAGCGCCTCTCGCCCAAAATCGGCGGCGGACGCCACGCGCTGCTCGAAATCATGGGCCACAATCTCCGCACCGAGGAGACCGTCCGCCTCGGCGAAAGCGAGGGCAAGACCTTTTACGAAATCATCGAGTCAAGCTACACCTTTGGCTGGCGCACGTTTGACCAGGCCTGCATCGAGGCGTTTGAAAAGGGCATCATCACCGAAGAAACCGCCCTGCTCTATTGCAGCAAGCGCGGCGTCGTCTCGCGCGGCATTGACAACATCAAGAAGGAACGCGGCGAAATCACCTCGAACGTCGGCTCGCTGAAGATGCGCAGCGGCGGCTCTGCGGAAGGCGAAATGCCGGCCTTGACCGGCCTCAAACTCAAACAATAAATGTCCGACGCCTTCGAAACACAATTCATCACCGCTGCGGACAAGCCCGCGCTCCTGGCGCTGTCCAACCCCGAATGGGTTGAGATCGCAAAACGGGTGTTGAGGGACCTCGGCTACAAGGTGCATACCACCGGCACGCACCCGGAATTTTCCACGCGCTTCAGCCAGGTGCGTTATCATGTGGTCATCACCGAGGAACTTTTTGCCGCAATCACGCCCGAGGAAAACCTGACGCTCAAGCGGCTTCAATCCATGCCCGTCAGCCTGCGGCGTCACGCCACCGTCATTTTGTGCGGCAACTCCTTCAAGACCTTTGACCCGATGCAGGCGTTTCGAAGCAGCGTCCACGCCGTCATCAACGGTGCCGAAATGATCCTGCTCAAACAGCTCGTGGAAAAGGCCGTGGCCGACAACGAGATTTTCCTGCACAGCTTTCGCGAAGTCCAAAAGCACCTCACCTCGCTGTAAAGTTGGCAGGTTCCTGGGTGGGCGCCGGATTAAATTGCCATTCGCGGCCGGGATGCAATCCGAACTGGATCAATTCCGCGATGTCCTCCCTGCGCTCGCGCAACGGCGGCAGGTTGAGCACCACGACGCTGATGCGATAGCAAAGGTCTTCGCGAAAATGATTCTGTTTTATGGCCGCCTCCAGATCGCGATGCGTGGCGGCGATGACACGCACGTCCGCGGGATGGTTTCCTTGCCGCTGAGTCGTTGCAGGTTTTTCTCCTGCAACACGCGCATCAGCTTGACCTGCATTCCGGGCGTCATGTCGCCGATCTCGTCGAGGAAAATGGTTCCGTGATCCGCCTGCTCGAAACGTCCGATGCGCCGCGTTTCCGCACCGGTGAATGCGCCGCGTTCGTGACCGAACAATTCGCTTTCCGGCAAGGTTTCCGGGATGGCCTCGCAATTGATGGCGACGAACGGCTCGTTGGCGCGGTCGCTGTGCTGGTAAACAGCCCGTGCGAGAGTTCCTTGCCGGTGCCGGTCTCGCCGCGGATCAGGACACCCACGGGCTTGGCGGCGATGCGCCCGATTTCCTTGTTAAATGGCCTGCATGGGGCGAAATCAAAAAATACGTTGACCAATGAACGCAACACTGAAAGACTAAGGCTCGTTTTATGATTTCAAACGAACGTCCATCGCCTTACGGCCAGCGTCCCTACCAAAGCCAGGGATACGGCGCGCCAAAATACTCACAACCCAGAGTGCCGGTTGTTGAAGACACGCTCAAGAGCGCAGAGATCCAGATCGAGCGGAAATTTTTTTCGTTCATCCTCAAGGAAAATCCGCGCGGGCGTTTTCTTCGCATCACGGAAGAGGTTGGCGGACGACGCAACATCATCATCATCCCCTCGACCGGGCTTGCCGAGTTCAAAAAAATCGTGGACGAAATGGCAAAAGCATCGGATGAATTGCCGCCGAAGTCTGGTGGTTGAAATCTGGAGTCCGGTCTTCGCTTGGATTTCCTGCAATGGTCAAAAATGCAAGGCGGGAATTGTGGCGTTGGGATATTTTAAAACCCAAGGCGTTTTGAAATTGAGCATGGCAGATGATTGGTTCACTCCATCTCCATTTTTTTGATTTCTTCCCTGATCATTCCGGTTGCCCGATGCTTGGCAAGATAGACTTGGGCGATGGGGATGGAAAAAGTTTTTGCGACTTTTTTTGGCGGCCATTCCTTGTTCACGCAAAGGTCGAAGATTTGATATTTTTGAGGTTCAATCCGGCGCTTGATCCTGGTGATTGCGGCGTCCAGCAGGTTTTTCTCCCATTCAGCATCCCATAGCGCGTTCATGTCCGGACTTGCAGGGTCAATCATTTTGGCAGGCATCTGGTTTTCGGCGTCATCTGAAGACGGATGGGAAACGGACAAAACCGAGCGCTTGCGAAACTGGTCGGCCATGCGCCAACGGGTTGTGTTCAGAAGCCATGACTTGAACGATCCCATTTTCCGGTCATACTTGAAGTTCGGCATCTGCCTGGCAACGGTGAGCATCGTTTCCTGCACGACATCTTGGGCTTCCTCCTTCGTCAAGCCGCCGTTGAGGGCGACGCCGTAGATGAGCTTCCAGTAAGTGTCAAAAAAATTCCGCCAGCTTGAATCGTCCTGCCAGTTTTTGAGGCGTTCAAGCAGCGTCGTGCGCGTCGGAATCAATTCATCGGCTGGTTGGGCCACAAGTTAAGTAATGCAGGTTCAAGCCGCTGTTGGCAAACAAGAAATAAATGAATAACCTCCGTCCGCCCTGCATATGAAATGTAATAATAAATGATACGGAGAACTGCTTGGACACGGCGCATAAAATTATTCAGAAAAGCTTCGGGATTGTGATTTTGGCCTGTGTCGCGGCTTGGGGCGGAATTTCCACCGCCCAAGGCGGCCAGCCCGCAAACGAAATCCGAATCCTCGGATTTCAAGGCGCGGTGGAGGTTTGTTCGGGCGGCGCTGCGGCTTGGATTTCCGTCCAGACCAATCAAGTTCTGCATCCGTTTGACCGGCTGCGGACCAGCATTAACAGCCGTGTCGCGCTCCTGTGGTCGGACCAGAGCGTTGTGCCTTTCGGGGCATTGACGGAGCTTGAAATCCTGCCGCCAGATTCAGCCGGCTCGGAATGCGGACTGCATTTGATCCGCGGCATTCTTTCCTTTTTCCACCGCGACAAGCCCGGACAAATCCAAATCATCACGCGCGGGGCCGTGGCTGGCGTGGAAGGGACTGAATTTGTGCTCGCCGTGGACGACGCGGAGCGCACTAAATTGTCCGTCATTGACGGCAAAGTTCACTTTGGCAACGAACAGGCCGCGCTTGTCCTTACCAACGGCCAGCAAGCCGCCGCCGATTTGGGAAGGGCGCCTTTTCTCATGCCGGGCTTCATTGCCAACAATCTTTTGCAATGGTGCTTTTATTATCCCGCCATCCTCGATTTGAACGATTTGCCGCTGACACCTGACGAACAAAAAAACACCGGCGAATCGCTCGACGCCTATCGCACGGGCGATTTGGAGGCCGCGCTGAAAAAATATCCGGCGCAACAATCAGGCTCCGAGGCCGTGAAAATTTATCACGCGGCGCTGCTGCTATCCGTCGGCAACATCGCCGGCTCGGAAGACATTTTGTCCTCGTTGCCGGACAATTCCGAACGTCCTCAACGGCTGGCCGCCGCATTGCGCGAATTGATCTCCGCCGTGAAACGGCAGACCGCCGCTCCAAATCCGAATCCCAGGCTTGCGTCCGAATTTCTTGCGGAATCCTATTATGAACAATCGCTTGATGTTCATGGAACTTCCCTGGAAAGCGCGTTGAACCTGGCAAAACAGGCCGCGACCAACTCGCCGCAGTTTGGATTCGCGTGGGAGCGCGTCGCGGAATTGGAATTCAGTTTCGGACGCACGGGCAAAGCACTTGACGCCTTGAACAGAAGCCTCGCGCTTGCGCCGCGAAACCCCGAAGCGCTCACGTTGAAGGGTTTTCTTCTTGCCGCACAAAACCAGACCCGCGAGGCGGTCTCGTGGTTCGACCGTTCACTTGAGGTGAACCCCGCGCTCGGCAACACATGGCTTGGACGCGGCCTTTGCAAAATCCGCCTCGGCGATGCGGACGGCGGACGTGAAGATTTGCTCGTCGCCGCCGCGCTTGAACCGCAACGCGCCGAATTGCGGAATTATCTCGGGAAGGCTTACGCCAATTCCGGCGATTTCCCGCGCGCGACTAAAGAATTTCAACTCGCAAAAAGGCTGGATCCGGACGATCCGACTTCATGGCTCTATTCCGCATTGCTGGATCAGGAAAGAAACCAGATCAACGACGGGATTCGCGATCTGGAAAAATCCGAGGAATTGAACGACAACCGTTCCGTTTACCGCTCGCAACTTTTGCTGGATCAAGACCGCGCCGTCCGCAGCGCGAACCTCGCCACGTTGTATCGCGACGCGGGAATGTCCGACGTGAGCGTGAATGGGGCCGCGCGCGCCGTGAATTATGATTACGCGAATTACTCCGCGCACATGTTCCTGGCGGACAGCTACAACCAGTTGGGCGATCCAAACAAAAACAACCTGCGCTACGAAACGCCCGCCGAAAGCGAGTATCTTGTCGCCAATCTGCTTGCGCCGGTGAGCGCCGGCACGCTTTCCCCGACGGTTTCACAGCAGGAATATTCCAGGCTGTTTGAACGGGACGGATTTGGGATGGTTTCGGACACGGAGTATTTAAGCCGCGGCGCGTGGACGGAATCCGGCGCGCAATTCGTCACGTTCGGAAATTTTGGCTACGACCTGGAGGCGTTTTATCATTCCGATCCCGGCCAGCGGCCCAACAATGACATCGAGCAGCGTCAGCTTTCCCTGACGCTGAAACAAAAGTTCACGCCGCAGGACAGCCTTTATTTCAACGTCCAGCAATATGAAGCGGAAAACGGTGACACATTCCAATATTACAATCCCGGCATGGCCAATCTGAATGTCTATGAAAAGGAAATGCAAAATCCAAACATCAGCGTCGGCTTTAATCATGAATGGAGTCCCGGCGTTCACACTTTGTTTTTGGCAACGCGGCTGGACGACACCTTTTCGCTGACGAACTCGGCCGGGCCGACACTGCTTACATTCCATCCGGCATTTGCGCCTGCTGTCCCGGTGCTGACTGCGGTATGGGGTCTCACGATGCGGGAAAATTACACGAACTGGCTGACGATTTATTCCGCCGAATTGCAGCAGATCTGGGAACAGGCGGATCATACGACCGTTGTCGGCGCTCGCATGGAGTATGGACACTTTGAGACGGCCAACCTGCAAGACACACCGTCAACTTTAGGCGCCATATTTCCACCTGGAACAATAGCGCAACAGGACTTCACTTCCTTTTTCAGACGCACCAGTTTTTACGGCTATCACCAATGGCAGATTTTCGAGCCGTTGCAATTGATCGGCGGAGCAACCTACGACCGCATCATATTCCCTGAAAATTTTGAAACCGTGCCGCTTTCACAGAACGAGGCGACTACAGAGCAGCTTTCCCCAAAGGCCGGGGTGATATGGACGCCGCTGGAAAACACGACCGCCCGTTTTGCCTACACACGCTCGCTGTCCGGCGCGACCCTGGACCAGAGCTACCAATTGGAACCGTCGCAAGTGGCGGGTTTCATCCAAGATTATCGCAGTGTCATCCCCGAATCCATCGCCGGGCCAAATTCCGGTGCTGGAATTGAAACTTACGATGTTTCCCTCGAGCAGAAATTTCCCACCGAAACTTATTTTACCATTTCCGGGGAGATTTTGAAATCCACGGTTGACCGCGTTGATGGAGCCTTTGACTATAATCCCTTTTCCTTCACGCAGCCGTTTCCCGTTCCATCCGGGCTGAACGAAGATTTGGACTATCAGGAAAAATCGCTCCAGTTCACCGCCAACCAGTTGCTCGGCAAAGAGTGGGCGCTCGGCGCGCAATACCGTTTAAGCCGGGCGGTCTTGAATGACAACTTCGTTGACGTGCCGGAATCGGTTATCGGCGGCTTCACGGATTTCATGCCAAGGCAACAGACCGAAGGCGTGCTACAGCAACTGGACTTGACCGCCATCTGCAATCTTCCCACCGGATTTTTCACCGAGGGTGAAGCCCTGTGGTCCCGCCAAGACAATCAAGGCTACACGCCGGATGAGCCGGGCGACGATTTCTGGCAATTCAACCTGTTTGCCGGCTATCGTTCGCCACGCCGGGGAATGGAAGCGACCGTTGGCCTGCTCAACATTGCCGGACAGGATTACCAGCTCAACCCGCTCAACATTTACAACGAACTGCCGCGCACGCGAACGATTGAGATGCGCCTGCAATTTAATTTTTAAGAGCGTGCCTGAAAATCAGAGTTGAATTTTCTTGCTCATCGTCAGTTTTGGCAGTTTTTTGAAGATGACGACGAGGATGATTCGACCCCGGTGAACCAAAGCCATCGTTCTTCGGATGAACGTGCTTCTTCATCCGATGAACGAGGTAGTTGCTTGGAAGAAGGCGCGGGCGATTGGTTAGTGTCGGCGCTGTGCGCCGATTTCGAGCCGCAGGCTCGACACTACAGCCCTGGGAAAATTTCAATTGTCCGGGGGCGCGTTTGTGAAGATGCCGGAGGGGAACATTCCCTGGAAGCTGCGGATGGGATGCAGCGGCATCAGCAGAAAATTCGGCCAATACATCAGTTCGCTTTTGGGATCCTTGAGGGTGCCGCTGATTTTGTATTCAAACAATTTGCTCACCGGCCAGAGGATTTTGGTGACAAGCGGCCCGACAACGGAGGTGTCGCGCAGCGGCTCCGCAGTGACGTGCGCGTTCACTTTCCAGTCCAGATCCATCGTCCCCACATATTGCAGCCGCGTCATCGTGGAGCGGATTTCCAGCGAGTCGGTGTAAAACACCCCGTTGGTGACGGCAAAGCGGGCCGTGGCGTCCGTCGCCCGGCTGTTGCCCAGGCCGGGCCAGACCTTGTTGAGCGCCGGCGACAATATGCCGAAAAGCGGAATTTCCCAGATCAGCCCGTCGTGCAGGCTGGCGTGGCCGTAGCCGTTCCACGTCCTCCAATCCCGCGTGTCCGCGCGCGTCACGACCAGCCGCCCCGCCAGCGTGCCTTCGAGGGAATTGGTGGGCGATGACAAATCAACGGCGAGCCGGTGAAGACTGGCATTATCCACGTTGACGGCAAAATCGTAGTCGGCGCCTTCGTGCGGCACTTGAAAATCGAAATTTGCAAAACCGTTTGCGCTGCCCTCGTAAAATGCCGCGACGATGTTCGTCACCGTCAGCCTCGTCCCCTGCCAGTGAATCGTGCCGGTGACGTTGGTGCTGCGGAACTTCATCCATTCAAACGGCGCGCCGTTGATGACTTCAAATGTCATGTCCACGTCGTCCATTTCAGGCCCGCCATGCAGGTCGCGCAATGGAATCTGGCCGTTGACTCGCGCGCCGGGCGGCTCCAAAAAGTGATACGGCTGCACAATCTCGCCTGTGCGCCGGCCGATGGCGCGCGCGATGGATTGCGGGTCGGCGGTGCTGAAGCCGTTTGTGAAATAAAGCAGCCGCGTGTCGAAATTCAACGTCACGCTGTCCGCCGCCATCATCTGCCGGCGCGTATGCATCAGCGGGTTTGAAAATTGCAGGATGCGGTTTGTGTAATTGAACGCTGACGCCACGCTGCCGAAGGATTCGCCACGGACCATGAAATTGGTCAACGCCACGCGCCCAGCCGCGCTGAAGCTGTTGAAATCGTCCAAACGTCCGCACCCCCCCGCATCCAGAAAAATCGGGCGGTTGAACGTCAGGATGTCGAGGGCGTGTGCGGCGTTGGCTGCGGCCAGAAATGGCCGGGCGAATTCCGGCTCGATCGCGCCATGAACCCGCCACCGGCAAAATCCCGCCGTGTCATCCGCCGCGCCGCCGTCCAGTTCGAGCCGCGTCCGGGACTGCATGACGCCAAGCTGGACGGTGAACGAACGGATGTCCCGCGCGTCGCCGTTGACGACGAGGCTCAACTGCGGCGAGCCGTTCAAATGGATTTGGGCGAGCACGTCCAGGAATTTTTGCATTTGCGCGGGGCGGTTGGTGGACTGGCGACCCTGGAAAATTTCCCAGCGGGAAATTTCCGGGGCATGCGCGATTTCGCCGGACAGGCTGAGCTGCGCGCCGGCAAAATCGGCGCTGAAATTGTCGAGCGACCAGGTGTCATTGGTCTGAAACCGCAAGCCGGCATGGATGTGGTTGAGCGTCAGCGTCCGGCCTTGCGGGACCGGCCAGAGGAGTTCGCCCTGGCGCAAAATGAGGCCGTCAACCTGGAACTGCCGGCGCAGCAGCGCACGGTAGTCCAGGCGCAACTGGATTTCCTCAAGAGAAAGCGACGGGCCGCCTGTATTTCTGGCGTCGCCAATGCGGACATTTTCGGCGACAAGCCCGCGCACGACCCGCAAACGCATCCTTGAAAATTCAACGTTCACGCCGCGCGAACGAAGCGCCTGCACAAGCCGCGTTTTCAGGAAATCCGGCAGCCCGACACGGTTGACCCACGCAAAGGCGCAGACCGCCGCCAGCACCAGCGCCAGCGTGGTGATGCGGCACCAGCGGAAGCACACGCGGCATTTGCGCCAGAAGCCGGGTCGCATATCACGGAATCCCGCCTTGCGGGACCGGAATGGTGAGGTAATACGAAACGAACTGGTAAAGCCCCGGCGGAAAAAGAAAAATCCAGCGCTCGCCTTCCAGCGTGACTGAGGCCAGCGCGGTCTGCCACTTTGGAAATTCCGTGCCGAAATCCACGGAATGTTTCTCACCGTTCTTCAATTCAAATGTGACTTCCAGATTGTTCGTGTTCATGCCGAATTTCTCCGGCTCGGCCACGTTGCGCCCGATCCAGGTGACGGCCGCCAGATTGCCGAGAGCGGTCGTCGTGTCTTCGATGTATTTGCCCACGATGACGCCCTGCGATCCGGCGGCGAGCGACCATTTGTCCGGGCCTGCGTGGATCATCGTGCGCGTCATTCCATTTTGATGGAGGGTGATTTGCGCCACGTCGGCCGGCGTGAAATTCCAGATTTGCCGGTCGCGGAACTGCCAGCCCGTTCCAAACAGGCTGCTGTCCCCCAATAGATTGTTGAAGTCGTCCGCCGTGACGGAATAAATAAAATCCTCGCCGGCGCGGCGGACAAAAATCCCGTTGGTCTGCACCGCAAAATAAAGCTGGGCGATGACGGCGTTGCTGTCGCCGATGGCCGAGCGCAAAATAATCTGGCGCTGCGGCGCTGCGAGTCCATAGGCGGCCCAATCGGTCACGACATCCTTCACAAAATCTGCGATGCGCAGGCCGGTGATGGTTCTGACGAACTGCTGGACGGTGCCGGCGTCCGCCGGATATTTTTCGCCGGCTACTATCCAACCGTTCGTTCCCTGCCGTTGCAGCGTGAAATCATTTTCACCGCGCACTTCAATCTCGGCGACGGGCGCGGTCAGTTCGAGCAGGCGAGGGTCGCGGAAATCGTTCACCGAACCGCGCCAGGGCGACAAGATTTCCCCGGCCGTTGCGACGACGGCGTTCCAGCTTTCGCGCTTCGCATAAACCTGCGTCGCGTCGTTGGTGAGGCTTTTCCCGGCGTGGATGGAGGTGGAAAAATTCGTGCCGCTTCCAAGCCATAAATCCAGGCTGGCAGGCTGCAATCCGAACGGGGCCAGGTCTGCATTTGTGTCGTCCGTGACAAACTGGGTGATTCGCGCGGCCTGCAATTGTTGCAGCGCGCCGGTAATGAGGTCGTTGTTGGCACGGGCCTGCAACGGCCTCGTCATATGCCAGAGACGGTTTGTCGCGTCGCGATGCAGCTCGATGGCTATCGCGTCATTGGTCAGCACGATGGAATCAATATCATTTTGCCCGGCGTCCACGAGCGCGGTGCTGCGCCAGTCGGCGGCGGAGCGGGGAATCAATTTCAGCCAGCCGGCGTCGGCCACAAACACGCCGTCCACGCCCACGACGCGGAGATAAACCTGGTCGCCGGGCGCAGTCATGTTGCCGACATTCAACTGCCGGCTCTGGCCACTGGCCTGGATGACGATGGAGGCATGCGGGTTGTCAAAGCCGAATTCGGTGTCTGAATTTTTATGTTCGCGCAGTTGCGCCGCGCTGATTTTGGACGGCGTGAGTTTCTGAAGAGCGTCGAGCAGTGCTTCGATTGCCGCAGGCTGCGCCGGATAGGAAATGGGTTTTGACAGGAGCCATGAATTGTCTGCGCGGTCGGCTTGGATTTCCAGCGCGCCGTTCGGGATGATCTGCACGCTCGTGACGGACTGCATCTGCAAGCCGGGCAGGATGGCGCCGGCAACGCTTGCAGTCGGCCGGAAGTAGTGCTGGAAAATAATAATGAACGCGGCGAGCATCGCAGCGACGACAAACCAGCCCCATGTGCTTTTCGTGTTCATTATTTTCTGCGCGCGAACCAGACGATTCCGCCGAACAGCAAAATGGCCCCCGGCAGCGCGCCGAGCAGGAGCCACCGGACATTTTTTTGCTGTGCCTGGGTCATCGTCAGCCGAAATTCCGTAACGGGCCGCGGCCCGACGCCGTTGAGCAGCATTGGACGGTCCAGCAGCCAGTTGACAGCGTAGCCGGCGAAATCCGCGTTCGCGCCGGCTTTGATCATCTGGTTGTCGAGAAAAATGGAATCGCCCACGACGACCATGCGCGTGGTGCCACGCGTGCTGGCAATTCCGGGGACGGCCTTTTGTTCGACGGCGACCATGAGCGGATAACCGCGAGGCGCGGCGGCGGGATCGCCCGCGAGCGTGGATTGCGGGCTGGAAAAAACCAGCGCATCCACCTTCGGCGCGTCGGCGGGCGGATTTTGCGAACCCACCGAGCCGACGGGCCGCGGCAAAACCAATTGCAGCGCAAGCCCAGCCAGCGGATTGACGACGGGATGCGAACTGAAATTGTAAATGATCACGTCCTGACCGGAAGTCGTGTTCTTCGGGTCATGTTCTTCCACCGTGTCGCCAAGGACGGCGACGCCCCAGCGCGCGAGGATGGAATCAAGCCCGGTCGGCTCTTTGAGAGACAGATAATTGAAGAGCAGGAACAGCCGGCCGCCTTGCGCGAGGTATTGGTCAATTTTTTGAAGTTCCGTTTCCGAAAACGCCCCGCGCGGCCCGGCAATGATGAGCAGATTGCAATCGTCTGGAATTGTATTTTGACCGCGCAAATCCAACGGCGCATTCGTGACGTAATTATCCCGGAGAATCGCCCCGAATTTCAAGTAGCCGCTGTCGCCAGAATCATCCGGCGACGGCTCGCCGTCGCCTTGCAGAAAATACGCCTTGGGCTGCTTCGGATTTTCCAGCGCGAGCAGCACCGTCGTGAATATCAATTCGCCGTTGAAGGCGATGGGCTTGTGCGTGAATTCAGGCCTTTTATCGTTTGGATCTTCATTTGGGATTTGTTCGAGCGTGGTTTGGACGAGGCCGTCGCCGGGAACGATTTTGACGCGATTCCCGCCCGCATCGAAGATGATGAGATTTTTGTCGCCCTGCGAATTGAAGAACTGCTTGTATTGCTCCTTGGTTTTCTCCGCTTCGCCCGCGTCAAGCGTATAGTCCACGGTCTTCACGGAAATGTTCGGGTTTGCCGATTGATATTCTTTCAGCAATGTAACGATCTCTTGATACCACTCATCGCTCTTGTCGTAATAAACCGTCACGGCGACCTGGTTCGTGAGCGAACGGGCCACGATCAACGTGCGCGAGGACAATGGCTGCGCCTGCGAACTCAAATAAAACCGACCGGAAAATTTCGCGCCGAGATAATTCACCATCACGACCACCGCCAGCACCAGCGCCGTGCGCACAACCACGTCCAGGCCGATTTTCCAGCGGCGGCCCGGCGAGAAACTGAATTGTTTTTTTTCAGCCATCTTGTTTCATTTCCAGCGTCGGCTTTCCACCACGCGCAAAGTCAGGAACAAAAAGAAAAACGTGGCGGTCACATAAAAAACCGTCGTGCGCGCGTCCACAACGCCGCGCGCGAAATCATCCATCTGATCGAACAAGCCGAAACAGGATAGAACCTGCGACTGCCATTGGGCCGTGACAGGAATTAATCTCGCCAAAAAACTCAGCGAAAACAAACTCACGCCCAGCACAAAACTGATCATCGCCGCCGCCATCTGGCTGCGCGAAATGGCCGACGCAAAGCATCCCAGCGACAAAAACAGGCAGCCTGTGAGAAAAATACCGAGATACATCCCGCCGACCGTGCCCGCGTCCAGCCCGCCCGACTGGCTCGTGAAATGACGCACGATGGACAGGCACGCCAGCATCGGCAGCCACGCCACCATGTAAAAAATGATCGCCGCCGCGAACTTGGCCGCCACCACCTGCAAGTCGCTCACTTGCGTCGTCATCAGCGTCTCAAACGTGCCGGAAGATTTCTCCAGCGCGAACAGCCGCATCGTGATCACCGGCGCGACCAGCAGGACAATCAGCCAGAAAAAGTAAGTGCTGTAAAACATCTCCGTCACCGGCGCGGTGAAGGGCCTCGTGGCAAAGGCCGTCAACAACACCACGAAGCTCAAACTCGTCAGCACTGTCACCGACGCGATGATGACGTAGCCCGTGATGGAAAGAAAAAACGCCGCCAGATCCCGCCGCAAAAGTGCGGAAAAAATTCTCATCAGCTTTCCTCCTCCTCGTTCGGCTTCGTGACCTGCACGTAAATGTCCTCCAGCGAATGACGGCTGCGCGTCAATTCGCGCAACATCCAGCCCCGCTCGCACGCCAGTGCAAAAATCGCCGGGCGCAAATCGCAGCCGTCTCGCGGCGTCAGCGCGCATCGCTGAAATTCCCCGTCGCTCGCCGACACGTCGAATTTTTCGAGGCCCGGCAATTGCGAAAAGGCCGCGTTCAATTCCGCCACGCTGGCCCCGATTTCCGCGACGGTCTGGCTGCTGCCCTGCATCAGCTTTTGCAGGTTTTCCGGCGTGTCTGCCGCCAGGATTTTTCCATCGAACATGATCACCATCCGGCTGCAAATCATTTCCGCCTCCGGCAAGATGTGCGTCGAGATTAAAACTGTGTGTTTTCCAGCAAGGCTCTTGATCAATTGTCTGACCGAACGTATCTGATGGGGATCCAAGCCAATCGTTGGTTCGTCCAAAATGATCAGTTCCGGCTCATGAACCAGCGCATCCGCCAAACCGACACGCTGGCGATAACCTTTGGAAAGCTGCCCGATGATCCGCTTGCTCACGTCCGTCAGGCCGCACTGTTCCATCACCGTCGCCACGCGCTCGCGCGAACGCCTTCCGCTGAGACCTTTCAGCCGCGCGCGGAATTTCAAATATTCACGCACGCGCATTTCGGGATACAGCGGATTGTTTTCCGGCATGAAGCCGATCCGCCGCCGCACCTCGACCGAATCGTAAAAAACATCGAAGCCCGCCACGCGCACCGTGCCGCTCGTCGCCGGCAGGAAGCTCGAAAGAATCCGCATAGTCGTGCTTTTGCCCGCACCGTTCGGGCCAAGCAGCCCAACAATCTCGCCTCGCGCGACATGGAACGATACGCCGTTGACCGCTGTGCGGCCCGCGTAACATTTCGTTAAATTGGAGACTTCAATCATCGCTTTTCAACCGTCAAAACCTCGTGAAGTTTAGCTGAAAAATCATCATGCGGGCAACCGCTCATTTATTATAACAGGCAGATTGGCCTTTCGTTGCGTTCAAAATAATTTTCATCATTCTTATTATTCACCGTCGCCCTCGCCCTCAATTTTATTTTTAGAATGACGATGAGGATGAAAGTAATTGACTTTGTGGCCGTAAAATCGCAAAAGCCGTTTCGCGTGACCCCTTTCCTGGAAAATTTTTACGCCCGATGGCGCGCACAATCCGTCGCCGCGAACTTTTTGCGCGACGAGCAATTCCCGACCGAACGCCTCCTGCAAGGCGTCTGGCAACACCAGCGCCTCAAGCGCGGCGAATTGAAAACCGCCGATGGAAAAGCAATCCACATTTTTCATCCCGGATTCGCCAGCCTCGAAGGCGGCCCGGATTTTTGCAACGCCATTTTGCAAATCGGCGGCGACGCTCCGCGCTCCGGCGACGTGGAAATTGACCTGCGACCGGGCGGCTGGCGCGCCCACGGCCATGACCGGAACAAAAATTTCCAGAACGTCCTGCTCCATGTTGTTTGGGATGAGGCAAAGCCAGTTGAAAATGCGCCCGCAGTTCTATCGTTGAAAAATGTTCTCGACGCGCCGCTGGCCGAATTGAGCCTGTCGCTCGAAAACGAACCGCTGCGCGCACTGCCCGAAGCCCTGCGCGGCAAATGTTCCGCACCGCTGCGCGGGCTGGACGAAACACAATCGGCGGAATTGCTGCGCCAGGCCGCAAATGTCCGGTTTGAAAACAAGGCCGCCCAATTCCGGGCGCGCGCAAAAGACGCCGGCTGGGAACAGGCGCTCTGGGAAAATCTTTTCCGCGCGCTCGGCTACAAGCACAACGTCTGGCCGATGCAAAATCTTGCCGAGGCCAAGCCGGGGTGGGACTGCGGCGCAGGCTCGGCTTTTGAATTTCAGGCGCGCTTGTTTGGCATCGGCGGCCTGCTGCCGGAAGAATTGACCCGGTCGCAAAAAAGCTCGGACACCTATCTGCGGCGCGCCTGGGATTTCTGGTGGCGCGAGCGCGACGGGCTTGAAAATTGCATTTTGCCCCGCGCAGCCTGGAAATTTCACGGCCTGCGCCCCGCCAACCATCCGCAGCGGCGGCTTGCACTGGCGTCGCACTGGCTCGCGGATGAAAAGCTGGTTTCAAAAATTGAACGCTGGAGCGCGGCGGAAATTCACAACCAAAAACTTTTGAGTTCGCTGCTCGAAATTTTCCAGGTCGAACGCGATGAATTCTGGTCGTGGCACTGGACGTTCAAATCGGCGCGGATGAAAAAGCCGCAGCCGCTGCTCGGTGCCGCGCGCGTGACGGATCTGGCGGTCAACGTGGTTTTGCCGTGGCTGTGGATTCGTGGTGCTTGCGCACGGCCGCCGGGCGGCAACGGAAAATTCCAAGATGAGATCAAGCGGCGGTTTTTTGCGTGGCCGGCGGCGGAGGACAATTCCATTTTGAAGCTGGCGCGGCAGCGCCTGCTCGGAACTTCAAACGCGCGCGTTTTGAAAACGGCGGCGGCGCAGCAGGGGCTGATCCAGGTCGTCCGCGACTTTTGCGAACACTCGAACGCGGCCTGCGAGGAGTGCCGGTTCCCGGAACTGGTTCGCGCAGCAACAAGCTTTACGGATTCGGCGGTGAATCCTGTCGCGCTATGATGTCGAGCTTGGCGAAGGCGTTGTTTCCGAACGCCGCCGGAGGTTGTTTGGCGGCGACGGAATTATCCGGGTGCGGCTTTTTTGGCGGCACGTCCTCAGAAACTTCGCGGTTGTTTTTTTCCGCAGCGGGCACCTGGCCGGCGTCCTTCTGGTTTGGATTTTTGCCGCGTTTGTTGCGCGGCAGCGGGCTGATCATCACGTTGATGCCGCGCCCGATGAGCTTGGGCGCAAAATCGGGATGGCCGTAGGCGGCGATGTCGGCGAGAAACTTGTTGATGACGGCGAAGCCGACCTCGGTGTGCGCCATTTCGCGGCCGCGAAATTTCAGGGCGATCTTCACCTTCATGTCCTCGCAGAGAAAACCAATCGCGTGCGTCAGCTTGATGCCAAGGTCGTGCGGGTCAATGCGCGGGCTTAACTGCACTTCCTTGACGATGGAGGCGTGGTTATGTTTCTTGGTTTCCTTTTCCTTCTTGGCGATCTCGTAGCGGTATTTTCCAAAATCCACGAGCCGGCAGACGGGCGGCACGGCGGTGGCGGCGATTTCGACGAGATCCACGCCGTGATGCCGCGCGAGGTTCAGCGCCTCGGTGAGCGGGATGATGCCGAGCTGCCTGCCGTCCACTGCAATGACGCGGACTTCGCGGGCGCGGATTTTGCCGTTGACCCGGACGAACGAGGCGGGAGAAGAATTGCGTGGGGAAAAAGGGCGGCTCAAGGTGCTGGCAGCACCGGCACGGTGCTCGTCGGTTGTGGCATAACTGTAAATTTTGGCATCAAAAATATCGTCAGACTCCTGATTAATTAAGCTCTGCCGCCGCCCAATGCAAGCAAATAATTCACGGCAAAATCAGGCTTCTCCCCGGAACGCCTGGATGCTCCGGACAAAATCATCCGGCACGCCGAAGTCAAACCGCTCCGCGCCGGTCATTTCCAGCGCGAGATAACCTCCGCGCTGCCGCTGGATTTCCTGGGCGCGTGTTAGTTGGAATTCGCCATTGTCGCGAATGTTGTCGAGGATCATTTCGCCTAGAATTTCGTAAATCGAAGGCGCGAGCAGGTGCATGCCAAACCAGCCGAGCCAGGTTGATTCCGGCAAGCCGTCAATGTGCAGTTTTTCCTGCGCAACGGCCACGGCAGGTTTTTCAACGATGAGCGAAACATCAATCAGCCGGGGATTGTCCCGGCGGCGCGTGCCGGCAATCGTGCCGTAGCCTTTTAATTCTCCGGCGGAAATGCGGTTCACGGCGGAAACACTCTTGCCGTTCGAGACGGCACCCATTTCAGCAAGTTCGAGATAAGGTGAAACAGGTTTGCCGCGAAACAAATGATCGCCCAGCGCCAGCAGCACCATTTCACCGGCAGCAAAACTTTTCGTCTGGAAAACCGCGTGGCCGTAACCCTCCTGCTCGTATTGAACAGAAAAGCCGATGCGCTTCTCAAAATCACGCATCTGTTCCGCCTCGCGGAGGAGAGCGGGATATTTTTCCAGCCGCTTCAGATAATTGCTGTCCGGGCCGCGCAGATAATTGCGCACCATTTCATCCTCACCGGGCTGGACGATGATGCAAACTTCTTCGATGCCGGCGGCGGCGAGTTCGAGCAGGTGATAATGAAACAAGGCGCGGGCGATGCCGTCCTGTCCGACCACCGGAAACAGTTCCTTTTTCACCGCGTGCGACGCCGGAAAATGGCGCGTGCCGAGTCCGGCGATGGGAATGACTGCCTTGCGGAGTTTCATTTTTAAACATCAAACCGCTTCCAGCCGGTTGCGCCGAAGGCATACCGTTTGGCTCCGAACTCAATCGCGCCCGGCGAGGTGCCTTCAAAAATGTCCGGCATTCCGCCGACGCGTCGGGAAAATTCGACGGCGATCTGCGGGATATGTTCTTTCAGCGCCTCGATCTTGCCGAACACGGCCACGGTGCCGCCGGTGCCACCACCGGTGATTTTTGCGCCGTAAAGTCCGTTTGCCGGCCCGCGCTTGCGGACGGCTTCCACCAGAAAGTTCACTTCTGAAACCGAAAGGCGGCAGTTGTCGCGGTAACTTTCGTGCGCGCCATACATGAGTTCGCCGGCGGTCGCGAGCGCAGATTCGTCGCCGGATTTGGCGGCTTTGAGCGCGGCGATGAATTTCAGCACGCGCTCATTTTCGCCAACCGGATGGCGGGCCGGGCCGACGACGCGGTAGGTCGCGTCCGGCTGAATCGTCGTCACCGGATCGTCATGCGTTTTGTATTTCGCGAGAAAATCGGAACCCAGAATGGTTTCGGGAATTTCCTTTTCGTATCCGGCCTTGAATTCCTCGCTGGAGATTTCCGTCAGATAATTCAGCGCGGCGCGGCCGGTTTTGGCGCGGATTTCATTGATGATTTTTTTGCCCATGAATGCGCCGATGCGGACGTTGCCGTAGGCGTTGCCGGCGACGGAGTGGCGCACCATTGAGTTGATGCCAACAAAGCCGGTGCCGGGCGGAATTTCCACTTCGCCCATGATCAAACCGGGCCGGCAGAGGATATGAGTGAGCTTGTCTTCGCGTCCGCTCGCGACGGCAATCTGGTCCATGATGCCGCACGGCGCGCCGACGACGTGGTTTTCCGCCATCTGGCCGAGCCGCGCGATGCGCGCCCCGTCGAGCTGCAAATTCAAATACGCATTGAGGCAGGATAACGTGCCGATTTCCACTGCGGCGGAACTGCCGATGCCCACGTTCATCGGCACCGCGCTCAACAACAAAAAACTAAAACCGTAGGGCAGCTTGACCGATTCTTCTTTCAGCAAGGTGAATATGCTGCCGCCGATGTAGGCCGCCCAGGAAGCGATTGGGTTGGCGTGGCAAAGTTCGCGGATCTGCGCGTAATTGCCCACGGCGTCGCCGGACGTGAAATAATCCAGCGGGATGCGCGTCTCGACCGGCAAGCTGCGCGGGCCGACCTGCGCCGAGCGGATGCGCAGCGTGCGATCCGTGCGCGCCTGCAACGCCATCAACATCCCGCGCCCCAGCACCGCTTCGCAGACGTTGGCACCGGAATAATCGGCGATGCCGCCCATCACGTCCAACCGGGCCGGCACGCGCGCCACCCAGACTTCGCCGCTGTTGAAAAAACCGGCCAGACCTGTTGGGTCGCCATTCGGTTTACGCAGGAGCTGCTCGAATTCGGAAATTTCAAACGGGAGAGCGTCGTTCATATACGTTGTCGCTGTGACGATGCCATAAGCCTGATTTGCGGTCACGCGTGAAAATCAGCCGTGGTGTCGGAACAGGCGTTTTCTGTTTGCGAGCAGATACCAGACGATCAAAATGTTTAATGCCAGCACGATCAACAGGCCGATTTTGGGATGATGAAACAGTTCCGGCCGCGGCTGCTCCGGCATGTTGGGAAGGCGGCGGCGGACCAGTTCAAAAATTTCTATCGGGATGAAAAACGCCGATTCGCAGATGGCCAGCCAGATGGCCCATTTCGCCCTGAACGCCAGCCCGGTGCCACCGACCAGCAAAAATAATCCGTAAAGGAGGGTGCCCAGAGCAAAGGCCTTGATGTTGGCGGCGGTAACCGTATCCAGCCAGTCGCCGATGTTCTGGAAAAAACGATGTTCTGGATCGAGATGAATCCAGCGGATGAACTGGTCAAATTCATCCGACAAATCCTTTCCGGCCAGCGAAAAAATCCCTGCCGCCGCCAGCAGCAGCACGATGCCTTTGAACAGCTTGATCGCGACGATAAAATACAGCGTCGGCGCGGGCTTCTTCTTTATCGGAACTATTTTTGTGTCTGACATCAGCGTATTTTAGACAGAAAAAAATCCAAAAGTTCAGAAATTTTCAAGCGTTCCTGCTTTCCATCATCACGAAAACGAATCGTCACCGTGTCCAGCAGCTCCGGCTTTTCGCCCAGCGTGTCGAAGTCAATCGTCACGCAGAACGGAGTGCCGGCCTCGTCCTGGCGCGCATAACGGCGGCCAATCGAACCGGCCTCGTCGTAAAACACGTTCATCCACGGACGCAGCAACGCCCGCACAGCCTCGGCCTTTTTGACAATCTCCGGCTTGTTTTTCAGCAACGGCAGGACGGCGACTTTGATCGGCGCGACACGCGGATGAAACTTCATCGTCACGCGTGTTTCGCTTTTGCCTTTGTCGTCCGTCTCCGTGACCTCGGAATACGCGTTGGCGATGAGCGCAAGAATCAAGCGGTCCACGCCCGCGCTCGGCTCGATGACGTGCGGAATATATTGGCCTTTCGCCAGACCGTTCGCGTCGTCCGTCGCATCTTTTTCCGCCTGCTTCGATTCAACGCCGGATTTTTCCAAATAATTTTTCCGGTTTTGAAAATAGCGCTGCCAAAGATCTTTCCTTTTTGCTTCGTCGAGTTTCGCCCACGCGGCGCGCAATTCGTCGTCGAACACGCCCATCGGCTTGCCGGAAAAACGCTGGTGCTGGCTCAAATCAAAATCGCTGCGCGCGGCGATGCCTTCCAGTTCGTCGCCGGCCACGTTGCCCTGCTCGTCCTTTTTGCTGAACGGGAACTTGAACAAAATGTCCGTGCAGGCCCGCGCGTAATGCGCGAGTTCCGCCGGCGTCTGCTTGTGAAAACCAAGCGTCGCGCGCGACAGCCCGATGCCTTCGTAAAAGCGCACGCGTTCCTCGACCCAGTATTGATGCCACGCCTGCCAGCCCCAGTTGGGTTGAGGGTCTGGCGTCTTGGATTTTGGGTCTGTGGTTTCGAGCGTCGCCACCGATCCGTGGATGGCCTCGATGGCTTCATCCGGCTTGATGAAAAATTCCAGTTCCATCTGCTCGAACTCGCGCGAGCGGAAGGTGAAATTGCGCGGCGTGACTTCGTTGCGAAACGCCTTGCCGACCTGCGCGATGCCGAACGGGACGCGTTGCCGCGACGTTTCCAAAACATTTTTGAACTGCGCGAAAATCGCCTGCGCGGTTTCGGGGCGGAGATAAGCAATGTTTTTCTCACCTTCATTGAAAGCCTTAAACCATTCTTCAACTTTTTTAGGGTCAATGTCCGGCTTGTAATCAAGCGCGGAAACATTTACTGGCCCAACGTAAGTTTTGAACATCAAGTTGAATGGCTTGGGTTCGGTAAGTTCAGACTGACATTCGTTGCAAAAACGAGTTGAGTTCTCAACTTTTTCTATCCGCTCATCCAGTAAATTTGGGGTATTGATTCCTCTTTGCTGATAGAATTGCATGGCAATTTTATGCGCACTTTCAGATGGCTTGCCTGGAAGTAATAAAACTGAAATGGGAATGTTGCACTTATTTTCAATCGCTTCTGAATATTCTTTATGTAATTTCGAAAGACCCGGACAATTAATTTGTGCGTATTCTGTTTGGAATTGTGACTGAAACTTTAAGAGCGCGTTAAATGTTTGTTCACTAGCTTCAGCGGGGTCGGCATTTTTTTTATAAATTTCAGCAAATTGTTGAACCTTATATTTTACCGCATCGCGGAAGTCTGTTTGATACTGATCAAGTAATGGATTGAATTTAGAACCTTCGTATGCTCCAGAAAAGTGATAAACAATTCCACTTTGCGGTTCAATTTGATCGGCGCGAAATCTTTTTTTGCAGCCTTTGCAATCAACCATCGGATCGCTGAACGTGTCCACATGGCCGCTGGCTTTCCAGATTTGCGGCGACATGATGATGGTCGCTTCGAGGCCGGCGACGTCGTCGCGCTGGCGGGTCATGGCGTGCCACCAGAGTTCCTTGACGTTGCGCTTGAGTTCCGCGCCGAGCGGGCCGTAATCCCAAAAGCCGTTGATGCCGCCGTAAATCTCGGAGGATTGAAAAATGAACCCGCGCCGCTTGCACAGCGACACGATTTTTTCCATCTGCAAATTTTCTTTCGGCTCGGCCATTGGGTCGAGCAGTGTTTGTGATATGTGCTGAAAAATCAATCACGAAGGCGCAATGAAATAAACAGGCGACAAATGCTCGTCGGCGCGCAGGGGACGCAGTCAGGCAACCCAACCTGATCGTTTTTTGCCTGGGACTTCCTAACCCGTCGTTGGCGGCACCGGCGGCTCTCCCGTTAAACCACCAAAAACCAGCGCGCTAAATCTTAATCCGGCGAACAACCGGCGTTTGACTATTCCGGCCTGATTTATTACTGTCGCACTCCTGAAGATAAAAAATCAACACTGTAAAATTTATGGCCTCCAAATCTGACAAATCCCCTGAAAAATCCGCCCCTGAAACGAAAGCCGCCCCGCCGCATCAACGCGAACTCGAAGCCGCCATTTCCAGCATCCACAAAAGCTACGGCGACGGCGCGATCATGCGGCTCGGTGACGCGCAGTCGAAGGTCAAAATCGGAATCATCCCCACGGGCGCTCTCGCGCTCGATCTGGCGCTCGGCGTCGGCGGCATTCCGCGCGGCCGCGTCGTGGAAATTTTCGGGCCGGAATCTTCCGGCAAAACCACGCTCATGCTCCATGTGATCGCAAACGCGCAAAAGGCCGGCGGACTCGCGGCGTTCATTGACGCCGAACACGCGCTTGATCCGGGCTACGCAAAAAAACTCGGCGTGAATCTGGACGACCTGCTTGTGTCGCAGCCGGACTCCGGCGAAGAGGCGCTGACGATTTGCGAAACGCTCGCGCGCTCGAACGCGCTGGACGTCATCGTGATTGATTCTGTCGCCGCGCTTGTGCCGAAGGCCGAGCTTGAAGGCGAAATGGGCATGGCCACGATGGGCATGCAGGCGCGGCTCATGAGCCAGGCGCTCCGCAAGCTCACCGCGATTTTGGGCAAGTCCAAGACGACCTGCATTTTCACAAACCAGCTCCGCGAAAAAGTCGGCGTGATGTTCGGCAATCCCGAGACAACGCCCGGCGGCAAGGCGCTGAAATTTTACGCGAGCGTCCGCCTCGACATCCGCCGCAAGGACACGCTCAAGGACGACGCGGGCAACGCCACCGGCAATCATGTGCGCGTCAAGGTCGTGAAAAACAAGGTTGCACCCCCGTTCGTCGAGGCCGAGTTCGACATCATCTACAATCACGGAATCAACAAGGAAGGCAGCATCCTTGAAGTCGGCATTGCCGACGGCGTCGTGGACAAAAAAGGCGCGTGGCTGCAATTCGAGGGCGAACTGATCGGGCAGGGCAAGGACGCCGCGCAAAAGGCGATGGTTGAAAAACCCGCGCTCGCCAAAAAGATAGTCGAAGCGATCATGACGAAACGAAATGTGGCCCCGGCGGAATAATTTGGCCGGGTGATCTTTCTTTCGTGACTATAAATTTGCCCTGCGCTTTTGAATGTGGCACTATATTGCCATGAGCAAGCCAAAAATTGTTGCCTATTTAAAACCGAGCTGCGGCTGGAGCCAGGGCGTCCGCGCCGTGCTGCGCAAATATGACCTGCCGTTCGAGGATCGCGACATCATTAACGACCCCCTGCAACGCCAGGAAATGATCGAGAAGAGCGGCCAGATGATGAGCCCGTGCGTCGAGATCAACGGCCAGATGCTGCCCGACATCAGCGGCGAGGAAGTCGAGGCCTGGATGCTCGCGAACAAAATCGTGACGCCCAACGACCGCACGCCCGACGCGCCCATCAACCAGCCCTGCGCCCACGAAATGCCGCAGAGTTCGCCGCTGAATTTCGCCGCGCGCCGGTAAAAATTCCAAATCAAACGAGCCGCGTGGAGCAATCCGCGCGGCTTGTTTGTTGTGTGGATTGGAATTAACCTTGAAGCCATGCAAATTGTTTCTTCAATTGCGGCGATGCAGCGGCACGCCAAGAAATGGCGACGTGCAGGTGCGCACATCGGCTTCGTGCCGACGATGGGTTATTTGCACGCCGGGCATATGAGCCTCGTGAAACGCGCGCGGCAGGGTGCCGGCAAAAACGGCAAAGTGGTCGTGAGCATTTATGTGAACCCGACGCAGTTCGCGCCGACGGAAGACCTCTCCAAATATCCGCGCGACTTGAAGCGTGATCTGAAGCTGTGCCGTGACGCGGGTGTGGATGTCGTCTTCACGCCGGGCGACGCGGAAATGTATCCGGGCAAAGCTGAAGGCAATTACAGCACTTACGTCGTCGAAGAAAAATTATCCCGTGCCATGGAAGGCGCCTCGCGGCCCGCGCATTTTCGCGGCGTGACGACGGTGGTGGCAAAACTGTTCAACCTCGTTTTGCCGGACGTGGCGGTGTTCGGCCAGAAAGATTTTCAGCAGGCGGCCGTCATCCGGCGCATGGTGGCGGATTTGAATTTTCCGGTGAAAATCATCGTGGTGCCGACGCGGCGCGAGCGCGACGGGCTGGCGATGAGTTCGCGCAACAAGTTCCTCGACGCGGAACAGCGGGCGCAGGCGGTGGTTTTGTTCCACGCGCTTCAGGCGGCGAAGACAGCGGTGAAAAATAAACCAATGCCCGCCGCGCGCCTGAAAGTTGAACCGAAAGAATTCCTCACCGCCGCTCCGCTGGCGCGCTTGGATTACGTCGAGTTTTTTGACCCGGAAACGCTGGAGCCAGCCAAGCAGGTGAAGCACGGAACGCAAATGGCTTTGGCGGTGTTCTTCGGCCGGACGCGGTTGATTGATAATGACGAGCTTTAATTTTAGCCGCAGAGACGCATCGCGCACAGAGTCTTAATTTTCTCGGTGAACCCGGCGGCTCTATGGCAAAACAAATGAAACAATTTGACTACCTTGTTCTCGGCAGCGGCATCGCCGGCCTGACGTTCGCACTGCAAGTCGCGCCGCACGGGCGCGTTGCCATCATCACGAAAAAAGACCGCGCGGAGTCGAACACGAATTACGCGCAGGGCGGCATTGCGTCGGTGACGAGCCAGAAGGATTCCTTCGAGTCGCACGTCGGCGACACGCTCGTGGCGGGCGCGGGACTGTGCAACGAAAACGTCGTCCGCACGATTGTCGAGGAAGGCCCGGCTCGCATCGCGGAGCTGATCGCGCTGGGCATGAAATTTTCCGAGAGCGACGCGCCGGGCGAGGACGGCGGCAAACAGCTTGATCTTGGCCGCGAAGGCGGACATTCCGAGCGCCGCATCTTGCACGCGAAAGACGTGACGGGCCGCGAGATCGAGCGCGCACTGCTCAACGCCGTTTCCCGCCAGCCGAACATCGAGATTTTTGAAAACCACCTGGCGATTGATCTGATCACGAGCCAGAAGCTCGGCTACGTCGGTGAAAATCACTGCCTCGGCGCGTATGTGTTCGACAAGAAATCCGGGCGCGTGAAGATTTTTTCCGCGCCGGTCACGGTGCTGGCGACCGGCGGCTGCGGCAAGGTTTATCTCTACACGACGAATCCCGACATCGCGACCGGCGACGGCGTGGCGATGGCGTATCGCGCCGGTGCCAGCATCGCGAACATGGAATTCGTGCAGTTTCATCCGACGTGCCTGTATCATCCCAAGGCGAAATCGTTCTTGATTTCCGAGGCTGTGCGCGGCGAGGGCGGCGTTTTGAAGTCGCTGGACGGCCGGGAATTCATGGACCGCGTTCATCCGCTGAAATCGCTCGCGCCGCGCGACATCGTGGCCCGCGCGATTGACAGCGAGATGAAAAAGTCCGGCGCGGACTGCGTGCTGCTGGACATCACGCACAAGCCGGCAAAATTCATCATCGAGCGTTTTCCGAACATTTACGAGACGTGCCTGCGCTACGGCATTGACATCACGAAGGAGCCGATCCCCGTGGTGCCGGCGGCGCATTACCAATGCGGCGGCGTGGTGACGAACGTGGACGGCGAGACCGACATCGCGGGGCTTTTCGCGGTGGGCGAGGCGGCCTGCACCGGTCTGCACGGCGCGAACCGGCTGGCGAGCAACTCGCTGTTGGAGGCGCTGGTCTGTGCGCATCGCGCGGCAAAAAAAATCATTGCCGCGCCGCGAGGAAAATCAAACTTGAAAATCCCGCCCTGGCAGTCCGGCCATGCGACGGATGCGGATGAAATGATCGTCGTCGCGCACAACTGGGACGAGATCCGGCGGCTGATGTGGGATTACGTCGGCATCGTGCGCACGAACAAGCGGCTGCAACGCGCGCAAAAGCGCATCGCCAACTTGCAGGAGGAGATTCACGACTACTACTGGAATTTCAACCTCACCGCCGATTTGCTGGAACTGCGCAACATCGCCACGGTGGCGGAATTGATCGTGCAGTGCGCGCTGCTGCGGCCCGAGAGCCGCGGGCTGAACTACAACCTGGATTTTCCGAATTCAAATCCCGGGTGGGCGCAGCGCGACTCGGTTTTGCGGAAGTGAGGTCATTTGTTTTTCAAAGCGTCGAGCGAGCTTTTGGCCTGCGCGACCAGATTCTGGAATTGCGCGAGCTGGTCGGACGCGAGTGAAATTCTCGGCGCGTCGCCGAATTGCAGGTAGGTGTGGATGCCGCCCTGGCGCACGGCGCTGTATGCGACTATCCGGAGGCCGGAACGGGTCGTGAAGATTGCGTCAAAAGTCGGCAGCGCCGTCACGGAGTAGTTGATCTTGGCGAGATAATCAATGCCGCTGATCAACGAATCCAATTCATCGTAATCCACGATGCAAAATTCCCGGCGCGGGCTTGCCTCGAGTTCAATCGCGACGCCGTATTGTTTGATGCCGTGGCCGACATCAATGGATTCCTTGCAGCGCACGGAAATGACGCCTGCGCCGGTGGTCAGCGAACCGGTCTCGCCAAAGCCCTTGACGATGACCGTTCCGGTTTGCGCCTCGAAATTTTCAATTTCGGTTTTCAGCACGTTGGTGGTGGAGTCCTGCGCGCGCGATGCGAAGGCAAGCGAGCAGCAGGCCGCGATCATGATAAGGCGGAATTTAGGCATAATCATCCCTTCCGATCTGGAGAAAGTTGTTTCACCGTTTCCTGCTTCAAACTCCGCCCAAATGGAAAAGTTGCGCGGCGAAGTCTTTTGGATTGAAGTTTCCCGTTTTTTGTGGCTTCCTGATTTGGACGCGCGGTTAGCTCAGTGGTAGAGCATTTGCTTCACACGCAAGGGGTCGCAGGTTCAAGCCCTGCACCGCGCACCATTTTTCCTTGTGAAATAGGGTATTGTCAGGAAATTTGCACAGAATTTGCACAAACTAATGCCCGAACCCCTGACCGTCGCGTGAAGTTTCCAGTCACCATCCGACACCGCAACTACAAGGCGAAAATCTATGCGCCGCGCGGGAAATTTTCTTATTATCGGCTCGCCTACATGACGGCAGGCAAACGTCGGATGCAAACCTTCGCTCATTATTCCGATGCCAAAGCCGCCGCCGAACGTATCGTGCGCGATCTGGCAAACGGCTCGCAAGCCGCCGCACTTAACGCCACGCAATCCCGCGATGCGCTTGCCGCTTTTGAACGGTTGCAAGGTTTCTTCCAAGCCAGCGGACGCCGCGTTTCATTGCTTGGCGCGGTATCTGAATTTGTCGAGGCGGCTGGCAAACTTGGCGGGCGCACTTTAGCCGAAGTGGTCGAGGCTTACTTGCGGACGGTCGCCACAGTTAAACGAAAAGACGTTGCTGCCGCCGTTGAGGAATATATTCAGATCAACGAACCGCGCACTCGCGCCGCAAATGGACAACGGGCGCAACTCTCCGCCAAGTATTTTTACAATTTGGCAATTCAGCTTCGCCGGTTTGCAGCAACATTTCCGAACACCGACCTTTGCGATTTGAGCAAGGAACATCTGGACGCCTTCATCCGTTCGCTCGACGCGGTGAAAACAACATCCGGCAAACCCCGCGCCGCCGGTTCTGCGAAATCACGCAACCACTACCGAACCGCCGTCCGGCAATTTCTGCAATGGGCGGTTCGCAAAGATTATCTACTGGTCACGCATCGCTTGGGCGAAAGTGGATTTGTCCATTAGATGAGCGAACGGTTTCACCGCCGATTGAAGTTTTGAAAGCTGCGTAATATCGTTGCAAAAATTGCACAGAATTGCACAGGCCGAAATTTTGCACGGAAATCGCACAAGCTTTTTCACCCAAAGATGCCACTCATTCGTGCATTATTCACCAGCAGCGGGAAGCAGTAGCAAAATGCTTTAGAAGTCTTTCGGGTGAGTCGCCAGCGCGGGTTTCAGCAAGTCATTATCAAAAGACAGGCACGGAATTTCCAGCCATTCCGCGAGCGATGCAAACTCCGCATCGTAGGCGGTGAGATTGTGTGTCTCGGCAATCCGCAGAACCGCGCCGGTGGATGGTGATAAAACTTGAACCGTGTCCGTCGCGAATTTGTGCGCGGAAACCGCCGCTGCGTGGCCGATGATTCCGGCGCGAATCATTCCAAGCATGGCATTTCTAAATTCGCTTTCCCAAATCGGCGGCGCAACCCAGTCCGCATCGCGTTCCAGAATAGAAACAGCAAGACCGCTGTTTTCATTTTTCACCGCCAGTGCCACAAGCAGGTTGGTATCAACGACGATCAATGCGCCTCCTCCGTCCATTTCAGGATTTCGGCCATTGTGACGGGGCGTTTGCATTTGGCGCGAAGTTTTGCGGCCTCGGCCAATGTTTGTTTGACAGGTCTTTGCCCGCGCAGTCCGCCCTCAATCAGAAAGAGCGCGTGTTTCTCCTTGCTGCGGCGGCTTCGCCCGGCTTGGGCAAGCAGGGCGTCATTGACTTCATCCGGCACGTCTCGAATCAGTAGTGTTGCCATATATCAAAATGATAACGCTTTGAACGGGCTTTTCAAGCTGATTTTCGCCGGACATCTTTGGAATGGATTGCATTAAACGCCCGGCACAGATTCCGCCGCAAAAGTTTGCACAGATTTTGCACAGATTTAGGGGCGACATTGAGTTTGCACAGAATTTGCACAAGCCTGCTTTTTGCACGAAAATTGCACAAGTTTTTTAGCTCAAAGTTGCCACTATTTGCCAGAAAACACTTGCAAACAAAAGGGATTGTTTGATACTCTTTGGGCAATGAATAGCAATGAATCACCGCTGACACCTCTGGATGGAAACACCGAGAATGGCACTTTTACAGGTTCAAGCCCTGCACCGCGCACCATTTTCAAAAATGGAAATGGTTGACTCCCGCGCGAGTTCCGCACAGATTGATTGCATCATCCCATGAATCCAAATTCCTTTGCGCGCATCGCATCAAAAACCAATTCCATCCTGTTGCTGGCCGTTTTGTTTATTGCCCCGCAGGTATGGGCTGTTGATCCAAACACGATGGTTCTGATCCATTCCAAGAATCAAACCTTCTCGATGGGCCAGGCGTTGGGCGGCAAGGTCTGGACGCAAACGACGCCGGTGCATGACGTGCGGTTCACCTACGATTTTTTGATG
>Ga0181529_10000248_pt1 | contig 80352 bp, 62 predicted proteins | sample PEATcosm2014_Bin_36_FD_119763 | JGI IMG/M metagenome (GOLD analysis project Ga0181529, IMG submission 119763) | Peatland microbial communities from MTU Mesocosm Facility, Houghton, MI, USA - PEATcosm2014_Bin10_30_metaG | ecosystem: Environmental > Terrestrial > Soil > Wetlands > Peat | place...
CCTATCCTCCGCTCAGGTACAACCAGAGTGGACGACATCAACCCCGCCGTGCAATGCTTTTTCAGCGAACGGCGATAACCCCCTTAACTTCGTGTCTCAGCCCAGGGGTTCACTTCAGATGCCTGCGCCTCCCGCGCCGCCTTCCGCCCGCAAGCTCGCTCTTTTGCCGCTGATCGCGGCCACGTACTTCATCGTTTCCGGCGGTCCGTTCGGCCTCGAAGACACGGTCGCCAAGGCCGGCTACGGCGGCGCAATTCTAATCCTGCTCCTCACGCCTTTGCTCTGGAGCTTTCCCACAACGCTGATGGTGAGTGAACTCGCCAGCGCGCTTCCCGAAGATGGCGGCTACTACATCTGGGTCAAGCGTGGCATGGGCCGCTTCTGGGGATTTCAGGAAGCCTGGCTCTCGCTGGTGGGCAGCGTCTTCGATATGGCACTCTATCCCACTCTGTTCGTCAGTTACTTGAGCCATTTCCTCCCCGTCGTGACCACCGGCCAGCGCGCCACCTGGATCGCCGTCAGCTTGTTCGCGGCGGCGGCGGCGTGGAATCTGCTGGGTGCCAAATCCGTCGGCGGCAGTTCCGTCGCGATGGGCGTCCTCCTCTTGAGCCCGTTCGCCGCGCTGGCCGCTGCATCGCTGTTTCATCGCGGCATGTTCGTCGCCCACCCTGCCGCCCCGCACCGCGCCGACATCCTCGGCGGCGTGCTGGTCGCGATGTGGAACTACATGGGCTGGGACAATACGTCCACAGTGGCGGGCGAGGTCGAGAACCCGCAACGAACCTATCCGCGCGCGATGGCAGGAGCCGTGGCGCTGGTGGCGCTCGGCTATGTGCTGCCCATCGGCGCCGTGGCGCTAACCGGATTCGATGCCAGCCGCTGGGAAACCGGCGGCTGGGCAGACGTGGCGCACGCCGTGCTCGGCACCGGCGTCGCCGGCGCCGTGGTGGCGTTGGGAATCACCGCCGGCGGCATGCTGGGCGCGGCGGGCTCGCTCAACGCCCTCACCATGGTGTTATCGCGTGTGCCCGCGGCGCTGGCCGAGGATGGGTATCTGCCCAAACTCTTCGCACGCCGCGATCCGAAGACCGGCGCACCACGCTGGGCCATCGTCGGCTGCGCAGCGGCTTGGGCGCTTGGCCTCACGCTACCGTTCGGCAAACTGGTGATGCTCGACATGCTGCTCACCGGTTCCAGCATTCTGCTCGAATTCGCCGCCTTGGTTGCACTTCGCATTCGCGAGCCTCATCTCGCTCGCCCCTACTGCGTGCCCGGCGGCATGGCCGGCGCTATCGCCGTGTGCATTCCGCCAGCCGCCTTGATGGCGCTCGCCGCCGTTCGCAATGGCGTCGAGCCGGTCGGCCCCATCAACGCGCTCCAGCTCGGCGGCATACTCATGGCGCTCGGCGTTGTAGCCTATTTCGTAGGAGAGCGTTTCCGAACATCATGATCATCGCCGATCTTGCCACCATCGCCGGGCATTCGTACCCGGCTCAGCGCTACACGCAGAACCTGGTGGGCGGCGCCAGCCCGATTCAAGCCGCCAGCTTTTCCCTCGGCCATGTCACGCTTGAGCCCAATGGCGGCCAGGTGCCCTGGCACAACCAGGAGCAGGAGGAAATCTACTTCATCGTGAAGGGCGCCGGCGAAATGTGCCTCGGCGAAGAACGGATGGCGATCCACACCGGCCAGGCGGTCTACATTCCGCCGGGCGTGTTTCATCAGCTCACCAATACCAGCGCCCTGCCCATGCGGATGATTTACTGCTACGGACCGGCCGGAGATGTGGCGCACTGGAGGCAGGAACTGGATGGCACGTTGCCGCGCGCCGGCGTGGAAGCACCGCCGTTGCCGGCCGGCGCATGGCCGCAATCCACCGCCAAGGGGCCAGCCGCGTGACCGGCCGCACCCAGCATATCGTCGGCATCGTCATGAACGGCGTCACAGGCCGCATGGGGCTGAACCAACACCTGCGCCGCTCCATCTACGCCATCATGCAGCAGGGCGGCGTGCTCCTCAACGATTGCGAGAGCATCATGCCGCGCCCGCTGCTGGTGGGCCGCAATTCCGCCAAGCTGGAAGCCATCTCCGCCGAGTGCGGCGGCCTGCCCTGGTCCACCAATCTCGATACCGCGCTGGCCGATCCCGCCTACTCGGTTTACTTCGACGCGCAAGCCACCGGCCTGCGCGCGGCCGCGGTGCGCCAGGCCATCGCCGCGGGCAAGCACGTCTATTGCGAGAAGCCTGTGGCGGAATCGCTCGATGCGGCCCTTGATCTTCACCGGCTCGCCCGCAACGCCGGGATCAAACATGGCGTCGTGCAGGATAAGCTGTGGCTGCCCGGTCTGCTGAAACTCGCCCATCTTCAGCGGCAAGGCTTTTTCGGCCGCATCCTTTCCGTGCGAGGCGAATTCGGCTATTGGGTGTTCGAAGGCGACAATGTTTCGGCGCAGCGCCCATCCTGGAACTACCGCAAGGAAGAGGGCGGCGGCATCATCGTGGATATGCTGTGCCACTGGCGTTACGTGCTGGACAATCTCTTCGGCGCTGTCGAAGCCGTTTCGTGTCTCGGCGCGACCCACATCCCGCGGCGCTGGGACGAATCCGGCCAGCCTTATGCGGCCACCGCCGACGATGCCGCCTACGCCACGTTCGAACTGGCCGGCGGCATCGTCGCCCATTTCAATTCCTCCTGGTGCGTTCGCGTGCGCCGCGACGACCTGCTGACGCTGCAAGTGGATGGCACGCTCGGCAGTGCCGTCGCAGGCCTGCGTCACTGCTGGATTCAGCCCTGCGGCGCCACACCGCGGCCGGTGTGGAACCCGGACATAGAAAGCCCGCTCGATTTCTTCGCGGGCTGGCAGAAAGTGCCGGAGCAGGACGCTTTCGACAACGCCTTCAAGCGCCAATGGGAACTATTCCTGCGCCACGTTGTGCAGGACGATCCATTCCGCTGGAGCTTGCTCGAAGGCGCCAAGGGCGTCCAGCTTGCCGAACTGGGCCTGGAATCCTGGCGCAAGCGTCAGTGGGTCAAAGTGCCGGAGATCGCCAGCTAAACAGATCGCCGGCGAAAGCGTCCCCGCACTCTCTTACTCGCGGTTGATCAGGCTGGCCACGTAGCCGGCGCCGAAACCGTTGTCGATGTTGACCACCGCTACATTGCTGGCGCAACTGTTCAGCATGCCGAGCAGCGCCGCCAGACCGTGAAAGCTGGCGCCGTAGCCAATGCTGGTGGGCACCGCGATCACCGGGCAGGAAACCAATCCGCCAATCGCGCTCGGCAGTGCGCCTTCCATGCCGGCGCACACCACCACCACCCGTGCCGAAGTCAGGCGCTCGCGGTGGTACATCAGGCGGTGAATGCCTGCCACGCCGATATCGTGTGTACATTCCACCTGGTTGCCCATCACTTCGGCGGTGATGCGCGCTTCCTCCGCCACCGGCAGATCGCTGGTGCCGGCGCACACTACCGCGATCTTGCCTTTGCCGCGGATCGACCGGTCGCGCCAGAAACGAATTGTGCCGGCCACCGCGGAGTAGTCGGCGTCCGGGATCTGCTCGCTCACCGCCGCTGCGCACTCGCGGTCGGCTCGTGTGATGAGAACGTTGGGAGCGTTTTCGAGCAGCGCGCGCGCAATCGCCACCACCTGATCCGGCGTTTTCCCCTTAGCCAGGATCACTTCCGGCATGCCATGGCGCAACGCACGGTGATGATCCACCTTGGCGAACCCCAGGTCCTCAAACGGCAGGTGGCGCATCCGTTCCAGGGCCTGATCCACCGCGACTTCTCCGCTCCGCACTTGTTCCAGGAGCGTGCGGAATAGGGTTTGGTCCATGCCTCAGCATACCAAACACCGAATTCAGTCCTTCTCCTGGTTCAGCGGCTGTAACTTAGTGCACGGATGGAAAAACGCCTTACTTCGACCGTACCGAAGTCAGAAGTTGTTTGGATCTTTTGGTCTATTGTCATAGAATGTGTTTTATCGCACGCTGGATCGTGGGCGCTTCCTGGTGAGCGTTATCGTACAATAAGGAGCATCGTCACAATGAGCGAGTTCCGAGGAAACGTGGAGCGGCGCCAAACCAACCGGTTTCCGCTGCGCGAAACCCTGCGGTATCGGCTGCTGTACCCCAAGGGCGATGCTGTCAGCGGCACCGGCCAAACCCTGAACATGGGCAGCGGCGGAATCCTTTTCACCACCGACGAGTTGCTGCCGGTGGGCCGCTCGGTGGAACTATCCGTGGATTGGCCCGCACAACTCAATGGAAACTGCCCCTTGAAGTTCGTCGCGGTCGGCCGCGTGGTTCGTTCCGACCGGAGCCAGGCTGCGGTTCGTATTGAACGATACCAGTTCAAGACCCGGGGGAGAGCCGCGCTGGTGATGACCGCTGCAGTAGGCACACCGGCTTAGTAGGTGCCGCGTGGTTCGCGATAGCCCGCCCCAGCACACGCCGGGACGAGGGGCACGCGCTGCACTCGGGATTTGGATGGCGGAGGAAGAGGGATTCGAACCCCCGAGTGAGTTACCCCACTAACGGTTTTCAAGACCGCCGCCTTCAACCGCTCGGCCATTCCTCCACTCTCGATTCTACACTGGCGCAGGGGCGCAGGTAGGACAGACCATCGGTTTTCGTGGTCAGTCGACCCTCGCCAAAGCACCAGACCCCAATCGACGATAAGAACCGATCCTCTGTCCCGCTTCTCACGCGCCGCTCTGTTGCGCCAACAGACGGTCGAGCTTGCCGCTGAGATCGTTCAGCCTGCCCATCACCTCGGCGTGTTGCACTTCGCCGGCCGGTGGCGACTTCCGCTGGATGTAGAAAACCCCTCCCGGTTCTAGCACGCAGCGCTCCACGTCGCCCAGACCGTCGAAACCCTGGCGGTGCAGGACGGCCACCAGCTCGGCGCGGGTGAGTAGTTCCTTGGCGAGCCCTCCCTTGACGATCTTCCCTTGTTCCACCAGCGTGGTGGGTTTGCCCTCGAAAAGCTGGTCGAGCCGGCGGTGGCGGAACAGGAAGCGCACCACCAGGTAGTTCACACCCAGCAGCGTGAAGGCGCCGATCAGTCCGCCGGAGAGCGAATTGTCGTTGCCGATGATGGCGTTCTGCACCGTGTTCGATAGCGATAGCAGCACCACCAGATCGAAGGGGTTCAATTGCGCCAACTCGCGCTTGCCGAATGCCCGCAGCAGGAGCACCAGAAAGAAGTACACGACGATCGGGCGTATGATCTTTTCGAGCACCGGAACGCCCACTCCGAAGATGTCCTGCCACATTCCATGCGTGATCGCCCAAGTGGGCATGACGAGTAAATCCTCCTCCAGCGATTATGCCGGATTTGGGCGGCAGCCAGCCTGGCGGGCCTTGAGCCCCCAAAACATAAAGCTGGCATCTTGTAGTGGAATCCGGTACAAAAGAAGAAGATATTTCCGCCGAAAGTGGAAAGGTTGTGGAAAGTGAGTGCACCGTTGCGGAAATCCAAATGGGATGCGCTGATTGCGCGGGAGTTGCGGCGTGGCGCGCGCGAGGGCGATGGGGCATGTTTTATCCTGAGCCTATCTTCGTCAAAACGCAGACCCTATTTTTTCTGTAACAGCGCGCTGCAAGAAGCTAAGCTAGGTCGGTTGCCATGAACGCTCCAAGCGCAATTGAAAAGGGACTCCCCGTCAACCTCGACGCCGAGCGATTCGTGCTCGGCTCGATTCTGCTCAACGAGAGCATGTACGTGCAGGCGGCCGGGACCCTGGAGCCCGACGATTTCAGCCTCGAGAAGCACCGCCGCATCTTCCGGCGCATGGGGGAGTTGCAGGAACGGGGCGAGAAGATCGACCGCGTCACGGTCGCCAACGAGCTGATGAAGTTCAACGAGCTCGAAGCCTGCGACGGGCTCAGCTACCTGGTTTCGCTCGACGACGGCCTGCCGCAGCTTCCCAACCTGGACAGCTACATTCGCATCGTCAAGGACAAGTCGATTCTGCGGCGCATCATTTTCGCTTCGCAGAACATGATGAGCCGCTGCCTGATGGGCGAAGAGGAACCGGACGAAATTCTGGCCGGCGCCGAGGAGACGCTGCTCAAGCTGGGCGACACGCGGGTCAAGAACGGCCTGGAGAACGCCCACGATATCGTCACCGGTTACGAAGGCGGCGTCAACGCCTTCCTAGACCCCAGCAAGCGCATCAAGGGAATCAGCACCGGCTTCGCGAAGTTCGACGATCTGTCGGGCGGAATGCACGGCGGAGAGCTGCTCATCCTGGCCGGACGGCCGTCGATGGGCAAGACGGCGCTGGCGCTGAACATCGCGCAGCACGTGGCGCTGAAGCTGAAACAGACGGTGGCCATCTTCTCGCTGGAAATGTCCAAGGAGTCGCTGCTGACCCGCCTGTTGTGCGCGGCGGCGCGGGTGGACAGCCAGAAATTCCGCCAGGGCTATCTGAACCAGGAGGAACGGCGCAAGCTGCACCACGCGCTGACCGAGCTGGTGGAAGCGCCCCTGTATGTCGACGACACGCCAGGCGTGCACCTGATGGACATACACGCCAAGCTCCGGCGCCTGCAGGTGGAGCGGCATCACATCGGACTGGTGATCGTGGACTACCTGCAACTCATGACCGGGCGCGGCCGCTTCGAAAACCGCGTCCAGGAGGTGAGCGCGCTCTCGCGCGGCATGAAGCTGCTGGCCAAGGAGCTGAATGTCCCCATGCTGGTGCTCTCGCAATTGAGCCGCGCCGTGGAAACGCGGCAGGGCGATCACCGGCCGCAGTTGAGCGACCTGCGCGAATCCGGATCCATCGAGCAGGACGCCGACCTGGTGGCCTTCATCTTTCGCGAGGAAGTCTACAACAAAGACCGCGAAGATCTGCGCGGCCTCGCCGAGTTGATCGTGGCGAAGCAGCGCAACGGCCCTGTGGGGACGGCCAACCTGGTTTTCCTCCACGCACAAACCAAGTTCGAGAACCGCGCCGAAGACACCGGAGCCATCGAGGAATAGGGTGGTGGGCAGTATTCATCCTGCCCACGCCCGCTCGCGGGCGCCTTCTTTCGCCCGTCACCGCCCCGTGTACACTTCCACCACCCCGAATGCTTCGGATTGAATCCGCGCGCGCAGCGTCGAGTGGCGCAGGCTTTGCGCGGCGGCTCTCAGGCGCGCGCAAGTGCCGGCGGAGAGCAGGCAGCTGTAGCGGTCGGCCGCGTCGCGGTACGAATAGCCGACATACACCGGGCCGGAGCCGATCACGAGTTCCATCAGCTCCTCCCAGAATCCGCTGCGTCGGAACAGGCCGCGGCTGGCAGCCGCTTCGCGGCCAATCTCAATCGGCTGTCTGCCGCCGCTCAAGACGGCTCGGGTGCAGCGGGCGGGCGCGAAGGTGAGCGCCGGATCGGGATCGGGGAAGTTCGCCAGCACCTCGCGCAGACTCTCGCGGCCGGCGTCCCATCCCGTCCAGCGGAGACGCGACGCGCCGCTCACCAGCCAGCCGCGCAGCAGGATCTCGCACAGGCGCGCTTCGTCTTTGCCGGCAACGGCGAGCATGTGCCCCACCAGGTCGCGGATGGGCATTTCCTGCACCACCACCGGCGTGATGGCGATTGAGCCAGCGGCTTCCGAGCTGAGTTTGACGCGAACGGTAGCGGGCAGCGCCATACTTGATTTCACGCTAGCATAGGTCCGTGACGGACCTGGAGAAGGTGGAGGCGGAAATCGCGCGCTACGATCACGCTCTATTGCGGTTCTCCGCGCGCCAGCACAACGGCGGCATCGAGCTTGTGATCGAGCTCAAGCGGCCGCCACCCGGAATCCACATATACTACGCGCCGCTTCATCAGCGCGATATCGATCATCCTCAATTCGCCTGGACGTTCCAGCGCTACCTCTACGACTGTATGCACGATTACCTGGTGGAGATGTTTCTGAACACGCCACAGAGCCGGGACGGCGTCCGATGACTCCTGCCGGCGAGGTGCTTGCCCGTGAGATCGAACGCGGCGGCCCTGTGAGCTTTCGCCGCTTCATGGAAGTGGCGCTCTACCACGAGCGGTACGGCTATTACCGGCGCCGGCGCGATCCGTTCGGCAAGCACGGCGATTTCTATACCGCCGAGCAATTGCAACCGGTCTTCGGGTTGCTCATGGCGGCGCGCGCGCGCCAGCTTTACCGCAACACCGACGCGGCGGCGGAGCCGACCGTGGTGGAACTGGGAGCGGGACGCGGCGAGATGGCGGCGGCGTTCGCGCCGTGGCGCTACATCCCAATCGAAATCGGCGGGGGAAGACTGCCGGAACATTGGAGCGGTGTCCTGTTTTCCAACGAATTCTTCGACGCGCTACCAGTGGAAGTGGTTGTATTTCGCGGCGGCGAATTCCGCGAGCAGCGCGTTGGATTTTCCGACGGAAAGTTCGTTTGGCAGACCGGCGGGCGCGCTGACGGGGAGACCGTCGACTATGTGGCGCGCTATGGCCCGCCGCCGGAAGAGGGCAACTGGTATGAGGCCGGGCTGGCCGCGCTCGCATGGATGGAGCGCATCGCCGCGTCGCTTGAGGCGGGTTGCGCGATCACCGTCGATTACGGATACACGCGCGCCGAAGCCGCGCGATTCCCCATGGGCACGCTGATGGGATACCGCGCGCACGCGGCGCGCGAAGACGTGCTGACGGATCCGGGCGAGCGCGACATCACGGCGCACGTGAATTTCACGGCGCTCGAGGAGCGCGGCGCGCAGTTGGGGTTGCAGTGCGCCGGCTTTCGAACGCTGGCGCAAACGCTGCTCGACGCGGGCGAAGAAGATCGGTTCGCAAGCGTGCTCCAGGTGGACGATCCGGCCGAGGCGATGCGACGCCGGATGCAACTGAAGACGCTGCTGGTGGGAATGGGCGAGACGTTTCGGGTGCTGGTGCAGCGCAAAGAGGGAGCGGGAGAAGCGGAGGGAAAAGCCTGAAACAATGAAAAAGGCCCCGAAAACCGGGGCCTTGGAGTGGAATTTGTTTGAACGCCCTTGTACAGGGCGAACCCGGGGCTACTTCTTTTTCTTCGGAGCAGCCTTTTTCTTCGCGGGCTTCTTGGTTGCGCTCTTCATCGATTGATTCTCCCTAACATCAAATTTTGCGACGTGAAAAAAATCGCAATGTGATTCATATATAAGGTTGTTCGAGAAGAAAGTCAAGAGAAAAATGCATTTGGGTTCTTTGAAGCGTCGCGCGGAGACGAACTCGCGCGCCGAAACGGAGGCGATGCGCGCGTCGTTAGAGTCCGCGATGGCGTGGCGAATCGTTTGCGCGCTGCATCCCGGCGCCCCGGATCGCATCCAATAGCGCGATGACCCGTTTCGTTCGCTATCGCACCGGTTCGGCCGTGTCCTACGGCATTCTGGACGGCGAGGTTGTCCGCGAAATCCGCGGCGACCTGTTCCACTTCACGGAGACTGGCGCCGTAAGCGCGCTTTCCGAAGTGAAGCTGCTGTGCCCGTGCCAACCGGGCAAGATTTTCGCGGTGGGGTTCAACTACAAGAGCCACCTGCCAGGCCGGCCGCAGCCGGCGCACCCGGAAATCTTCCTTAAGCCGGTGAGCGCGCTGCAGAACCCGGGCGAGCCGATCCGCATTCCACGCGACGCGACCGACGTTCACTACGAAGGCGAGCTGGTGGTGGTAATCGGCAAGCAACTTCGCCACGCCTCGGCGGAAGAAGCGCACGCCGGAATCTTCGGCGTGACCTGCGGCAACGATGTCAGCGAGCGCCAGTGGCAGGCCGGACCCAGCAAGGACCTGCAATGGTGGCGCGCCAAAGGCTCGGACACCTTCGCGCCGCTGGGACCGGTGGTGGTCTCGGGGCTGGACTACGGCAACCTGCAGCTCGAAACGCGGCTGAACGGCGAAACGGTGCAAAAACAAACCACTGCCGATTTGATTTTCGATTGTCCGGCGATCGTGAGCTGGATCAGCGGGTGGGTGACGCTCGAACCGGGCGATGCGATCTACACGGGGACGCCCGGCAGCACGCGCAGGATCGCGACCGGCGACGTGGTGGAAGTGGAGATCGAAGGCATCGGCGTACTGCGGAACCCGGTGGTGTGAGGGCGCCGGCTGTGAAGGAATGCGCCCGCAAGCGGGTGTTGGCAGATTGAAACCTGCCCCACCGGTTGGGCATGTGGTGTAATGGGAACACTTCGCACTCTATGAGGGACATCAGAAGGCGTTTCCGGAAGGCCTGGAAAAGTGCGCACCGGCGCGTGCGGGAAATCCGGATGATTGCCAAGGGGCTGGCCTCGACCCGCCATGCGGTGATGGCACACATCATTCCGATGCGGCGCTGCAATCTTTCGTGCGCGTACTGCAACGAGTACGACGATCACTCGAAGCCGGTGGCGATCGAGACCATGTACCGGCGGCTGGAACGGTTGGCCGAACTGGGAACCAGCATCGTCACCATCAGCGGCGGCGAACCACTTCTGCATCCCAACCTGGACTCGATCATCGCGCGCATCCGGCGCCACGGCATGATCGCGGGTCTCATCACCAACGGCTACCTGCTGACGGCCGAACGCATCCAGCGGCTGAACCGCGCCGGCCTGGAGCACTTGCAGATTTCCATCGACAACGTGATGCCGGACGACGTTTCGAAGAAGAGCCTGAAGGTGCTGGATCGCAAGCTGTGCCTGCTGGCCGAGCATGCCGAGTTTCACGTCAACATCAATTCGGTGGTGGGCGGCGGCATACGGCAGCCGCAGGACGCTCCGGTGATCGGCCGGCGCGCGATCGCGCTGGGATTCACTTCCACCATCGGCATCATTCACGACGGCGACGGGCAGCTTCGTCCGCTGGGCGGCGTGGAGCGCGAAGTCTATGCGGCGATGCGCTCGATGGAAAAATCCAGCTACGCGCAGATCAACTACTTCCAGGACAACATCGCGCACGGCAAAGAGAACGACTGGCGCTGCCGTGCCGGCGCGCGGTATCTTTACATCTGCGAGGACGGCCTGGTGCACTACTGCTCGCAGCAGCGCGGCTATCCGGGCAAACCGCTGATGGAGTATACGCTCGACGATATCGCCCGCGAATACCGTACGGCGAAAGCCTGCGCGCCGCGCTGCACGGTTGCCTGCGTTCACCAGATTTCGTACATCGATTTTTGGCGCGGGCGGCAGGACCTGGCGCCGTCGACAGTCAGCCAGGCCACGCCGCAGGACCTGGTGCAACTGCGGTAAAACTCCACATCGAAAATGGGACAATTTTGTCCCATTTTCTTTGGGTCAAGTTATTGAAAACAAATAAGACGGACTGCCGTTTTGTGCAAACTGGTCCCATGTGGGCGGATGCCCTATATATAAGGTACGAAGCGGCGCTGTCTCGGCCGGAAGTTCCGGCGGTTGCGAGGCATGAGCGCCGGGCCCACAGCTTCCCTCTATCACTGTGGCACAGGCGGGCGGAGCTGAGCCTGCGCGGTTGGAGAATCGGCCGTAAGAGACGTGTTGGCAGCGGATTGAAAAAACGTTCCGGGCGTGTGACCGCGAGTTCGGCATGGTATTTTGAGAATTCCGATTCGCGAATTCCGTTCTCGAAATCACAGGCACAAGCACAAGGTCAACATGCAACCGAGAATGTGTGGAGCAATGAGCGAGCTCAAAATCCGCTCGTCCGGGCCGCGCGGTAGCACCCGCATCGCCGCGCCGTTCTATCATGCCGCTTGCCTGGCGGTTGCCATTTGTCTCGCAACCAGTTTGATCGGACAGACCAAGCAGGCGGCTTCCGCCCGCCCGCCGCTCGCCCCTGGCGCTTACTTCGGGTTGAAATTGCCGGGGGAGACGCCGGAGGTATTTGCTCCCAGCATCATGTCCACCCCCGGGCGCTATGTTGACCGCATTGCCTTTTCGCCCGATGGCACGGAATGCTATTTCACGGTGTTTGACAGTTCTTGGACCAATGGAAGAATCCTGTTTACCCGTTATGAAAACGGCGCGTGGGCGCCCCAGGCTCAGGTGACTTTTGTGGATGGCCAGCAGCAGTTTGAGCCCTTGTTTTCAAGAGACGGCAATCAGTTGTACTTTGTCGTCAAGAATTCAACCGGAGGACGGTCCGACACGGATTTTTGGATGGTGCGGCGCGCCTCGCGGGAAGCAGCATGGGGCCAGCCGGAGCCTCTTCCCGCGCCGCTCAACTCGCCCAAGAATGAATTGAATCTGGCGCAAACCGCCGATGGAACGTTCTACTTCGCCTCCAATCGCGATGGCGGACTTTGGCGGCATGGATCTCTACCGGACGGTCTCCAAGCCCGGCCAGCCTTTGCAGGTGGAAAACCTGGGAGCGCCGGTTAACACCGAGTTTGACGACGCCTGTCCTGGCATCTCGCCTGACGGTCATACGCTGGTTTTTTACTCAGCGCCCCAGCGCGCTGGCGTGAAGGGCGGTGCGAAACTCTTCATCTGTTTCGATAGCGGACACGGCGGCTGGACCACGCCGGTCAGCATGGGAGAGGGATTCAATTCCCCGGGAGCCGACTATGGAGCTACCTTCTCGCAGGATGGCCGGGTGCTTTTCTTTTTTCGTTTCGATGGCAAGCACTGCGACGCTTATTGGGTTTCCACGACCGCGTTGGAGCGTTTTCGAGAGCTTTCCCACTAAATGCTTGCTTTGAGATTGGAGTAACACAATGATCGAGCCAGGAAATGCGGAACGCAGTTGCAAGGCCGAACCCACCGAAGCCTGGGTGCCGCGCTGCATCAAGACCCTCTGCCGCCGGCCGCAGCGCAATCTGCTCGCGGCGGCGGTTTTCTTTCTTGCCGCTTGCCTGGCGGTTGCCCTGTGTCTCCCAACCAGTCTGATCGGACAGACCAAGCAGGCGGCTTCCGCCCGCCCGCCGCTCGCCCCTGGCGCTTACTTTGGATTGAAATTGCCGGGGGAGACGCCGGAGCTGTTCGCTCCCGGAATCATTTCCATTCCCGGACGTTCGATTGGCCACCTTGCCTTCTCACCCGATGCGACGGAATGCTATTTCACGGTGTTCGACGGTGTCTACGCCCACACCAGAATCTTCTTTACCCGCTATGAAAACGGCGCGTGGACGCCCCAGGCTCCGGTGACTCTTGCAGGTGGCAAGGAAAACATGGAGCCGTTGTTTTCCAGAGACGGCAACCGGTTGTACTTCGGAGTCAAGAATTCCGGCGGCGGTCGGTCCGACGTGGATTTTTGGACGGTGAGCCGCGCTTCACGGGAACAGGAATGGAGCGATCCACAGCCTCTTCCCGCGCCGTTCAACTCACCCAAGGACGAATACTCTCTAGCGCAGACGGCCGATGGAACCATGTATTTCGCCTCCGAACGCGATGGAGGACATGGCGGCCTCGATATTTACCGGACGGTCTCGAAGCCTGGCCAGCCTTTGCAGGTGGAGAATCTGGGGGCGCCGGTCAACTCTGAATTCAACGAGGCCGATCCCGGTATCTCACCCGACGGTCACACCCTGGTTTTCTACTCCGTGCCCAATCGCCCCGGCGTGACGGGCGGCTCGGATCTCTTCATCTGTTTCGATAACGGACGCGGAGGCTGGACCACGCCGGTCAACATGGGAGAGGGATTCAACACCCTGGGCGACGAGTATGCAGCCACTTTCTCGCAAGATGGCCGAGTGCTCTTCTTTGCGCGTTTCGATGGAAAGCACGGGGACGTTTATTGGGTTTCCACGACCGCCCTCGAACGATTCCGGAAGCTTTCCCATTAATCTTGAATTCCGCGGAAGAAAAGCCGAGATGACTCTCGGCTCTGCAGGCCTGGAGGCCCGCGCCACGTTCACTGGGCGGTTTTAGGAAATCCGCCGAGTGGGTTGGGCAGGTGGTGCTCTTCGTAGTAGCCGGGTTGGACCCGCTGAACGATTTGGGCGACGCTGCGGTCGAGGACGCGGAAGTAGGGCTGCGGGTTGAGGCCGATCCAGAAGGCCCAGGCGACGAGCGGAGCGAAGACGGCGATTTCGCGCCAGTTCAGATCCTTGAGCGCGGCGTTCTTCTCGTTCACCTCGCCTAGCATGGTGCGCTGGAACAGCCACAAGAGGTAAGCGGCGCCGAGGGCGATGCCAACCACGCCCCAGAACGCCCAGGTGTGCGACATCTGATACGCGCCGCCGAGTATGGTGATTTCGCCGATGAAGCCGTTGAGCGGCGGCATCCCCATCGAACTCAGCGCGGCGAGGCCGAAGACCAGGGTGAAGATCGGCATCACCTTGAACAGGCCACCATACTGAGCGATTTCGCGCGTGTGGCGACGCTCATAGACGACGCCCACGATGAGGAACAACATGCCGGTGGAGATGCCATGGTTGATCTGCTGGATGATGGAGCCGGAAATACCGGCGGGGTTCAGGGCGAAAATGCCGAGGGTGCAGAATCCCAGGTGGCTGACCGAAGAATAGGCCACCAATTTTTTCCAGTCCTTCTGCATCAGTGAAGCCAGCGCGCCGTAGACGATACCGATCATGGAGAGCACGGCCATCACGGTGACGACGGTGTGGTCCTTGGCCGCTTCCGGCAGCAGAGGCAAGGAGAATCGCAGGAAACCATACGTCCCCATCTTCAACAACACGCTGGCCAGAATGACCGATCCCGCAGTGGGAGCCTCGGTATGCGCGTCGGGCAACCAGGTGTGGAACGGGAACATGGGCACCTTGACGGCAAAGCCCACGAAGAACAGCCAGAACACCCACCACTGCAGGTTGACGGACACCTGCGTGCGCAGCAGCTCGACGAAATCGAAGCTGTAGAAGCGGAACTGCATGAAGTGCTGGAAGTAGAGGATCAGTATGCCGAGGAACATCAGCACGCTGCCGATCAGCGTATAAATAATGAACTTCATCGCCGCGTATTGGCGGCGCTGGCCGCCCCAGATGGCGATGATGAAGTACATCGGCACCAGCACGGTTTCCCAAAAAACGAAGAAGAGCAGGAAATCGAGCGACATGAAGACGCCCAGCATGGCCGTCTGCAGGAGCAGGAAGAATGCGTAATACTCTTTGAGGCGGTCCTGAATGGCGCTCCAGCTCGAGAGGATGGAAATCAAGCCGAGCAGGGTGGTGAGCATCACCAGCAGCAGGCCGAGGCCGTCGATTCCCAAATGGTACGTTGCGCCGATGGAGGGAATCCATGGCGCCATCTCAACGAATTGAAAGTCCTTGGTGCGGTCGAAGTAGAAGACCAGGGGGAGCGAAACCGCGAAGCCGAGGACAGCGGCGAAGTTCGCCCACAACTTGATGGCGCGCGCGTTGGACGACGGAATGGCGAGCAGCACCAGCAGCCCGGCGAGCGGAGTGAACAGGACGATGGAAAGAATATGGTCCATGACGGCGGCCGAGGAAGCCACATGGTAGCACCACTGCGGCGGTGGGCGGCTGCGAGGGCGGGACTCTAGCCGCAATTCTGTTCAGTTCAGCGGCGGCCGGAAGAGAACTCCGGGAAAAAAAGCCGAGATGACTCTCGGCTCAGCAGGCTGGACAGCCTGCGTCACGCGCTTACGTGAACAGTATTGCCTCTAGCCGAGGTTTCCCAATTCCATTCGACTCCAGTGTCTGGCGCGGGCGGTGCTGGCGCTCCGCGAAACTATGTATGTTACTCTTGGCCGAAGGCGAATCATGCGCAGTTCAGAGCCCACGTTGTCTAATAACCCGAGTGCCCTCCGCAAGGACCACGAGCAACCCGCGGCCACTTCGGTGCATGGCTGGCGATATCATCACCTTGGCATTCCGACCGAGGTTTCACGCCCCGGCGAGTGCTATCTGGAACAGTTCAAGATGCACGTCTCCGCGTTTGAGACGAGTCCGTGCGGAATACAATGGATGCGCTTCGAGCCGGATAGCCCCGTGCATCCGCTGATTCAGTCCGTGCCGCATGTGGCATTCGAAGTGGACGATCTGCGAGCCGCGCTGGAGGGGAAGGAGATTCTCACCGCTCCGAACTCGCCTTCGGAAGGCGTCACGGTGGCAATGATCCTCGACAGCGGCGCCCCGGTCGAACTCATCGAGTTTCGGCGCAATCCGGGCGGCGCTCGCTGAGTACGCGGCGACGACGGTCCGCCTCAGTGGCCGGTGATGAAATCGCCAGTCCGATCGCCGGTTGATGCAGTTATAGCCCACCAAGTCTCGAGCGACCGCTCTGACGGCGCTCCGGCTATTTCATCTCTTCCACGCCACGCAGAATCTCGCGAGCCTCGGCTTCCCTGTCGCGCGACACGCGGACGTTCCACCAGCCGAGAAAGTTGCCGCTCTCCTGGCGTGCCGCTGTGCTTTGATCCATGGCGAAGAAAGGGATTCCGGCTTCCTCAAGCAACGTCCTGGCCAGACCAATTGCCAAAGGCCCAATCAAGCCGGTCCGAATCAAAACATCCAGGTCCTCCTCGCCGTCGTGTTCCCCGCCGTTGGTTTCCGGTTGCGGAAGCTGGTTCGTCAAAGGAACATGGCAGTCGGCACACTCGACAAATCCCTCTCGATACTCTTCGCCGCATTCCGGGCAAAACATCCGTGACTCCTTTCCGAAGCTGGGCGCAGGAGCTTGCGGCATCGGGCTTCGATTTACTGTAGCATCTCAAGTCGCGCGGTACCTTCACGCCCCGGCCAATTGATTGCCACGGAAAGGATACGCTGGCGTCAACGCGCGGGCGAGGGAACTCACGGGGTCCCGGTAGGGTCGAGGACTGGCGCCGTTACTCCGTAGGTCCGGCCTATCCGTTGCTCCCCGTTTCCTCTGGGAGTGCCTCACTAGCCGCCCCGTGAATCGGTCTCCAGCCCCCGCCGCATCGAACGGAGCGTGCGGATCTCCCGCACTCCGCTCTCCTGTTGTCTTCGCACCAAGTGTTATGTGGCCGATGGCACTGCCACAGCTTTCCGCCGTGGCGGACGCCGCAGGCTGTAATCATTGAACAGCCCCAGCGTTCCGTGTATCCACCGCGTACTCCACCGTTTCCAGCCCATCCCTGGACGCTGCCGCGCCCGCTGCATGTGCCGCCGGATCTTCCGCTCCACCCAGCGTTTGACCATGGCGAAGCAGTGACTCGAATTGCCGATCCGAAAGTAATTCACCCAGCCACGAAGGACAGGATTGATTTCCGCAATCACCTCCCGCACCGGCTGACTTTCCTTCCGCCGGATCGCCTCGCGCAGCTTGGCAAACAGGGCCGTCCGCTTCTTCAGCTTCGGCACGAACTTCACCCGCATCTTCCCGCTACGGCCTGGAAGATAGCGGTACTCGAAACCGAGAAAAGCGAAACTCTCCCCTTTCTTCAAATCGACTACCCGGCTCTTTTCTTCGTTGATCTCCACGCGCAGTTTTGCCAACTCTTCCCGCAGTCGCCTCTGCGCCGCCCTCAGCAACCACGCATTCCGCGGATGGGCCTCGACCAAGATCACCAGATCGTCCGCGAACCGCGCGTACTCGATCTGCGCGACCGGCCCGCGCCGCGTGGTGGTGATCGCCTTCTCCAGCATCCGGTCCACCTCGTTGAGATAGACGTTGCTGAGTACCGGCGAAATCACCCCGCCTTGCGGAACCCCCTGCTTCTCGGTGGATTTCAAAATCAGTTTGAGCAGCCGCAATACGTCGCCGTCCTGCACCCGTCGCGCTACTTTCGCCAGCAGAATATCGTGCCGGACCGTATCAAAGTACGCGCGAAGATCAAGATCGATTACGCTCGTCTTGCCTTCACTGATCGCTGCCTCCACCCGGAGCACCGCTTCCTGCGCAGTCCGCTTCGGACGGTAGCCGTACGACCCCGGTTGAAAATCGGCCTCGAAGATCGCCTCCAGGATGAGCTTTAGCGCCCCCTGGACCACGCGGTCGCGGATCGCCGGAATCGAAAGCACGCGGACCTTCTTGCCCCCGTCCTTCGGGATCTCCTTCTTCCGCACCGCCAACGGCCGATACCGGAACTCCACCAACTCGTTCCGTATCTCGTCCAGAAACCCGTCCACTCCGCTTTCCTCGATGGCCGCGAACGTTACCCCGTCACTGCCCGGGGCGCCGTCGTTTTCTTTCGCCATCCGGTAGGCTTCCCGTAAGGTCTCCGGCTTGCACACATGCACGTACAACCCCCAGAACCGCTTTTCCGGTTCTGCCTTCGCCTTGATGTATATCCTCCTCCTCAGGTCCCGCAAACTAACTGGCGCATTTGTCATTCGCCCTTGCTTCCCTTCGTCAGAGTCGTTACCAACAGTTGGGCCGCTTCGCTCCACGGACATTACTCCGCTTCCCCGCTACTACCAGCCCTTCCGCCACCCTCTCGTCTTCCGCCGATTTCCCGGTGTCTCCGGTTATACGGCTTTCTGCTCCATCCGTTTCCGAATGGGACGAGGAGGGCTTCTCCAGTTGCCCGGTGCATCCTTGTCGTCGTGCTGTGGCTACCACCCCGCCAGAGTGTCGCGTCGCTGCGGTCAGTTTGCGCCGCGCCATGCTGCCTTCGCCCGTCACCCGAGGGCTCGGCCCCTGGAGCTAGACATTTCGAGGCCACCTTGCCTTCACTTGCGTTACGGCCCGACGACTCGCTCACCATCCTTGCGATGGCTTTGTCGATGGACTCCCACAGTTCAGTTTCCTTCCCCATGGCCATCCAAGCTACAGGGCCTCTGACTCTTGCCCTGGTGGGTTTCGATTCCCCCACTGAATACCCCTGCCTTTCGCTCGCGCGCTTTCGCGCGCTCGCTTTTCTGGACATACGAATGGCGTGTCACGGGAGTGATCGGCACGGCAAGGAGGTCCCTGCGACCTAACTTCGAAAACGGTGCCAATGTACAATAGTTGGGGACTCGGAAAGGTAAAGCAAGGTCCCGACATGATCCCAACAGCCAAGTCCAACACCATCGCTATCGTTGTGCCTGAGCCGCCAACCGCTGAGCGGGAATGGCCGATGATGTCGACTGAGCGCCCGCCCCTGAGGCGAGTAGCCCCGGGGCCACATACAACAGGTGACAAATGATGGATCGCAGTGCCGCGTTATTTTTCTCGGTTCTGACCCTCGCCAGCTCCGCGTGCCTGACAAGCACACCTTCCTACGCTGCCGCTGAGAGAGTGTCCGCGGCGAATTCCTCCCGCGCAGAGACCCAACAGGATGGAATCACCGAGGCCCCGGAGAGGCTTTCGGTCAAGGGTCCCGAAGGGGATGTTCCGCTTGGCAATCCGGTTGAACTGACGGTTACCCTCGCCCCGGGAGAACTCCTCGGCGATTTGGAGGTCGTGCAGCCTTCGAGCGCGGGATTCAGCCCGTCGCAGGGTAGCGGGCCGGCAAGAATCGTGCGGGAAGATGGGTTGACCAAGACAATCCAGATCGTTCCCGCGCAAATAGGCCCCATGGATGTGTCGATCTTCGCAATGTATGCGGATCGTACCTTTGCCCAGCAGGTTGTTCATCTGAACGTGGTTGCCTGCGCCAAAGGTCTCAAGCGGTTCTATCTTAACCAGGGCTTTCCTGCCCTGGCACTGGTCCTCGAAGACAAGGAGGAGGACCGGCAGTCGTGGTTGAGCCCCGAGGTCCAATACAAGGACCTAAAGTATCCCATCTACCTGCCCGACTCATCGCAAATCAAGCTCTCTGTTCAGCAGGACAAGGCCAATCCCGTTATTCGGGTCGATAAGAACGGAATGGTTCATGCGCTGCGCAAGGGAAATGCCGTGATCATAGGTGACTTCGACGGAGTTATCGATAGAATAACCGTCGACGTTTATACGAAGGAAGGTGCACCTGCTGGGTACCGAAGGGTGCACGACTAATCCACAACTTGATCGGTCGCGAGAAACGTAGCCGCGTTTGCGAAGTGGGTCCAACCTGTACCCGAGGCCGCGCTCCACGCCAGTTCCCTTTTCACTTCCCGCTCTTCGCCGGACCCGGCGCGGTGTCGCCGGGCGTATCGTCAGCCGGCGAGGTGCTGGCGAGGCGGCGGTGCAGGACCGGGCCATCGCCTCGGCCTCTGGGGATGGAAAGATCCTCCAACTCCGCCAGCCGGGCGCGGATGTTCTGAAATTCGGAAGTGTCCACCACGTATGTGGATCGAGGCTCCAGGCGGCGTTGAATCTGTTTTTGCGCGGACTTGATGCGGCTGGCGGTCATCGGATGCGAGGAGAACATGCGAGCCACTAAGCCGGGCCTGGTTTTTTCGAGCGACCCGATGCGCTCGAAAAAATCGACGAACGCCAACGGATCGTAACCCGAACGGTAGAGATATTCGAGGCCGAGCGTATCCGCCTGCTTCTCCATGCCGCGTGTGAAGTGAGTGAACCCCATCGGCACGGCGAGGCCCACAAGCTGGCGAATCGCGTAACCCACCATGCCACCGGCAAACACCAGGGGGATGCTGACATAGTTGACAAGCTCCTTCCGCGTGGCCTGCTTGGTGGCATGCCGGGCGGCCACGTGGGCGATCTCATGCGCCAGCACACCGGCGAGCTCGGCCTCGCTCCCGGTGCGCAGAATCAGGCCGGTGTTGACGAACAAGAAGCCTCCCGGCAGCGCGAAGGCGTTCACCTCGTTCGAATCGATCACTTTGACGGTGAAGGGCACCCGTGCGTCCGAGTTGCGGACCAGGTTTTGGGACAGGCGGTTCACGTACTCCACGACTACGGGGTCATCGAGCAGCCGGGCCTGCCGCTGGACGTCGGCCGCCATCTTCCGGCCAAGCTCAATTTCCTGCTGGAGAGAGTAGACATTGATGCCGTTGCCGGGATTGCCGGCATCGCCGGAAACGGGGGGGGGTGGGTTCTTCGCCGCCGCGGCGCAAGCCAGCAGCGCGCCAGCCGCCAAGATAGCCCAGGTGCGTCTCACGGGACAACTCTCTGGTTCCCAGGTTACACCGTTCGGCAGCGATTGCCTATGGGCCGCGGGCTCTACTCCCGGAACCCGAGCGCGGTATTCGGGTAGTAGTAATTCAGAATCTCCTTGTAAGTGCCGCCGGAAGCTGCCATAACGCTGGCGCCGCGCTGGCAGAGACCGATGCCATGGCCTTTGCCACGGCCGTGCACAACGATGCGATCGCCTTCGCGACTTACCTGGTAGTTATATCCCGGAATCACATCCCAACCGAGGACCCGGCCCAATTCGATTCGCTGGGCCTCGGAGCGATTTTCGAGCCGCGCGGCGTACTCCGCAGGGAGCGAACTCTTCCAATCCGGCGCGCTGTCCCGGCAGGGCTGGCATTCGATCGCGTAATATGGATAGCCTTCGGCAGCCATGCCCGCCTCGGCGAGGGTTCGCGTCCGCCCGCCGCAACTGGCGGAAAACAGCGCCGCCAACACAGCGCCCGCGTGGAACAGAACCACACCCCTGGTCCCGGCAGCGGCCAGGGCAGCAGCGCCGGATGCCGCGGGCGGTGCTCGCAGGAATTGGCAGTGGGTGGTATCGCAGAACTCGAAATCGCGGTGCCGGGCGGGAGAGCCAAGGTAGAAAGAGCGGGTGGCGATCGCCTGGGCCCGGAGCGCCTCGGCAGGCGCGCCGGGAAGGCTTTCCGCGGCAACCGCCGACGCCACCGCCGTCTCGAGATCGGTGATGACAACCGGCACCAATTCTCCAGCGCGCACACGCACTTCCAGCGACGCCACAAAGCGCCGTTCAATCTTCCCCGGTACGCCGAGGAAGAATTCCGTCTTGCCACGCTCGCCGGATGCGCGCACCACCGCGGCGCCGCCAGCCCGGCTTCCGGCCGTGTACAGGACACCCGAGCGGCCGATGCGGAAGCGGACTGTTCGCGAGCCCTCCAGCCGCCACACGGCTCCCGCCACATCGACCCGCAGCGCGCCGCCGGGCGCCGCTCGCAGAATCAATTCGGACGGATGAAACAGACCAAAGACGCCGATGCGCAGGTCTTTGCCGCTCGCGATAGCGTGAAGCGCCAGCAACAGGAGTGCGATGCGAGTCATGATGAGTCTCTTACCGCGTGAAGTCGTGCTATTGTGGCAAACCGCTCCCTGACGGCCGCGGCTCTGAGCGCGAATCGGAGCCGGGACCGTCAGGGAGCGGTTGGAAGCGTTATTGCCGGACGATGAGTTAGCGGGCGGTTTCGTAATGACGCCGAACCCAGCGGTCATGGAACTACCGCGCTCCCGTAAGACTGGGCAGGAGGCGCACCGCGGCTTGCGCCGCCTGTTTGCCCGTCACGCCGTGAACCTGCACGAGGAGGACATAGCGGGGACTATCGCCGGGGTAAACCACCACGGCGTAGCCATCGCCGGCCGCTCTCGGCGTATGAGAGCATGGCGCGGTGCCCGTCTTGGCGAGCACCGGGCTGCCGCGCAGCGCCGCCCCAACCACGGCGGCTGTACCGATGCTGGCGCTCAGCCGCATTCCCTCGATCACCTCGGCAATGCCGGGTTCGGACCTGCGCGCGGCCAATTCGGCATACGCGCGCGCGGCCTCCAGCGGAGACACGGGCCAGGCTCTTCCCATGCCGAATAGCGCATCGCGGTCGCAATCCAATGGCGGCCCGCGCAGACCGAAGCGGTCCACCACTTCCCGCACGTCCAAGATTGGAACGTCTTCGGCGAGTTGCCGGAAGTAGGAATTGCAGGAGTGCGCGATGGCCGCGGCGAGCCCGATGCGCCCGTGGCCCGCTTTCAGCCAGCAGCCTTCGCCAGTACACTCGTAAACCGGGAATCGCATGCGGTGCCGCTGGCCGTAGGCAATCGCGGTGAACGGCTTCACCAGCGAACCGACTGGAACCGCCACGTCCGCGGCGCGCCAGTCGATCGCGATTACGGTTTTGCGATTGGCGTCCAGCAAGAGGTAGGACACCGCGCCGTCCGACTCGTGCGGCCCGCCCTGGGCGTGTGCCGCGAGAACAGCAATGGCGAGCAGGGGCGCGATCGAAAAAACATACGGGCAAGCTAAAGCATGCCCCACCCAGACTGCGCCCGCCATGGGTGGGGCATGTTTTAGCTTGCCCTGGCCTGCATCCACGACGAAACGCGTCATCGCGCGATCTCGTAGGTCACGGTCTGCTTCATCGCATCGCCCCGTTCGGTCGCCACGATGATGGCCGACCGCACCTGCGAAAGCGTGTCGCTCAAGCTGACCAGATTCTGCGAAAGGAATTGCGGCGGCGCATCGGCGGACGGATTCGCGGGCGCGCGAACGCTATCGAGCTGGCGCATCCACACGGCGAAATTCCGGCTCTCGCGGCTGTGCCGAAAACCGGCCGCGTAAATGCCGATGTTGGGAGGAACCGGCGCGCCGGTTCGCGCCAACATGCGCTCGAGCAACGGCTGCGAATTGGCGACGATCAACCGATTTCCATCGACCGCGACCGCCAGCGGGACCAGCCCATCCAACGCGAAGTACCGCAGAGTGCCGTGTTGCACTTCCGTCCATCCGGCGCCGAGCCGGGAGGTGGTCCACATGCCTTCGATGGCCGAAGCGATGGCCTCGCGAACCGCTGGCGCGTCCCAGGCCGATTGACGAACCACCACCAGCGCCCGGTTGGTGCCGATGAAGACGGCATCCGCCGCCGGGCGCGTCTCTTCCACCTGCACCAGCGCCGTCAACTTATCGGCACCGAGCAATTGCCGAAGAGCCGCGGGAAGAAGCTGGCCGGCGTCATCGGTATACTCCGGCTCATCGATGCGCGTATCGAGATCCGCCTCGCTTCCGGCGGCAATGGCCGCGTTCGGCGCGGATGGCGCCAGATCGGGCGAGCGTCCGGCGCGCTCCACGGCGGGATTGAGCAGCTTGGCCGTCAACAGGGCCAGCGTTTCGCCCGCGTCCGGACCTGCCCATCCGCGATAAAAGCCCGCGTCATCCGGGACCAGCCGCAGGGCGTTGGCCAGCGGTTGGACATCGGTGGAGGATTCCGCGGCCGCGGCATGGAAGAGCAGCCGCTCCTCGCGAATCGCTGCGGCGTCCAGGAACAGGTCCGAAATGCCGGATGTGTACTGCCGAACCAGCGAGACGTTGCGCTGAATCCAATGCGAGCGGAAATGCGGGCTGCGGCCCAGCGCCGCGAAATCCATGACGAGTCGCAGATCGCCCGCGCCACCGGCCGCTAGGGTGGGCCGCGCGAACCAGCCTTCGTCGATCATCTTGTTGCTCTGCGCGTGGGCCATCAGCTCCAGTGCGCCGGCAATCAAATCTTCACGAGTCGCCATCAGCAACACATCGTTGGTTGCGGCGAAGGCTACCACATGGCCCGACGCATCCGTGCGGACGTAGAAGTCCACGCCGCCGGCCTTACGCGGGCTGAACTTCGCTCGCGAGCGCCACAGCACCGTCTCCACTGTTTTGGCCGATGACAGGCGCGTCATGTAGAGGAATTCGAGCTTGCCGATATCGTAAAGGGCCAGCGAGGATTCCGCGCCCGCCACGCTTTCGAGCATCGACATATCCGGCGCGAAGCCGGCCGTCCCCGCGTAGTCTTTGTACACCTCGTCGAGCCGCATAAAGAGGTGCGACTGCGCGAAGGCGGTGTAGTTTGCGCTCGCGAGCCAGTGCTGCCGCACCTCGGAAGCGCGCCAGCGGGAGAGGATTGAGGCGAAGTCCTTGGCCTCCAGATACAGCACGGGACCGGCCGGCACGAACTCGCTGAGCTTTGGCGGCGCCGGCTGAGCGAGTTGGGCGAGGACGATCGCGGCCGAAACGCATCCCAGGCCGATTCCGGTGCGCAGCAGATTCTTCTTCATAAAGACCCTCGTTTCGATGCGGCCAGCATGGGCCGGACGATCGCTGGCTGTTGAAGGTTCGAACCGACCACCGGCCGGCGCTGCAAGTTTTCGTGGCAGCGGGCGATCTCGGCGCTCAAGCCGGCCAGGCGCGCGTCGAGGCGCGGACTCGGGTCGATCTCCCGGGCGACGCGGAGCAAGCTCCCGGCCATTGCCAGATTCCCCGATCGCTCGAATGCTTCAGCCAGCCGTTGCGCAATCGCGACGCGTTCCGCGTTGGTGAGCCCCTGCGTGGAGAGGAACCCTTTCGTGCCCGACATCGACGGCAACTGCGCAGTCTCGGATGCGTCGGCATTCCCCCACCAGCCTGGAAGAACCGGTTCGGCGGCGGCCATCGCGGTCCGGTCGCGGCCGGCATCGAGCGCGGCCCGAATCAGCGCCACGCGCACCGTCTCCGGTTCCGGATTGATGGCTACCGCTGCCAGAAGAAGCCGCAGGCGCGTCGCGGGATCTTTGGCGGCCGTGGCAGCGCGGACTCTCGCTTCAAAATAGAGCGGCTTTTCGGCGGCAGCCGAATCCACGTTTCCCGTGGCTAGCAGGTCGAGCTCTCCGCTGCCGGTTTGCACCGCGGGCCGCACCGCCGCGAGCGCGCTGGCGGCGCGGACCCGCGCTTCATAGGGCGCAGCCGGATTCGCGGCGACCGCGGCCAGCGTGTCCGTGGTGTGCCGGATCGCAGCCAGGCGCAGGCGGGCGTCCTCGTCCCAGGGCACGGCGCGTTCGCGTGTCGCCAGGAATTCCGCCGCTTCGGTCTGGTGGCCGGTTCGCTCGAGCAAGTCCGCCGCGGCCATCAGGTTCTCGAACGGCTCGGCGGAGACCAGATTCATGCGGCGCAGCAGGGCCATCGCGCCTTCCACATCGCCGGTTTCAATCCGCACCTCGGCCAAGCCCAGAAAATTAGTTGAACTCAAATCCCGCTCGTCCAACGCGCGCGTGTATAAGTAATCCAGGACCGCGCGCGCCGAAGCGGCGTCGCCCTGGTTGCGCAATTGCGTCGCGGTGCTTTGCAGGGCTTCGGTAGCCGGCGCGTTGGCACGATCCCGGCGATAGCGGTCGAGACGGGCGGCCAACTCGCCGGACTGCGCGGCGACTTCGAGCTCGACATTCGCCGGCGGATCCTGGATGACAGCGAGCAACGCGCGGGCGCTTTCCGTACGGCGGCGCTCCACCAGATATTGCAGCAGCTCGATCCGATGCCGATTCAGCTCGGCCTGGGCGTTGGTCCGTGCGTCGCCGGCGCTTTGCAGCATCTCGGCGTCCGCGATCTCGACGATGCGGCGCAGCACGGGTTCCTCGCGGTCCTCGGGGACCGATGAGTTTAGGATTTGCGAAAGGAAGTTGGCGGATTCCGCCGGCGTTCGCGCCGCGCGCGAAAGATCCAAAATCCAATTCACGCCAGCTTCCGGATTGCCCGCCGCGGCCATCGCGCCGCGCAGCAACGGTTCCATGTGGTACGCGCCGTTGACGCGGATGTAATCGTGCAGCAGCAGGCCGGCCTGGGCGCGCACAGCGGCGAAAATCTGGCGCTGCCCGATGGCGGTGAGCGTTTGCTCCGCGTTGTGCCAGAACTCGGGCGGCACACGGCCCGAGTTCTCCTGCCGCCGGTACGCTTCGAGCGCCAGCTTGGTTTGCGCTACGGATTCGTCCTGCTTGCCTTGCCGCCAGAAGATCTCCGCGATGGCGTCGTGCGCGGTTCCAGCGTCGGGATCGAACTGAAGACCGTTCTCGTATTCCGCAACGGCGCGGCCGTGGTTCCCGAGATCTTCATACGATTGCGCCAGCCCAAAATACGCAGCGGCCTGGGCGGGCGCCGCTTCCAGCATGGCCGGCAGATAGTCTTCCGCGCCGTCGCGATTGGTCAGGCCCAGGTATTCGCCATAGCGCGAACCGAAGTAGAACCACGGCTCGCCGGCCAACTGCTGGTCGCGATCCACCCGCTTGCCGAGGCGCTCTCCAATCGTGCCGCCGCCGAGCAACCCGGCGAATGCGTTGTTCACTTCAGCGGCAGGGTCTCGGTAATACAGCCCAACCAGGCTCAGGTAAGCGCGCGCCCAAACCGGCGTGGTCCTGCTGCCGCCCAGCGACACTGCGGCGCGCGCGAACCCCGCGTCGCCGGAGCCAATGGCGATTTGCACCCCAGCGTCGCTAGCCGCCGCCAGCTTCAGCCGGCGATCCGGATCGCGCGTGCGCAACAGCTCCAGGTAGCGCTCAAGATCGATATCCTGGGGGTAATACGACAGCATGCGCAACTCGCTCTCGGTGTCTTCCGCGGCGGCATAAGCCCGCGCCGCCTGGCCGAGCAGATCGAACTGGCCCGTGTGATCGCGTTTTGCGGTCCAGTACCGCTCCAGCAAGGAACCCAACGCGGCGAATTGCATCCTGGACTTCTGTAGCTCGGCGATCCGCGACAGGTGCGCCTGGGCGGACGGCGCATCCGGCTCCGCCAGCAGCAACGCGCTACGCCAGCGAACCTCGCGCTCCTTCAATCCCACGGACTGCACCAATCCGAGCAGGCTGTCGTTCCAGGATGTCGTGTTGGCCGGCGATGCCCGAACCTTGTCGAGGAAGACGGCCAGAGAGACCTTTTCTTCGGGCGTGAAGTAAGTGTTGGCGGTTTGCCCGATCTGCCGCAGCGCGAGATCGGCCGACTGCGGCACGGCTTCCCATTGTGGCAGTTTCATGCCGGCTTGCTGCGCCGCATAGAGGCGCCGGTAAGCCTCTTCGTGTTTGCGCAGCCGCGTCATCACGCGCGCGTACAGATTGGCGCCATCGCCCTGGTCAATCAACAACCGAGCGCCGGCCAGATCGGCTCCACGCGCGGCGAAAGCCGCGGCCTCCTGCAACAGACCCCATTTCTCCAGGGTCGCCGCAGCGTTGAAGAACAGCTCGGGCTTCGCGGGCCGGCCTGCGATCATCGCGGTTTCGACGGCCTTCACCGCTTCGGCCGGACGCCGCTCGCGCGCCAGAAGTTCGGCCACTTTCAGCAGCCATTGCGGATCGTGGTAACTGAGCGCATACAGCTTCTGGTATGCCTCGATCGCCTGATCGAAGCGCGCCAGTTTCTCCTCCAACTGCGCCTGCACGATCCGCAAGTCCAGCCGGTCCGGACGAACCGCGATGCCGCGATCGTAAGCGGAGACGGCCGCCGGGTAATCCTCAAACTGCGTCTCGATCCGTGCCAGCGCGACGTGCAGCCGCACATCTTTCGGAGATTCGGCGGATGCCTTCCCGTAATAACCGGCCAGCTTCGCCTGAAGCCCATGCCGGATCGCGAACAGGGCCGCATCTTTCACCAGATCCTCGTCTTCCGGAAACCGGTTGACGATTTCGATGTACTGATCGACGGCCGCGGCATACTCCGTCAGGTGCTCCAACGCGGGAATCAGGCCGCGCCGCAAGCCGGCCACGCGCTGATTGCGTTCGGCTACAGGCATGGCCGCATGGCTCATGTCCGCGATCTTCGCCGCATAGAAATCGCGGAGCTGCTGGTACTCCCCGGCGCGCGCATAGGTGCCGGCCATGGCTGCCAGATAGTCCGCGTTGAACGGATCGCCCGCCAGCAGTTCGCCGAGCAGGTCTCGGGCGCGTGCATACTTGGCCGAGTCGGCGGCTTTCTGCGCGGCTTCGAAGGTGAACTGCTTCTTGAAAGCCGGATTCGACGCGCGCGCGGCGGCAGCGAGCGTATCCACCGCCTCTTCGGGCAGATGGTTGCGCCAGTAGAAATCGGTGGCGGCGCGCACTACGCCGAGAATGGCGGGGTTGGCGCGCAGAACCTCTTCGATCACCGTGCGAGCCGCCGCGACATCCGGCTTGCTCTCGTAATAGCGGGCCAGCGCGAGGCGCAGGCGGATGCGCTCGATATCGTCGGATGCGAGCGCGATCTGCCGCTCGATCACCGACTCACGCACGTTTTCGAAGCCGAGGCGGGCGGCCGCGGCGCTCACGTCATCCAACAACTCCAGCGAGCCGGTCGAGTGCGCAAGCGAGAGGAGAAACGCCCTGGCATCGTCTCTGCGGTTCTGCTGCTCCAGAATCGCCAGCCGCAGAGCCACTGCCGCGCGATCGGGGATGGCGCCCGTCACTAGCGAGGTTGTCCGGGCTTCGATCACCGCTCGCAACGCGGGCCGGCGCGCGAGCCGGAGCAAGCGGGAGCGCGCGGGCGAAGCGTCGCCGGCATTCGCATCGCCGCTGGCGGTTCCAGTAATGCCGCTCGCCAGCGCGCCCTTGATGTATTCCTCGATGGCGCGCCCGGTATCGCCCTTATTCTCGTAAATCGCTCCCGCTTGATAAGCGTATAGCGCGGGATCGGAAAGCTTGTGGCGTCCCTCCGCCAGCAGGCGCAACGCGTCGTCAAACTGAAAGTAGTCCCAAAACACGGTAGCGGCTTCCAGATACCCGTCGGCACTACCGGGCTCGGTTTGCGGGATGCGATTCCAGAACGGAGCGGCCTGCGCATAGTGTTCCCTCTCCGCGTAGATCTCGCCGGCAGCGGTTAGCGCCGCGTGGTTGCCGGGCTCGTACTGGATCGCGTTCTCGACCAGGGCAACCGCTTTCGCCGCGTACTCGGGCTGATAGGCCGCTAACGATCGATCGACGGATGTGGCGCGCAGGGCAATCGATGTATCGCCGGGAAACTGCGCGGCAAGCGCCTCGAACACCGGCGCGGCGTCTTCGAAGTGCGATTTCCAGGCGGCCATCTCGGCCACCAACCTGGCTCCGGCAGGGTTGCCAGCGGCTAGTTTCGGCGCGTCGCCCGCCTGCGCACGCATCGCATCGGCCTCCCGCTGCTCTTCGGCTCCATAGTTGGAAAGGAATGTCTGCCGGAGGCTGTCGTCATAGAACCAATACTGACGAAGCAACTCGCGGTGCGCGCGGCGGTCGGCGGTCTCTTTGCTCGAGTATGCTTGCAGCAGGTTGCGGACAAACTGCAGGTTGTTCGGGAAGCGGTGATGCGCGTATAGGTTGACCTGCCGGTAGGCAAGCGGGCCGATGGCGGAAGAATCGACCAGTTCCTGGAAATACTTGTCGAGATCGGTGCCGGAAAAGATTTTGATCACGTTGGTTGTCAGCTTCTCAAACTCGGCCTGGCGCTGGCGGCGTAGATACCAGCGCGCCAGTTTGTGCGTCCAGGAAGCGTCGGGGAAGCGCTCCATGGCTTTCCGGTAGACGCCTTCGACTTGCCCACCCAACTTGTTCTGATCGAGAAACGCGGCCAGCCGTTCGTAGAGCCCCGGATCGTCCGGGTTGCGCCCGATCTCACCGCGGCAGACCACCAGCGCGTCCATCACCCGATCCATCGAAACCAGGCGCGAGATGTAGCGGTCGAGCACCCGAGCGTATTCGGGCGAGCGTGCGGCGTTGGCGGGGTCGGGCTGGCGCGTAGACTGACGGGCCGCCTGATCGTTTTCCGCGGGCGCCTCTACCGCCGCGCCCAGCGGCACGCCGTCCGCCTTGGCGGCCAGCTCCTTCAATAGCGCATCGTAGAGCGCGAACTCCTCCTTCGGCTGCGTTTTGCGCGCATACGCATCCGCCATGGCCAGCGCCACCGCGGTGCGTTGCGGAGCGGATGGAAATGCACTCAGAAAGTCGCGGCCCTGGCGAATCACTCCATCGCTCTCGCCGTATATGGCGTAAGCTTCGATCAAGCGCGCGTGCAACGCGGGACGTTCCGCCGATTGTGGAAACTGCCGGTCGAACAGTCCGACCAGCTCGGAGGCGCGCGCGCGATGGAAATACGCGGTCGCGCCCTGCTCCTGCTCCGTCAGGCTACTGCCCGGCGATTCGGAGTTCAGGAGCAGCGAAAGGATCCCGTTGAGATATCCGGGATAAGGGTCCATCGTTGCGATGTCGCGATACAACGACAGGTCGCCCGAGCCGAAACGGATTGGCTCTTCCGGCGATGCGAGCAGCACATTCGCAATGCGGGCCAGCGCCTGCTCTCGGGCCGTCGCGGGCGCACCGGGAAGGCTGTACAGCGCATAGTAATGGCGGATCGACTCGTTGGCATCCTGCGCCTGCTCGAACAGGCGGGCAAGCGTAGTCAGCTCGTCGGCGGTCCAGGTCGCGTGGCGAGCTTCCTTGGCCAGCCGGAATTCGACCAGTGCGCGCCGCGCGGCGGGCTGGTTGCCGAGCTTGCGCAAGCAGAAGAACAGCTTGGCTACCGAGCGCAGGTCTGCCGGATTCTTTTGCACTGTGGCGCGCGTTTCGGCAAGATACAGGCGGAGCCGCCCCGCTTTGGCAAGCATGTCGAGATAGGATTCGATTAAGCTTGGATCCCAGAGAGGTTGGAACTCGCGTTCATAGAGCGCGAGCGCCTGGGCCGTATTCCCGCGATGCAGTTCCAGATCGGCGCGCGCGGTAAACGGGTAGATCTTATCGTCCGGAAAGGCTTTCTGGTAAGTGGCGACCTGCCGCTCGGCGTCGTCGAATTGGTGGTGGTCGCGAAGATAGTCGACATACCGGGTGTATGGCTCCTGTTCCTTTGGATATCGCGCTATCCAATCGAGGTAGGTCTGGTCGACTAAGCCGGATGGTAACTGCTGGATCCGAATCAACTCGAGCATTTGCGCGAAGGTGTGCCAGCTACGCTGCCCTGTGGAAGGAGTTAGCCGCTCCGCCGGCGACGACGGCGCCTGTGCGGCTGCCCGCAGGGCTGTCACCTCGTCGGCGGGCCGCAAGCGGCGATGAAAGAACTGAGCTAGCGCGAGTTGCCCATCGGCGGAATCCGGCGCCATCTGCGCGTATTTTCGCCAATCGACTTCGGCGGCCACGAAGTCCAGTTGCAACTCCGCCTCGCCCGCGCGCAGACGGTATAACTCTGCATTGCCGGGCGTTGCGGCAATCAGGCTGGTCAATGCGGGCCGCGTCTCGCGCGGCGGCCTGCGCGTCCCCACCGCACCATTCGGCCACGCGACGCTGCGGAAGAAGGCATCCTGGATCGAATTGGCCTCCAGGTACCGCAGCCAGTCGGTCATCTCCGCGCGTAACTGCGCCTGGGAAACGGAGAGCAGAACGGCTCCGCCAAACAGCCCGGAGCAAACCAGCAGACGGGAACTACGGCACCACTTCAAGGGCCACCTCCTGAGTTCCGATGTTATGCGCGAAATCTTCCGCCGTCACAGTCAAACTGTACTTACCGGCTGGGAGAGACGAAGGAACGACGATCTTACCCGTGTTCGTCTCTTCACCCGGATTCCAGTACAGGTGAACCGGAGCCGCTCCGTAAAGCCGCGCCATTACGGTGCGTGTGTTACGCGACGCGCTGACTTGCATTTCGATGGTTTCGCCCGGCCGGTAACGCGCCTTGGCGAGCTTCGCCCGCACCACCGGCGGCTTACTCGCGATTATGAACGTCTTAGCCTCGCGATAAGTGTGACCGTCGCGGTCGCGCAGCACAAGTCTCACCTGGTAAGATCCATCGGCCATGTCGGCCGGCGCGAGAAACCGCGTTTGCCAGATATCCTCTTCCTTCAAAAACCGCAATTCCTTTACTAGTCCGAACGGAAACAGCGCCACCACGGAGACGATAGCGGGATCGGTCCTGACGCGCAGCACCGGATCGCCGGGGCGGATCACGCGTGGCCGCAGCAAGGATCGCGGCGCGGCGAGAAACGAGGTGTATGGCGTGACGAATTTGTACAGGCGCGCCAGGCGGATGATCTCATCGACGCTGGCCCGGTCCTCACCGTCGCGCTCGATCTTGGCGAGCAACGCGTCCACACGCGCCTTGGCCCACGTGCGCGGCAGGTCCGCATGTTCCAGGCTTTGTTCCGGCAGGTCGGCGGCGGCGCTCATGCGAAGAGGCTTGCCCTCATCGAATCCCGCCGCGGTAAACGTGGCGTGCCGCGCCGGCTTGCGATACTCGCCGACCCAGGAGGCCAACGCGCCTCCGAACCAGGTCTCTTCGAGCGGGTAGACATAATCGAAGTTCGCTTTCGGCTCGGCGGCCAGCCGCAGGCCCTCCACCGGACGCCTTCCCAGCTTCGACAGAAACGCGCCGATTTTGAACTCAATCGGCTCGGTGGAACGCACCTGCTCCCAAACTCCATCGTTACTCGCCAGCAATTTGACCAGGGGCAGATTGGCGTCGTCGCCAATGGCCAGCACGAAGGTGCGCGGCCGTTGGCGCTCCGGAATCTTCTTCCAGGCCGCCGCGTAGATGGCAGCCAGCTTTCCGTTCTGCAAGGTGCCTTCGGTGGCGCCGCCGTCCGAGAGCAACACCAGATAGGACTCCCGTTGCACCGGCGCGGCCTGTGCCAGACCGGCCTTGAGCGCCTCTTCGAGGTTGGTCGCGCCGCGCAGTGAGCTCTGGCGCACAAATGCGAGCGCCCTCTCGATCGACGCGGGGCTGGCAGCCACCGGTACCGGCGCGAATGCGGAAGTGTGCGTGTTGAACAGCAGCACGTTAAACGTGTCCGCCGGCTTGAGCGCGTGGAGCAATCCTTCGAGCGCCTGAAACTCGCGGTCCAGCTTCTCCCACTGCATGGAGAGCGAGGCGTCGAAGAGGGCGATCACGGTCTCGGGTTTGCGCGTGGCGCCGGAAGCGGCAGCCGATGGGGCGAGCAGCGCGGACGCTTGGAAAAAGCCGGGCTGCGGGCCGCTGGGGCGCACGGCAGTATCGACGGGCGATGGCGACGGCGGCGCGGGATTCCGGTACGCGATGACTTCGAGCGTGTTCGTGCGGCTGCTGTCCAGGCGGTAATCGACCGCGAAGTCCTGGTCCATTTTGAAGCTGGCGGCGGTGAAGCTGCCGCGTACCAGGTGCGAGTTGCGCTCCGCAATTTGCAGTGGGTAAAGCTTGCCGGCGATCTGAAAGTCTTTCAGCGCATGTTGCGATCGCAATTCGAAGGTGATCTTCAGCTTGCCCGCCTGCTGCGCCTGGTACGCATCCGGCCGCAGCGGGATGGCGAAATGGGACATCAGGTTTTCGACCGGGATGCGCTCGTGATATTCGATTTCGAGCCGCTTGGTCCCGCCGAATGGAATCGGCACGATTTGGGCGCGGAATTCGGTCGCGCGGCGCGCTTCGTCGGCGCCGCCGTCGCCGACCTGCAGCAAGCCAGGATCGATCGCCTGCCACTTGAGGTCGTTGTAGACGTCTCCGGCCCGGCGCCTCTCCATGATTACGCCGGGAATGCGCGTTACGTCGTCCCAAACCGCGAAATCGGAGACAATCGCGCGCGCGGGCAGCGCGAAAACATAAGTCCCCTCCGACACGCCGGACGTGTGGTTGGCGAAGATCTGCCGAATGCTGACGCGTGCATCGCCGTTATCGATGCGAACGTCGATCTCCATCTCGGCCAGCGAAAGAACGCTGCTGTCGGGCCGGTCGTGCCCGTTGGCGATCAATACGCCCGCATCGCCTCGCGCCAGCGCGCAAGCCGTCATCAGCGGCACGCACAATTTCAAAATGGCTTTCATCGGTTCTCCAGATTCCGTTCCAGAATGCGCACCAGGCCGTTGTCGGTACCTATATATATGTAGCCATCGCGCGCGGCCAGCGCGGTTACGTTGCGGGATGGCAAGCCGGCGGCGATCGCCGTCCAGCGCTCGCTGCTGCGGTCATAAACGTAGAGGCCGCGGTCGAGCGTGCCGGCATAGACGCGGCGTTCGGTGACCAGCATGGCGTTCGGGTTCACCACGAACGCCTCGCTCGCTTCCGCGAAACTGCGCCATTGTCCCATCCCGTCCAGCCGCTGCACGCCGGCGCCGTATGTGCCGGCGAACCAATCCTCGCCAACTCTCTCGATGGCCGTGATCCAGTGGTGCTTTAGCCGCGAATTCGACGTGGTGTAAGAAGCCTTCACCACTCCGTTTTCGAGCACCGAGAGACCGCCGAGCGTGCCGGCGAGAATCGTCTGCCCCTCGCTCGCGATGGCGTACACGTGGTTGTTGATCAGTCCATGAAACGCGTTCAGGCTGCGAGTTCCGCCGGCATCGACAATAGTGAGACCGGCGGGCGTGGCGATCAACATGCCGTCGTCATGGAATTCCACGTCGGTGACATGGTCGGCAATCAAGCCGTCGCGGCGCTTCAGCGTCTGGCGCTGTTTGCCCGCCGCATCGAACAGGACCAGGCCGTTGGCGGTGGCGACCGCGGTGCGCCGCCCGAGCCGGTCGAGCGCGATTCGGTTCACGCAGAACACCGCGTCGTTCTCGACGTGAGTCGCGTGGGCAAAGCCCGGGTCGATCACATCCAGCCCGCGATCGAAGTAGCCGACCCATAACCTGCCCGCCGCGTCCGCCGCCAGCGCCGAAACGTGTCCGTCGGCAAGCAGGGCGTTCTCGGGTTGCAGGATGCGCTGCCAGGAGTTCCCATCCGAGCCGAGCGAGCAGACACCATCGCGCGCCACGGCGTAAAGACTCGGCCCCATGCGGAAGATGTGTTCGATTCGCGCCGACGGCATCTCCGGCTGGCGGACCAGCGGGCGCGCGGCCGCAGTCCGCAACGGAACCGGCACCACGCCCTGCTCCAGCGTGCCGATCAGGAGCGTGTCGCCGTGAACGAACAGGGCGCGGGCGAAAGTGCCGGCCGCCAGGGTTCGCGCGAACTTACCGGCATCGAATTCCGCCACGCCAACCGGCGTGCCGGCGAACGCGCGCTCGCCATCCACCGCGATCGAGAGTACCTGCGGATCGGGCAGTCCCTCGCCAGTCCCGAAGCTGTCCAGTTGGCCGGCATGAAAGTGTACAAGGCCGCGGTCGATAGTGCCCACCCATAGGTCCGCGTAATCGCCGGCCAGGGACGTGACTCGGAGTTTCGCGAGCGACGGGTGGAATGATTTGATCTGCTTGCCGTCATAGACGATCACGCCGTCCTTCTCGGTGCCGAGCAGCACCTGCCCGGTCGCGAGCGGCAATACCGCGGTGAGCTTCCGGTACGCGGGCTCCATGGGGCGGATTTGCCGGAACCCGCCATCGCCGAGAATGACCAGACCTTCTCCCACGGTGGTGATGTACAACTCCGGTTGCCCGCTGCCGGTGCCCACCGCCAGCGTCCCGAGCGGTGCGGGAGGCAACTCCAGGCCCGGCCGGAACCGCCGCTTCAGCGCGCCCTGTGCATCGTACTCGAAGAGCCCGGCCGGACCGCAGAGGTATAGATCGTCGTGAAACGAAACCGCGCCGGCGAACACCGCAGGCGTCGAGAACCACTCGAAGCCGCCGCCCGGCGGGCGATCCAGCCGCGCCGTGGTGAAGCGGATTTCCGAAGCAGCCTGCAGCTCACGGGCCGATTCCGTGGTGGCGCGCGAGGCCCGCCACAGCACACCCGCCGCGTATGCCGCGATGGCCAGGACGCCAACCGCGCCGCCGATCACGAGAGCTTTCTTCCTATCGGGCCTCGTCATCCGAAGTTTCTCCATTATCCACGAAACAGAGTGCTCTGGTGGGGCATGCTTTCGCTTGTCCGTTTTATTTTTCCGGCTCAGCACCAATCGGACCGCCGCATGTCTGCACTCGGAATCCGCCATGTCCTAAGTCGCGAACCAACTGGCAACCGTGACAACGGAGGTAAAGCAATTGTCAAGCCACGGTGGAATCGGCGCAATGCGGCCCATTTCCCTTGGGTTCGATCGAGCGTGGGAGTGTCAGCGCGGACACCCGTGTCTTGCGCGACACGAAGCGGGTTGCATGGCGGCTCCGCCGCGCGGCAACAGGAGCGAGACCCACCACAGCCAGGGCGGATTGGGATACGCTGGTGTGGTGTTACCGACGCGCGTCGCGCTTTCACGCTCGCGCCGCAAAATGCCGGTTACTCTTTCGCAAGTGGCAACGAACAAGCGCAGGATGCAGCTCTGGACACTGGTGCTGGCCGCCGTGGTCCTCGGAGGCTGCGCCCACAAGACGCATGCGCGGCGATCGCCGGCCGCGCCGGCGCGGGCGCCCATGCTCGGCGATTCGGAAACGGGGCTCGCCAGTTGGTATGGGCATCCGTATCATGGTCGCCCGGCGGCCGACGGCGAAATCTACGACATGGAAGCCATGGTGGCGGCGCATCGCACGCTGCCATTCAACACCTGGGTGCGAGTGGTGAACGTGACCAACTCCAAGTCGGTGGACGTGCGGATCATCGACCGCGGTCCATTCGTGGACGGGCGGGTGATCGACTTGTCGCGCGCGGCGGCGCGCGCGATCGATCTACTGGGTCCTGGCGTCGGCCCGGTGCGGCTCAAGGTGATCCGCCTGCCGGAGAATCCAGAGCCCGCCGTTTTCGCGGTGCAGGTGGGGGCATTCCGCAATCGCGACAACGCGGATCGGCTGCGCGATGCCATGGCCGCCTGTTATGGCACGGCGCGCGTGGTGTCCCGGGCGGACACTCCCGACCTGTGGCGCGTGCTGGTGGGCGCCGAGACTAGCACCGGCGACGCGGCCGCCCTTGCCGAGCGCATCCATACCGAAACGGGTGAGAATAACGGCTTCGTGGTGCGACTAGATTCTGAATAGCGCTCCCTGGAAGCCTCCCATTCCTGGCGGGGCGTGAGAACTGACTTCATGAGCCGCACCGTGCCGGGCGCAGCCCAGGGCCTTGTGGGCGAGACGTCCGTGATCCACGATCTTCGCCGCCTGATCGAGAAGGCGTCGCGTAACCGCTTGCCAGTGCTGCTGCTGGGCGAAAGCGGTACGGGCAAGGAGGTGGTGGCGCGCGCCATCCACGATGCCAACCCGCGCGGCCAGTTCGTCCCCATCGATTGCGGCTCGCTGGTCGGCACGCTGGTGGAAAGCGACTTGTTTGGCCACGTGAAGGGCTCCTTCAGCGGGGCGCAGGAGAGCAAGCGAGGGCTGGTCGAAGTGGCCGACGGCGGCACCGCGTTTTTCGACGAGATCGGCGACCTGCCGCTCGAGATGCAAGTCAAACTCCTGCGTCTGATTCAGGAGCGCCAGTTCCGCGCCGTGGGCGCACTGCAATGGCGCACGGTGGACCTGCGCATTATAGCCGCCACGCATCGCGATTTGAAAGCCGAAATCGCCAAAGGCCGCTTCCGCGAAGACCTCTACTTCCGCCTCAACGTGTTCACCGTACGGCTGCCGCCGCTGCGCGACCGCAAGACGGACATTCCGCTGCTGGTCGATCACTTCCTCGAGCGCGCCCGCGCCGCCGGCCTGCCCTGGTTCGACCCCGATCCGGAAACCCGCGCCCGCCTGGCCGCTTACGACTGGCCCGGCAACGTGCGCGAGTTGAAGAACGCCATCGAGCGCATGGCGGCGATGCACTCCGAGCACCATCCCGAAGCCGCGCTGCCCTCGGCGCTGGTGAATCACGGCCGCGCGGCGGAGCTGCAGCGGCTCTCGACCGCGGTCGGTGTGGCGGATGAAGACGCCGCCGGCTGCGAATTCGTGGTGCGGCCAAAGTCGCCCGTCTTCACCATCACGGAAAGCGAAAAGACCGCCATCGAGCGCGCCCTGGCCGAGGCCCACGGCGAACGCGGCAAGACCGCGCGGCTGCTCGGCATGGGGCGCACCACTCTGTATCGAAAGATGAAAGAATACAGACTAAGTTGAGAATCGCGCTCGACGCCACCTACGCCATTGGAGAAGAACTGAGCGGGGTCGGACTGTATTCGCGCGAACTGCTGGACGGGCTTGCCGGCCTGCGGCCCGATGTACGCTTCGAATACTGGCTGCGTCCACACCGCTATTTTCGCGCGGCCGGCCTAGCGGCGCGGCCCAACACGCGGCGGCGCCTGCTGGCCGGGCCGTTCGGCCCGCGCGCGGCGGCGCTCTTTCATGGTCTGAACCAGCGCCTGCCCGCGATGCGCTTACACGCGACAGTGGTCACCTTTCACGACCTGTTCGTGATGACGGGCGATTATTCGACGCCGGAATTCCGCGCCCGCTTCACCGCCCAAGCACGCGATGCGGCGCGCCGGGCCGACGCCATCATCGCGGTTTCCGAATTCACCAAGCGGCAGGTTGTGGGACTGCTGGGGATACCTGAAGCGATCGTGCGCGTTGTGCATCACGGGTCGCGCGCGCTCGCTTTCCAGGACGTGGCGAGAGAACCGGTGATCCTGCACGTCGGCGCGTTGCAGACGCGCAAGAACGTCGCGCGGCTGGTGGATGCATTCGAATCGCTCGACGCGAATTGGCGGCTGGTACTGGCAGGGGCCGCTGGCTTCGGTGCAGCCGCGATACTCGATCGCATAGCACGCAGCCCCGCGCGCGCCCGCATCGAAACACTGGGTTACGTTACGCCGGCGGAGCTCGCTGGCTGGTACGCGCGCGCGACGGTGTTCGCGTTCCCCTCGCTCGACGAAGGCTTCGGCATGCCGCTTCTCGAAGCGATGGCCGCCGGGACGCCTATCGTGACGTCGAACCGCTCGGCGCTCCCCGAAGTCGCCGGCGATGCCGCGCTGTTGGTGGATCCGGAAGATACGGGCGAATTAGCAGACGCACTACAGCAACTGACTGGAGATGCGAAGTTGCGTGAAGAGCTAGCGCGTCGCGGTCGATCGCGCGTGCAATCGTTCACCTGGGATAAAGCCGTGCGCGAAACATGGGACGGTTACGGAGTAGTGCTGGGGCGGGCGGCAGTATAGCGGTTTTCCGGTAGTGCGTCAGTTCGAGAATGCGCGTTCTTGCGAGGCACCGTAGCTGAAGAGCGCCTTGTCCAGCATGCGAGGATCGAGCGTTGCGCACCGCTCGGAAAGCTCCCTGAAGAGCGGGACGTAAGAATCCAAGTACGAGCCAACAGTATCTTTCAGTTCTGGCGGGCCGAGGAGGCGAGTGATTGCTGTCCTAACCCGCGAGTCGAAGATAGGATAGCGCGCTCCGCTGACGAAATGGAGTAGTGTGGTCGCGCGGGACAGCCCAAAGTGCTTCTTTCTCGATCCGTTCTTGAAAATGTCCGTGTACTCTCTGGTGGACCAGCCATCGAGGAAGGTCGCCACCGCTCCCTCTTCTGGGCACCTCGGCAATTCCTCAGCCACTCGCTCCCAGATCAGATAGGCCACCGACGCTACGTTCGGCTTCCACCGACCCGCAGTGGCAGCACCATCCTTCCATTTGCCGATTCGTATGAAGTCGTCGGCTGAAAACGACTTGTATTTCTGGATTAGAACCGTGTACTCGGGATCGTCATCTGATTGATACCCATAGCACTCAGCCCAGCATTTCAGCCATTCTTGCGGCGTGCTGTCCCGCATTTCCAAAACTTGGAATTTAAGCTGGCTCATATTCGTGGCACAGCGTCAAGGGTAGACGCCGCGTCGAACTGCCGAGGCTACCGGCTCTCTTCGTCCACTGCGATTTTCAGCGCTCTCAGGAAGCGATGGTCTTGCGTGGTGAGCTTGATCTTGCCGGTGGCTTCGAAGCGCTTCGGTTCCTCCGCCTCGCTCACCTCAACCTCGCCGTCTTCGTCGTCGGCGGATTCGTCGCGCCGGTTGAAGCCGATCGTCGCTTCCAGGACCAGAAACACATCGTATCCGGCCCGCTTGATTTCGCCGATCGCCTCCGCGATCCGGTCGGATTCGGACAGGGAATCGTTAATGGCATTCCCCAATTCCTGCATGAGGTGCTTCAATGGCTCATCCACAGAGAACTCCTAAATATAGCCGACGCGCCGGAAACAACCGGCGTTCCCGCTACCAGGCCTAGCATCCACCCCAACTCGATTGTAGTGGACACCCAGCCGGTTCACAAGCTCGAACCGTTCATTCTATCGACAGTTTATCAGGCGGACATAACAGTGCGGCGGCGGGTATGGATGGCTTTGTTACCATGAGGAGGTGCGGAAGCAGTTGGGCTGGCAGCAAGGCGTGGCTTTCTTGCGACACGTGGTGCCGGCCGTCGTGAAACCGATCCATGCCCTGTGGAACCAAGTAATTGGCTTTTTCTTTCTATCGTTTGGGGCGATTTTCGGCCTCCGGACGGCGCGCTACGCGTGCTCGCACGACATCATGCGCTCGGGTGCAACAGGGATAGCTACCGCCATCATGGCGTGGTATGGAATCGGGGCCCTGCTCAAGGCCCGCAAGATTTCGCGCTCCTGAGTTCGTGACCGCCACCGGCAGTTCCGCCTTGGCGGGCAGCGGTAAAATGTTACTTACTTATGTCAACGCGGCTGCTGCTCTTCATCTTGATTGCGGCGTGCGCGGCTACTGGCCAGAAATACGACGGGCCGAAGCCACCGAAGCCGGACCTGCCATACCTCAAACACGCCACTACGCTGCTCCCGACCGAAGCCGTGGAAGCGAAGACGCAGAAGAAGAAGGACGACACGCTGTACACGGTCGATGGCGCCAACTCGCATGCCAAGACGCCGCTGGCCGCGCCGATCTTCCTCTTCGATAGCGGCAAGATCAATCCCGCAAACCTGCTATTGTTCCAGCTCGAATCGAAGAACGGCCACCGCGAATTCGTCGTGCGGTCGAGCGATGAGCCCATCCGCATCGAAGTCACCCCGCTCGGCGGCACGCTCTACAAGATCGAATCCTACAACGGCCTCGACCCAGGCGAGTATGCGCTGCTGACCGGCGATTCGAACCGGGTGTTCTGCTTCGCCGTGTTCTGACGCCAGTAGGACAGACGATCGGTTTTTGTCGTCTGTCAATGTCCCGTTGTCCGCGAAATCCGACAGACCACGAAAAGCGATGGTCTGTCCTACCAGGTGCGCCCGCCAACCGCGTTATATTAGTACATTCCCATGCAAATTGAGAAAGTGTACGAGCCCCAGCGGTTCGAGCCGCATTGGGCGCAGTGGTGGATCGACTCCGGCATCTTTCGCGCTGCCGGCGCCTCCGCCGCGCGCTCATTTTCCCTCGTCATTCCGCCGCCCAACGTGACCGGATCGCTCCACATCGGCCACATGCTGGAGCACACCGAAATCGACGTCACCGTCCGCTGGCATCGCATGTTGGGCGAGAACACGCTGTGGCTGCCGGGCACCGACCACGCCGGCATCGCCACCCAAATGGTGGTCGAGCGCAAGCTCACCGAAGACGGCATTCGCCGCCAGGACCTGGGCCGCGAGGCCTTCGAGAAGCGCGTCTGGGAATGGAAAGCCGAGTACGGCGACAACATCAAGCGGCAGATGATTCGCCTCGGCGCAAGCTGCGATTGGTCGCGCGAGCGCTTCACGCTCGATCCCGTCCTCTCCCGCGCCGTGCGCGAAGTTTTCGTGCGCCTCTACGAAAAGGGCCTCATCTATCGCGGCGAGTACATGGTCAATCGCTGCCCGCGCTGCCACACCGCACTCTCCGACCTGGAAGTGGCGCACGCCGACGTGCAGGGCCACATGTGGCACCTGCGCTACCCGGTCCACGGCGTGCCCGGCCGCTTCGTCACGGTGGCCACAACGCGCCCCGAAACCATGCTCGGCGATACTGCCGTCGCCATCAATCCGAAGGACGAACGCTACCGCGACCTGCATGGGCTCACCGTCGAGCTGCCGCTGATGGGCCGCGAGATTCCGGTGATCCTCGACGAGCTGGCCGATCCCGAATTCGGCACCGGCGTGGTTAAGGTCACTCCCGCGCACGACCCCAACGATTTCGAAGCCGGCCGCCGCCACAATCTTGCCAAGATTCAGGTGATCGGCGAAGATGGCGCCATGATCGCCGCCGCCGGTAAGTACGCCGGGATGGATCGCTTCGAGGCCCGCAAGCGGGTGCTGGCCGATCTATGCGCGCTGGGCGCGCTGGTTAAGACCGAAGACTACGCGCTGAACATCGGCAAGTGCGCACGCTGCGGCACCATCGTCGAGCCGCTGGTTTCCACGCAATGGTTCGTCAAGACCAAGCCGCTGGCCGAAAAAGCCATCGAAGCCGTCGAAACGGGCCGCATCGTTTTTGTTCCGGCCAATTGGAGCAAAACCTATTTCGAGTGGATGTACAACATCCGCGACTGGTGCATTTCGCGCCAGCTCTGGTGGGGCCATCGCGTCCCCGCCTGGCACTGCCACGAGTGCCACGAGATCATTGTGGCGCGCGAAGCTCCCGTCGCCTGCACCCGCTGCGGCTCGGCCAACCTCGAGCAGGATACCGACGTCCTCGACACGTGGTTCAGCTCCGGCCTGTGGCCGTTTTCGACGCTCGGCTGGCCGGACCAGACCGAAGATCTCACGGCTTACTATCCGACCTCGCTGCTCATCACCGGCTTCGACATCCTCTTTTTCTGGGTGGCGCGGATGGTCATGCTGGGCATCGAATTCATGGGCGACGTGCCGTTCCGCCAAGTCTACATCCACGGCTTGGTGCGCGATGCCGACCGGCAGAAGATGTCGAAAACGAAGGGCAACACGATCGACCCGCTGGTGGTGACCGAAAAGTACGGCACCGATGCGGTCCGCATGGCGCTGCTGCAAGGCGCCGCGCCGGGCACCGATATCGTGCTCACCGAAGAGCGCATGGAAAGCTCGCGCGCCTTCGCCAACAAGATCTGGAACGCCGCGCGCTTCCTGCTCGGCAAGATGGAATACTGCGGCGTCGAGCCCTGGCTGCCCGCGAGTCTCGAAGACTTCCGCCCGGAGGCAGACCCTGTTACCGGCGTGGTTCCCATCGAGGACCGCTGGATTTTCAGCCGTCTGAACGCCTGCGCCACGCAAGCTAACCGCGCGATTGAAACCTATCGCTACCACGAAGCCGCGCAAGTCCTGTGGCACTTCTTCTGGCACGAATTCTGCGATTGGTATCTCGAGCTGAAGAAGCTCGAATTCCGCGAGAATTCCCGTCTCACGCCGGGCTGGCGCAACGCGCTGGCAGCGTTTGAAACCGCCCTGCGGCTGCTGCATCCGGCGATGCCGTTTCTCACCGAGGAGCTGTGGCAGCGGCTGGCTATCGATCGCGCCACACGCCCGGTTTCGATTGCGCAGGCCGGCTACCCTCAGTTCCGCGAGGACGCAACCGACGCCGAAGCCGAGCGCGAAATCGGCATTCTGAAGGAGATCGTGACGGTCGCCCGCACGCTGCGCACCGAAGCGAAACTCGATCCCAAGCTGCAAGTCGCCGGCGTGCTATATTCCCTCGGATCCGCGATTGACGTGGCCCGCCGCAATGCCGAAGCCATACGCAAGCTGGCCAACGTGACTCTGGAGTTGAAAGCCGAGGCGGCTCCCAAAGCGCCGGGCATCCGCTCCGGCCCCGAGTTCGACCTGGCGCTGCATCTGCCCAAAGCGCAGGAAGACGCGCAGCGCAAGCGCGAGGATAAAGAGCGCGAGCAGCTAGACAAGAACATCGCCAACATCGAACGGCAGTTGGGCGACGCGAAGTTTCTCAGCCGCGCTCCGGCGCACGTCGTCGAGAGCCTGCGCCAGAAGCTGGCCGAATACAAAGCGCAGCGCGCCAAGCTGGACCCGGGCGCCGCATGAGGCTCGCGCAATTGAGTGACCGGCCTCATCCACCCGGCGCCGTGGCGCAGGCTTCAGCCTGCTGGGTCGAGATTCGTCTCGACCTTTTTTCATTGGCCAGCGTGCCCGCGCCAGGTTGTCAGCCATCGTCAGGAGAGCCGGGATCGAACCAATGACGCCGCTCGACATCGACGGCCTGCGGCGCGAGTTCCCCGACCGCCAGATCGAATACTACGCATCCATCGATTCGACCATGCGCGTGGCGGCGTCGCTGGAACTGGGCGCGGTGGTGCTGGCCGAAGAGCAGACCGCCGGCCTCGGCCGCAACGGTCATACCTGGCACTCCGAAGCCGGCAGCGGAATCTACTGCTCGATGGTGCTGGCGCCGTCTCCGGTGCTCACGCTCGCCTTGGGCCTGGCGGCGCAGGACGCCATCGCCAGATCCACCGGCATCGTTTGCGATTTGCGCTGGCCCAACGATGTGATGATCGCCGACCGCAAAGTCGCCGGCATTCTGGTGCAGATGTCCGGCGCGAAAGCCATCGCCGGCATAGGCATCAACGTGAATCACCAGTCGTTTCCGCCCGAGCTCGCGACGGTTGCCACTTCGCTGAGCCGTGAAAAATGGGGAGCAGGCGCTTCCGCCTGCCAACCCTGCCAACCCATTCCACGCGAACCCATCGTCGCCGCGCTACTGCACGCCACCGGCGAGTATCTCGCATACGATAAGCCGGCCATCCTGCGCCTCTTCACGCAAGCTTCCAGTTACGCCTCCGGACGCCGCGTGGAGGTCGATCAACTGGGCGGCGTGATTCGTGGCGTTACCGCCGGCCTCAATCCGGACGGCTTCCTGGTGGTGCGCCGCGACGATGGAACCGATACTCTGATAATTGCGGGAGGCGTACGTGCTTCTGGCTCTTGACGCAGGCAATAGCAACATCACCATCGGCGCGTTTGAAGCGGGCAAGCTGCTCTGCCAGTGGCGGCTGCGCACGGTCCATGAGCAGACCGCCGACGAGTGGGGCATTCTGTTGCACAATTTGTTCTCGCCGGCGAACCTCGATATCGACGCCGTCGACGGCATCATCATTTCGAGCGTCGTCCCGCCTATCGATTCCACCCTGGCAGCCATGACGCTGCGCTACTTCCACACCGAAGCGGTCTTTGTCGGCCCGAACACCGATTTGGGAATTGGCATTCGCTACGACAACCCATCGGAAGTGGGCGCGGACCGCCTGGTGAATGCCGTCGCCGGTTTTCGCAAGTACGGCGCCCCGTGCGTGATCGTCGATTTCGGCACAACGATCAACTTCGATGTGGTTTCGCGCGAGGGCGATTACCTGGGCGGCGCGATTGCCGTCGGCGTAGGCCTCTCCGTGAAGTCCCTCTTCGCCAGAACCGCGCGCCTGCCGATGGTGGAGTTCCGTCCGCCGAAGGCCGTGATCGGCACCAACACCGTCGCCAGCATGCAATCGGGATTGTATTATGGCGCGGTAGGCATGGTGGATGGCATTCTGGAGCGCATGATCGACCAATTGGGGCCCGATACGAAAACCGTCGCCACCGGTGGCCAGGCGGGCCTGGTCGTATCCGGCTCGCGCTATTTGAAGCTGGTCGACGAGCACCTCACGCTGGAAGGCCTGCAAATGATCTGGGAGCGGTTGCACCGGCCGTGACGCCCGAGCCCGATTTCCTGCGCAACTATTTTAACTACTTCACTGAAGTGGAGGAGCACTTCCAGCGCGCCCGTGGCACGGCGTTGTTTCTGATGTCGCCGCTCGATTGGGCGCTGGTGGAAAGCTGGAAGAACTCGGGTGTGCCGCTCGAGGCCGTGCTGCGCGGCATCGACACCGCCTTCGAGAAATGGCACGCCCGCCGCGTGAAAACCCGTCTAGTGAACTCGCTCGCCTTTTGCGCGCAGGCGGTTCTCACCGAGGCGCAGGCCATGGCCGGCCAGCCCGACCCGCACGCGCGGCGCGAGGCCGCGCCACCATTCCCGCTGGAGGACCTGCGCGCTTATCTCGATGCAAACGCCGCCCGATTGCGCGCAGCCTACCCGGAAATTGCCGCAACTCTCACTCGACTGGCCGGCGAAGCCGAGGAACACTATCGGGATCTCGAAGGCCTGGAACAGCGGCTCACGGTTCTCGAAGAGAAAATGATCGCCGCCGCCCGCGCCCGCCAAACCGATGACGACTTACTCCAGGCCCGCCGCGACTTAGACGCCCAGTTACGCCCCTATCGCGGCAAAATGACCGCCGATCAACTGTCGATGTTAGAACGTCAGTACTTGGAGCGAAGCCTGCTGGAGAAATCCGGGCTGCCCCGGCTGAGCTTATTCTATATGAAGTAAGATACGGACCTGCGTGGCGCGGGCTGTCAAGCCTGCAGTGTCGAAGATCGTCTCGACATTTCCTGACACACGCTCCCCGTTGTCAATACCCCGTTACACCGCCACAAATGGCTAAGTGTGTTGTCCTCGAATGTCAGCGCAACGCGAGTCTTCTACCGACTTGCCGAAGGGGAGTTTCAAAAAATCGGTAAAGAACGGCGGACCAGACAATCGCTGCACCCACCTTCAGGATCATGGGGACGTTTATGGGGACCATAATGAAGAAGCTCTGCCATAAGTAGATTCCGTACGAGCGCTGTCCGATCCACACGAGTGGCTTCCATTCCAACAGCCGTGACATGATCCAGTGCGGTTCTTGTACCGTTCCGAGCACCGTGATGCTCACCAGTATCGGCAATATCGGCATGAAGATCGGAATACCCCACACAAGAACGGCGGCGATAAAGCAGACTGCCGGCAGAATCCTGCCGAACTTGACGTTTGCCGTCCGCAATGCAAAGGCGGTCACGCAGCCCCAGAGAAGTCCGTCGCACCGCAGGTCCGTGCGGACGTAACCCATGCCCAGATGTAACAAGGCGTATGGCCGCCACAGGCACACTGCAAGTATACCGGCCATAGCAACCATTGGCGCCCGTTTCCCGGACAGTAACAGGACCGGCGGCCATACAAGGTAGAACTGTTCTTCCAGTGAGAGGGACCAAAAGTGAGCGCTGTAGACCGACCCATTTGTGTAGTTTCTCTGAATGGCCAGACAGCGCAAGAAGTCCTGGCTGTCAATCAGGTGAAGCGCTAAGACAATGGTTAGGTAAACGATTGCGGGCGGCAAGATGCGAAATACCCGCCGAATATAGAAACTCTTGAGGTTTCCGTTTTGTAAGAGCTGAGATGTAATCAACAGACCACTGACAGCGAAGAAAACATCGACTCCCACTGCCCCGCGCCAGATCCACCAGTATTCGCTACCGCAATAGAACTTCGAGACGTGGTGAACGATCACAGCTAGGACGGCTATGGCACGCCAACCGTCCAAAGTGGGGATGCGTTTCACCGTAACTCGCTATGCGGACCGAGCCCCTGCGACTTAGTCCCCCGCAGGCACGGCAGTCCGCGCCTCGTCCGCCGCGATTTCCGCGTTCACCTTGCACATGTGGTCGTACCAGGTAAACTTCAGAATGATGGATGTTACGCCGACCATGGCCAGGCAATACCAGATAGCGGGAATGTTGGTGCGGATCACGATGTAGATCGGCAGCGCGACCAGCGCGATCTGCCACGCGATACCGATGGCGATGTTGAACATGTCGCGCGAAAAATCCTTGTTCGGTTGGAAGGTCGGGGACTGCGCCATGACTTTGACCTTAATCGGTCCCCAGAACCCCCACGGCCGCACGCGGCGGTAAAACTCCATCAATACCGCGTCGTCCTCGGGCTCGGTAAGCAGCGTGCCGAGCAGGCAGCCGATCGTACCGACCACGAACACCAGCCCGAATCCGAGCGAGACGTCCAGATTCAACGAGTGCAGGGTCGCCCAATTCTGCAACGAGGGGATCTTGCTCAGAATGCCGGGAACCGCCAGCGAGCCTGTGATGCCGGTGACCATGCCCCAGAAGTAACCGTACCCATTGAACCGCCACCAATACCACTTCAGAACGTTGGAGGCTGTGTAGCCGCCCCACAAGCCGGAGACGATCCAGATCACCACTGAGTTCACCGAAGCGACGAACCAGCCGATCAGGACTCCAATCACGACCACCAGGAACGAACTGAGATAGCTCAGCCGCACATAGGTCCGCGGGTTCGCGTTCGGGTTGATGTAGCGCTTGTAAATGTCGTTGACGAAGTACGGCGGTGCGGCATTGACCGTGGCGGCGAAGTTCGACATGTAGGCGGCCAGCAAACCGGCGATCAGGAATCCCAGCAGGCCGGCCGGAACGAAGCGGGCTAGCGCTAGAGGCAACACCAGCTCGAAGTCCATCTTGGCTCCCATTCCCTTGATATGCTCGCTGAAGAAAACCAGCGCCAGGATGGTCAGCCCGGTGATCAGGAAATAGCGCGGGAAGGTCAACACAACGTTGACCCAGCCGCTCATCATCGAAGCCTCGCGCGGATTCTTCGAGGAGAGCACCCGCTGCATGTCGTAGTTGGGCGCCGGACCGGCCGCGCTAATCAGCACCCCTTTGAACAGCAGCGCCATCACAAAAAAGCCGAACAAGCCGTAGCCATCCTCGGCGATCTTCGAGTTCGCCGCTGGGATCAGCGCGTTCCAGTCCATGTTGAGGTGCCAGCCGAAGAACAGGTTATCCCAGCCCGCGGGAACGAACTTGGACAGCGTCCCCGGCGCAATCTTCATCATGGCGATGATGCCCACCGCGAACGAGGCGATTGAAAGAATGCAGAACTGAAGCACCTCGGTGATCACCACGCTAAACATGCCACCTTTGATCACGTAGATAGTCGTGATCGCGATCAGCATGAGCGCGTATTGATTGGGGGTGAAATTCCACGGCAGGAAGTTGGCCGCGAATTTTCCAATGCCCTTGAATCCGTAACTGAAGAACCCGATGATGCCGAAGAAGGCGTAGACCACCACGATGATGTGCGCAAGCTGCGCGCCACGGCCCTTGCCGAAGCGCGTCTGAATCCAATCCGCGCCGGTCATCGCATTCGATCGGCGCAGCCAGCTCGAGAGGAACACCATCAGGAAGACCTGGTTGAATGTGGGCCAAAGCCATGGGATCCAGACACTCTTCACGCCGTAGACGAACGCCCAGTATACCAGCAACATGGTGCCGCTGACGTCGAACATGCCCGACGCGTTCGACACGCCCAGCACATACCAGGGCATCGTGTTTCCGCCCAGGAAGTAAGCTTTCATATCGCGGGAAGCGCGATGCGAAACCCAGTAGCCAACCATAACCGTGGTGGCCAGATAAAGGACGATAATCGCTATGTCGATAACGTGTAGGGGTAAATGTTGGTGCATCCGGGACCTAACCTCTCAGGGCCCGCACCCTGCCGTGACACGTGGGTGCAGACACACTAAACGCGGCCCGCGCCAGAGCCGCTCATCGAACCAAGCATGATAACAGGATTGGCCGCCACAGAAAATGAAGGGGCGCGCTCAGCTACCGGATCTCCCGCGCCAGCTCGCTGCCGAAGTTGAGTGGCAGCCGCGCCAGCGCAACGTTCGATTCGGTGCGGGCGATCAGGCGGTTCCATACGGTTTCGGGATTCGGGTCGAACACCAACGCCGTGTTGCCGTCCATGATGTACCAGGCGCCCAGGCGAACTTCGTTATCCAATTGCTCGGGGCCCCAACCGGAATATCCCACGTAGACGCGCAGATCGGCTGCGTTCGCGCCGCCGGACAGCACGCCCTCCAGCGCCTTTTGGGAAGGAATGAGATAGGTATCCTTCAACACCGGAACGCCCGCATCCGGCTTGCCGCGCGAGCGAACCAGGGCCATCGCGGTATCCGTCTCCACCGGTCCGCCGATGTACGCCGTGTCGGACCGCTGTGTGGCGCCCTTCAGATTGTGCAACGCGCGAGACAGCGCGATCGTGGTGCGGCGGTTGATCATCAGGCCTACCGCGGATGCGCCGTCGTGGTGTACCAGCAGAATGACGGATTCTGCGAAGTGTGGATCGGCCGCGTCGCGCGGAGTGACCAGAAGCCTGCCTACCGCCAGATCCTCCGGTCGCTTGGATTGCGCGGAGAGAAGGACGACCGCCAGCAGAACGCTGGCCGCCACCCGAAGCGCGATCCCGAATCGGCGGGGCACACGTATATTATGTCGCGTTCCGCGAGAATCCGCTGGAGCGACTTTGGATGGAGAAAGGGGAGGGCAAGCCGGAAGTCTGGAGCGGGAGACGGGATTCGAACCCGCGACATCGACCTTGGCAAGGTCGCACTCTACCAACTGAGTTACTCCCGCGCAAATCCGCCTTATTATTTTCCTTCAGAACATTCTCAAAGTCAAACGTTGCGATTATGTAACTGATTTTAAACCGATTAGAAATTTGCGGCAAAGCGGTTCCCCTGTGTTAGACTACAGTCTCGGTTGGCCAAAGCGGAGGCGCCGGGCAGCCGTGCCGACGACTTCCCTTCTGCTGCCGGTCGCCCTTCCGGTAGGGTATCCGCGTTCCCAAATAGCCGTGAGTGAAGTGGTTGTGTAAAAACTGTGGGAATCGTGTGTAAAATTAATGAACTTATGGGATCAGATTCGTCATTATATTCAGCCGCGCGTTAGCGAGGAAAGTTACAACAACTGGTTTAAGGGCACCACTTTTCTAGGCGTGGATGGGGATACGCTGCTGGTCTTGGTTCCCGATGGCGAGACCCGCGCCTGGATGGAAAACGAATATGGACCCCAGTTACGAGAGGCGATTCGCGAGCTGCGGCTGCCGGTCGGTCAAGTTGGTTTCGAAACTCGTGCCTCCAGCGGTATCAGGGAACCGCTGAACCGCAGCGGCGCCGACATCGAGCCAACGGCGAGTTCGCTAAATCCGAAGTTCACCTTTGAAACGTTCGTGGTTGGGGCTTGCAACCAGTTCGCGCACGCCGCTGCGCGTTCGGTGGCCACTAACCCTTCGCGTAGCTACAATCCACTGTTTCTCTATGGTGGTGTGGGTATGGGTAAGACGCACCTCATGCACGCTATTGGCCGCGAACTGATCGATAAGTTCGGCTCCATGCGGATCATTTACACTTCAAGCGAACGTTTCATGAACGAAATGATCGCCTGCATCCGCACCGAACGTATGCAGCAGTTTCAGCAGCGCTACCGCGAGGCAGACGTGCTGTTAGTCGACGACATTCAACTTCTTGGCAACAAGGAGCGCACACAGGAAGAGTTCTTCCACACCTTTAATGAACTACACGATCATCAGAAGCAGATCGTGATTTCGAGCGATTCGCCGCCGAAGGAAATCCCCGGTCTGCTTGAGCGGCTCCGGTCACGCTTCGAATGGGGTTTGCTAGCGGATATTCAGCCACCGGACCTGGAAACGAAAATGGCCATTCTCGATAAGAAGGCCGAGTTCGAAGGCGTGAAGCTGCCGGATGATGTGCGGTCGTTCATGGCATCGAAGACTAAATCGAATGTGCGTGAATTGGAAGGTGCACTGGTTAAACTGGTGGCATATTCTTCACTGACCTCCACGCCGATTAATCTCCAGATGGCGCAACAGGTGCTACGGCACATCGTTCACGTACAGGACCGCAAGATCACCATCGACGCGATTCAGAAAGCGGTCGCCGAACGTTTCCAAATTAAGTCGTCGCAACTCAAGGAAAAGAGCAACACGCAAAAGGTAGTTCGCCCACGCCAGGTGGCCATGTACCTAGTGAAAGAGCTCACCGATGCATCGCTACCCGAGATTGGCCGCGCTTTTGGCGGCAAGCACCATACCACCGTAATCCACTCGATCCGCAAAATTGAGAAGGAACGCCAATCCGACCCGGAATTGAACAGACTCATTCACAGTCTAATGGAAACATTACAATGAGTTTATGCTTTTTTGCACACAAGTAGGTGGAAGACGGGCAGGAAATCTGTGCAAGAATCGCGGCTAAGGCTATTTTTGCTTGCCGGTACGCATCTCAATCCACAAGTTGGCATAGCGAAAAGTAGCTGAATTTAGTATAATTTAGGTGATCTTCAACATTTGCACAGGCCCGATGAAAACGGTTCTATTTAGTGCTCATTTAAAACCGTCAGAATAGTTAGGAGCCGTAGCGCATGGAATTCACTGTCAGCAAAGCCGATCTAGTACGAGAGCTGAGTCTGTCGCAAGGGGTAGTGGAGAAGAAGACTACGATTCCGATTTTGTCCAACGTTCTCCTGGAGGCTTCCGGAGATCGTGTCACGCTGACGGCGACGGATCTGGAATTGGGTGTGCGTTGTTCCTGTAAGGCGGCCGTGAAGAAGGAAGGCGCGGGCACCGTTCCGGCGCGAAAACTTCTCGATTTCGTGCGCCTGTTGCCGGAAGGCGACGTGCATATGAAATTCCTCGAGAATCATTGGGTGACCATTACGTGCGGCCGGTCGAAGACACGCATTGCCGGCATGTCACGCGACAGTTTCCCGGAGCTCCCGAAAATGCCAGAGCCGATTGCGGAGATCCCAGTGAAGGCGCTCGCGTCGCTAATTGCCCGAACGTCATTCGCGATTTCCATGGAAGAATCGCGGTTCACGCTGAGCGGTGCGCTACTCCTGTTACGGCCGGATAGCATGACCATGGTATCAACCGACGGGCATCGTTTGGCCTATGTGCAGACCACGTGTGAAAACCCCGGTGTCGGTCAGCAGTTTCGTGCGCTAATTCCGAAGAAGGCTATGGGCGAATTGGTGAAACTAGCCGACGATGCGAACCCGGAAGCCAAAGCTGCCTTTGCGGGAGACGATAATCATCTTTTTTTCCAAGTCGGAGAGCGGCTGCTGATCACACGCAAACTGACTGGCAATTTTCCCGATTATGAACGCGTTCTGCCGAAAGACCACACCCACGTGGCGACGTTACAGAAGGACGAAATAAGAGCTGCCATCGAGCGTGTGGCACAGTTCGCCGACGAGCGTTCCCGCGCCATTCGTGTGCAATTCACCGAGGACCTAGTGAAGGTATTCTCGTCGTCGGTTGAGATGGGTGAGAGCGAAGAGGAAGTTGTCAGTCAATACAAGGGGCCGGAACTGGAAATCGGTTTCAACGCACAATACCTGCTGGATTTCCTGCGGGTGACGGCTCAGGATCACATCGCTTTCGAGTTGAAGGACCAGAAGAGTGCCGGTGAATTACGCCCGGCCGGCGAAGGCATAGCGGATCAATACCGGTATGTCGTAATGCCGATGAGGATCTGAGTTAAGGACCATGGAAGAACTGACCAACACGGGGCAACAATCGGCGGTTTACGATTCGACGAGTATCAAGGTGCTGGAGGGGTTGGAGGCCGTGCGCCTGCGCCCCGCCATGTATATCGGCTCGACTGGTGAAATGGGGCTGCACCACCTGGTCTACGAAGTTGTCGACAACTCCGTGGACGAAGCCATGGCGGGCTATTGCACCGAAATCAACGTCATCATTCACGACGACGATTCGGTGACCGTGACCGATAACGGCCGCGGCATCCCCGTCGATCTGCACGAAGAAGAAGGCGTGTCCGCCGCGCAAGTGGTAATGACCAAGCTTCACGCCGGCGGCAAGTTCGATTCGAAAAGCTACAAGGTATCGGGTGGTCTGCACGGCGTAGGCGTGAGCTGCGTCAATGCGCTCTCGGAAAAACTCGAGCTCGAAATCTGGCATCCTGATGGCGAAACCGGCCCCAGCTTCACCTGGCAGCAGGAATACGCCTGCGGTATTCCCAAGGGTCCGCTCGTCAAGACCGGCCGCGCTAGAAGAAGGGGAACCAGCATCACCTTCAAACCCGACACCACCATCATGGAGGTGACGCAGTTTAATCACGACACGCTGGCTAATCGCCTGCGCCAACTCGCGTTCCTCAATAAGGGATTGAAGATCACGCTCGTCGACGAGCGCAGCGAGCCCGAGAAGACCGCCGAATTTCAGTACACTGGCGGCATCGCCGAATTCATCAAACTGCTCAATAAGGGCAAGCAGGTGCTGCACGAAAAGCCGATGCACTTCGAATCGGATCGCGAGCTGCCCAACGGCGGCACGTTGACCATGGAAGTGGCGCTGCAATACAACGACGGCTATTCGGAGAACATCCTCAGCTTCGCCAACGCCATCAATACGGTGGATGGCGGCACGCACTTGCGCGGCTTCTATTCCGCGCTTACCCGCACCATCAACGCGTTCGGCCAGAAGCAGGAACTGTTCAAGGACAAGGAGAGCCTCACCGGCGACGATGTACGTGAAGGGCTGACCGCGGTGGTCAGCGTGAAAGTTCCACAGCCCCAATTCGAAGGCCAGACCAAAGGCAAACTGAACAGCGACATTAGCGGCTTCATGACGCAGTTCGTCAATGAGAAGCTGGGCGAATATTTCGACAAAAACGCGACCATTGGCCGCCGCATCGTCAACAAGGCGATTGACGCAGCACGCGCGCGCGAGGCTTCCCGCAAGGCGCGCGATCTCACGCGCCGCAAAGGCGCGCTCGAATCCGGCGGCATGCCGCACAAACTGGCCGATTGCCAGGAGCGCGATCCCGAGCGCTGCGAGCTGTTTCTGGTCGAGGGCGAATCCGCCGGCGGCACGGCCAAGCAGGGTCGCGACCGCCGCTTCCAGGCCATCCTCCCGCTCAAGGGCAAAATCCTCAACGTCGAAAAAGCCCGCTATGACAAGATGCTCGGCCACGAGGAAATCCGCGCCATGATCACCGCCCTCGGCACCGGCATCGGCAAGGACGATTTCGATCCCACCAAGCTGCGCTACGGCAAGATCATCATCATGACCGATGCCGACGTGGATGGCTCCCACATACGTACGCTCCTGCTCACCTTCTTCTTCCGCCACATGAACGAGTTGATCCTGCGCGAGCGCGTCTTCATCGCGCAGCCGCCGCTGTTCCGCATCAAGAAGGGCAAGAGCGAGAAGTACATCAAGGACGAAAAAGAGCTCACCAAGGAGCTAACCCGCCGCGCTACCGAGAACCTGACGCTGGAGATCCACGCGACCGGCAACGGCACCGGCCCTAAGGCGATGCTGGAAGGCACCGAGTTGCGCGCGTTCCTGCTCAACCTGGACGAGTACGAAAAAATGTTCCACAAGGTCGAGCGCCGCCTGCGCGACGCGCGCGTGGTGGAAGTGCTGGGTAACCTCGATCTGCGCTTGGATCACAAGGGCGAGTTCCAGGAAGAAGCCAATCTCAAGCCGGTCTTTGAAGCGCTCGAAAAGTTGGGGCTCAAGCCCGAGATGCGTCTCGATGAGGAGCATTCCTCGCACGCCGTGGTCTACCACGATCAGACCGGCGCCGAGCGTTCGATCGGCCTGGCGCTGGCGGCTCAGCCCGAATTCCGCCGCTATCGTGCCCTCGGCCGCATGATCGCCCGCTACAACGATCCGCCCTTCGTGGTGGTCAAGGACGAGAACCGCGAAGCCCGCAAGGACTGGCGCGCGCTGCTCGATTATGTGATGACCGAAGGCAAGAAGGGCTCCGACGTGCAGCGCTACAAGGGGCTAGGCGAAATGAACTCCGAGCAACTCGCCGAAACCACCATGAACCCGGAGAAGCGCACCCTGCTCTCCGTCCGCCTGGAAGACGCCGTCACCTGCGAAGAGATCTTCTCCACGCTAATGGGCGAAGACGTAGAAAGCCGCCGCAAATTCATTGAAGACAACGCCCTCGACGTGAAGAATCTGGACGTGTAGGGGGGGGCGGCGAGCGCGTGACCGCTACAGGATGTGACTGACGATTTCCAGTTCGACCTGAAGGCGAAGCGCACTCGCTTGACCGATGGCGATCTCCTATCGGCGCTGCAGGCGGTTGCCGAATCGCTTAGCGGAGGATACTTTCCCTCGACGCAATACGATGACTTCTCTGGTGGGCGACCTCATTCCGCAACGATCATAGACCGATTCGGATCGTGGAAGAAAGCGCTGGCTCTCATCGGTATCAGCGGCGGACGAGAAAGACGCTATCCGCCGGAGGAGCTAGTTGGCAATCTCGAAAGCATATGGAAACAGTTGGGTTATCCACCCGGGAGGAGACAGATTGCAACTCACGGAGCGAGGATCTCCGAAGCTCCGTACAGACACCATTGGGGTAGCGTGCGGGTCGCCTGCGAAGCTCTGGCGGCTTTCCACGAAGGGAAGATATAAAAAAAGGGGCTACTCGCCGGAAATACCGTAGAGTGTGCCCGCACAACCATCCCGCTGAAGGACAGGTGGGCTGTGCTGAAACGGGATAACTATCGATGCACCAAATGCGGTGCGAGTCCGTCGAGCGACCACAGCGTCGAGCTTGAAGTGGATCACATCATCCCGGTCGCAAAAGGCAGAGGGAACAACGTTGATAACCTCCAGACTCTCTGCCGGAACTGCAACCAAGGCAAGAAAGACCGATGAACGCGACTCCTTCCGCCATCACGCCGCGCTTCGATTCAGTTCCTCGCGAATGATGCGTCCCAGCGTGTCCTCAAGCCTTGGCGCGAGGTAGGACAGACGATCGGTTTTTGTCGTCTGTCGGCGTTGGCGTCGCGGCGGAGAATGACAGGCCACGAAAAACGATGGCCTGTCCTACCTCGGCGCCCGTGACGCGCTGGACCATCGCCACTGCTCCTTGGCCTCGACCAACCCGGCTTTTAGGGGGTTGTTCTCCACGTAATCGATCAGATACTCGAGTTCTTCCGCAGACCGTATCCAATGGTCGAACGACTCGTTCTGCCAGAAAGCCGTTCCTGTACGACCCAAGATCTGATTGGCGACCCGGCTGGTTCTGCCTTTGAGCCATCGCATGATTGCCGGCAATTCCGAATGCGGTTGGAAGATCGCGTGGACGTGATTGGGCATGACCACCCACGCGTTGAGCTGGTACAACCGGCGCACCGCCTCACCATACAGAAGCGCGTCCGCAACCACGCGAGCGACTCGCGAGTCCTGCAACCATGCGGGACCGCCGACCGGCCAGGCGCCCGGTTACGAAGACGGCAGTCTCACCAGGGATCCAGTGCGGCAGGTGTCTGCGTGTGAAGGCCATAGCAGGGCAATCGTTGTTTGGCGTCTGGCAGTATCGCCACTGTAACGGGGCCGTGACAGACGACAAAAACCGATCGTCTGTCCTACCTGGGGATATAGTCCGCCGCCTCGCCCGTTTTCTCGCGGAAATGTGCGCTCGCCCACCCAGTTCCCATCCCCTCCGAAACCAGCTAATATAAGGCATTGACACCCAGAAGTCTGTTGGGGCTTTCCCTGCGTTTTGAGGGCTTCAGTCCATTTCCGCGAATGTTGTTCGCTACAATCAGGATCTCCGCATGAGTACTCTCGCAATCCAACCCATTCACCGGGCGGTGCGTTTCTATGAAGCGCCCATCGGCAAGAAGGCCGTCATGGCGGTCACCGGCGTCATGCTGGTCGGCTACGTGTTCGCGCACCTGCTCGGCAATTTGCAAATCTACTCGTCCAATCCCGAGCAGATCAACCGTTACGCCGCCTTCCTGCACAATCCGGCCAACGCCGCGGCGCTCTGGGCCGCGCGCAGCGTGCTGTTGCTGGCGGTCGGGCTGCACATCGTCGCGGCCACCCAGCTCTGGTTGCAAAATCGCGCCGCGCGGCCCATCGGCTACGTGAAGAAGGCCGACCTGCCCAACGCCTACGCGGCGCGCACCATGATCTGGAGCGGCCCCATCGTCGGCGCGTTCGTCGTCTTCCACGTGCTTCATCTCACCGCCGGCAAGATCGTCGAACTGCATGAGCTCGGTCCCAACCTGCCCGACGTGCGCTTCAACGTGATCACCGGTTTCTCCAATCCCTGGATCGCGGGATTCTACATTCTGGCCATGATCCTGCTGTGCCTGCACCTGTACCACGGCATGTGGAGCATGTTCCAGTCCCTCGGCATCAGCCATCCGCGCTACACCCCACTGGTGAAGAAAGCGGCGGCGGTGCTGGCGATTGTGGTGGCCGTGGGCAACTGTTCTATTCCCCTCGCCGTGCTGACAGGGTTGCTGACGTACTGAGGAAGCTACATGGAACTCGATTCGAAATGTCCGACAGGTCCGATTGAAACGCGTTGGGACCGGCACAAATTTGGCCTCAAGCTGGTGAACCCGGCCAACAAGCGCAAGTACACGATTCTGGTGGTGGGCACGGGCCTCGCCGGCGGTTCCGCCGCCGCCTCGCTCGCGGAGCTGGGCTACAACGTCAAGTGCTTCTGCTTCCAGGATTCGCCGCGCCGCGCCCACTCCATCGCCGCGCAGGGCGGCATCAACGCGGCCAAGAATTATCACAACGATGGCGACAGCGTCTACCGTCTCTTTTACGACACCGTGAAGGGCGGCGATTTCCGCGCTCGCGAGTCGAACGTCTACCGCCTGGCCGACATCAGCCTCGACATCATCGACCAGTGCGTGGCGCAGGGCGTCCCGTTTGCGCGCGAATACTCGGGCTATCTGGATAACCGCAGCTTCGGCGGCGCGCAGGTCTCGCGCACGTTTTACGCCCGCGGCCAGACCGGCCAGCAGTTGCTGCTCGGCGCATACCAGGCGCTCGAACGGCAGATCGGCCTCGGCACGGTCTCGATGTTCCCGCGCACGGAGATGCTCGACCTGATCGTGATCGACGGCCACGCCCGAGGCATCGTCACGCGCAATTTGTTGACCGGCAAAATCGAATCGCATTTCGGCGATGCAGTCGTGCTCGGCACCGGCGGTTACGGCAACGTCTATTATCTTTCGACGAACGCCAAGGGTTCCAACGCCACCGCCATTTGGCGCGCACACAAGCGCGGCGCGCTGTTCGGCAATCCCTGCTTCACGCAGATTCACCCGACGTGCATTCCCGTCTCCGGCGAGTATCAATCCAAACTCACTCTGATGAGCGAGTCGCTCCGCAACGATGGCCGCGTCTGGGTGCCTCTGAAGAAAGATGATACCCGCCCCGCGAGCCAGATTCCCGAAGCGGAGCGCGATTACTACCTCGAACGCCGCTACCCAAGTTTCGGCAACCTGGTCCCGCGCGACGTGGCTTCCCGCAACGCCAAGATGGTTTGCGATGAAGGCCGCGGCGTGGGCGAAACCAAGCTCGCCGTCTATCTCGATTTCCGCGATGCCATCGGCCGCCTTGGCACGCACGTCATCAAGGAGCGCTACGGCAACCTGTTCGACATGTACGAACGCATCGCCGGCGAAGATCCCTATCGGCAGCCGATGCGCATCTACCCGGCCATCCACTACACCATGGGCGGCCTCTGGGTGGATTACAACCTGATGACCACCATCCCCGGCCTGTACGCCATCGGCGAAGCCAATTTTTCCGACCACGGCGCCAATCGCCTCGGCGCCAGCGCGCTGATGCAAGGCCTGGCTGATGGCTACTTCGTGCTGCCCAATACCATTAACGACTACGTCGCTTCCACCAAGCTCGACAAGGTCGATTCCACCCACGCCGCCGTCCGCGATGCCGAAGCGCAGGTCACAGGCACCACAGCCAAGCTGCTCAACAACAAGGGCACCCGCTCGGTCGATAGCTTTCACCGCGAGCTGGGCAAGTTGATGTGGGATTACTGCGGTATGTCGCGCAACGCGGAAGGCCTCAAGCTGGCGCTTTCGAAAATTCCCGGCCTGCGCGAACAGTACTGGCGCGAAGTGAAAGTGCTCGGTTCTGGTGACGAGTTGAATCAGTCGCTCGAAAAGGCCGGCCGCGTTAGGGATTTCTTCGAACTGGCCGAACTGATGTGCCTGGACGCGCTGGAACGCAACGAAAGTTGCGGCGGCCATTTCCGCGAGGAATATCAGACGCCGGAAGGCGAAGCGGCCCGCGACGACGAACATTATTCTTACGCCGCCGCGTGGGAATTCCGCGGCGTCGGCAACCGGCCCGACCTGCACAAGGAAGCATTGAATTTCGAATACGTGCATCCGGCGCAGAGGAGTTACAAGTAATGAAAATCATCCTCCACATCTGGCGGCAGCGCAACGCGAACGATAAGGGCCGCATGGCGCGCTACGAAGTGCCCAACGTCAATGAGCACATGTCGTTCCTCGAAATGCTCGACGTGCTCAACGAGGACCTTATCGCCAGGGACGAAGAGCCCGTCGCCTTCGATCACGATTGCCGCGAGGGCATCTGCGGCATGTGCGGCTGCATGGTCAACGGCGTGGCCCACGGCCCAAAGCCCGGCACCACGCTCTGCCAGCTTCACATGCGCTTCTTCAAGGATGGCGACCAGCTCTATCTCGAACCATGGCGCGCGCTTGCGTTCCCGTTGGTGAAGGATCTGGTGGTGGACCGCAGCGCGTTCGATCGGCTGATCGCCGCCGGCGGCTACATTTCCGTCGCGACCGGCAGCGCATCCGACGGCAACGCTATCCTGGTTCCCAAGGAAGATGCCGACCGCTCCATGGATGCCGCCGCCTGCATCGGCTGCGGCGCCTGCGTCGCCATGTGTCCCAATGCCTCCGCGTCGCTGTTCATGGCCGCCAAGATTTCGCACCTTGGCCTCTTACCGCAAGGCCAGCCCGAGCGAGCCACCCGCGCCGTGGCCATGGTCGCCCAAGCCAATCACGAGCTCTTCGGCGCCTGCACCAATGTCGGCGAATGCGAAGCCGTCTGCCCGAAGGAAATCAAGCTCGAAGTAATCGCCAGAATGAACCGCGATTTCCTGACGGCCAAGCTAACCGGCCGCACCGCCGCCGAAGAAGCCTGAAGGTGGGGCAGGATTCATCCTGCCAACGCCCGCTTGCGGGCGCTTCACCGCGGTCGTGGCGCAGACTGTCAAGTCTGCTGTGTCGAGACTCATCTCGATATTTCTTGCTGCTCGCGCCCCGTATCGAAGAATCCAGGCTCCCGCAGCAACCGTTCCAATCGTGGCAGATTCTTCGGAGGCGCATCGAGCGCCGCGACGAACGCCTCCCAGCGGGCGGCATCCAGAACAAATGTCCGGCGGTCTGCGTTGCATACTCCGGTATTGGCTCGAGCTGGAACGTCCATGAGACTGCTAAGCGGCGGAACGCTGGCGCAGCCGCCACCACAGGCCGGCGCCCGCGAGCGCGAGCAGCATCGGCCACGTCGCCGGCTCGGGGGACGAGGTGATGTCAAAAGCGGGAACCAAAGTGATGGCGCCACTGCTCCACGTGGAGCCCCCGTTTGTGGAGCTGACCGCCTTACTGGGCACGTTCTGGCTTTCCGCATCCCACACGTTGTAGCTGTTGTCGGAAAGACTCAACGGGCCAAGAACCATCCAGTACACCTGACCGCCGGTCAGCGATACGCCCGTGATGCCCGTAATGGAAACCAGGCCGCAGCAGGTTCCGAAGGCCGTGCTGGTGGACAGGCTCCAGTACGCGTTGGCTACCTCGGCCCCAGGCACGCCGGAGTTGTCGGTCAAAATGCTAGCGAAAAAAGTGTCAGCACCCGAAACATTGCTCACGGCGATATCTATCCCGGTCACTGTAAGGCTACCGGTGCCCGAAACCACGAACTCCGTCGCCCAGTCGGTACTCGTGCCGGTCGTACTTGCGCTGCCGGTCACGCCGAAGTTCTCAGAGGTGTCGTTGTACACGTCCCCCGCCGGCCCCAAATCGCTGAAAAGCGTGCTGCCTCTCATCGCCGCCGGCGCGAACGCGCAAACGGCAAGCGCCGTCAAGAACGAGTACAACCGTCTCTGTTTCAATTGGGCTACTCCCGTATTGGCGTGAACCGAAATCTCCGTGGGGTCTTCTGGAGCAGGCGGGTCCGCTTCCAAGTCATCATACCATAGGACAATAAACTCCTAAATCGCCGGCCCCAATCGTCGAATCGAGCCTGATTGACACCCCCACCCCCCGCTGATAGCCTAAATTTTCATGCCCCAGGTTTCCCCGGTGCGCCGCACGGCGCTGAATTCGGTCCACCGCGCGATGGGCGCAAAGATGGTCGAATTCGGCGGCTGGGATATGCCGGTTCAGTACGCGGGCATTATCGCGGAGCACATGACTGTGCGCCAAAAGGTCGGCCTGTTCGACATTGGCCACATGGGCAAAATCGAGATCCGCGGGCCGCAGGCTGCGCTACTCACCGACTTCGTCACTACCAACGCGGTCGCCAAGCTCCGCACCGGCCAGGCCCACTATTCCGGCCTGCTGTACGAAAACGGCGGTTTCGTGGACGATATCCTGGTACATAAGGTGGCTGAAGACGATTACTTCCTCTGCGTCAATGCCGCCAACCAGGAGAAGGATTTCGAGCACATTCGCGCGCACAACCATTTCGATGCCACAGTCGAATTGACGAGCGATCGTTACAGCCAGTTCGCCATCCAGGGTCCGCACGCCCGTGCCACATTGCAGAAGCTCACGCCGGTGGATCTAGGCGCCATCAAGTATTACTGGTTCACCGATGGCGAAGTGTGCGGCGTGCCTGCACGCATCGCCCACACCGGCTACACCGGCGAAGACGGTTTCGAAATCTACTTCCCGCCCGGTGAATCCGAATCCATCTGGGCGCGCGTGCTCGAAGCCGGCGCCGAATTTGACATCAAACCCTGCGGCCTGGGCGCGCGCAACACGCTGCGCCTCGAGGCGGCGATGGCACTCTACGGCCACGAAATCGACGCCTCCACTTCGCCGCTCGAAGCCGGCCTGGCCTGGATCGTCAAATTCGACAAAGGCGAATTCATCGGCCGCGAGGCGTTGCTGCGCCAGCGGGAATCCGGCGTCACGCGCAAGCTCACCGGATTTGAAATGGCCGGCCGGCCCATCGCCCGCGATGGCTACGAAGTGCAAGTCAACGGCGCCGCCGCCGGCTGGGTCACCAGCGGCTCACCCGCGCCGGCTCTGAACAAGAACATCGGCCTGTGCTATCTGCCCGGCGAATTCGCGCGGCCTGGCGTTGCCATTCAAGTCGTCGTCCGCGGCCAGCCCGCCGATGCGAGGACTGTCGAAACCCCTTTTTACAAGCGAGCGAAATGACCATGTATCCGGAAAACTTTCGATATTCGAAGGAACACGAATGGGTCCTGGTGGAAGGCGGCATCGGCACCATCGGGATCACCGATCACGCCCAACAGGAACTCGGCGACATCGTTTATGTCGATCTGCCCAAGCCCGGCACACGCGTGGAGCAGGGCAGGTCGCTCGGGAGCGTGGAATCCGTGAAGGCGGTTTCCGACGTTTACGCGCCTGTCTCGGGCGAGGTAACCGAGATCAACCCGGCGCTGGCCGACGCGCCCGAAAAGCTCAACGCGGATCCGCACGGCGCGGCCTGGCTGGTGAAAATCCGCCTGAGCGCGCCCGACGAATTGCCGCAACTGATGTCGGCCGCCGACTATCAAATCTACATAGGAGCCGAAAAGTAGTTGCGCTACCTGCCGAAATCGGATTCCGAACGCCGCCAGATGCTGGATGCTTGCGGCGCGGCCTCGGCCGAAGACCTGTTCGCCCACTTGCCTGCAGCGGTGCGGTTGCGCCGCCCCTTAGACCTTGCGCCCGGCATCTCCGAATACGAGATCGTCGACTACTTCCGCGCGCGCGCGGCCGAAAACGCCAACGGATATGCATCGTTCCTCGGCGCTGGCGTCTATCGCCATTACCGCCCCGTACTCGTCGACACGGTCGTATCGCGCGGCGAGTTTCTCACTTCCTACACGCCCTACCAGGCCGAAATCTCGCAGGGCACGCTCACCGCCATCTTTGAATTCCAGACCATGATCTGCCAGCTCACCGGCATGGACGTGGCCAACGCTTCCATGTACGATGGCTCGACCGCCGTGCCCGAAGCGGCTATGATGGCCGCGCGCATCACCGGCCGTCACCGCGTGCTGGCCGCGCGCACCGTGCATCCCGAGTATCGCGAAGTGCTGCGCACCTATGCGCTGCACCAGGGGATGCCGGTCGAAGAAGTCGGCTACGGGAAGGATTCGGGCGCGATCGACCTCGACGATCTTGAGCGCAAAATCGACGGCCAGACCGCCGCCGTAATCGTCCAATCGCCCAACTTCTTCGGCATCATCGACGACGTGAAGTCGGCCGCGGAAATCGCCCATCGCCACGGCGCGCTCCTCGTCATGGTGTTCACCGAAGCCGTCTCGCTGGGAATTCTCGCGCCACCCGCCGGCGCCGATATCGTGGCCGGCGAGTTGCAATCCTTCGCCATTTCGCCCAGCTACGGCGGCCCTTTCGCCGGCATCATCGCCACCCGCGACCAGTTCGTCCGCCAGATGCCCGGCCGGCTGGTCGGCCAGACCGTCGATACCCACGGCAACCGCGCTTTCTGCCTCACTCTTTCCACGCGCGAGCAACACATCCGCCGCGAGAAGGCCACTTCCAACATTTGCACCAACCAGGCGCTCATCGCCCTCATGGCCACCGTCTTCATGACCGTCTACGGCAAGGAAGGCCTGCGCGAGCTGGCGTTGCAGAACCTGGCCAAGGCGCACTATCTGGCCGGAAAAGTCCAAAACGTATTTACGGGAAAATGTTTTAACGAATTCGTCGTCAGGGTGGGCAATCCGGAACTGGTCAACAAGGCCCTGCTCAAGAAAAAGATTATTGGCGGTCTTCCCCTGGGCCGCTTCTATCCCGAGTTGGCCGATTCCATGCTGCTCTGCGCCACCGAAATGACGAGTCGCGCCGATATGGACGCGCTGAGCGGCGCCTTACGCGCGCCGGCCGCCGCGGAGGAGCTGGCGTGATCCGGAAAGTCCGCACTCACCCCTCGCAGAACGAGAGGCTGCTCTTCGAGCGCAGCTCACCCGGCAAGCGCGCCTGGCAGCTACCAGAGCTGGACGTTCCCGCCGTGGACCCGGTCGAAGCGCTCGGCGCCGCCAACGTGCGCGACGAAATCCCCGGCTTCCCCGAAGTGAGCGAGGTCGAAGCCATCCGCCACTTCACGCGCCTTTCCACTTGGAACTACGCCATCGATCACGGCATGTATCCGCTCGGTTCCTGCACCATGAAGTACAACCCGCGCATCAATGAGCTGGTCGCGCGCATTGAGGGCCTGGCCTGGGCGCATCCGTATCAACCCGAGTCGCTCGCGCAGGGCGCCATGGAAGTGATGGCGCGCCTCGAAGCCGCGCTCGCCGAAATCACCGGCATGGACGCGGTCACTCTGCAACCCGCCGCCGGTGCGCACGGCGAGCTCACCGGCATCCTGCTGATTCGCGCTCTGCTCGAAAAGCGCGGCGACCCGCGCCAGAAGATCCTCATCCCCGATTCCGCCCATGGCACCAATCCCGCCACCGCGGCCATCGCCGGCTACACCGTTGAGAACGTGAAATCGACCGGCGCCGGCGTGCTCGATCTGGAAGCGCTCGCCCGCGCCGCCGACGGCGACGTCGCCGCGCTGATGGTGACCAATCCCAACACGCTCGGCGTCTTCGAGGACAACATCGCGCAGGCGGCGGAAATCCTGCATGCCAAAGGCGCCATGCTCTACATGGATGGCGCCAATATGAACGCCCTCGTCGGCATCGCGCGCCCGGGCGATTTCGGCGTCGACGTGATGCACCTCAATCTGCACAAGACATTTTCGACGCCCCACGGCGGCGGAGGCCCCGGCGCCGGTCCTGTGGCCGTCAAGAAATCGCTTGAGCCGTTTCTACCCACGCCGCGTTTGAAGCGCGTCCGCGGCAAGTGGGCGTGGGATTTCAATCGCAAACGCTCAATCGGCCGCGTGCGAGCGTTCTACGGCAACTTCGGCGTCCTCGTTCGCGCCCTCGCCTACATCCTCGCGCACGGCGGCCCCGGCTTGCGCAACGCCACGGTCGATGCTGTCCTCAACGCCGTCTACATCCGCAAAGGCCTCGAACCATTCTTCGATCTGCCGTACCCGTCGCCGAACATGCACGAGGTGGTCTTCAGCGACGAACGCCAGGCCAAGCTCGGCGTCCGCACAGGCGACCTCGCCAAGCGCCTGATCGATTATGGCTTCCATCCCTACACCGTGAGCTTTCCCATGATCGTGCACGGCGCGCTGATGATCGAGCCCACCGAAACCGAAAGCAAGTTCGAGTTGGATCAGTTCATCGACGCCATGATCTCCATCGCCAAGGAAGTCGAGACCGATCCCGAGCTGGTGAAGGGCGCGCCGCATTCGACGCGTACCAGCCGCGTCGATGAAGTCGCCGCCGCCCGCAAGCCCGTGCTCCGATGGAAACCGGCCTAAGGAAAAAACTCGCGCGCGACCTGCTGCTGCTGGCCGCGTTCACGCTGGCGCTGCATGTGCCCTTTCTGCGCCAGCCCGTCCAGGGCGACGAAGTCACTTACCTGGATATGGCTGCGCACGTGCTCCAGCACCCGCTGACGCCGCTCGATTTCCAGTACGTTTTCCAGGGTCACATGGTGGACGCCAACGGCCATCCGCATCCGCCCTTCAACGCTTACATTCTCGCTCTCGCCTGGCTCGTGCGCGGCCATTTCTCGGTCCTCTTCTTCCATTGCTTCTATCTCGTGTTTCCGCTCGCCATCGCGTTCGCCGCCTACGCGCTCGCCCGCCGCTTCACCGCGCGTCCGCTTTGGGCCGCGCTGCTGGTCGCTGCATCGCCCATCGTGCAAGTGAATACCAACACGCTCGCCGGGCCGGAGGCGCCCGCGCTGGCGTTGTTGTTAATCGGCGCCGCGGCGTTCTTCGAAAGCTGGTTCTGGCTAGCCGCGATCGCGCTCGCTTTCGCCGGCATGACCGCGTTGCAGGCGCTCGCCCTGCCGCCGATTCTGTTACTCACTTATCTATTAGGATGGAGGCGTTCCACTCAGCAGGGCGGCGAGTGTCAGCAGTCTCCCGCCGGTTTGCTGACTCTGTTGAAGCGGAATCACCCGCCGTTCGGCGCGCTGTGCGCCGTCGCGGCACCGTACTTCGCACTCGGTGCGTGGCAGGCATTGCAGTGGGCACTCACCGGCCGCCTGCCCGCCGCCGTGCTGGCCGGTTACGCCGCTAATCCCAACCTCTCCGGCGCGGCCGTGAAAGCGGCCAGCGCGCTCGCGCTTCTCGCCCATCTGGGCGTTCTCGTCACACTTATTCCGGTGGCTTGGCGCCGGCTCTGGGGCATCGCGCCGGGCCTGCTTGCCGCGTATCTCGTGACTGGTTACCCGTGGTGGGAGCGCGCGCTGCTCGCGATCTTCATCGCACTCGGCATCAACGCTCTTCTCTGGTTATGGGAATCGCGCCGCCAACCGGTGCTAACTGCCTGGTGTCTGCTCTATTTCGCTTTCGCCTGCGTCGCCTTCTTCGCCGGTGCCGCACGCTACCTGCTCCCGCTCGCCACGCCCATGGTCATCCTCTTCGTGATCCAGTTCCGCGACCGCCCGCGCATCCTGTGGCTCGCGCTCACTGTGAACATCGTGCTTGGTCTGAACATTTCCTTCGCGGCTTATGAATTCGCGAGAGTCTACGCCGATGTCCCGCCGCCGCCCGGCCCTTCGTTTCTGATCAATGGCGACTGGGGATTCCGCTACTACATGGCGGCCAAGGGCGGCCGCGTGCTGGAAGATGTCAGCGTCCCGATTCCCGGTGAGTGGATCGTCGCTTCCGATCTCTCGATTGCGGGTAAGTACGATAGCCTCGCCGAAGAGACCGCCCTGCCCCTGCGGAGTCTTGATCTGCGCGTCCGCACTCCACTCCGCATCGTCGATCGCCACGCCCACACTGGCAACTCTTCCGCCTCGATGGGCCTGCTTCCCTTCTCTTTCTCGCTCCTTCCACTCGACCGCATCACTTACTCGCGCACCAGTTCTTTCCTGAACGCTCCAGTGAGTTGGACGCCGAGCGAGTTCAACGGCCACTTAGTCTACGTGCCCGCGCCAAGTGAGGACGCAGCCCGCGCCCTTCGGCAAGGACCCGCACCTGAGCAAAGCATCTACCCGTACCCGGTCGAATACCGAAGAGCTGCCATCCGTCTGCCGCTCGGCTCCCGCGGCACCCTCCACTTCGCGCTCTACGCCCACGGCAGCGGCACCGCCGGATTCCACATCTACTGCGGTTCCGCGGACAGTCCCTTTTCTGAAACCGTGCGGGTTGGCGGTGACTTGTGGGAGCCGCACACACTGCCGCTCACGGGCATTGGCGAAGCTATTTTCGCAATCGAAGCCCCGCCCGACATGCGCGTCGGCTGGGGAGAGATGGTCGTAGATTCCGATCAGCCCGCGCCGCCGGTCTTCGCTGCGCAGCCCGAGTTACTCTCCTACTTACACCTGGGCGACATCCGCTCCCGCGCGCAACTCTCGAGCGGCTGGTACGAGATTGAAGATGGCGCCTGGCGGTGGATGTCGAACCAGGCCGAAGCCACTCTCCGCCCGCTCCCCATCGCCGGCCCGCAGCAGTTCGAGTTACAGCTTTTCTTTCCCCCCGACTTCATGACTCGCGCCGGTACCCCCGTCGCCGTCTCCGTGCGCTTGAACGGCCACCCCTTCGCCACGTCCTTCTACTATGAACCCGGCGGCCACACCATCGCCAAGTTAGTCCCACCCGAGTTATTAACTCAGCCCGTCACCCATGTGAGCATAAGAGTAAGTCCCTCCATTCGCCCTACCTCGACCGACCTCCGCACCCTAGGCGCCGTAGTCCAAGGCCTAGGTTTCGTCCCCGCCCCGTAACACACGCACTCCTGCCGACGCCCGCCCGGATAGAGCACCGAGCTGGGTAGTGATAACCTACAGACGTGATCCCTCAGCCCCGTAATTTGGTGCTTCTCGCCGCCCTCGCGTGGTCGGGATTCGCGCAAGTCCCCGACCACCCCCGTGGCATGTACTGCGGTGGAAATGAAATTGTCAACGAAGGCCGCATTGAGGCCTCCTCGCTGGCCATCAGTGTGGTCGACTCCAATGGCGAGGCGATGCCGCACGCCCGCGTCCAAGTTCAGGCGGTCGGCCGCAGCAAGATGCTGATTGACAGAGAAGCCGATAAGAACGGCCGGTTTGACCTGCACGGTTTGGAGCCGGGCGAGTACTGGCTCGGCAGTTCAATCGGCGGCTGGAACCTTCACTACTGGCGCCTCAGCATATCGGAGTCATATGGACGGAAAAAACTCCTAATCAAGTTGAGCATTGGCACCTGATCCGCATTGGCCTTTGTGGCCTACCTCACTTCCACCCACTCCGGCATCATCCTGAGCATCCCTCCGCCCATCCACGCGCGGAACGGAACCCTCCCGAAGACTTCGCGCAGCTTGGTTTCCAGCGCGTCATCCTGCGAGCGCTTCAGCCACAGGTCGAGCAGGCTGCGCCGGCCGGGGTAGAGTAGCAAGCCGACCTCTTCGCTCGCCGCAATGCCCGCCTTCTTCTTGAGCAGCGAGACGGCGGTATCGAGCCCGCCCAACTCGTCCACCAGCCCGCGCGGCTTGGCCTGCGATCCAAGCCAGACGCGCCCTTGCGCTACCGGCTCGATCTCCGCGTACGGGCGATGCCGGGCGATGGCCACCTTCGAGACGAACTCGCGATAGCTCTGGTCGATGCCGCGCTGCACCAGCGCCTGCTGGCCCGCGTCGAGCGACGTGTAATCGGAATCGATCCCCGCGTTGCGCCCGCGTTCCACCGCGTCTTTCGTAATGCCCAGCTTGTCGTACAGCCCGTGCAGATTCGGCTTGCCGTAGACCACCCCGATCGAGCCGGTTTCGGTCTCCGGATACGCCACAATCGGGTCGCCCGTCATCGCCATGTAGTAGCCGCCAGAGGCCGCCAGATCGGACATCGAAATCACGAGCGGCTTCTTCTTGCTCGCCAGACTCATCGAGCGCCACATCTCGTCGGACGCCGTCACCTCGCCGCCCGGCGAATCGATGCGCACCAGAATGCCCTTCACCTGCGTGTCTGCCACGGCGTCGCGCAGCAGCTTGCCGAACCCGTAGGCGGTCAGCCCTTCGCCGCCATCGTCCGTCGGGTCGCCGCGTACGATGTCGCCTTCCGCCACCACCAACGCGAAATGATTGTGCGGCGTCTGGCGCGGCGTGGCCTTAAGGTACCTGGAAAGCGCCAGCTTGTTCGGCTCGCCGCCGTGCAACCGCTCGCGCAATTCGCCCCACATCTGATCTTCAAAGCGCAGCTCGTCGACCAGCCCCGCCTGCAGCGCGTCGGGTGCGCTGAATGGCCCCTGGTCGATCAGCGCCCGCACCTGCTCCGGCGTTTTGCGCCGCGCCGTCGCGATGCGCTCCACCAGGTTGCCGTAAAGGTCGTCGACCAGAGAGTTGATAACTTCCTTGGTCTCCGGGCTCATGTCGGTGCGCGTGAACATGTCGCCGAAGTCCTTGTACTTTCCGTCGTGCTCCACGTCCACCGAGACGCCGAGCTTCGCCAGCGTGTTCTTGAAATAGAAAATCTCCGCGCGCATGCCCTTGAGCATGAGCGGATCTTCCGGCCCCAGGTAGATGCGGTCGGCGGCGAGCGCCAGGTAATACTCGCGCGCCGAGGGAGTGCGCAGATACGCGAACACCGGCTTGCCCGATTTGCGAAACTGTTCGACGTCGCCGCGTATCTCTTCGAGCTTCGCCCATCCAACCGACAGGCCGTCCGGCTCCAGCACCACCGCCCGTATGCGGCTATCCTGCGCGGCGCGCCGCAGCGCCGACCAAACGCTCGCCACCGTCACCGCCGCGCGGGGGTTGTCGACGAACGGCATCTCCAGCGCGGGCTTTTCCGGGATGTCGCCTTCCAGACGCACTACCAGCACCGAGTTCGACGCAATCTCGGGCGGCCGGTCGTGCAACTGAAACGCCAGCACCAGCAGGAGAATCCCGCCCAAAAACACCAGCAGTACGCCCGTAAATAGTCCCAACAGAAACTTCGCCATGGTACTTAGAAATTACCACAGCCTCCGCGCCGACGAGCCCCCTGGAGTGAAAAACCCGTTTGCGAGCCACGGATGAACATAGATCAATACGGATTAAGACGGAAAGGTGATGTTTTTGGGGTTTGGATCCTTGTTGATCTGTGTTCCTCTGTGGCCGATTGTTGATCATGGCCCACGCTACGCCTCTCCCAGACAAACTTCGAGCCGATAAGTAGAATAGAACTAGAGCGCATGCCGGCTAGAGTCGTCTCCATCTCGGGCAATCGCCAGGGTACCTACGTGGTTTTGGAAGCCGCTCTGCCCGGCGCGGCTCCGCGCTCCATCGGCGTGGTTCTGGTCGATCCCGCCACCGATCGCGGCTGGGTGAAGCTGCGCGCGCGCTATGACGATTTCGCCGCGCCGGAAGATGCCGAAGTGCTCGAAGCCGTCGAAGGCGATCTGCGCGACAAGCTGGCCGAAATGGGAGCCGAAGCCTGTCTCGCCTGGCTCGAAGATGCGCTTTCGAACATGCTTCGCGTCGGTGAACGCCAGGCCGTCTCGGTGGATGCGTTCTCCCGCGTCATCGAGCGCCTCTATGGCGAACACATCGAACCGGTCGCCATCGATCGTTTCTCCACCCACCTGCCCCTCTACAGCCTGCGCGCCGCTGCCGGCCGGCTGGGCGAGGAAATGGAATCGCTGGAAGAAGACTGGGTGCCCGCGCCGGCCGGTGTGCGCCTCACGCCCGATCTGTTTGTCGCCCACGTGGTCGGCCGTTCGATGGAGCCGCGCATTCCGGATGGAAGTCTCAATCTGTTCCGCCTGAACCCGGTGGGCTCGCGCCAGAACAAGATTCTGTTAATCCAGCGCTTCGGCGTGCTCGACGAGACGGCGCGCTACACGGTGAAGAAGTACACCAGCCGCAAAGTCTCGAGCGGCGAAGACCAATGGCGGCACGAACAGATCCGCCTGGAACCGCTCAACCCGGAGTTCGAACCTTGGGACGCCGGTCCCGAGGATTTCGCCGTGGTCGCCGAGTGGCTGCGCGTCATCGAGTGAAGCGCCGCGTCTCGACTCTGCTCGCCCGCTGGTACGCCCAGGGGCATCGCGATTTGCCCTGGCGGCACACCGCCGATCCCTACGCAATCCTGGTTTCCGAAATCATGTTGCAACAGACCCGCGCGGCGGCGGTGGTCCCGTATTACCATCGCTTCCTCGATCGCTTCCCCACCGTCGATGCGCTGGCAGGGGCGGCCGAACCGGAAGTGCTCGCGCTGTGGAGCGGCCTCGGCTACTATTCGCGCGCGCGCAACCTCCTCGCCGCCACGCGGCAAATCAAGGCGCGCGGTCGATTCCCGCGCCGGTATGACGAACTGAGCGAGTTGCCCGGCGTCGGCGATTACACCGCGGCTGCCGTGGCGAGCATCGCCTTCGCCGAACCGCGCGCCGTACTGGACGGCAACGTGCTCCGCGTGGTGGCCCGTATGGAAAACGATGCCGGAGACATTCGGTCGCCCAGAACTCGAGATCGTTTTCGCGCCGTGGCCGAAAGCTGGCTGGACCGGCGCGAGCCTGGCGCGTTCAACCAGGCGCTCATGGAGTTGGGCGCCACCGTCTGCCTGCCGCGCCGCCCGCTCTGCCCACAGTGCCCACTGCGGGCTCAGTGCCGCGCGCTTCAAGAGGGTACCGTGGAGCAGTTGCCGGTGAAGCTCGGGCGCGTCCCAGCGGAGCGGATCGAAGCTGTCCTCCTGCTGGTGCGCTGGGGCAGCCGCATCCTGCTGCGACAGCGCTCCGCCACTGAGCGCCGCATGCCCGGATTCTGGGACCTCCCCGCGCCGGAGGACTTGCCGGGCGTCCGCACGGGCGCGCCTACGGGGCAGTTCCGCCACACGATCACCCATCATCACTACACGTTCACCGTGAAAACCGCGCGCGCGCCGCAGAGCCTTCCCTCCGGAGCGCTTTTCCGCTGGGTGGACCCGGTCGAGGCCGATGCGATTCCGTTGAGCACCACCGCCAGGAAAGCGCTCCGGTTGGCGGACCTGCTGTAAGCCGGGTGGCGCGAGACGAAAAACCGCACGAGAGATCCGGGAATCCCGGAAAATCACCGGCGACAAGATCGCCGGCGCTACCGGAGCTTTTCATGGGGTGGCCGCTGGCTGGGTCGGCGACCCAGGCGCGTCCTGAATGTCGATCCGCGCGCTGCCCCAGGAACCGAACACGAATAGCCAGTTGTAAGAGCGCGCCAACGCGGTGGGCACCACCAGTTCCATAAGGTCCACGCGGACCAGGTTGAGACCATTCTTGGAGTTGTACTCGCCACCCAGCCACACCGCGACGCTGGGCTCCCAGGCGAAGATCGCTCCCGAGAACAGCAATCTCGTGTCCGTGTCCTCGACGTGCCGGATGACAGTCACTCCCTGACGAATATCGTAAGTTTGAAACACCAGCGACCAGGCGGGGCCGCATAGCGGGAAGGTCAATCGCAACACCATGCTGGCCGGGCTTCTTACGGCGGACTTATCCATGCTAATGTTGGCCCACGTGTCGACACCCTGGCCGTCGTCCGACGGATTCTCGCTATAAGTCACGTCGGACGAGATGAACACGCCGTCAATGGCGAGAACCGGGCGAGGCAACCGCAGAAGAGTGGCTCCAAGGGGTGGGGTCCGCGTGCCGTCCAGCAGGCCCAACTGCAGCCGGACCACGAAGCCGGGCTCGGCCGGGACGATTTGCACGAGGCGTATTGCCAGCAGCGGTATCTGGAACTTCTTGACGGGGTCGATGCACAGCTCTTTGGAGATGCCGTACCTGCCGTTCAAAACGGCGGCGCTCGCCAGCACCCGAAGCGGCGCCTGGATCTGCATCACGCGCGACGACTTGAGAATCAAGTCGTTCTCGCGGCTGTCGTGAACCTTGTCACCCATGACGACCGAGGTTCCAGGGAAGAAGTTGTCTCCTTTTACGACGACGACCGCCGTTTCGCCCACGCGATAGCACTCGATATCGTCGACGACGGGATGCAGGCCGTCCTCGATGGAGTCGGTCTTCAAAACTTCGATGAGCTGTTCGACGCTCCACCCGGAATCCGCCGGCCGGTTGGTAAGCAGCACGCGCCAGCCGCAGTGATCGGTGACGGTCAGCGTGGCCGAGTCGAATTTCCGCCAGCGGGTCCGCGTTTGAATGCTCAACTTCACGGGCTCGCTGCCGTCGTCGGCCTGCGCGAGCGAAACCACGGCCAGCATCTGGCGCATTCCCGGCGCAACCGAAGGGCGGCCCGCGCCAGGGAAAAACTCCCAGCCGAAAACCAACTCGTTCAGGCTGTCGTCCACCCTTTGAAAAGCCACTGTATCGACCTCGCGCCGGATGGCGGAACTATCTCGCGCGCTGTCGAAAGTGCCGCTGGCAGCCGTGCCGGGCTGGTTTGCCGACGCCGAAAAACTCGCGCGCCGGTGGCTGCTGATGGCGGTGTTATAAGTGTCCTCCTGCGGAAACAGCACCACCAGGGACAGCGGATAATCCGCCTTGAGCCATACTTCGACAACGGCGGCGCAGCCCGCCGCGTAGGCGGGCGGATCGAGGGAAACCGGAATGCCGAGCACCGCCTGAACGCGGCCCGCCGGCGTCTGCCTGGTTGGGTTAGTGTCAGCCAGGTCGGCTTGCGCACCCTGCGGCTGGCCTTGTTCGCCCGATTTGCTCTTCGACATTGGCATGATGCGGTCCGAGATGGCACGCTCGAGCAGCAGTTGCAGATTGAAGATGTCGTAGTTGAGGTTGACCTGGTCGGCCAGCAGGTCGCTCGGGCGCTCACTCAATTTAGGCGGTTCCGCGCCGGCGGCTTTTGCGTCGCCGCTTCCACCGCCTCCTGTGTCGGGCTTGCCTGCGTCCTTACTGCCGCTCGCGATAGTGCCCGAGACGGTGGTGGACGCGCTCGATGCCGCCTGCTGCGTCCCAATGGCGCCCCATGGCTTCGTCGCATCCAGCTTTTGCAGCTCTTTCAACTGGTCCTTCAATTGGTCCAGCATCAGCACCAGCGACCGGTTGTCGTAGACCTTCGTATCTCCGACGGCGATGCCATTGTGTTTCAGCCGGGGAGGGAAGAACGCGGCGCGGCGCATGAGGACTCGCACCGCAGCGGCGGCAACCAGGATCGCGCCGGCCAGCAGGGCGGCTTTCGCCTCCGCCGGCCAGGATGGCAATAGCGGGCTGAACATGTCCAGTAACTATATCACGCGATTCCGCCGACACACATGGACCGTTTTCCCATTTGACCTAGAATAAATGTTGCGGAGGAAGTATCTTGCGCGCATTGGCAGTTATCGTGTTCTTCGCGGCGGCTCAACTCGTCCCACTCTCTGCCCAGACTGCCGGACCGACTCTGGAACTCCGGCGTGCCAAGCTCAATCGTTTGCTCGCCGAGGAGTGGGAGTACACACTGCGGACCGAGCCGGAACTTGCCACCCACGTTGGCGACGATCGCTACAACGACCGGCTGAGCGATTTGTCGGACGAGGCGATTGCCGCGGAGATCGAACACGCCCGCCAGTCGCTTGCTCGTTTTGAAGCCGTCGATGTCGCCGGCTTTCCCGAACAGGAGAGATTCAACCGCGAGTTGATGCTGCGTAGTTTGCGTGACACCATCGACACCGCGCTCTTCAAGGATTGGGAGATGCCGGCGACTCAGTTCGACGGGGTTCATCTGGAGTACGCTTCGCTGGCCCTCGATACACCCTTCCGGAACGTGAAGGATTACCAGGATTACGTGTCCCGGCTGCGCCAGATTCCTCGCGTGCTGGATGAAGCGATGGGACACATGCGCGACGGACTGCGCGACCGCCTCATGCCGCCGCGGTTCTTGCTTGAGAAAGTGTCCACGCAGGCGCAGGAGATCGCCGGCTACCCACTCGACAAGAGTCCGTTCACCGCACCGCTGGGCAAGCTTCCCGGTTCCATCTCGGAAGCTGAGCGAAAGCCACTGCGAGCAAGCGTCGAAACGGCGGTGAAGAACCTGGTCGCGCCGGCGTATGCGAAGTTCGCCAAATTCGTGCGCGAAGAGTACGCGCCGCATGGACGGCTCGATCCCGGCCTGTGGGCTTTGCCCGATGGCGAAGCACGCTACGGCTTCGCGATTCGTCACCAGACCACCAGTGATTTGACCGCCGAACAGATTCACCAGCTTGGATTGCAGAGCGTAGCGGAAATCGAAACCGAGATGCTGGCCATTGCCAAGGCGCAGGGCTTCGCCGATCTGAAATCGTTCAACGAACACATCCGTCAGGAACCGAAACTGCACGCGACCTCCGGCCGGCAACTGTTGGACTTGTACACGCAGTATCGCGATCAAATGTACGGCAAGCTACCGGAACTATTCGGGCATCTGCCCAAGACCAAACTCGACGTGGTGCCGATGGAGGCGTATCTTGCCGCCGACAATGTTCCCGCCGATTATTCGCCGGGAGCGGGCGACAGTTCGCGCCCCGGGCGCATCAATGTCAACGAGTACGCCCCCGAGAAGCGCTTGCTGCTGAACGTGGAAGCCATCGCTTATCACGAAGGAGTCCCTGGGCATCACATGCAGTTTTCGATTGCGCAGGAACTTACCGGCCTGCCGCCGTTCCGCCGGTATGACCTCGACCTGAATGCCTACACCGAAGGCTGGGCGTTCTACGCGGAGCGATTGGGAAAGGAGGTCGGCTTCTATCAAGATCCGTATAGCGAATACGGGCGCCTCCAAAATGAGATGTGGCGTTCGGTGCGCTGGGTGGTCGACACAGGCGTCCACGCCAAGCATTGGACGCGACAGCAGATGGTCGATTTCTTCCACCAGCACACGGCGATGGACGATCAGAACATAGAGACCGAAGTGGATCGTTACATTGCGTGGCCGGCGCAGGCGCTCTCCTACAAGATGGGACAGATGAAGATTCTCGCTCTTCGCAGACGCGCGCAGCAGGAGCTGGGACCGAAATTCAATCTGCGCGCTTTTCACGACGCGGTCCTGGATCAGGGCCCGCTGCCGCTCGACATGCTGGAGACGAAGGTCGACGGGTGGATCGCCAGCCGCAAGTAGGTGGGGGCGTGCTCTGGTCTGGGCGCTTCAAGCGGCGCGTCCTAGGCAACTGCGAATGCTATACAACATTTTGTGGCCTTTATGTTTTATGGACGCAAAATGTGGGTCAGCGAGCTTCGCGGCGGTAGCGGCTAGGCTTCCTTGTACATGTATTTGATGGCGGGTTTGTAGATCAGTATATTGGGCTGGCCATCGCGATTGACCTTGAGGCAGCACTTGTCATACCACTCGATGACGCCATGCAGCGTTTCGCCGTCGCGCAACACAAAGACCATGGGGGTCTTCGCCTGCATCTGCTTCACGTAGTAAAAATTCTCCGCATTGGTCTGGTCCGGCGGGACCGGCTTCTTCTGCGACTGGAGGGCCGGGCGGCGGGGTGGACTAATCTGCTCCTTGATCTCGTTCAGCGACGGACGAATGAGCTTGCGATTGACGGTCTCCACTGATGCCATCCTTATGAAGAGAATCTGATTGACGACCGCACTCCTGCACAGCACGAGCGGTTCTGTCGTTGGGTTCGAATTTCGACTTGACTCATAAATAGCATAATGAGACCCGCGAAGCAACGAGGGTTGGGAACAATCCTGCACGGCGGCTAGTCGGAGCGTCCTCATCCTCATGCATGATTCGTGACCATGACACGATAGGGGGGGAAGGCTCGGAGGGCCAGCCCGTTACCTGAATTTCGCAGCGTAAGCGGCTTTGTCACTCTAAAGTCAGGAGGGCGGACTGACGATCACAGTGTAGATGCGATCGAGATCTTCGGGAGAATAGTAATCAATTTCGATGCGGCCCTTTAGCTTGGCCTTCTCGACGATACGAACCTTGGTACCGAGGACGCGTTCGAGTTCCTGGATGGCAGCCTTGACGTTGGGATCGGTTTCGACTTCATCGACGTGCTTGGGCTTGCGGCCTTCCAGCATCCGCTGGGTAGTGCGCTCGGTCTGGCGCACGCTCCATCCTTGGGCGACGGCTTTTTCGGCTACTTCGCGTTGCAGTTCGACGTTGGGGAGCGAACAAAGACAGCGGGCATGGCCGGCGGACAGGCGGCGCTCGGAAACCAATTGCTGGATATCGGCGGGGAGTTGCAGGAGGCGGAGGAGGTTAACGATGGTGGTGCGGTCTTTGCCGGTCCGCTGGCCAATCTGATCGGGACTGAGAAGCAACTCGCGGCCGAGCCGGTCAAAAGCAACGGCGGTTTCGATTGGATTCAGATCCTCGCGTTGGATATTCTCAATCAGGGTCACTTCGAGGAGGCGATCATCGGCGATTTCGCGAATCACGACGGGCACAGATTCGCTGCCAGCCAATTTGGCAGCGCGCCAGCGGCGTTCACCGGCCACTAGCTGGAACCGTTCACCGGACCTGCGGACGACCAGCGGCTGGATGATGCCGTTCGCGCGGATGGATTGCGCCAGTTCGGATAGACGCTCGCTCTGAAAGACACGCCGCGGCTGGAGCGGGTTAGGGTCGATGCTGTCGATGGGAACGGTGAGGGACGCCTCCTCGGCTGGTGCGGGCGTAGGAGCGGGTTGGTTTGTCGGGCGGGTAGGAAGAAGGGCGCCGAGGCCCCTACCGAGCGCCTTGCGAGGATTTTCTGTTTTGTTCATGGTCCAGGATCTCTTTGGCCAGCCTGATGTAGCTTTCGGCGCCCTTGGAGCGAGGGTCGTAAGCGAGAATGGACTTGCCGAAACTGGGCGCTTCGGCCAAGCGAACGCTGCGGGGGACGATGGTGGAAAAGACCTGATCCGAGAAAAACTCTCTGAGATCGTTGGCGACTTGGCGTGTTAGGTTCGTGCGGTCGTCATACATGGTGAGAAGTATGCCCTCTACCTGCAAGGGATGCTGGAAGGCATCGCGAATTCGATCGATGGTGTCCATGAGTTCGGAAACACCTTCGAGGGCGAAGAATTCGCACTGGATGGGGACGAGAACCGAATCCGCCGCAATGAGGGCATTGAGTGTCAGGAGATCGAGGGCGGGCGGGCAATCGATCAGGATGAAATTGTATTGGTCGCGGATGCTCTGAATGCGTTCGCGGAGGCGGAATTCGCGATTGGGGATGTCCACCAGCTCGAGGTTGGCACCGACGAGGTTCTTGTCGGCGGAAATGAGGGATAAGCCATCGAAGGCGGTGGCGATGATTGCGTCCTGCGGAGAGGCGTCGCCGAGGATGACATGGTACAGGCTGGGGCGATTAGGATCTTTGGCGACGCCGAGACCACTTGTGGCATTGCCTTGGGGATCGGAGTCGATGACAAGGATTCTGAGGTCGTTGGCTGCCAGCGCAGCGGCGAGGTTGATGGCGGTGGTCGTCTTGCCGACGCCGCCCTTCTGGTTCGCAATTGCAAATACCCGGCTCAAGCGGCCATACTAACACGAAGCTGGCCGCGACTAAAGCCCAAGTTTCACGTGAAACACCAGATCCCACGTTTCACGTGAAACAGTCACTTAGGACTCCCGCTAGGCGGTGTTTTCGGTTCGATACGCCGGAGCGCGGCGCGTTTGTCGAGACTAGCGATGCGCCGATGCATCGGAAGCTGGCGAGCGGGATTGCGAGAGACGCGGCGGCGGAGTTTAGCCACGGCGACGGACACGCGGCGAGAATTCTCGTGGGTGAGTGCGATAGCTTCGCCGCCAAAATGGAGAGCGCCATGCGGATGGCGGGGGCGATGGCGCAGTAAGTCTCCGGCGATATGCGCGTCAACCGGGCGAGATCGAAGTGATCGGCACCGAGTTCCTCCCAAAGATGGATGATCTTGTCGGCCTGACGGCCCGTCATGTTTAGGTAGAGTGGGCAGAACTCACGCCAACTCGGACTAACGCGGCGGAAGGTCTTGTCCTCCCGCAGTTGGCGGAGGCTGGCGGCTTGGGCGGCCGAGCAGCGGCCGCTAATGAGCTCAAAGGCATGAAGTTAGCCCAGACTGGAACCCAGGTCCAGCGTCTCCGCGACCGCACTTGGCGGCGTAACAATTGGATACGGCATGGCACCTCGGCTGCGACGTGGGCCTGATTGTTCGCACGGCTGGCATGTGAGCGTATTTCAGCGTGGCACATGGGTCGCGGGGACGGCCCGTGACGGTCGCGTCAACAAAGGCGTAAACCAAGGCTCGGCATGGAGTTGGCGGTATTTTGAAAAATGCGTGACTGGGGTTTCCAACTTCCGCGCGTTTACGCGGGACTGATCCGGTGTGTGAGCGGGCGCGGGCCTGGTATGCCCGGCCCGCAACGCTGTGAGTCGTGCTCAGGCAACCTGGAGATTCGACTGCGTGAGGGCTGCGGACTCCGAGGCCAAGCAACGCTGCAAGCTCATCAGCGATTGCCGCATGGAAAGCAAGCCGCGCTCCGTGCTATCCAGATTTCCCAGTTTCGAAAGGACGGCGCGGTGCAGACGGGTGAACAAGTGAAAAACGCGCGGATCGCGCCAGCCACGGTTGGCTTCCTCACGCATGATATCAATTGCCTCCACCGGCGTGTAGGCGGCCTTGTAAGGGCGCGCGGACGTGAGGGCATCATAAATGTCGGCGATTGTTAGCGCCGGAATAAAACGGCGCCACTTTGGCCGGTTTTGGTGCTGCCAAAAGCGGCGTCGGGAGCCGGCGGGCACACGCCGGCGCCAACCGCCGGAGTGCCGAGCAGCCGTGGGGCGAG